>Ga0208546_1000090_pt1 | contig 41056 bp, 58 predicted proteins | sample DEB19_08_DNA_4_FD_184528 | JGI IMG/M metagenome (GOLD analysis project Ga0208546, IMG submission 184528) | Aqueous microbial communities from the Delaware River and Bay under freshwater to marine salinity gradient to study organic matter... | ecosystem: Environmental > Aquatic > Marine > Coastal...
TGGCGCCGAGTTTCTTCGACTCGAGTCCGAGCTCTGCGAAGAATCCCTCGATTGCCTTTATGGTCAGGTTCAGGGCCGCCGCCTCAACCGGAAACGATGCGTCGTTCGGTGAGAGGTTGGCGAACCCGTCCTTCAGTTTCTCAACGTAGTCGAGTTGCGCTTCCTTGAAAGCGTGGAACTCGGGATACTTCATGAGATTCTGTAGGTCCTTGTTCATTCAGGGGATTATACCACAAGCCCTGCGTTTTGTAAAGGAGGTGTCATTCCTGCCATCGCTCCTTGGGGTGCGCCTGGGGCGCTCGTGGCCCCTGGGGGTAGTTGGGGGGAGGCCTGGGCTTCACGCTGGATGGCGTCGAGTTCTGCGGTGCGTGTTCCGGTGCGTGAGAGTGCTGAGAAGATGATGTGGCGCTTGATGGGGTCAGACCATATCGTCGGGTCCTTGGCGGTAAACTGGAGGAGGTTGATACGGTTCTGCATTTCTGCAATCAGGTTCATGTTCTCACCCATGATAACCAGGTCAACCTTCCAGTCGATGTCCTTGTAGAAGTCGTCAATGATTTTGAGCCATACCTTGTCTCCGTATCGCTGGAGCTCCTTCGTGTACTGTGCCTTGAGTTCCTCTTCGGTCTTAACCTCCCGTCCTTCCACCATCGCGGTGTACTGCTCTCTGCGGGCGAGGGAGGTAGAAATGATGTCCCGCATCTTGTTGATTTCTCCAATAGAGCCCGTGAAGCGGAGGACGTGCTCCTTGTTCAACTCTTTCTTGAGTTCGGGGTAGACGATGTCTTCGATGTATTCCCTTAGAATAAGTTCAATGTTCTCCCGCTTGTACTCGAAGGATGAGGTGGCCTGTTGGTTCTGGAGCTGAACGGCGCCGAGGGTTGCGGTGGCGGGAGTGGACTCTCCGCGAACGACGTCGTATGAGAAGGTGAGACGGTCTGCCTGTGCCTCCACGTTCTTCTCTTCGTTCTCGAACGCAATCATGTCTCTCGCCTCCGTGGGAACGGGTTCTATTCGTTCCTTTGAGAATAGAATCTGTCCATTCTCGGTGTCCGTTGTTATATTGTTGGCAACCGATTCTCCGCGAGACTGGAACACGGTGAGTGCCGCAATCTCCATGGCTTTGGACTTCTGGTTTTTTATCTCGTTGATTCGGCGCTGTTCTTCGAATGTTTTTTCGATAATACCCACTCCGAGGAAGCGTCCTTTGGTTCTGGTGTAGTGAAATGCTTTGAGGGGGAGAGAGTCAATCTCTTCCGAGTAGAGGACAAGTCCTTCTTCTCCGATGATAACTCCTTCGGGGTTCTTGGTGATGTGGTCGATTCCCGCAACCACAAACTTCGCAAGCGTCCAGACGTCTTCGTCGGATTCTTTCTTGGTGAAGAATGATTTCGGAACCTCTCCGTAGCGGACCCACACGTCAACCGTCGGTCTTCCTGCCGCGACCTCGAGGGTGGTGCCGGTCAGCGGGTCGTAGGAGGGTCGGGTCTTCTTTGAAAATAGTGCAATCGCGTCGTCGACGTTGTCCCACTTCCCCTTCATCTTCCGGAGTTCTCCGGGAGTCATGATGTGTTTGATGTTGATGTAGGACGCCGACTCAAGTGTCTCTGCCCCCTGGTCAATGTAGAGGTTTCTGAGGTCGACAATCTGTACCCCTCCATTTACCTTCTCGAGTACCACCGTTCCGTAGACCGGAAGTTCCTCGACAATCTGGTTGAGGGTTTTGCCCAACTTGTGTTTCTTGAGCCAAAGTTTCAGTTCTTTCTCGAGCAGAAAGACGGCCAGGTCATCTTCGGGATTAGACGTAACGAGGATGAAGTCCTTCGTGTCGAGGTCAATCATCTTCGTCGCCACCTCGCACCTCCAAGTGCCGATGTTGTGGAAGATTCTCTTCCGGGTGACGCCGTTTATCACCTCATAATCCCCGCTTTCAAAGTGGGAATTGTGGTAGAGGTGGATTTTTTTTACCGTGTTGTATTGAGAGAAATTGTACCCGGGGACCACTTCGATTTCATTGAGGACGAAATCGTCGCGCTCCTCGCGTATCATTGAAAAAATAGAGTTCATTTATTGAGATGTTGTGTCAACATATTATACCACAGAAATTACCATTCGTCTATTCCTAGCTACCCCTGACTACTCATACGAACTCTTGTGTTTCCTGATGGTATAGACGTTGACCTTCCGAATCTGGTTATTGAGGTTCTGGACCGCCTGGTACCCCTTCCCCTTCACGTCCCAGAAGGCAAGCATGAGGGCCATCAATCGGTCGTCGTGGTACCCAACCTGGGCTCCGGCGCCTTTCTTTTTGACCTCGTCTGAGTATATAAACGTCTTCATTTCCTCCACGGTCTCCCGGTCATAAATCTTGGGGAAATGGTTCTCAAACAGCTCGTTCATGTGCTCAATCAGCAACTTCTTGGAGGCGTAGTTGGTGGAGAAGCCTAGTTTATTGACCTCCGTATCCTCCCTCTGGTTGAAGACCTGCCGAACATATATGTTGTCGTACTTCGTCTTGAGGTGCTCGATGAGTGCCTGACCCGCTCCGGTAGACTCGGGAACTATCAATGGTTTGTCCTTGATGGCGTACATCAGGGCCATGGTTACGGCTTTCTGGGCAATCAGCTCGTGGGGGATGTAGCCAGAGAAGGAAGCAACGAGCTCCCCGGTCTCCTTGCAGACCACCTGAATAGAACAGGGGTCCACGGAGCCGTCCGAGGGGTCAACACCGACCTGGTAAGTAAACAGCCCAGGTTCCTTGTATATCTTTATCCCGTTTATCTCTCTCTCGGGAGGTCGGACATGGATTCCTTGCTCCTTGATGTGGTCCTCAGCGAAGACGGCTGATTCAACCAGGGAGTCGGGGGACCACTCTCCATACACGTACTTCTGAACGTATCTCTTGGGTTTGGCCAGCTCAGACTGAAGAAACTGCTCAGAGAGATAGTCCTTGTTGTCCATCATAGACGTCTCCACTAAATGAGAAAACGGAGAGGGATTTACCTTGAAGAACTGATAGCCCCAGAAGTTAGCTGGGTTAGTGGTCATGTTCATCTGGTTGAAAGACGCCCTCCCGCAGACCTTACAGAGCTCAAACACGGGGTTTCCTTTCTCATTTCGGTGAACCTCTTGTTCCTCCGCCGAGTGCTTGCACTGTCTCCGTCTCAAGCGTGAGTTTAGGGCGTTGAAGACCTTTTCCTCAGATTCCTCGAGCTGGTCCATCCAAATAAACGAAAAGTTGTGAGATTTGAGCTTCTGTTCAGCCTTCTTGATGTCAGTCGTGGCACCACTCTGAAGGGCGTCGAGTCCCCAAAACTCAGCTTCCGAACCGTTGGAGAACACAATTCGTCCATACCCCTTCTGGTGTTCGTACAATTCTGGAGGACAAATGTCCATGAAGTCCTTCATGAACGTATCCTGGGCGTTTTCCTTCGTTTTTCGTCCTATCAAATGCTTGGAGCCGGGAAAAAACTGAGAAAAAAGGATGAATTTCACGATATAGGCCAGGGTTTTCCCGGAAGCCATACCTCCAGAAATCAAATTGAAACGGTCCTTCGCGTTGATGAACTCCTTCTGCTTTGCGTTGAACTTCAGACCTTGAAAGGAAGAGATAACCACCTTCCCCTGAAGCCAATCGAGCCCCATTTTCTCGTATTCATTCATAAAAAAAATAAAAAAATGTTCCCAACAACACACTCCATCCTATAAGACAAGCATAGAGGGTAAGTACCATCTTCAGTATCCCGTCGTATCTATTCATTCTGGTGTATATAAATGTAAGTATGTGTTGGTACTAGTTTTTTGCGGGTGGGGCAATTATAAGTACTCTCTTTTCTCACCGCGAAACCCCATGCCCCCCCTCCACAACACAATTCACACACTGTCAATATGTCGCACAATAGACATTGTCCGACATATCTACAGCGTAACGTCCTGTGATGGCTCTATATAGCCCTGTTTTGGCTGTTCGTTCACATGCTCAACCGTGATATTGAGGGTCGGAGCGGTGTTCGTGTGCTCTTTTTGGTCCTTCATGCCGAGGATATCGGCGGCGAGCGTGAGTTCTCCTAGTCTACGCTGTGGCTTTTTCTCTATATCCTCATGCAACGCTTTGATAATAAAATCAGGCGTAAGCCCAATTTCACTAAAAATCGCCTTATATCCTTTACCGGATAAGATTTGTGCTGGGTGTTTTGCACTTTCTACACTGTAACCGCTTTCCACTAATACAGAGGCTAGAGGCTTTGGCTTTTCGCTTTGTATGTTCTCGTAGAGCTTGTGTGTTGTCTTTATCTGTTTGGGTGTTGCTCTTATTCCTTTACGTACGTATTTGGCCATTTTTTTGTTTTTTTCTTTGAGAGCGGATGAAAAATCCTATTACCGAATTATACCACAAATACTGTGCTGTGTAAAGGTGAGAGCGAGGAAATGTTGCATAAAGTTTTTTCGTGTGTCCTATTGTATAACTGTGGATAAATGTATACAGAAGGGGTGTATACTGTTTGTGTTAGAAACCAGAAACAAAATGTACAAGTACAAAAGACTTCCGGCGGTTGTGAGAGCGTTCTACATCGCGCAGGCGTTCGTGATAAATCATCGCGGGCCGTTCGTGGTCGGGGCGATTGTGGGGCTTATTATCATTTCGGGTTTTGGTGACAATATATGACCATTCAAAAATACGGGGATGTGTTTCGTGCGCGGTGTGTTGTTGGAGGGGTAGAGCATGTGGGTTACGGGGTATCGTTCTCCGATGCTCTTTTGTCCTGTTTGCTGTTTGTGGGTTCGTTGTAGGTTCCTTGTGGTTTCCTAGGCTCTCCGAATGTCGGGGGGCCTGTGGAGTCCGCAAGGGTTCCGCGGTACGTTGACAATAGAATAGGGGTAAATAACAAAACATCATGACAGATGCAATATATTATGAAGTATACAGGGGCCACAAGATAGAAATTTTTACCGATGGAAACGCAGAAAGTCCTAGCGAATGGTGCGACAACGGCGCTTTTCTAGTGCATTATCATAGAAACTGCTGGATAGTAAACGACGGCGTGATAACACAAGATAAATTGCGCTTGTGGTATCAGGGCGAGAAAATAGAACAATTAAAAGATTACTTCATTTTCGCGGTATCGGCCTATATCCATGGCGGCGTTAGATTATCACTTGAAAACACGTTCCCGGCCGATGGTTATGGATGGGACACTTCACACGTTGGCGCGGTACTTGTCTCAAAAAAAGAGACAAAAAGCAAAGCAGGGGCGCGAACAATCGCACAGGGTACAGTGAATATATGGAATGATTACCTATCCGGCAACGTGTACGGCTACGTGGTAGACGGTGACGAGTCGTGCTGGGGTTATTATGGAGATTATGATAATCCAAAAGACGGCGGCGCGTTACAAGCCGCTAGAGAGTCGATAGACAACAAAGCGCAAAGCATACATAAAAAACAATGTACCGCTTGAAAAGCGCGAGGCGTTCAAAGTTTAACAAAAATATACCCTATTCTATTGCTAGCGTATTGCTAGGCGTGTGAGACTGGTTGTATGTTCATTGAAAATGTGGTATAATAGGTGAATGCAAGAATATATGCGTGCCTACTATATCCGTAATAAGGAACGAATAAAAGAAAAGCAACGTGCTTGGTATGTTCTTAATAGAGATAGGTTGAGGTTGAAAGATAGAGAATACAAACAAAAACACAAGGCACACATCAACGTTATCCGAAAGAAATACCCTAGTTATATGAAACCAAGAAATAGAGAGAACGAGAATACTAAAAACCGGTTGCGCCGTTTGAAGTACAGAACGGAGGTGCTGGCTAAATACGGAGCACGCTGCGTATGTTGCAACGAGACAACGGCTAAGTTTCTCACGATAGACCACATAAACAATGACGGGCACACTTACAAGGCAAAATCTGGTAGAAAATTAGAGGGGGCTAGACTTTATCGTTACTTATTACAGAATAATTGCCCCAACAATGTGCAGTTAATGTGTTTTAATTGCAATGTCGGCAAGCAATTAAATGGGGGTACGTGCCCACATAAAAACTGATTTTATCTCGCTTGTCTTTATTTATATAGGGATTGTGGGGGATAAAATCCCCGCGCAATAGTGATTGGTTCGCGCTCATTGAAAAAATAATATGGAAAAAAGAGAAGCGATATTGAAAGAGTATATCCCCGATGTTTTGTACGACCGTTTTCCCAACGAATGGAGCGGTGGTACAAAGCGTTTTACGGGCGTACCGCTTGAAAAGTTGGAAGAATTGCAAACAAAACAGCTTATTGACCTCGAAGAGAGGCAAAACAACAGCCCGACGGTGGCGGAGTTCATGGACATTATGAAAAGATTCCCGAAGCTCTCCGCTCATGGTTACATAGTAACCGAGGAAAGGCCGGACGCTCGGACGAGCATCGAGGGGCTGGAGGGTTTTGTCGCCTACGGGGAAATGTCGGATGTTGAAAAACTACTCGCCCATGCTGACGAGTGGAACATCAAGCCCGACACAAACCGTGGGGGTTATCAGGTTCGCTCATGGTGGGACTAGTATGAAAATATCACAAGAGGCCTTCGAGCTCATTATGGACGCCCTCGACATATCCGCGAGCGTGAAAGTATATGGGGAGGGGAGAGAGGCACATCAAAAGGCGGTCGAGGAGGCTCGCCAAGAACTAGAAGCGGTAGGAACGTACTAAAATGAAACTCTACGCAACAGTAACAAGTGAAAGGGCTAGTAAGGGACAAGGGGGAAACAAGAGTTTAGAGGTGGTTTTCCAAGCCGGAAGCGGGCGGGATATAATCGGCAAAGCGATTTTGTTCGCACCAGTAGAAGGCAACGAGCGTTATATGCTCGTATACGAAAACCCGAACGGGGAAACGCAAGAGTTATGGAGTTTCAAAGACAAAGGCAAAAGGCAAAAAGGCGAAGAGTTAGAGACTGAATACAAAACAATCAGACACGACTAAAAGCCAAAAAGCGAAAAGCCGACGTTACAATCACACGTCGGTTTTTTGTTTGCACAATAAACTTGACGTGCTGTCAAATGTGTGGGGAAAAGAGGTTGCCCAACACCGACCGGCGGGGGAAACAGTTGCTAGTGGGCAATCCGAAACACGAGAAACAGAAACTAGTGGCGGACCCGAAATAACAAACGGCGACAGAGGCGAATTTCAATACTTTCATTCCCCGTCTTTGAGGGCTTGTAAGACATCGGAGAGGGCTTGGTTGTATGAATCGCACTGGTGTGCGCCAATTTCCAAACCATAATCCCCACAATGTTTGCATATATTTTTCTCCCATTTGGTTGTTCTTTTCATCTTCTCCACCTTCTCCCTAAGAGCTTCACGTTGAGAGGAGAGGAGGGAAAGTAACCTCTCAAACGTCTTATACTCTGGACTGTCAATACCCCACTCAAACTCAACCGCGTCATCAAGTTTACCCAACTCCTTCTCCCACTCTGTCGTATCGGGTGGGGTGGGGTGGCAGGAACAGTATGGATTTTCGCAGGTGTAATTTATACCACCCGACATCATTTCGCTGTCACTACATTTCTCACAGCAACATTCCTTCTCTGTTTTCTTTGGAGTGGGCATGGTTTATTCTGTTATAACTTCTGTGGGTATTTTTATACTTACTCCGTTGACCACCAACCTGTCATAGTGAAAGAGGGGGGTTCTGATATGAAGCTCCACACTCTCACCGACTTTTTGTTGGTCTATCCTACGCCAGTAACCGAGGATTTCTCCAAGAATAGGAACGTACTCGTAGGTGGTTTCAACCTTTGTTTTGCGGACAGCTTCGGCTTTTATGTTTTTGTTTATATGTATTCCCATCTTCTTTAGGTTAGGTGATAAGGGGGGTTAGAATAAAGGATAAGGTTGGGCGGATAATCTTTGACGGGCGATTTCGCAATACTCTGGTTCTTTTTCTATTAGGATATAGTTTCTGTTGAGGTTTTTACAAGCTACACCAGTTGTGCCACTTCCAGCATAAGGGTCTAAAACTAATAGTGCCTCTGGGAAACATTTTAATATATCTTCAACCATCTTTTCAGGGAATGCTCTTGTGTGTTGCCCATTTGTCCCAACTGCCTTCCACTCTTTTTTATCAAATAAATCGTGATGATTTATTGCATTGAATAATTTAGTTTGGGGTGATTTCGCTAACCAATATATTCTTTCAGTCATTGGATAAAATCTTATCTTATCAAAATTCTGTGACCCATTAAACCAAACTATTTCCTGCTTTACTATAAATTTTGTCTTTAATATCCAACTATAAGGGGTTATCTGTGTGCCATTTTTTATTCTATTTTTGTGATTATAAATTATACTTCCTTCATCTTTTAATATTCTATAACATTCGTCTAAAAAATGCTTCTGCTGGTGCTGGTATTCTTCTTCTGGTAAATTGTCATTGTATGCTTTATGCCTTTTCCAGCCAGTGTGATGTGTGTTACCTAAATTATAGGGTGGTGAAGTTAAAATCATATCTATACTCTTATCAGGTATATCCTTCATTACCTCTAAGCAATCACCTTGTATAACTTGGTTTATCATTTTCATCTCTCATTTGTTATGTTGATAAATCTTCTCTAAGACAGGGGGGCTAAAGTTTAATATCACTCTCTACTTCGTTGCCCCAAACATCCCATCCCTCGGTAGCAGTACGGGCAAACATCTCCAAGCGAGGGAGGTCGCCACAGTATTGCTCGATAAGACTTCTGAAAATAGCGGGTTTTTCTGAATGTCGTAGTTTTTTAGAACTCACTTGAACAAGGGAAGGAAAGGAGTTTTTGTGTTGGAACATTTTTGGTTTTTGCCCCTTGTATCCAAATAGTAAAAACTCTGTTCTTCTGTGGAATCCGAAAAGAGTCATTCCATTCATTTTGTCCCAAGTTATTGTCAAATGGTAATTGAATCCCCACGCTTTCATTACCTCAAAAGCACGGGGTAAATAAGTCTGCGTAGTCCATAAAAATAAGAAGGCGTTTTCATTTGTAGGCACTTTCAAAGTGGCAATCTCTTCTACATTCATAGTGGAATAATCAAATCCCTTTTGATTTGGGCGAACTCGCCGTTCTATTTTCTTCATTTCCCACGGTGGGTCAGCATATATTATCTGATATTTTTTCATTTTTGTTTTCTCAACCTCCCTATCTTTGAGTGTAGATGGGCTGGCGACTGGAGAATATCGCGCGAAGGTCTAGCTAGCTATTCACATTCCTTTTCTCCAGTGATCAACCCACCTACTCGCTTATAAGGGCAGGAGTCCCCACTCAATGCCGAGAATCACTCGATTTGGAAGCAGGTTTGATGAGAACCTACCACGTCATTGAATTGGGACTTCTGACCTCATAAGCTACTTGTTGAAGAAGAGAGCTGTGGGGGGCATTTTTGGATTTGCAAACTATTATAGATGCCTCACCGTAGGATGCTCGGTGATAATTACCCCACAACCCTCCTCTCCAACGTATTGTGTCATGTACCGACGAAGAACTATTTACTCGGGTCAAAATTCATCTTTGCTATGCAGAGGTCTACCGCCCGCTGGTAGTTGCCCATCTCAAGCAACACCTTCTCCTCTTCAAGCTTCGCTATCTCCATCTCCTTCCGGACGTGCTCGTGTACCGATTCTACGCAATTCTCGCAGTATTTCCATCGGCGGTAGGTCGGAGCCTTGCACACTTCGCAGGTATTTGATTTTGGCTCTAATACGGTTAAGGTTTTCTTCATACTCTTGGTCCGACCACTCTTTTGTGGTTTTTCCTCGGTACCGAGAATCGTTATATTTTTCTTCAAGTCTACGGACAAAATGTTTCCCATATCGTTTCTCTAAATTGGTCTTATACTGTATGAGGTGCCCGGGATTGAATCCATTGTCATATGCACACTCACCGTGAACATTGTCCTCTGAGAATAGCAAAGCGAAACCGCAGTTGGCCGCCGGGGCGAAGTGTCCAGCCTGTAGAGACAACTCGTCCCCAGGCTTGCCGCACGTAACGCACACGCCCCACACAACAGTGTCCCTAAGTCGTATGAACTGAGAGAACTCCGTCCAGTACTTTCCTTTTTTACCTTTGTATCTGATGTTTGCATAGTACCACAGATTTCTGTTATTGTAAACCCATCTCCGAGTTCGCCATTCTTGCCTGAATCTTTGCCAGGCGGACCATTTCTTCTATCCTCGTGAGCTTGGCCTCCTGGTTCTTCAGTTCACGGTATTCATCAGAGGCTTCAATGATGGCGTTGGCTTTCGCCACCGAGTCTCCCGCTTGTATGAGTTCGACCTTTTTCTTGGCTACAGCCTGAGCCAGTAGCGAGAGTTTCTCCTGCTCTGTTCCAAGGAGGACGGTAATCTTGAGTGCTCCGTCAAGCCATGTAGACGGGGAGACGGGCACCTTATTCTCCACCCAACCAGACAACGAGTCTATGATTGTGTCAATAGTTACCATGTTTCTTTGTTAGGTGCCACCCCGCACATCGGGGGCACTCGTACGCACGGAGGTCAACTTCTCTTAGTTTCCCGACACCACGCATTACACGAAGCGCCTCCTTGCGAGATTTATATATTCTCTTGTCCCCACACATTAGAACGGAACATCGTTGGGGTTTGGTCCCTCCGGGTACTCGACGTCCGTGCCCGGAATCTTTGCTGGCACCCTTTCAACCGGAGACGCCTCAAGCTTCTGTACGCGGTGTTCGAGTGCGTAGATTCTCGCTTCGAGGAGGTCCGTCTTCGTGGGGAGAGAGAAGTTCATGAAGTCTCCTTTGCTCTCGACCTTCATCGTAACCTCGTCACCCGCCTTGAGGTTCATGCACGCATCGTCCTGTCTAAAGGACAGCGTCGACAGCCACTTCTCTCCGTATCGGTCAGTTTGTATGCCCACACGCCACATTTTTTTACCGTTCTTGTCCTTTAGAGGACTACCCGACTTGTCGGTGTCCTTTATGACCACCCGAGTGATTCTTACTTTTTCCATTCTGGTTTAATTATTGCTTTTAATTTTTCTCCGGTCCGATAGAGCGTGAGAGCCGCGAGGAAGGCGTTGAAGTTCTCCTCAAACCCGTACATGGTCTCTACCCTCATTGTCCCGTCCTTCTTGAGATTGATGATGATTTGACCGTCAATCTGTCCGTACCCCATTTCTTGTAATGCGTTCTGGTATGCCGCGGCCTGGTAGAAGTGGGTTTCGTAGATACCGGAGGAGGTCTTGATGTCCCCAATGTACTTCTTCCCGTCAATCTCACAGAGGATGTCGCAGGTTCCCGCGTACCAGTATTTCTCTGAATACACCTGCTTCTCACTCTCGATGAACTTGACACGGCTCTCGTCTGCCCACTTGACAAAGTTCTGAATCTGTTGTGGAACTACGAGCGGTAGGTTGCCGGTCTTTATCCACCCCTCCGCGATTGCGTGTATCTCCGTCCCCGAGGTGCCCGCATCCTCCTTCTTCTTCCGATGGGCGAAACGCGCCTTCTCAAGAAGTTCGTCCCACGCCTCACGGTCTTTGTTGGCTCGGATGTACTCGACGGCCATATTCGCGGCCCACTGGGTAAGTCCGTCGCCCTTGCCCACCGTCTGAAGTATCGTTGTGACGCCGGTGATGGGCTTGCCGTCCAGGAGATACGTGTGCCCGTCTGCTTTGAAAGTAAGTCTATTCATCTTTGAGTGCTTTTTCTATCTCATTCATGGCGTGTACCATGTCCAACTGAAACTGCAGGTCTGCTTCCGTCTTTCGGCGGATGAGGTCCTCTGCAACTCTAATTTTTTCCTTCACTTTTTGCCACATCGTCTAATAATTTTATGATAAGTTCTTCTGCGCTTTTCAACCACGGAGCGCCCGGTATCGCGTTCAACCGTGCTCGTTCGACCTGTAACCTACGAGCGGTTGACCTACGCAACCTAACCGTTGAATATGGGTCATCCATGAGAACAGCATACAAAACATACCGAGGTATGTACATATGCAAATCTGTGGATAAAAAAATAAAAAACACTTCCGTAGAAGTGTCAAGTTTCAAAAATATGAGGAGAAGGGTAGAGTATTTTTTCTTATGAAACACGTGTCATTTTTCCTCCAGCAGAGACGTTCCGTCTTCCGATATCTCTATCGGCTGCCTTATAGTCTGAGAGAGAAGTCATTGAATGAGTTAGCGGTGAAAATCCAGTCTCCTACACTCCGTGATGTAGGCTATCACCCCTCCGATGAGTCCCCGCTAGGGACGGAGACTCGTCGGAAGGGAGAAGTGCCTGACCGCCTTTAGGGTTCGTTTTTGTTTGGACGTGAACCCTAGATGTCCTTATCTTCGCTCTGTTTGTCCTTCATGTGGTGTAAGAGACCACCACCAAAACCCCGAGAAGTTCGGCTTCGAATCACACATTTGGTAGAAGGCTACTAAATCGTTCTTCGAACTAAGCCGCGCCTCTTTCATCCTCCACGCCACGAAGGAGGCCGAGAGGGGTTTGTATTCTTTCCCCCTCTCAGCGTTTAGCCGGTCAGTAAACATCTGTTCAATGTCCCTCCTTTTGAGAGAAGGATTGAAGATTGCGTACCTGGCAAGAATGTTTCCGACCTGCATGGCGCGATTATAACTCCGCTATTTTTGCAAGCAACTCGTCCTTGTGGATAACCTTACTCAACTCTGCCTCCAGGTCTTGTTTATATTCATTCCAACACTGTTTGTGGTGGGGGGTTCCCTGCGGAACGGTGAGCCCTGACGTAATTTCCTGGTCGCACAAGTTACAAAGAGGTGATGACATGTTGGGTGAATTGAGTTGAATATTTTCGACTATTATATCATAAAAAAAAAGAAAACACAAAAGCCCCTCGACCGGGGGGCTTTGTGCTATCAAGGAGGCTTTCACCTTACAGCGATATTATACACCGATTACTTTTCAGATTTTGTCGAGTGGGGATTTGTTGTGGTCAAAAAAATACACCCTCGCCTCGTTTCTTTCGTACACCGCGTAAACATCGTTTTTCTCGTCTGGTTTGGAAGGGAAAGAAATCTTTCCGGAAGATGGACTCCTGTACCCCGTCCGAACCTCAACCTCAATGTGGCGACCGTCCTTTATTGCTATGAGGTCGCAAAAACACGCCGGAGAGACCGCCCGAAAAACAGCAAAACCTAGGCGGAGGAGCTCCGCACACACAAAAAGTTCGGACATCGCACCAACAGACCCACTCGATAAGCCGCCCGACAAAACAGCACGGCCGGAAAGTCGCGCCCTTCGAGCGTTTGAGCAGGGGTACGAACAACTCAATGCACGCTTGCTGGGGCTCTCAAAACTGGCATTACATGTCTCACAGGTACGTAGGTACATATATTGGGTTTGGTGCGCTACAAGTGCCTTGAATAGGGCTATTCACTATATTATACCACACAATCGGACAAAAGAAAACCGCCTATTCAGCGGTTTTCCCCCAGCAGGGCTCGGACCAAAACCACGGTCTGAGGCCCTGTGTACTGTAGAGGATGAATCCATATTCTATGTTCCCCTCCAGGGTGTAGATATCTATTCCGAGCCTCCTGGATTCTTCCAGGTGGTAGCGCTCGTTTATCTGTAGTATTCCAACGTCTTGCGGGTTCACCACACCACGCAGTACGGTTCCGTCTTTGTTGAACTGTCTCAGTCCCGACTCACACCGAGCAACCGCGAGAAGTTCTGGCGTCTCGAGTAGTTTCTCGTGCCACGTTTTTACTTCTTCTGGCGGGGTGTTTACGGTCGATGTCGGTGCTGAAACATACGAGAAGGTCAGTGGGGTTGAAATTGCCATAATTGCGGCAATACCAAGCCCGGCTATTTGATTGAATAACAAGGTTCTGCATTAGGGTCGTGCGGAGATTCTCACCGCGGTTATGGTCCGACTAAGACCAGAGGCGGGTTGCCTTATAGGAGTGGCTTGACCGTGATGAGTCGAAGGGCAATATCAAGTGCCGACTTCGCTACCAAGGTCCAACCGAGTTCCGGGAGCGTTGTGCTGATTGCCACAACGATACCAGAGACGGCCTGTAGGACTGCTACGATGACCGTCTTGCTTTTTAGGATTTTCGTGATTGTTTCCATCTGATAATTCTAACACACGGACTGTGGGTTGTCAACGTTCTTCTATATATTAGTATACAGGACAAAAAGCCCCCCGCAAGGGAGGGCTGTGGATTACTTCGGCCGATGAATCTCGTTGAAGATGATGGTCGACCTGGGAGAGAGCGCCCGGTCTCGGGCGAGCTCCTCTTGGTACCTCTGTTTCCAGAGGCGGTTGTGCTCCCGGACCGAGTGGTCGCAGAGCATTAGCTTGTACCGGTCAATCTCGACGGACAGGCGGTGGACAAAATTGTCCGTGCACCGCTCGTCACAGAACGTGAACCCATGGACATCAACCGGGTCTTCGCACGGTTGGCCGCACTGTTTACATATTCCAATCATAACTACCTCATGTGTTGGAGTTTCCGTTTGGTGGACTCGATGATGTTTCTGACCCTGGCCCAATCATTGTCGAGCCAGAGTCGAACACTTTCCGCGTACTCAGTCGCGCAGAAAATGGAACAAAACCGAAGGTTTCCGATGGTGAGCGGTTCCAGAGGAACGCGCTTGTTGCATACCTGACATTTCATAATGTGCTTTTCCAGAGTCTATATATAACCCTGTAGTTGTGTTGTGATGTTTTGTGACACGAAACCTGTCCCAAAACCGGGTTGGGTTTCGTCCGGAAGTAGAGGACAAGCGTGTGGCGTGGTCTCTTGATTGGGATTATGATGCGAGGAACAACAAATCTACGTTTTCTTGGGAAGCTTGTCGTCCAGTTTTTGAGTCTGTTTACGGGAATCATCTTTCCTCCCGTCCGCGTAGGTGTTGGTGAGCCAGTTTGAACCGCCGTCCGCACAGGCACGGCAACAATAGAACTTGTAGTTCTTGTAGACCGACAGGTGTAGAACAAGGTTTTTGCCACAACGGGCACACCCGTTCTGTTTGGGGTTTTCGTTCATATTGGGTTGTAAAAGAACTAATTCATTATACCACGAAATTCACGAATGTCTAGTGTTCTGTTTGATGGTTCTGTGCGTAACCCCGGGCTTAGGTCGGTCGTCTATCGCGTTTCCCGTTTCAATGGAGTCAATCAAAATCATCAGCCCCGCACAGGCGTGTGCAAGGTGGGAGAGGCCGGAGTCGTCGGCTGTGTCCTCCCCGTCGTTCCATGCAAGGAGGTGGCGGAGGGCGGCGGAGATGTAGTTGGATGCCTGGATTTTCTGGTCACGCCAGTTGTACGGACCGTACTTGTCGGCGCCGTTTCTGAGGGCTGAGGAGACGAGGACGAGGGCTGAACCGGGGACCAGGGAGAGCGGGGGTTTATTCCTCCCCACCCTGTCCTTCGGATTCATTCTCCCACGAGTCGACGTAGCATTTTTCGCAGACATATTTTTTGTCTACCAAGTATACCACCCCACACTTCTTATCACAAATTTGACAGGCGTATCGCATATATAAATAACCGGCCGCCCTAAGGTAGCCGGTTGTTAGAAGCAGTCGCCCGAATGGAGTGGATTGACGGAAAGCCCGTCGTGCTGTCGGGAGAAGTGCTTCTCGTGCTAGTATTATACCACACCACGGTATTTTGGTCAACTGACTGTTACCTCTCGTTTCTCTCGTTTGCCGGTCGACCAAGCCCCGCAGTCACGGCACTGAAACCTTCGTGCTCGAGCCACCCGGCTAATGTTCCAACCCCGCGCCTGTAAGTGGCCCCCACCACAGTTGGGACACGCGTCGCGCCTCCCCTCGAGCACGTTGAGATTCGGATGAGTCTCCATCCACGGACGGAGTTTGAGGTACACCTTCTCGAGCAGGACTACATCCTGCTTGTTGTAGGCGACCATTTTTCGCCACGCCGAAGCATCCCCAGCCATACAACCATACCAGAGGGCGATTCCTCCAGTGTCGATTTTGCGGCCGAGGCCGAGATAGTTCCCGAGGTCATCGAGTTTATTAGAGTTGAAACGGAAGCGTTTTTTGGCCTCACGTTTGGTGTCGATACTTTTGAACGGCTTGGGCGGACGAAGCCCGTGCCGGGCGAAGAACGCGTTTGCGACCTTTATGTCAAAGTCGATTCCGTTATGAGCGATAACGGCGTCGGCCTCATCGAAAAGGTCCCAAAGTTTCTGCACGAGCTGGCGGTCGTTCTCCCGGTCCTTTTTGTAACCGGGGAAGTCTGGAAGGGAGTAGGCATGCACAGCACGCTCTCCGAGCCATTTGTACGCGAAGCAAAGCAGGTGGTTCTCTTTGACAAAAGAGATGACGTCCTGCTCGTATTTACCCCAGGTATACCCGAGGAGCGGGGTCGTCTCGATATCAAACAGAAGTATTTTCATCTGAACACATTATACCACAAAAAAACAAAAACGACTATTCATCGTTTGTTTGTTCGTTGTCATATTCGTCGATGTCAACAGCGCCGTCGGAAGAAATGATTATCTCCTTCTCGACAATCTCTCCGCAGTTGTGACACACAACAGATACCGTGTGGTAGATGCGATTTATGTATGAATCCTCCTCATCCATTGAACCGCATTATACCACAAAAAAGACAAAAAGGACACTTGTAATGTCCTTTTCTGTTGATAAACTGTGGGTTTTGTTTTATTTACGGACCAGCGTCTTGGCCATTTCCAGGAGCAGGGGAACCGCCTTTGCAAGTGTGTCCTTGATGCGGTTGAGGATGTCCAATACTTTTACCGCGTCCTCTGCGTGGTAGCCGTTGAAGTACGGAGCGGGGTCGATGGCGCCGTAGTAGCCGTTGTTCTGTTCGAGGTTGCCCCACGTCCAATCGTTCTCTCCCGGGACCACGGGCTTGAGGCCGAAGTGTAGGTGTGAACCCGTAGAGATTCCCGTGTTGTCTGCGAGACCGATAATTTCCCCAACCTTGACAGACTGACCGGGTTGCACGAGGATTCCGTCTTTTCGGAGGTGCCAGTAGATTGTTTTGAAATACGCGGTGACGGATTCATACTCCATCTCGTCGTGGGTTCTGATAACGATTCCCATGCCGCCGGTACCGTCTTCACCCGCGAAGGTAACAACCCCGTCGTGTGCGGCGCGGACCACCCAGCCGTCTGGGGCGTAGGCGTCAATGCCGTTGTGTCCGGCCATACCCATTTCTTTATAGAAATTGTTGTCGTTCTTGCCAAACGCTTGGTTGACCTTCCACGGTTTCGTCGGGTACCAAAGTTCTAGTTTCATGAAAGAAATCTATTGACCGATGTTATGATAATTGGGACCAGCATGATGTTTACCACAATCATACCACCAATCATCATCCACATCCAGCGTTCAAGTTTGGTTACACGGCCGTTTGTTTTTGTGGTTTGTGCCTCAATTCTCGTGAGGGTTTCTTTGAGTTCAGAGAAGTGTGTGTCGAGTTCTCTTTTGGAGTAGTTATCTTCTGACATTATATTATAATACCACGATTATGGCGTTGTGTCAACCAACTCCCACGTGGTTCCATTAAATAAATAAAGTGGCTTTGCAACAAACGTCCCACCCCTCTGTACATAGAGTGGTTTTTGTACCCACGCGGACCCATTGAAGTAATACAGAACTGCACCTGCGGCCACAGAAGGAGAAACCGAGGGAGAAATCGACGGGCTTGTACTTGAAGATGGGCTGGTAGACGGGCTCGAGGATGATGAGGGGGATATTGAAACAGACGGACTGACGCTTGGGCTGAGAGACGATGAGGGGCTGACCGACGGGCTCTCGCTTGACGATGGAGATGTCGAGACTGACGGGCTGACGCTGGGGGATAGAGAGGATGAGGGACTTACGCTCGGTGATTCACTTGACGACGGGGAGACGCTAACCGACGGTGAAACAGACGGTGAGCGTGACGAACCAACGCTCGGGCTTACCGAGGACGACGGCGATACTGATGGGCTCTCACTTGATGAGGGACTTACCGAGACCGATGGGGATACAGAAACACTAGGAGAAACGGATGGGCTAATCGATGAAGACGGCGATACCGACGGCGATAACGATGACGAAGGAGACACCGACACCGATGGGGAGGTTGACACGCTCGGACTTACCGACGGAGATATACTCGATGACGGTGAAACAGATGGGGATATGGATGACGATGGGGAGGTCGAAACACTTGGAGAAACGCTCACACTTGGGCTTACCGATGGTGAGAGGGAAGAACTTGGGCTGACCGAAGGAGAGAGGCTGGACGACGGTGAGGTCGATACAGAAGGACTTACTGATACGGACGGAGAGACGGACACCGACGGACTCACAGACGGTGAAGCGGAACTTGACGGACTTACTGATGGCGAGAGTGACGAACTCGGTGATACGCTGACGGATGGGCTGGTGCTGACTGAGGGAGAAACTGACGGCGAAAGAGAGCTCGACGGGGATACCGACGGGCTAAGAGACGATGAGGGTGAGACACTGACAGAGGGAGATACGGACACTGAAGGGGACACTGAAACGCTCGGCGACACAGACGGGGAGAGCGACGAGCTCGGAGAAACCGATGGCGACAGGGAAGATGATGGAGACGTACTGACTGAGGGGCTCGTACTTACGGACGGTGATACCGACGGAGACAGGGAAGATGATGGAGATACGGACGGTGACTCCGACGAGGACGGACTGGTGGAAACTGATGGGCTCGTCGATACGGAGGGACTGACTGAGGGGGACAGAGACGAAGACGGCGAAACAGACGGGCTTCTTGACCCGGTTGATACGAAGAGTGTTGGGTTGGGCAGACCGTCGAACCAGTATTTTTGGCTTCCTTCGTCTATCGAGGCGTTGTCGACTCCTTCGTAGACTAGACCGTCAAACCAAAACTTCTGTCCACTGATGTCGAGCGGGGATGGAGACGGAGAAATTGATGGCGAGACAGATGAAGAAGGGGATACTGAGACGGAGGGGCTTGTACTTGCAGACGGTGAAGTGGACGCAGAGGGCGATACAGATACCGAGGGGCTAACAGACGGGCTTTCAGACGAACTGGGGGACACTGATGGTGACGCCGAAGAAGACGGTGAGGTAGAAACTGAAGGAGACGTAGAAACAGAGGGTGATACGGACACGGAAGGGGAAACAGAGGGGGATGTTGAGGGAGACCTGGAGGAAGACGGCGACACCGAAGAAGACGGGGATGGGGATGGCGAACGGGAAGACGAAGGAGAAACAGAAGGTGATATAGAGCTCATTATGAGCCCTATGAAGTATGGGGGTACCTCGAAGCCGTGTTTCTCAAACCACCAACAGAGGTGGATGGGCTTCCATGAAGCAAGGAATTCTTCTGACACAAACGGAACAAGCAACCGGTGAAGTAGGTTGGTTGCCCAGGTAATGAATTGTGCTGTGGCGTGTCTCATCTGAACGGCTTTAAGTTTGGTATCTCGTTTTTTTCAAAATAATGTATGACGTTTGAGAGACCGGAGGGTTTGTTTCTTCCCACACCCCGAAAATGTTTGCAGTATTCCGAAAGACTTGGCTCTTTTAGTGTGTTGATGGCGACGTAGTTTGCAATACGCGAGATATGAGAAACAAATTCTTGCGAAGTAACAAATGACGGAATCCCGTCTTCGGCAAGGTCGAACAGGTCTATCACCACCGCGTCAAACTTTCCGCAGGTTTTTACATACTCTTGTGCGTCCGCAAGTACGAATGTGGAGCCGTAGGTTGGTTCACACGGACGGATGTCAACACCCGTAATGGGAACGTCTCCATACAGGAGACGGATAAGTCCAGCAACGGTTCCTCCCGCGTACCCGAGTATCAGCACGCTCTCCGGTCGGTACTGCGGGACCATGTAAATCCACGCACCAAACGTCAGCCATGTAGTCGGCGGGTCGACGGAGTTGATTTCGCTGTTTCTGTTAAATTTAATTTGCACATTATTCTAGCTTACAGTCCAATCATCAACGTTGACCCAGCCGGTCGTTCCGTCGCAGTCTACATAAAACTCCATCACACCGTCGTCTGTTGCAGAGGCCGTGGTGCCGGTGAGTTGCTCGAACGCACCTTCGGCTGAGGCAGTTGCCGTGTCGATGGTGGTATCGGAGGTGATTCCTATTGCGTCGTTTCGTTTGAGAATGAGGCGCGGTCGGTTTCCGTTGTAGTCGGTGCCGTCACCAGAGACAGATTCTCTGACGTAGACCGAAGGGGTAAGGGTCGAGCCGCTGGCCACGGCCACACGCTTGACACCAGAAACGAGTTTACCAGAAGCGTTATTTGGGGTGAGGCGTTCTGACGGGGAGGCTGTGCGGTACATGTTTGCTGTGGTGTCGATGGTGATGGTGCCGTATTTCTTCCAGGTTTTGTGGAGTCCTCCGGTCTGGTCGTGTTTTTGGGAGCCGATAGAGGACTGCGCCGTAATCATATTTGTTTGCAACGAAACCTCTGTTGTTCCGCCGAACTTACAATTTCTTGCGGTAATGTCTACAGAGGTGGCGGTGTTGTTGTTTATGTCGCTGGTGTGAGCGGTTTTAATACCGGAAGCGGTACTGAAATCACAGTTTATTAAATCAACCCTATTTAACACACAACTTGACCCAGAAAAAACAATACCCGAGGTTGTGGAGAAGGTTGAGTCGCCGTTAGACACCAGGCCGTCGATAGCAAGAAAGGACGCGTGGTCGCCGGTACCAGAAAATTCAAGGTTCGCACCGCTATTACCAAAGAACGTTGCAGAAGTAACGGCCAGGTTGGTCGAGGAGGCGGCAAAACTGAAGCCACTTGAAGAGCACCTCCAAACCACCAGAGAAGAAATGGTTGATTGGGTAGTGTTACCGAGCGGGACCGACAAGTAAACGCCGCTGTTTGCGACGCTGTGCACAGTGTTATTGGAAAAGGTCCCTAGACTTGCCCCGCTTTCGCCTATCTGTATCCCCACGTTTGCCGAACCCGCGACGGCGTTGTTGGTGAAACTCCCACCCACATCAGACAGTAATATCAGCGGTGTGATGTCTGTGTTTCGGATAAAAATATTAGCATCCACAGTCCACGTACCGCTTGTTGCGTTGCCGATATATAAATGACTGTTGGCAATTAGAAATGTTGTGTTGTTGGAGAAGGTTACGTTGTTTATTGTTTGGTTTGAGTTGGAAAAACCTCTCGAATTGGCCACCTCGAAGTTGTGTAGTGAGGAGTATTGAATACTACATGAACCCGTGGTCGTGTTTATGTCTATACCGCGTTTGAAAGCGGTGTTTGACCCGAGCCACTTGAACTCCGTCCAATCAATGTCGACGGTTGCTGTTGCTTTTATGTCTACGAAGGCTTGTAGGGTTGCGCTTGCACCAAAAACCTTGACGTTTCTGGTAAGTAGAATTACCTCGGCCTGGGTTGGAGACGTTCCTGAGTGTGCGTTGGTTAGCCCAGAGGATACGGTCATGTCTGACGCGTTTGCGTTCGCGTTTAGGGTTCTACTCTCACACTCAGAGGCCGTTCTTGTGGTAGAGGCGATGGCAATCTCGTCTCCGTTGAGCCATCCGGTGTCGGTGTCTACGCCGAGGGTGGTTTGACCCGCCGCCTCGTCGGTGTTCAACTTACACGACACAATATTCTTACCAGAAGTTCTTGAAAGCCCCTGCGCGTTCCATGTTCCACCGTTGCGGACAGTGAGTCCAAAGTCAACGTTCGCGCCACAGTCGAAGGTGAGCGTTTGTGTGGAGTCTCGTGGGCAGGGGGTTCCGGTGGTGCCCATGTTCATGGTTCCGCCGGAGTAGATGATAAGATTTCCAGAAAGTTTGAGGTTGTAGTTTGTGGCCGCCGTTGTTCCCCATGTCAGGGTTCCACCATCGCAGATTGCGAGTCCGGGGGTAACAAGAGACGTTGATGCCGCGCCGTAGTCTGTGGTCGCGGTTTCGTTCATCGTAACCGTAAAAGCGTTGGCTGTTCCCGCTCCGGTCTTTTCTCCCGCAATAATTAGGTCGTCACCCGCGGCTGGTGCCTGGGTTGTTGTGGTGATGAGGGCCCGAGAGATGTTGTCTGCTGTCGCGTCACACCAAAGGTCCACCATCGTGGCAGAGGAGGTCTTGGCTTCCAGTTCGTATCCCGTCGCGGCCGAAAGGGTTACAGGTGAAGCGAGTTTGAAGAACACCCAACCGCCATTTAGGTCGGCCTCGAGAGCGGACGGAAGGTCTGCTGTGTTTATAGTTACTTCGGTACCCGCCACCTCCACGTGGTCGGCGCTTGTGTTCATGTGAACCGACATCGTTCCGGTGGTCCCGATTCTTTCACAGAGTTTCACCCCGATGTGTGACACCGTAATGGCCCCAGGAGTAAAGGAGGCGGACCGTGTGTTTGAATAGGTGGTAGTAAGCAGAGACTCCGTTGCGTTCTCTGCGTTAAGATATGAAGTAGAGTCAACCACACCCCACGTGGATGCCGACGTGAAGTTTCCGGTTGCGATTGATGCGAGGACTGCCATTAGAAGGTTCCGATTATCTTTGTTCCGCCGACAACGTCGACGCTAAATTCGACGCCGTTCAGTTGGGCGTCTTCTATGGTAAGTCCGATTTCCTCTGCCCACGCCTTCAGGGTTTTCTTGACATCTTGGGCAATCTGTTGTTTAGTAACGGTGTCGGGGTATTTCTTCTCCCAGCGTTGGTCGGGGTATTCTCCCGTGGTGTCGTGAAAAAGGAGGGAGTAGTTGAATTTACCAAACTGCTTGTGGGGATTTATGAGGCGAATCTGATATGCCATTTCAACATTATACCACGTTTTCGTGGTTTTTCAAAGCCCCCAGGTCCTCGGGTTTCCACCCCCGAACCGGCCAAAACCGCTCAACAAGCCAACTTACAGGGTGTATCTGTTTGGGGTGTTTTTGGTTCCAGAACTTGTCCTTGACATTGTTCTTTGTTCGTGTTGTATCGTTGCCCTTATTCTCCCACGGGAAGCCGAAGTCTCCGCCCTGGGTTCGAAACATGTGGGCGTACCATGTTTTGTGGTTCACAAGGCACCGCCCCCCAGAGAGCCACGCGGCGCATGCAACCTCTAGCCCCTGGTTTCCCCAGTTGCCGAGCTTCTCATCACAGAGTTCCCACTCCCAGTACTTCTCGAGCGTAGACATAAAGAACGAGCCCTGTAGAGACATGGTCTCGGTGTATCCTTTGGTTTTTTTATCAGTCAAAAAGGGTTCCCGGTGTTTATACTCCTCGAAGTATTGGAAGTGTGGTTCGGCGTCAAAGCAGTAGGACACACTTCGGGGGTTGTCTTTCCCAACCCACATAATCTTCCTACGAACGTCTGTTCCCCCACACTGTTCGCACTTACCTGGAGTTGGGCCTTGGTATTTCTTCCAGCCACAGGAGTAACACTTCCAGTCAAATGCCCAGAGGTTTCTCATAACGGGGACCGCCACGACGTCATCCCCCACTTCTTTGAAGAACTCAACCATCTTACGGTCAAAACCTTTATCAAACGCACAGTGGGCGTCTACCTTGGCCACATACTTTCCTTGGGCGGTCCTCGCCGCGAGGTTTGTGGTGGCCCGCTGGCCGATTGCCTCGGGAACGTATATGACGTTTACTTTCGGGTGCTGGGGTATTGGGGGGTCAGCCCACGCACCGTCAAGCACGGCGATAATCTCGGTGTCTGCTTCGATGTTCTCGAGGAGGTTCTCGATGGTCTTCGCAAGGAACATTTCATTCCTCGCCGGTATGAGTATGCTAAGGTCTTTCATTTGTTTCTCTCCACCCCATAGGAGGGTGTTTGAAGTCTGATAAATTTACCTTTCTTGGCGAAAAGGTTTTTCCGTGTCGCACGTCAATAATAGGGTCTTGGGAGTGCCAGGTTTCTTTTTCGTCGTCGGATACTCCACCTTTGCGTATTTTTTTTGTTCCCGGTTCATATCCCATCCTCCTTGCCCACTTTGGTTCCCTCCCTCTTAAAGCTTCTTCACCGAGACCTTGAATAATTTCGAGACGTTTCTTAAAGTGTTGTAGGGCATACTCTCGATTGACACAGAGTTGTGACAGGGAAAGAAGGCCATTGTATGTTATATAGCGGTTATTGGGGTAGTCCCAGCGCCAAACATGGTCGTTGTAATAGAACACATCTTTCTTGGGTGGAGAAAATTCAAAATGCGATTCTGGATACAACACATCGCTTTCACAGAAAAAAACATTTTCCGCTGAGTTGTGTTCAAGACAGTAAATAATTTGGCGCACCATCGTTGGATAAGACCTTACCCCCCCTACTGTTTCTGGGGTAGAGATGGTTATGGGCATGTGGAACCTGTAAGCCGCCGCAGTTATACGTGAAAAAACCTCGGACAAAATTTCCTCTGGAGCACGGTTATCTGTATAAAAGATTACACCTTTAGTTGTCGACACGGTGTTGCGGTGTTTCGTGGTTCTTGAAGAACATCCAACTTCGCCACTGGTCTCTTTTTTCTCCAGGCTTGGCGTGGTATTCTCCGAGGACCCAAAATTTTGGTATTCTATAGGCTGTAACATATGCTTGTACAACCTCTTTTGCGTGGCATCCACCCGTTATTGATTTGGATTTGAAGTGGGCGTAGTCGTGCCCGGCAATGATGCCCCCCTGTCTAACCTTGATTGCCCAGTGGTATATATCCTCTGCAACGTAGGCGAACTGGTGGTTACCGTCTATGTACACGAAGTCAAGCGACCCGTCCTCGAAGTCGTCGAGGGCTTCCATTGAGGTCTTGCGAATAATGTGAACGTTGGGGTACTTTGACAAAACCCGTTTCGTGTGTTCATATTGGAAATCAAGCCTCTCCTGTCCCCTAGAGTTGCCGTAGTCCTTATAGAGTCTCCATGGGTCTATGGAGTACAGGTCTCCCCCGAAGGAGGCCAGTTTCTCAGAGAACTCTCCCTTGTAAACGCCGATTTCAACCCCTCGTTTGAATCCGAGGTCTCTGAATAGTTCTGGTAAGTCGTCCCGTGAGCAGTCCGGTATCTCTGCTGGGCTTCCGATTAGTTTTATGCCGTCGATTAGTTTCATCTTCCATGTAAATAATAGGCTCGTAATTTCTTCCCCTCTCCCCACAGCGGTAATGACGGGATGGGCGTCCTGTCAGACCGTGTGTAATATCTCATTCCCTTGTGCGTCTTTATTTGTATCACCGGGTCACACCTGAAGTGCTTTACCTCGGTAAACACATCCTCCTGGCCCAACCTTTCCTTCGGGAAATTCTTCTCCTCCGTGTTCCATTGCGGCGCACCGTCAAAGAGTTTTTTCAGCGTCTCGATATAGAACTCCCTCCCAACCACCTGTGCGTGGGTGGCGCCCTCTTCTTTGTAGAAGAAGTAGTCCCTCGCGTCCGGCATTACATACAGATTTGAGTTTCGGTAACAGACATCGTTTCTCTCCGGCTTGAACTCGAAATAACTCTTTGGATAGATACAGTCGGCCTCTGCTGAGATGATGAACTCTGTGTCTGCGGCCTCGCACCCCATAAGTACCTGCCTGAACATGTTGAACCCTGACACCCCCACATCCCCGACACAGATGTTCCTTCCGAAGTCTATGGGCCTGTGAGACACACTGATTATGGGAAGCCCCCCGCAATTATCGAGAATTGTCTTCCTCACCCGCGCCTCAAACTCTGGGTGCTCTCGGTTGCTGGTGTAGTAGAGGACGGTTGCGTTCATGTAAACTTCTTTACAATATCCTCTGCTCTGCCCCAGTGTGGGACGTCGTACGACCTGACGATGCCCATGCCCTTGCGGTGGCTCTTTGCGAGGGTGTCTGTGCCGAGGTCGTGGTCAACACGAAGCACCGATATGTCTGTCTGGAACTCCATGTTCTTATAGTGGGACGTACCCAGCGCCCGTTCAATGTTCTTTCTCCCCACCTCTCCGGTAATGCTGGTTGGTGTGCCGTTGGGCCATTTGGTAAACCTTTCTTCCAACGCCTCGATGAGAAGTTTGCGCGGCGCCACAAGGGTCGCGTTGCTCTGCCTGTACTTCCAGAAGTATGTTGGTCTACCCCACGTGAAGAGTCCTATCCTGTTTATGTTGTACGAAAACGTGTCTGTGGGTGGCCTGAACGAGTGGAAGTGGTCTCTTGGGTACAGGGTGTCGTCCTCAGCTACGGCGACGTATTCTGTGGTTGCCTCGTGTGCACCCCGAAGCATTTGGTAGTAGATGTTTGAGATTGACCTCGGCTTGTCATCGATAAGGTTATATCCCCACCCAACGGGTTCACGTGAAATGGTGATAATCGGAAGCCCATCAGCCGCCTCAAGCAGTACTGATTTTTGGTACTCAGCCCAACCCTTCGGGACAAGGTTGGCCGTGAGAAATAGAATTGTGAGGTCACTTGACGTCATTTCTTTGGAAGATGTCTATGAGCCGCTTCGACATAAGCGGGTGGTTGAATCTATTCTTGCCGTACATGAAGATATCGAGGTTGTTGTGCTTGGCGCGGTAGTACCGGTAGTACGGGTGGAAGTGGAGGACCCGTGGAGCCCCATCAAAGTCCCATTCGTGTGAGCGTTGGCCGTAGTTGTACTCAAGCCCCACGTCTGTGTACTGTGTGGGTTTTATTAGACCAGAGTTTGTGAGGTCTGTCAAGGCCTTCTCGTCTGCTCGTTTCCTCGGGGTGATGGAGCGGTTCCAAAAGAAGAACGTTGCGTCTGCGTCCTTGGTGAAGAAGAAACTTCCGCAGTTCCATTGAGGCTTGTACCCGTAGCCAGTTAGCCCAAGGGGTTTTCCTTTTAGTTCAGGGGAGAGTGGCCCGTCTTGGAAGGCGTCGAAGTCGTGGTACCAGTAGAGGTCGTCACCGATGAGGTCGTTGGCGAACAGGTAGACAATCGTGGGTATCTTGTTTGTTCTGTCTTCCTTGTAACAGAGGTTGGGTATTATCCGGGACTTCACACCCATGTGCTCGTATGGAAAGTTGGTGTAGAGAAGAATGTCCTCAGGTTCCCATCCAAGGTCGAGGCTGTTCTCAATTTGAATCCGGGCCAGCATCTTGTTCTCTGTGCTGAATCGCCCGTCATCTCGCATGTAGATAAGTAGGTTCTTCATTGAAACCACCGTGGTGCCACCTCCTTCTCGTAGTAATCCTTCCACTCTTTGAGCGCAAACGCCCAGCTCTCCTCACGCTTCCAGGGGTTCTCTGTGGTGCCCTCCTGGTGTGTGCGGGGGAAGTCTCGGTGCTTGTGTGCAAACCACGTGTTCTTGTTGAGCATAAGTCGTCCGCCGTTTTTCCATGACTTCATGGAAACTTCGGTTGAGTCTTGGTAGGCGGGGCCGTAGCCCTCCTCCTGTAGTCTGCCACCACATATTGTATCAAACCATGCACGGGAAGTTATCCACATGCTCCCCTGCATCGCCATCGTCTCGTCTACCATGATGTCCTTTCGCTCTTCGTCCCGAGACTTCCAGCGTTGGCCGGAGAACTTCTTACCTTCCTGTATAACGAGCTTCTCGTAGTCAACGTACGGGATGTCCATTCGTTCCCATTTGACTGGGTCGAGGAAATACCGGCGTGCCGTCATTACGTCCTTCGGTCCACAACTCTCGGTCATAATCCGGTCGTACCCGGGGCCGAACATACAGTGGCAATCGAGGCGCATAAAAAATTCGCCACGGGATGCGGCGATACCTGTGTTGATACAGCCCTTCGGACCACGGTTCTGTCCGACGTGAATGTATCTGACTCTCTTGTCTTGTATGAGTGGCTCGGTGGGCCAGTAGCCGTCGAACACGGCAATAACCTCAAGGGCGTCCCCGAGTTCAGAGTTCTCGAGAAGCGAGGTAATGGTTTGGTTTAGATGGGGCTCCTTATACGCCGGTGTGACGACAGAGAGTTTTATCATAGTTCAACAATACCACAGTTATTATGAAGTATTTACCCAGAGGTCGCCAACCTTGGCGTTCGTGGGTTCCGTACTTGATACTGTGATTGTTGAAACGTTGACGCCCGTGATTTTCTTATCGAGCGCTTGGTGGGAAACGCCAGCACGAACATCAAAACCGTTTGCTTTGGCGATACGTTCGATGTCTGCCAGTCCCGCAATCTTGTCTTTGCTGATGAGGGTCTGTGCGCGGTTTACCTTCGCCACCACCTGTTCTGGTGTGTCAGGTGAACCGTCTTTACCGTCAATGCCGTCTACGCCGTCCTTTCCTGGGGTTCCTGCTGGTCCCTGTGGTCCTTGGGGGCCTGTGGCTCCCTGCTTTCCGTCTGCTCCTGGGGTTCCTGGAATACCCTGCTTACCTTGGGGGCCGGTGTCTCCTTTGTCGCCCTTGTCACCCTTATCCCCTTTCTCTCCTTTATCCCCTTTGATTGTGACAACATCAATACCCGCGAGTTTTACCTCTACGGTTTCTGATTTGTTCCCAAGTTTCTCGGAGAGCTCCTCCACCTTTTCGTGTGTGGCCTCTATCTCCTTGAGGATTACCTTGTTGGGTTCTTTGGCGAACTCAAGCGCCCTTTTTAGTTTTTCGTTCATTTAGAAAGAAGTTGGATGAGGTTCTGTGCTTGTTTGCGTTCGACTTCCGTGAACTTGTTTCCAGCGGTCTTGAGTCCCTCTGCGAGTCCTTGGCGGAGCACACGAGAGTTGAAGAGACGGTTGCCGAGGTACACACTTCCTCCCGCGAGGATTGTAAGGAGGGTGATTGGGTTTAGGAGGTCTTTTGTTTTTATTACACCATAACTCCCCGTCGCCAGGGTCGTCGCCAAGCCAAAAGACCAGACTGGGTGATTTTTGATAAAGGCACCCACCGCGCCAAATGCACCCGCCCTCTTTAGGAGTTCAAGTCCGTTCTTTTCCATACGTTTTATCCCCTCGTACATGAGGAACTCCTTGTTGAGGGTCGTCTCAAAGGCTTTTGACGCTTGTGGGTTTGCCACCTTCATCTTTTCGATAAGGAAATCTTTGGCGCCGCGGCGAACGTCTTGAACCGCCTGGAGTTTTACGTCGTCAACCAAAGAGGCTCCGAACTTGTTTCTGAGTTTGTCGAGGTACGGGTCAACTATGTCGTCGAACTTCTCGATTCCCGCCTTGAGTGATTGGAGGTTTCCCTCTGGGACGTTTTGGTACAGAGCATCTACGACCGCGTCGTACGCCTTCCGTGCCTGTTTTTCTCCGGCAAAGAGAACCTTGTGTTCCGCGTCGTCTATGTTCTGGGTGATGAACTTTTTGAGTTCCTTCTTGGGGAAGATGGCTTTTACCGAACCGAGGACGGCCCTGTTGTCGTTGGCGAGTCTTCCAATACCCGTCTTGACCGCTTGCTGTATTTCAAATGGGTTTTTATCTGGGGTGACAAAGTCTGCCACGGACTCTGCAACCTTTTTATCGAAGTCGCTTGGTTTTACTTTATACCCGAAGCCAAACTTCTTGTTCACACGACCGGTGGCCTGTGCGGTCTTTAGGTACGCCTTTGCCGCCACAGAGGTTTCGGTTTGCTGGAAGGGTTTGGTGAGTTCGAGTGCCGCGTCAATATTTCTCTGCTGTACCCCGCGTTGTATGGCTGAGCCTGTTTTGGTCAGTTGTTTGCCCGCCACACCAGATGTTTTACTTACGGCTCGTGTGCCGAATTTCTCAAATGTTTTTGCCCCAACGAGGGAGCCCACGTTGAGGGCTGTCTCGAAGTCTTTCGTAAACTCTGGGTGTGCCTGAAGAAACGATGTGATTTTCTTGCCAACGTTGGTCTGAAGAGCTCGTTCGGAGGCGTTCCCAAGGCCGGTACGGATTGCTGACGGGAGGGCTTCTGTTATGATGTCGCTTGCACCTCCGGCCACCTGTCCCGCCGTTCTTCCAAACGCCTGTACCGCCTCAAGGGTTCCCTCGAACTTACTGCGCCGTGCGGCTGGGGCGATATCTCCGAACTCCGAAACAATTCTCTCTCCGCGCTGTGCGAAGTCAGAGGCGAGGCGCGGGAAAAATCCCCGCGTGTCTGGTAGGGAGTAGCCCTTTTTCTTGGCTATCGCTTTGATGTCTTCGTCAGACAGGTTCTTTGCTCTCAGCGCCTTGTATTGGGACTGGGAAAGTGTTGGCATATTAGTTGCCGAATAGTTTGTTCCATAGACCGCTCCAGAAGCCGCCGCTTACCACATCGTCAAAGGTGTCTTCTTTGTCCTCTGGGCTCAGGTAGTTTGTGGGTTTGTCTATGTCGCCGTTGTCCATAACTCCGCCCGTGTAGTCAATGAGAAGCTCTTGTGCGATTGGTGCGCCAGCCACGTTGTCCAGGATTCGGGATGTTTCTGAGTAGATGTTGTCATAAATAGGCTTCCTGTTTTTATAGACGTTGTTCATCGTGGTCTGTATGTTGCTGATTGCGGAAGCTGAGAGGAACCCGGTACCGTTGATTGCGTTTTGGATTTGCTTGCCGTACGCATCAAACGTGCTCTGGGCGTATCTACGAATCGTCTCGTACTCACCCTCCTTGACTGCCGAATCTGGGTCGAGGGCTTTGGCGAAGGCGTATACAATCTGTTGGTGGTCTGCGGGGTTCTTGCTGTTTGGGTCAATTCCGTTGACGATATTTATCGAATCAACCGTTGAGTTGTATCTTTTCACCTCCGTTCTGTTTCCAAACGCGGTAGAGATTCCAAGTAGTCTGCTCTGTACCGAGGCCGGGAGTCCGGACAGTAGGCCGGGTCCACCGGTTCCAGTCGCTTTCTTCAGGTACGGAGAGAACAGTGAGTATGCGCCGTTGAGGTCTCCAGAACGGAACTTGGCATCCGCCATGGCCGCAACTGAGGTCGGCATACCAGCGAGGAGGGCCTCATTTTTTGTCTGGTTGAAGCTTGTTTCGTCCTCTCTTTCAAGTTCCATTTTCTCTCTCTGGAACTCGAGTATAAGCTGTCGTGCGTCTGCCTGTTGTCGTTGGGCGCCCTGTAGTTTGTCCCGATTGAGTTCGAGGAGTTTGAGTTCGCGGTCTATCTTCTCGAGTGGGTCCTTGTACTTGATTCTCATGGCCTCAGAGAGTCTCTCGTTTGCGGTAAGGAGGTTTCCTTGGGCCGCGGCAAGGGACGCGCCGATGGTGAGGGAACGGATGGCGCGGTTGCGTTCTATGATTTGCTGTTCTCCCGAGATGGCGGCGAGGGGAATTTGTTTTCCCTCTGCGGTGAGCATTTCCGCTTTCGCTTGGGCGTTGAGTGAATTGAGTTGCGCCGTTAGGTCGTTGACTGTGTTCTCAAGACCGGGAATACCGAGTTCCTGTTTGATGCCCGATTCTGTCTCTGCCTCCCCACTGATTCCTGAGATGGCACTTTCAATACTCGACATTCTGGTGTCGAACTCTTTCTGAAGGTCTGTGACCTGCTGGTCGTAGGGGGTGTCGGGAACGATGCTCGTCGTAACTGCGTTGTAGTTGGTTACGTCCTTCGTCTGCTCCGGGAAAGTAACGGGGGGCGGGGTGGTGAGGGAGTCCACAGATACGGGCTTAGAGAAATCCACGTTTACCGTGGGAGTGAGACCAGAGGACTTGACGGTCTGTTGGGCCTTGAGAATTGCGTCCTGTTGGTCTTTGGTAAGAAAGTCGGACGTAATGGTCGGTGTAGACTGGGTTGGGGGCATAATGATATATTATACTACGATTTTACTGTTATGTCAAAGCCACGTATCTCCATGCGCCGTTTACAGCGTCGTAGATATAGAGGCGATACGTGGTACCAGACTTGTACAGAACCACCTGCTCTGAGAAGTTTCTCGGGGTGTGAGCGGGAGTTGCGGAGAGAAGCGTTGGGACGAGACCGCTGATGCTGTCAATCCGTACGTCTGGGTTGAACACCACGTCCTCCTCGTCGTACTTGAGTTTGAGCTCTATGTCTTTATTGGTTGGTTGGGGTTCCATAGAGAGTGATTGACTTTATCTTCGGGTTTCCGGCGGTAAGGTTGATAACGAGTTTTACTTGGGTGAGGTATTTGCTTCCCGACATTCTCCGGGTTCTGATGGCTCCGTGTGTTGCAAAGGAGGCTGAACCCCAGTCTGTTGCAGAGGTGTCTTCATCGGTGAGGATGTCTATGTCCATCGCATCTCCCGACACGAGGGGCTCGCCGAAGTTCACGTCGATTCGCTCGAGACAGACCTCTACTGGGAACTCGAAGTACACCGTCTTTGCTGAGACGCTACCCGTTCCCGCGTTCCCGAGGTTTGCGTATTTTCCACCGATGATGAGTTTGGTGTAGGTCGACGGAATGACGGTGTTTGCTGACGCGGCGATTGGGGTGGTGAGAGACTTCCTAAGTCCGGGGACCGGTGAGCCGTACATGTTGAGCTGTGAATTTCCACACCACACGAGGGCGTCGTTGAACACTGAGGCCTGGTAGTGTGAGTACGTTGCACCCCCGGAAAGGTTCGGTCTAAACACCGAATCGAGGTTGAAAAGTTTCTTGGGAGGGGTTGAGTATGTTGAGACAAAAAGTCCCGTACCACAAAGAATGTGTTGTACACCACCGATGTTTCTTATGGAGTCTATTGAGACGTCTTGAACTGGGTATTCTCGATTCCAGCTTGGGGAGAACCCGTCCCAGTAGATAATTTTGTTGTCGTTTATGGCCGTGTTGCCCGTGATGGTGTTCTTGGTAATTCCAACAACGAGGTAGTTCCCGTCATCAGAAATGGTGGTGACTGTATACTCTGAGGGAAAATCCAAGACGTTTGTACTGTGCGTTACTCCGGCGGCACCGTCATCTGAAAGTTTGCCTATTCTATCTTTGTTTCCATACCACACCGCACCATTGAATGTGTGTGTGGGGTGAATCGTTGTCGATTGAAGACCTGTGTACTGGTTATCTGTCCAACCGGTTGGGTGGGAACCAGACAGGTCCCAGCGTCCTATCTGTGTGGTCTGCCAGTAATAGAGATACTTGGTTCCTCCGTTCGGTTGGAAGAGGGCGATGCCGGCCGCGGGGTTTGTAATCTGTGTACCCGAGCGTTTGTCTGTAACGGTCGTATCCGAGGTCGTGGTGTGTGCATATAGGTGCCCGGAGTCGCCAATGAGGTAAAGGGTTGGGGTTCCTGTGGGGTCAACAACTCCGGCGATGGGGTTGTCAACGATTACTCCGGCATCTATGTTTGCGGCCGTGGGTCCCTTCTGAAGCAAGCCGACGTTTACCGACGTGGTACCGAGACCGACGTGGGGAGAGACACCGATGGCCGCTGAAAACACACCGGAAAACTGCTCGCTGTGCATGTTGGGCGAGATGCCGGAGAGGAAGTCTTTACTTGAAAGTTTGAGAAGTTTTTGCATTATAGGTTTCTTGATTCTAGTGACCACGTCGCGTCATTTTTTGTTTCGTTTGACCACGAGGCCGAGTTTTGTGTTTCTAGTGACCAGCTTGCCGAGTTCTTTGTTTCGAGGTCCCAGGGTGCAGGCGAAGGTGAGGGACTCGCAGAAGAACTGGGAGACGTGCTGACAGAAGGAGAAACGGAGGGGGAAATGGACGAGGAAGGTGAGACTGAGACGGATGGGGATGTGGACGGTGAAGCTGAAGAGGAAGGCGACGTGCTTGCGGACGGTGATGTGCTCGCAGAGGGTGATGTTGAGGGTGAGAGGGAAGACGAGGGGGACGCCGATTCTGATGGGGACACAGACACAGAGGGAGAAACCGATGGGGAGAGGGAAGATGATGGGGAAACCGAAACAGAAGGAGAGACAGACGGACTGAGTGAGGAACTCGGTGATACCGATACCGAGGGTGAGACACTAACAGACGGGGACACTGACGGTGAAGCCGAGCTTGCGGCGGCACGGAGGGAAATTATGTATGCCTCGTTCGCGGAACTTGTACCTATTGTTGCCGCTAAAGAATAAGAGCCCGCTGGGGTCTTTGCGGCATTACTGTCCATCGAACGAATCGAGCGACCGTTGTTTTGTATTGTTGAGCCGCGGTTGGTTGTACTAGCCCCAGCCTCAACAGTTGTTGTGTTTGCGGCAAGGACAGCCATGGCAAGCCACGCATTGTCCGTGTTGGTGGTAATTGAGGCGCTCAAACTCGTTCCGGTATTTGAGGCTGTTGTGTGGTTGTCTGGTTGTGTTCCTGAGCAACCCGTGTATGAGAGCCCGTACGCAACCGAGCGCCTCCCTGCGCTTTGGGATACCGAGACGGTGTTTGTTCCTGTGTCGGGGTTTACAAGGTACCAGCCCTCAACGACGTTTGAACCATCACTAACTTCACCGAGCCGGGTCATCGCGTCGCCGTTGTAGGTGATGCCCGTTACCGCGGTGTCGTTTGAGCCTATGTCAATGACCCACACCAAGAGAAGTCTCTCGGTGCCCGAACATGTGTGTGAGAACGAAAACCCGGTTGGTATTGTCCCACCAGTATCGTGCTCGGAACTTGCGTCGAAGGCTATCGCCATTAGGCGTAATTGATGTGCGGAGCCCTAATCTTTGGTCTCACTTCTCTGTTTCTCTTGGCGTAGTGCTCCATGAGGCGAGACTCGAGGTCTGCCTTCTTCTCGGCGAGGGCCTTCACTGAAGGAAGTCCTTTCTTGATGGCCCAGTCGAGTGCGGCTCCAAGAGAAAGTATTCGGTGGAACTGAGCATCAAACCCGGGAGACGACGCGGCGTCCGCGTTTGTAAATATGGTCGGGTTGCGCTGGAAGTACACCTTGAGTCCTGCCGCCAGGGTAACAGAACCGCTCGCGGGTGCGGGGAAGAGTTTTACAGAGGGGCCAATTTCTTGGTAGTAGAGAGGCATACCCGCGGTTCCCTGGAACTCGGTCATGGCGTTGGGAATCTCCTGGTCGTCTACCTGCTTGAGTTTGACGTAGTTACCGGAAGAGTCGAGCACCTCCACACGCAGAAGTTTGACGATTCCAGAGGGAAGGGTGTAGTCTTCCTGGCTATCTACAAGAGTGGTCGTCCCTATGGGAAAGGTTGAGAAGTTGGTGTCGTCCCACTCCCAGTTTGACTGGGCGGAGAGAATCTTCGTAACCACCTCGTAGTAGTGCTGGTTTATGTTACGGAGCTTGTCCGCGTTGGGGTAGTCGTCAGAGGTCGTACCAACGAGAAAGTCGATGTCCTCAATGAGAGACGGCTTTTCCGTTATACCCGTGAGTGAACTGGATGATAGTTTCATTATGTTGAGATTTAGTTCAACATATTATACCACACTTTATCGCTCTTTGCTAGGGTAGACGGTTTCGAGGATTTCGTCCCACGTTTCTATGATGTTTGAGTCCTTGTACTGCCAGGCTCTCTTGACATATTCCTTTGCCTGTTGTCCTATTTTTACCCGTAATTCCTTGTCTAAAATGAGCCTCTCGAGCTTCTGTTCCCACTCATTCGGGCGACAGAGGAAGCCCGTTTCACCGTCTACAATGGTATCCCTACCCGCCAGTTCCATAAAGTAGGGGTAGACCCGTGACGCCACCGTTGGAATTTCATACATGGAATACTCCATCCACTTGATGTGGGATTTTGCTCTCGTAAACGCGGTGTCTACGAGCGGGGCGATACCGATGTCCCACGCCTGTGACGCGAGCCACTCGGGATACTCCTGAAAGGTTTCGGTTGCTCCGAGTAGGTCGACCCGATTACGAAGTTCCTGGGGCCAGTCTCCGAAGAAGTGGGGAACCTTTCCTTTTTGAACGAGCCCAAGGAGTTGGAGGTGTACGTGGGGGTACTTCTCCATGAGTTTCCTGAGTGTCGGGAGAACCATCGTCAGGTCGTCGTTGTGTGTTATTGAACCCGTGTACCCAATAACCACCTTATTCGGGTCCCTCTCTGCCGGTGTGAAGTTCCAGTCGTTTACATCATTGAAGTTCGGAACGACGAAGATGGGCTTGTCTATCGCGTACACGTCTTTGAGGTATTTGGAGTAGGCTTCTTTGAGGGGTTCAGTTGATACCGTCATCGCGTCTGCGAGGGAGAACATCGCCGAGACCACGGCTCTCTTTGACTTCCCCGGCGCGTAGGCCTGGTACTCTGGGTTTGATTCGTCAACCCCGAGGTGCCAGTCGTCGATGTCCACCACAACCTTTCTGGTCTTTCCGAGGTCGTTGGTGAAGTGGTCCCTCATACCCATAAGATATGAAATCGCACCGCCCTTATCAAAATAGCGTGTCCAGAGGACGTGGTACTCATTGAACACCTTCGTCCAAAGTTCTATGGGGTTAGCGGAAGTATCTATCATCCTTCTTCCCCAAACGGTTACGTCATACTTCTCCTTGAGTTTCTCGCATGGTTTGACTGTTCGGTAGTACCCAAGTCCTCCATACGCATCGGTTTTCTTGCGAGTCTCGTTGACCGCAAAGTCGTTCCTATATCCCAAAATTTTCATACTCTTGGTTTGAGGTGGTTGGCGTACTCTATCCCTCCACGGCGGAAGGTTCCGTTGTACGGGGCCCACGTCTCGTTGATAATGTTTACCCGCGTACCCGCGCGGTCGACCGCGGGGATGAACGAGGTCTGGTCCCTCTTTGAGAACCGACAGTACTCCGACCACCAGGCGTTGTTCAATTCCTCAACCTTGGGGGTGTGTCTGCGAATGATGACGTTGTTTTCAGTGAGCCCCCGGTGTTCGGGGAATCCCTGTTTGGAGTACTCGGTGGCCTGTTCTTGGAGGATGTCTCCGTTTTCAAACCCAAGCGTGAGGACCGCGTCCATCTCGTCGTACACACAGTCTCTCGTCGGGTGGCGGAAGAGTGCGATGTCGTGATTCCTCAGGTGCTTCTCGACGAGCTCTTCCGGGGGGACGAGGAGTCTGAGGTTGCCGTCAATCCATATGGAGTATTCCGTGTCTATGTATTGGTGGGTAAGAATCTTGTGAATCCGTGAGTTCCTTCGTGGGTCTTTGAACAGGTCGCACGCCTTTCGTATCTCCCACGTGTCTGACCACTGGGGTTCGTCGGTGAAGGCCACGAACTTCGCACGACCGCGGTTCTGGTCTTCGATGAGCCCGTCGTATGCGCCGGTGATTGAAGTTACTACCGTTATCATATAATTCCGTGGTGTTGGAGGGTGGCGATTCCACGCTCCTCTTGTTCGGTGTTTATCCCGTGTGTGTTGGAGATGAAGCCCCGCTCACCCTCGATGCAGAACATCGACACGCGGTAGCAGGGAGACATGGCTCCGACCTTCTCTCGGAGATTTTCCTTGTCTATAAAGTCCATTAGGGGCGTGACGGTGTTGTTCCAGTCGGTGAGTTGCGCGAGGTCTCCGTTTGTGGACGTCACCCCCTCGCGGGTGAGTTTCACGAGAGACATGTCAAACTTCCCTCCGATACGGTCGAGCATCTCTCTTTTGAAGAACTCGAACGAACCGCGGAGCATACCCGGAGGCATACCGGTGGAGTTTGAGAGAATGAGCCAGCTATCATACTCGTCCCCCTTCACCACGTTATGAATGAGTTGGTAGTTGAGGATGAGGTTGTCGTCGTGCGTGAAGAGGATGATGTCGTATTCTTTGTAGTCGTGCTTCTCAAGCCACTGGTTTGCGTTGCCCCAGTCTCCGATGGTGTTTGGTTCGAGGGAGAAGTTCCAGCCAAGTTTCTGTATCTCTTCCACGGTCGCAACTTTTTTGTAGAACCGCCGGTCAAGAATCGCCCTGACGTCACGACGTTTTTTTATGGTCGATAGAAACTGTTTGACCTCGGGCTCCGCGTGTTCTGGAAGTCTATGGGCCACCACAAACAAGTCCATCGTCCAGTCTGGGGGAACGAACTGCTTCGCCATCGTCTTGTAAAAATGGAGCGGGAAGTGCCAGCCCGACGCTACAACAGCTATTTTCATTTTTTATATATTAGGGTTATGCTGGGGTACGAGTGTATCTCTGAGATTGAGAGGTCCTTGGCGGGCTTCATATTTTTGTCTCCTCGTGGTGTGTCGAAGGCAGACATGTTTACCTGTACCATAAGGTCTGCAATCATGTTTGTTGTGAGGGTGTCTATATCTTTGAAGTCTCTATAAAACGACGTGTGGAGGTCTTCTATAACATATATACCACCCCCGTTTAGAAGTGGAAACAAAATATCAAACGACGTTTGTTGTTGTTTCATGGTGTGCCCACCGTCGTCAATAATTATATCGAATCCGGTTAGTGTCTTTAGTAGGTCGGTATCTGCTTGGTCTCCCTGTATTGTGGTGATTCTTGGGCCAAAAACTCCCGGTATGTATGAGCAGACGTCTAGCCCGACAACTTCTGAGTTGGGGAAATAGTCTCTCCACATTTGTAATGAGCCACCCCCCTGTACACCGATTTCGAGTATACGAATCTTCCTTTCTCGTATTTGAGAGAAGTGATTTTCATACACGTTGTAATAGGATTCTATCTTCCTTGCGCCGTTTTTTACATCTTCGAGCCTCATATAAGCATTGAAATGGACGGGAATCTGTCGTCCAAAATAAGATACTGGGCCGAACCGACAATCGGCCGTTTGCTAAATTTCCTCATCCACCCTATCTCGTCTCGTTCTTTTGACCCACCCTCGAACATAATCACGCGGTCAGGTCTGTTTATCTGCTTGAGCGACTCGATTGTGTCCCCCGTGTTTGAGACGTCAATGTGCGCCATGTCGAAGTCGGTGGGGTTCTTGAGCCAGTCTGAGAGGTCTCCGTCTACAAGGTCAACGTACCCATCGAGTCCGAGCACTCTGAGGTTTTCTCTGGTCTTCTCGAGGTCGCCGTGTTTGAACTCGTATCGGTCCCACAGGTCGTACGAGGTGAGCTTTCCGAACCCATTGTCTCGGAGACCCTGGGCAATACACGCGGCGGAGTAACCATGGTACGTTCCAAACTCAACCACCGCCTTAGGTTTATGCTGAACAACCATGTCGTAGAGGGTCTTTCCGAGAGCGTGTTTCCTGTATGAACTTTGGATGTGGGGGTTTACAAACATGCGGTCTCCGCAATTATCTGTGCATCCCGAGTGCTTACGTCGTGATGAATGGGGAGGTGGAGGTAGTGTTTCTCCACCGCATCCATAACGGGGAGCCTCTTCCGCCCACCAAACACTGTGTACCTGTCGTTTCTGAAGTGGTGTTGGCCTGAGGCGTACCCGAGTTTGGCGAGGTTTTTCTTCACCTGCTCCGGCTTGGCGAACAGTCCGCTCACCATCCAAAGCCCACCAGTGAACCCATGTTTACGGTATATTGACAAGAGCATTTTTCTGTGTTCTATTATCTTGTCGATTACCCTAAGGTTTCCGAGAGCAATAGCGGCGGACACGTCGTTCATGTGGTACTTGTACCCCGCTTCTTTGAGGTCGGTGTCACCTTTCTTTTGCTTTTCTTCTCGGTCGTACCCAAACCACCGAAGCCGACGGGCGCGGTCGTAGTCTTTTCGTTTTTTGCATATAAGGACCCCCCCGTCACCAGACGTGAGGGTCTTGATGGCCTGGAGTGAAACACAAGTGAAGTCTCCTTTCCCCCAGTAATCTGAGCCGACAGCCTGAGCCGCATCCTCAATGAGAGTGATGGATTTAGCCTTGCAAAGTCTAAGCAACTCGCTAAGTCCCCGATTGTTTCCGCCGAAATGGACAAATACGATTGCTTTGGTGTTTTTCGTGATTTTCTTTTTGACATCATCTATGTTTACGTTTAGGTCGCGGTCTATGTCTGCCCAAACTATATTTGCGCCGAGACGCAGAAGTGGAAGGTTGGTGGCGGTGCACGTGAACACAGGGGTGATAACCTCGTCACCTGGTTGTATATCAGCCAGTTCGTACGCGAGTTCCAGAGCAGAGGTGCCCGAGTTGAGGGCAACCACGTTCTTGTGTCCAAACTTTCGCCCGAACTCATGTTCGAATTTCTTTACCCGCGGTCCCTCGGCAAGCTGTCCTGAGCGGAGAGTCTTGAGAACCTCCCACACAGCCCACCACGACACAAACGGTTTGAATAGTTTTACAGCCATAGCGGGTGTTCGATTGTCCAGGTAATGTACCGACGGAGTGACTCTCTGAACTCAACCGGCGGTTTCCATCCGAGTGAGCGGAGCTTTGACCCGTCGAGTGCGTACCTGCGGTCATGTCCGGGGCGGGTCGAGTGGAAGTCAACGAGGATGTACTTGAGCGTCTTCCCCATAATCTCTGCGATGATTTTTGCAACCGTGAGGTTGTCGAGCTCGATGTCTCCCACCACGTTGTACCGGTCGGGTACCAGGTGGTCTTCGTCAAACTTCGTTACCTTCCCACGCTTGAGGAGGAAGAGGAGCGCATCCGCGTGGTTGCGGGCGTGTAGGTAGTACCGTGAGCCTATCTGTCCCTCCTTTCCGTGGACGGGGATGGTTTCCCCTTTCGCCACAAGCCGGATGGTTTTGGCGATGTACTTCTCGGCGTCCTGCATTTCACCGAAGTTGTTCATGGTGTTGGTAATGACGAGCGGGACACCGTACGTTCTCCAGTACGAGATGGCGATGGCTTCCTGACAGGCTTTTGATGCTGAGTAGGGATTTGAGGGTAGGATGGATGCCCACTCTCGGTGGTTCACACCGGTCGGGGCGACACCGTACACTTCGTCGGTTGAAATCTGGAGGAAGACTTCTGGGTTGGTCTCTCGGGCAAACTCAAGCATCGTGAGCACTGAGTTGACGTTGTTCTGTACAAACGGAACCGGGTCGTCAATCGAGCGCTCCACGTGGCTCTGGGCGGCGATGTTTACAATGTAATCAAACTTTCCCAACTTCTTCTTGGTGGTCTCGGTAAACGGAGACTCGAGGTCATGGGTGATAATCTCTACGCGCTTCTTCCACTCTGGGTTCGATGCGAGCACCTCTTCTACTCGTTCAGGGGTACCCTTATGCTTCCACGAAGCAACGCCAACAATGTCCCAGTCTGTGTTTTCGAGGACGTGCTGAAGGAAGTGGCTTCCGATGAAACCCGCCACCCCCGTAATCAAGATTCTTTTATTTGTCATAGAATAGTTCTCTTCCTTCGTCGGTCTCTAATAATGTGAGTACGTGGTGTACTCTCTGCATAACGTCTGCCTTTGAGTTGTGTGGTGCTGAGTGTCCGGTTGGAAAGGTGTATCGGTAGTTTTCGTCTCTCATCTCCTTGATGTCGTCTGACGGGACGGGACAGATATCAATTCCGTCCAGTTTTACGTTTGAGAGCCCGGGACGATTTGGGTTTGGAATGACTGAGATTCTTTCGTCGAGCGCCCGAAGCTCC
>Ga0208546_1000101_pt1 | contig 39634 bp, 44 predicted proteins | sample DEB19_08_DNA_4_FD_184528 | JGI IMG/M metagenome (GOLD analysis project Ga0208546, IMG submission 184528) | Aqueous microbial communities from the Delaware River and Bay under freshwater to marine salinity gradient to study organic matter... | ecosystem: Environmental > Aquatic > Marine > Coastal...
ACGCATCGAGATCCTTGTTGAACTGGCGAGCCTCAAGGAACTGGCCGTAGCGGTTCTCCAGCGTGCCGGTTCCGCTGATGAGGTTGTTCAGCTTGAACAGTGCTGAATCCGGATCCTGAGACTGAGCGACCAACCCGTACAACTGGGCAGTGCCCTGAGCCAGACCCTCAACGTAGTTCTTAGGATTGAACGCCGCTCCAGTCGTCAGTGCAGCCTTGCCGGCAGCTCCAGCGGTTTGGACTACCGTATCCGCAGCCGTCAGCAGGCTCTGCAGCCAATCAGTCTGGCGGGTCTTGTTGTAGTCCTCGAAGAGCTGATACTGCTCCTGCGTAGGCGTGAAGTTCGGATCCTGAAGAGCGTTGGCAATGTCCTCACCGGTCGGCGGGAACTTGTCCGCAAGGATCTTCTGCGCTTCCTCTTGGCTTACCGAGTCCGGGAACTCGACAACCTGACTGCCGACCGAGACTTGGTATGGCATAGACTATTTGAAGCTCTTGGTGACGGGATCGTAAACCATGACCGGCTTTGCACCGGGAGATTGCGCTTGAGAATTACCAGCAGGCTTAAGCCCAAGAGCCTTAGCCTTGGACTCAAGACCAGATCCAGCACGTTCCAGCAATGAGGTCAGCGCCTTCACGTTGGAGGACTTCAGCGAGAAGATGTCAGTCGGGTTTCTGACGATAGACTCCAGCAACGCACGGTCGCGATCCGTTACTGTGCCGGGACCGATAATCTCAAGCCGCATGGCTCCCTGTGCAGCCTTGGCAAGCTGTTCCGCCTCGGACTTGATGACCGGATCCTGCTGCGCCAGCGTGCCCATGTTGGCGATTTCAAGCAGACGGCCAATGTTGCGCTTACTCTCCAAGACGTTGGCGTACTGCTCCCTAAAGTCGTCCGCTGACTTCTCGGTCGGTGCAACGCCTTGATACTCTGGATAGTTGATTGTAAGAGCTTGCCGCTTTGCAATGTCTGTAAAGCTGGGCGTCTTCTGCTCAACCAGCTTCCTTTCGCCACCCATCGAGACCACAGTGCCAACCCCGGGGACCTCTTCGGTTGAAACCTGCGGCAGCTTTCCAGCAGCAATCAGAGCCTTGTCCAGAGCCTCGAGTTGAGGAGCTGCAACGCCAAATTGACGGAAGACATTGACAGCGTCTGAGCGAATCTGCTCCGGAGTGCGCTGTACCGCAGGAAGCTGCTGAGCCGGCTGCATCTCAACTGGACCTCCAGCTTCTTGAACCGGCATCGGCTGGAACTGAGGCATCTGGGTCGGAATGTTACCGATCTCACCCATGGCCTGACGCATTGCCTCTTCCTGCATCAGTCGACGTTGATCCTCAGCCAGCTTCAACTGATTCATCTGATACTGCTGACCTTGAAGCATCCCAGCGATTTTATTTTTTGCTTCTTGATCCTTTCTCTGCAGGAAGAACTCAGCATCAGCAAGCAACGCCTTCTTCTTGGCATTGCTCATTCCGGAATACTTCTCCAGAGACGACACCAGCTTGGACTCTGGAGATCCCTGCTGGACGTTTCCAAGCGTTGCCTGCAGGTAGGGACTGAGACTCTCCAGACGCTGTTCCAGATACTGCGATTCCGCCTTGGCCTGACCATACCTCTCCAACGCCTGACCAATGTTTGCTCCGATGGAAGAGATGCCTTGGGCAAGGTATCGTCCCGGAGCAGTCGCGGCCTCCATGTAGCCGGGTGGAAGCGTGGGCTGCCTCTGTCCGGTATAGGGTGTTGAGTATCCGTATTGAGCCATGGCTGGAAGGTTGTTTGGTTACCTAAAAAATCCCTGCATGAAACCGCCACCGATGTTCCCGATAGCACCAAGTCCACCACCCAGCAGCGCGGCTTGGTTGGCTCCAGAAGCGGTACGTGCGGCAAGCTGTCCCTGATAGTTGCCACCGTAGATGTCCGCAGCGTATTGGGACTCAGGATTGAACAACTGTCCCGGAGCCATGCTCTGAGATTGGCCAAACGCACCCGGCAACATGGAGAACGACTGCGAAGGACGCCCCAAGACCTGCTGGAACACGTCACCATAGACACCCTGCTGGGCAGCGATGCCTTGAAGTGCCTGCTGACGCCGCTGCTGCTCGACTCCTGCGGACATGAGACGAGACCTCAACGCCTCATCCAACGCACTGGAAGGCCCTCCAGCAAGCCCACGAGCCGCATAGGCCGCCCTAGACTCCTGCTGGGCCATACGGGCCTGCTCTGGCGTCAGACGCGATCCAGCGGCCAGCGCAGACTGGGATTGAGCCGCGAGCATGTCCGCCAGTGCAGATGCCTGCGGTGAGGCAGCCTGAATGGCCGCACGAGCGCGTGGCCCCAGTTTCTCAATGTCTCCGATGTCAGCAGCTCGCGAAATGCCACGGGTCTGAGCCTCGGTCTGAGCCAACTGCGGAGCAATCTGGCCATAGATGGACGTCAGTTCGGGTGCAAGCTGACGAGCAATCTGGGCATTCAGAGCGGCATACCTAGGAGCAAACTCAGCCTCCGCCGCATACTTCTGCGGTGCTAGGTCAATCTGCGCCTGCAGCGTTTCCCGTGTCTCCTGCCCGTAATTCCGAGGCGGAGGTGCTTCAATGCTCGTTGCCATAGATCTTTTCTCCTGTCTTGTAGACCGCTAACGCTGTTCCGAAATGCCGGACTTTGCCATGCCTAACCCCGAAACTTGGTAGGCTGGACGACTCTGGACGACGTCGGAACATCTGTGCAAATGCCGACATCAGTGCAATCGGATGATCCCCGGCGATCTGGTCCCAATACCAGAAACGCCCGTGCTTGGTGGGTTCCTGCCATCGGAATGACTCCACCTGCATCTCCTCGGTAGGCCAGCCGATCACCACGGCCTTAACCTCTTCGTGCTCGTCCACGGCGGCGACGAGTTGGTTCCGTTCCATCTGCCACATGAGGTAGTCCTCCAGAGCTTCCTGAGTCCACCCCCTGAAGCTGTCCGGAAGTTTCTGCCGCACGTACGTTGTCAGTTTGTCGAGCATCAGTTCCAGAGACTGAGGGTGACTGATCGGAAAGCAAAGGCTGCGTCGCTTTCGGTGGTGTTGACCCAGACAAGTCTCCAGAGGACTTGCGTCGGAGTTGGGCTAATCGAAAGACTCGTACTCGCATATAGAAACTCTCCGCTTGTACCGTTGGCGTTGACCACACTTCCAGCAACATCCGTCCAATCCGCTGCGTCGGCCTTATACTGAACCTTGAACCCAACCTGACCCGGATTGTTTCCGACACAGTTGGTACACCAAAGACTCAACTGCACGCTGGTGGGTGCAAATTGGGTTCGGAATACCGAGTAATCGTTGGAATCCCTAAACGGCATCCCGTCATATCCAGCCGCAACTGGGCTCGCACCGCTAAACGAAACACCTGTGCCGTCCAAAACACAGAAGTCGGCGCGATACCTAGCCGTTGCCGTGTTGACCAATGCCCCGTCCTGAAACGCAAGCCCAGCACCAAGCGGTATTTCGGACATGGTGGCCGAGGATCCTGTGGGATTACCTAGCAGCCTCGACGCAGTCACCGGGACAATCTTAGCGTAGGCCACCTGCCCGTTGGTGATCTCGATTCCACCGACACCGGTGAAACCCAACCCTCCGCTGACGGTCAGCTCCTCGACATCTCCAGAACCAGACGTGTCCCTGCCAAGCAGTCGATCAGTTCCAATGGCTTGGATCTTCGGGAAGGTGACTGCTCTCGAAGCAAGTGCCGCAGTGGTCACCGACCCAGCAGCCAACGACAACGATCCGCCGTCCACAGTCCCATTGATGTCAATCGCCGGGTTGCCCAATAGGTTCAGCACAGTCGGATCCAGCACGGTGCTCGAAGTCACCGTCGTCCCGGGAGTCACTGTGACGTAGAGAGGCATCAGCTAAACTTGATCGCCTTGAGAACCAGCTTCCACTTCGTGCTATTGACTAAAGTCGAGGATGAGGAGTACTGCCCGTTAATCTTGTTCGGGACCAGCAGGTAGTTGTTGCTCGTCGTGATGCAGTTGATCGAGGTCGAGTCAATATACTTACCAAAAGCCGGTGTTTCAGTTTCGTTGGTGTCGGATATCACCGCGTCGAGCGCAACCAAGTCGTTCTGAGCGTATGTAGCATCCCCGCCTGCATCGGTGCATTTAAGGAATCCAGTCAGGATGTCCGGAGCGCCTCCCAGAGTCGTGTCGGTGAACAGAACCGTCTGCTTGGAACCACCAGCAGGCACTGAAAGCTCAGACGATGTCCAAGTCTTCACAGAAGCGCTCAACGTACCGGCATCACTCAGCGCCAGACCGGATCCCACCGTGATCTGCTGGACGTCGCCGTTGGTGGTAGCGTTACGCCCCAGCAGCTTCTTGGTGGTGACCTCAAACAGTTTGGCCTCGGTGACGCCTCTGGAAGCGATCTGAATCGTATCCGAACCAGTGAACTCAAGACCGCCACCGACGCCAATCTGAGATGCATCGCCGGTGCCAGCAGAATCACGACCGATCAGCTTGTCGGCTCCGATCTGCTGCAACTTGGCGAAAGTCACCGCATTCGCAGCTATGGTTCCGGTCGTAACAGATCCATCCGATAGCGTAAGCGATCCGCCATCGACCGTGCCGACCACGTCCACTGAAGGCGTGCCGAGCAGGTTCAGCGTGGTAGCGTCCAGCGTGGTGGAATTGCTGATCGTGGTTCCCGGAGTGACAGTGACAAAGAGTGGCATGTTTAGACGTCGTTCTTTCCGTACAAACGGAAGGGTATTCCTACAACTTTAACGTTAGCGACTATCAGAGATCCGCGATCTGTGGTGAGGATTGGCTGTGCTGCGGAGGCGTGACCCTTGAGCCGTGCCTTGTGTGCGTAGCTTTGGTGCAGTCCAGCCCGGAAACCGTTCTCGCCAGTCTTTAGCACCGGCAGCGTCGAATAGTCCTCACGATAGGCCGTCAGGAAGTCGTCGTTGGCGTTGGACGTGTTGTACGCGCTGTATCCGTATTTGTAGTAGAGCGTCCGGTCCTTGGTGACGTTCTCGGCGATGTCCAAGCTCTCGGAGACACCATCAAAATCCACGCTGATGTCGTAGCGCGTGTCCCAATTCCGAAGTTCCAGATGAAGATCTGTCCACTGCTTGTGCTCGACGGCATCTCCTGTGTATCCCCTGAACTCAACTCGGGTCGAGATCTGGTAGGACGTGCCGGTGGCGTTCCGGTCGAACAGAGCGTCCTTGTCGAAGTTGTGGACGTAGCCCGACTCGTCCGCGAACACCAGCCGTTCGGTGCCTGAGACGATCACGCGCTCGAAAAACTTGGGATTGAGCAACTGACCTTCCCAATACCCTTCCCACGCTTGGTTCAAGAAGTTGTAGCTCAGGACCCGGTCGTTGGTGCCGTCTCCGCCTTCAGTCGGGTGGGCCAATAGATAGCGGTTGTCGAAGTAAGCCGCGCAGGACTTTTCCCAGTTCGTCTCGTCGATGTCGTCCACGAGGTTCTGAACCGAGTCCGACAGCGGCAAAATCACCGATTGGCTGACACCGTACTCGGTCTGCTTCAGCGAGATGATGCCGCGCTGCGATAGAAAGATCAGATCGGAGCCAGTGTTGACCACGCTGTTAGGTGCAACGCAGCCGAACTCACGGGTGACCTCGGTGAGCCGCACCGCGCTCAGATCGCCGTACAGGTTCTCAACCGCCAGAACCGACCGCTGCTTGAAGATGACCAGCGTCGTGTTGTTGAAAGCGGCGATGGCAACCACACGGTCATTGGTTCCGGTGTTGAGCTTGAAGTCGTTGGTGACCTTGGCGTAGTGCAACGGATCCAGCACGTCCGAGACGGCGAGGAAATCGTTGCCATAGATCATCAGCAGCCGGTTCTGGAAGTACAGACCCTCACGGCCAGCCGGGATGTTGGCTCCTGATGCGCTGGACTTCTTGATGGTGCCGGTGCCGCTTCCGGTGATGTCCACCAGCGTGTTCGGCATCGCGATGGTGACCGTCGGCGCGGAGCTGTAGCTGCCCGGGTTGGCCACATTCACCGAAGTGACCTTGCCTTCACTCAACGTCGTCGTGGCAGTTGCAGCACCACTGGAGAACGTCACTGCAGGAGCCGTCAGATAGCCCTTGCCTTGGTTCAACACTGTGTATGTGGCAATGCCTGTCGGAGGCGCTCCAGAGGCAAGATTGGCGATTGCAGTGGCCCTCTGCGCGTCATTGAGGCTGTCGGTCTCCTCGGTGTCGCCTTGGAACAGCCGCAGAGTGTTCTCGTCGACCGGGTAGACGTAGTAGATGCCGTCCAGAGCAACCGCAGATGGACCAGTAACCGTGCAGTTGCTGATGGTAACCTGATCTCCGGGAACGAAGTTGTGATTCGGAACAGTTACCGTGTCCGCAGTAGCATCCGCAGAGACTATCGACTGTGAAGCCGGAACCCGATCGAATCCTTTGTCCAGAGCCTGCACCTCACTGCCGGAGGCGTAGCTGGACTGCATGATGAGCGGAAGCCCGTCGTTCTGGTAGCTCTCCAACCCCTGCGTGATGTCGTAGCTGGTGGTGTTGTTCTGCAGCTCCAGCCAGAAGCGATTGGCGCTGGTCAGACCCGTAGCCAAGTCGAGCTTGTTGGTGCCAGCCCTAGCATTGCCCTCGGTCAGATGCAGGGTCACCGCGGTGCCGACCACGTTGATGTAAACACCGAACCCTTGTCCGGATGCAGTAGCTCCAACCCACAATGGCTTCTGCGTACCAGTCTGACCAACGATCACTCGGTCACCCGTCTGAAGGTCAGGTGTAACGTTGAGCGTTATGGTGTCTGTCGTCGCGTTAACGTCGGTGCCATTGAAGTAGTACCGCGCAGGACCCGGACGCAGCATGACCACCGAATCGCCGCACTGAATCAGCCGGACGTCGTCGTAAAAGTCGTGGCCATTCATCGGGATCTCCAGATGGGCCTGATTAGGACGCAGCAAGAAGACACGTCCCTGACCGCCGTCCGTGGTCCTAGCCACGTTGGAGGCGACGATGAGCGACTGCGTTCCGGTGGTCTTGTCCCGATACTTCAGCAGCGCAACGATGTCGGTGATTCCGGTCGTCGATGAATAGTAGGTAAAAGTCTGAGGGTTCGGAGTGGTGAACGAGTAGGCACTGGTACTCATCACCGCGTTTGTGTTGTCCGACGACTTGGACAAGAGCCGCGTGCCGTTCTTGAACACCAGCTCGTTCGACACCTGATTGCAGGAGATGATGGTGTTGACGGCAACCTGCGACAACCCAACCGCAGTGTTGACCGTGCTGCTGCCATCCACGTTGGCTGTGAACGTGCCGTTGACCCACAGGCCACCCCACTTCGGACGCACCACGCCCCAGCGATTCTTGATGTTTTGATCCTCGAAACGTCTATTGATAGCCAGCGAGACGTACTTGGGTGGCAACAGATCAGCGTTGATCCGTGAGTTCATCCCAAGGAACCCGTCATCCTGACCAACCAGTTGAGGAATGTCTGGCATCAGCGTGTCGGTACAACGATCTGCCGCACCTGCATCTCCTGACGCGCCACCTTGTCGATCTCGTCGGTCAAGGCAGACTCGCCAAGTTGCAGGAACTCATTGCCAAGGTCGACCTTGCCGTCCACGCGCAGCATCTGGCCAGCCGCTCGGTACGCACAGATCTCTGAGAACTTGTAAGGAATTGTCGATGGATCCGCAGTGTACACCGGAGGCAACAATCGAGCCTCGATCCAGACGTACGGGAACTGGTCCAGCACCACCATCCCGTCACTGTCGAACGTGTACTGGACGTTACGCGTCTGCGGAACCTTGGCCCTAGGGTCGTTCTGATAGACCGCGAAGATCTCGCCAAGCTCATTGGTGCGAGTCGTTCCGTCCGGAAGCTCTGTCTTGGAGACGAATCGGAAGAACGGATTTAGCACGCCCCAGTACGTCGTGTTGGTAGGCACCGTTCCCACGGAAGGAGTCGCCACGCACTGGTAGTACTGCTGCGTCACCGGATAGAGCACGATGTCTCCGACCGCATAGCTCTGTGTGGATAACCAGTTGCCAGTGCTGCTGCCGTAGGATGGCTGCGCCTCGGCCCAATAGGCTGAGTTCAGCGTACCGTCAGGGCCACCCGTCGTGGGATCGTTTCCGGTGCTTCCTGCTGCGTTGACGCACTGATAGTAGGTCTGCTCCGTCGGGAAGTAGACAACGTCGTTGAGCACGTAAGCTGTGGCAGAAGAGTATTCAGGAGCAAAGAACTCCTGCTGTACGATCGTCTGATCTGGCCAGTCAAACGCCTCCCAAGCCTGCCGCAAGGCCGTCCCGATGAAGGTGCGGAAGAAGTTGGCCTCCTCAGTGGTGGGCGGATACGTCCGGCCTGTCATCTCGCAGGCTTTCCTCAGCACGTAGGAGTATGTAACGGTCTTGGCCATAGATCACCACGCTTTGCAGGACCAATACTTCGCCGACAGCTTGGTGCCGGGATTGTCGCAGCCATGACGAGCACGGAAGGACGCTCGACGCTCCGGGATGTGCTTCTTGATGGTCATGTTCGGATCCCCGAAACGGACCAGCCGCACTTGATCTCCCTCCTTGGCCAAGACAGCAAACTTCTTGGACTCACCGGGAGTCCGTTTCGGCTTGTTGTAGCCGGAGAAGCGTTGGCCTTTGTAGTTAATCACGTCAGTCCTTCGGGAGCGCATACCACCCTGCAGGCAGCACTACGCGGTTGGAGGATCTGACGCTCTGCCCCTTTGAGTCGAGCACCCAGACCCGAACTTTCACATCCTCGGCCAACCTTACCGGCTCACCGCTTGGGACCAGTATCACCCGAGTCGCGCACCCGCTGCTCATGCTGGCGAATACGATCCAGCAGCTTGTCACGCAGGCCCGGATCACGCTTGGCGTCTTCACTGGTCTGGTCCTTTCGCAGCAGGTACTCAATGAACTTGAGAACCGCCAAGACCACCTGCTCGATCACGGAGCTGGAGGAGGAGTGACGGCCTTCTTCTTGGACCACACGCCCCAAGCCGCAGCAGCGAGCGTAATAACCGCGCCAACGATCTCGGGAAGCTGGTCAGCATTGACAAGGCCCTTGGCCACCAAGAAACCGCCAGCAGCACTCAGAACGTGACGGATAAGGGATTTGATCGAGTCATTCATTGGAGTCCTTTTTCTCTTTGAGCTTCTTCCGCACCCACTTGTAGAAGGCCATCACCGCGAAAAACGCACCCACCGCAGCCGTGATGAACTGCAGGATCGTGGTGAGCGTCGGAAGCAATGAAATGATGGTCATCACACCCGCAGCGGCCAATAGTCCACCGGGGCCATTGTGAGCTGTGGCGTCCATCTTAGTACATGCGATTGTGCGCAATGAAGGTTCCAGCGGAGGCAGCCACCGAGGTGAATACCCCGGGGATCTCGGTACCAGCAGCGATGGACACGCTGGTCGGGAAGTTGGTGATATTACCAGAGACCGCGCTGAACGTGCAGGCAGTCACGCACTGGATGCGCTGAAAGTTGCCAGTGACGGCACTCGTGTCGGTATTGGCAACGCCGCCGTACTCACCGGCAAGCTGACGATTGGCTCCTACATTCATGGTGTTTAGCTGTTAGATGCCCAAGGCAGAGGAGGAACGATCACCGGAGGGTTGATGGCGTTCGCGATCTGCTGATTGACGCTGGCCTCGGTAGCCGCCTTGTCGATACCAGAGTCCCAAACCCACTGGAGCACCTCCGCCTGCGTCAGATTCGGGTACGGCACGAAGGCGCTAGGATCCGGAGCCTCGAATGAGGCGGTTCCGTAGCAGGTGCCGGTGTAGGTTTTGCCACCACTGACCTGCTCGCCATTACAGCGCCAAGCAGCCGTGACGACGACGTTGGTGAGCGGCCCTTCGCTGGGCTTCACCCACATCTGTTCGATGATCCAATTCATGACTATTCCTTAGGTTCTTTGTTGAGACTTTCCTCCTTGGCGGCAGCAGCCGCGATGAGGTCCGAGAAGAAGACGACAGCCTTTGCCGCCTGAATGCCACCCGCCTTGACTGAGATGTCGAGGAGGTTGAGCAACACTTGAGCTTGTTCCTTGTTCAGTTCGATGGTCATAGGAGCGCGATGGTAGCTAGAGAGTGAGCGGGGGCAAGGTTAGTTCCAGAGGGAAAGCACCAAGTTGTAGTGCTGAAAGCTGACGGAATCGTTGTATCCAGCGTTGTAGTAGTTGAATCGGAAAAACGTATTTGAAGGTGTTCCAGTGAAAGAAACCGATCCAGACGTTGATGCCCAACCGTCAATGTCTCGAAGATCCCAGTTGTACACGTTGCTCCAACTGCTTCCATCCGTGCTTTTCTCTAAAGCTAGACCAACGGCACTTGTTACAACTGCTGAATCAATCTCGGTATACATAATTATCGAGATCTGATAATTAGTTGGAACAAAATTTAGTTTGTATCGTGTTGCAAACTTATCAGCTCCGTTGAATGGATATGGATTTGTTCCGCTGTTGTAAGCTGGAATTGATGGAGATTGAGAAAGAGATGGGTTTGAAAACGCGAGGTCTGTTCTCTGGCTGGAAGACCCTCCACCACCCCCATCCGTCACCACCTGCGATGCCGTGCGTGACTTGACGGTGTTGCCATCCAGCACCAGCACCTTGGTGCTAGACGAGCTGGTTCCGAATGTTGCTACGTTAAGGAAGTCCATTATCCGATGACGGTGACGGTGTAGTCTGAACCAGTGACAGACGTAGCGAAGATCACAGTGACAGCGTTTTCGGTGGTCATCTGAACGTCGGTGTAGACCAGATCATAGGTGCTGCCCGACTTCCGAACCTGCACAGTGACATCGCGTGTCCCAAAGTTGTGCGTGACCGTGAACGAGGTGTTGGTTCCTGCCAAGGCCGTACTGTACTTCCTGCTAATTTGCTGGAACGCGCTGTTGTTGTGGTACTGGAGGGTGTTGCTGGTGCTGTTGTAGTACAGGTCACCCACCGCACCTGCGGGAGCGGAGTTGAGGCCAACGAGGTTGAGCTGGCCGGTAGACTTGATGCGGAGGCGTTCCGCGCCTGCGGTGTCGTCGTAGATCGAAAACTCTCCAGCTCCAGAAACGTAATTTGAACCAATTCTGTAGGTTCTTCCGTTTGTCGAAGTCGAAACAAACTGCATCGAGCAGCCACCAGTGCTTGTCGATGACAACCTAGCCAACAAACCTGTGCTGTTGTCGCGAATGTCCAGCTTGTAGCCGGGGTTTGTTCCAATCCCAACATTCCTGCTGCTATCAATGTAGATGGCATCACTCCCGCCCACCGCCAGCGCGAGGGTGTCTGCATCAGTCGGCCAGTAGAGACCTGTGTTGGTGTCGTCCGCGTTGGCAATGGTCGGTGCGGAGGCGGTGCCGTTGGTTTTGAGGAGGAGGACTCCAGAGTTATTTAACGTCAGTTTCGCTGTTCCTGCTGTGCGAAATACGAAAGACGAAGCGTCCAGTGTTAATGATGCAAGAGTGCCAGAGTTGTCAGAATACGCAGCTATGACACCGCCACTTGAATAGTAGTTGTACAACCCACCACTTGCCGCGTCGAATGCTGAAAGTCCACCAGCCGAAACAGTGAATAATCCTGCCTTGTGATATCCAACATTTGACAGATTCCCCGAGGCGTCGAGGACCATCTTCGGGTCGCCAAATGTCAGAGCATCACTTCCGGATCCATTCCAAGCAGGAGCCGAAAACCAATTATGAGCGCCAGCCACCTGCTGATACCATGTTGCCGCACCTGCAACCGAATACTTGAACGCGGCATTGTAGTACCAGTTAGCGCCCACATTCATGTAGGCACCCTTAGAGAACACACCGCCGTCGTTGACGAAATCCATGTGGCCTGCCCCAGACCAAGTCATTGGAGTGGCCGCAAGCCCAAGATTTCCGGCATCCGTCAACCGCATGTTCTGGGAGCCCTTGTTGGCTTTGAACCAGATGGTATCGTATGCGGAGTTGTCGGTGTAAAACTGGACATGTCCAGAAGCTCTAAACGATCCACCAGTAGAGTCTGCGCTAATGTAAGCAGAGCCAGCCGAAGAGGCTGTTTTAACTTCGACAGTTGCTGCCGGAGTCGCAGTTCCGATGCCCAGCCGACCAGAGGCGTCGAGGTACATCTTCAAGGATCCAGAATCGACAGGATCAAAGCCTTGAGCGGTCGACTGGTAGAACCCAAGATCACCAAACGCCTCAACGTTCGAGCGGATGCTCCAATTCCGAGCACTCGAAGAGGAACTATTAGATGTGAGCGTCAGCGCAGATTGAACTGCTCCGCCAATGTTGAGTTTCCTTACATTCGCAGTGTTTACCGGCGTCACCCCCAGCCCAAGGTTGCCGGACCCATCAATAATCAACCGCGCCGTCGCGTTGACCTCGTCCTGTATGTACAGCGTGTTGTTAGAGCCAGCGATTCCTATGGAAAACGTTCCATTGACCGCACCGTTGCGCTGGATCCGAAGCTGCGAGTTTGGGTATGTGTCGCCGTAGATGTGGACTTTTCCGTCAATTGTGGAAGTCGTCCCGATGCCAAGGCGGTTGTTGGCGTTGTCCCAGAACAGGTTCGAGGAGAAGCCGATCGCAGATGTGCTCGATGCGAACGGAATTCGACCAGCGGTGTAAGCACTCGACTGCGCGAAGTGGAACACCCCACCCGACAGCACCATGCCGTTGCCTGCGGTGTACGAACCGGCTTGTGAGAACTTGACGAATGGAACCGGAGTCGTCCCAAGCGTGCCACCAGCATCTGCCGTACAGACCCAGCCAGAGTCTGCATTCGCCGTTCCGGTCTCGATGAACGTGAACGCACCAACCAGCTCGTCCCAAGTGTTGGCGTCCAGCGAACGGGTCATCGCGGAACCAGTGCCGTTCCAGATGTAGATGCCGTTCTGCTGCGACAGGCTCTGATCCTTCACCAAGATGCGGGTAGTTCCGCTTGTGAAGGTTGCCGGATCAATGCCGTCGATCAGCCCGGATCCGGGTGCGCTCAGGTTGATGTCCGCCGTGGACGCCACCAAGCAACTCGCCTTGATGTCCAGACCTTGAGCGACAGAGTCAACGTAGCCCTTGGTGGCCAGCGTGGAGCCAGACGATCCAGAGGTGACGTTTCCGCTGTTGATGATGTTGAACCCGGCAATGTCCAGATCCGCAGTCAGAGCGCCGAATCCGGTCAGCGAGATCGAGGACTTGGCAGTTGAAACGGGTTTATTAGATCCATCACCAACGTAGAGATTCCCATTATCCAACGCCAGCCGAGCCAAAGGCAGCAGACCGCTTGTGATGTTTGCAGCGTTGGTCGTGTCGGTAGTGGCGGAAGCAGCCAGACCAGAAACAGAACCAGCAGGAATCGAAGCAGACCACTTTGGCTTCGTATTGGTTCCGTCGTAGGTGAGGATGTAGCCATCCGTTCCAACGCCCAGCTTTGCAGTCGTAGCAAGACCGCTCTGGTAGAGGAGTTCTCCAGCAGCACCTCCAGCGACGTTGGTTGCAGTCGTAGCGGTCGTCGCTGTCGTGGCGTTTCCAGACAGGCTGGCCGTGATAGTTCCGGCGGAGAAGTTACCAGATGCGTCACGCGCTACTATCTTGCTGGCAGTGTTGGCGTCAGTGGCGTCTACCGCAAACGTGCGAGCAACAGATCCATCAAATGTCCCACCGGACGTCAGATAACTGCCAGCGGTTAGGGCGTTAGCGACAAAACCAGATCCACCCGTGATGTTCCCACTAATCTGAGAACCGGAAATAGACGAAGATGTGTCGAGCACCGTGCGGACAGCAGAGCCATCCCACCACTTAAGGACCTTTGATCCAGAGGTGTCGGTCCAGAAGTATCCAATGTCGCCACCAGATGACAGTGTCGGATTCCCGGTGCCGATGTTGAAGACCTTAAAGTCCTGAACCTCGTTCTTGTTGAGCGTGATGGAGCTGAGAAACGGAACTGCCATAGTGTTTAGAAGTTGAGGTAAGCCGTGCCGGTCTGAGCACCGGGAAAGTGGACGTTCACAGTGTTTGCGTTGACGTATTCAACCTCGGTCCAACCCGCACGACCAAGGGGATCAATGACCCAGACGGTCGGATAAGCGTTGAGGTTGTGGTTAATCACCCAAGGGTTGGCACTGACCGACTGCGTGTGCGTGTAGGTAGTCGCCCCGATGGTGCTGCGTTGCTGGGTAGCCGTTGCATCGTCTAGGATGGCCTTGCCCTGCGGAGTGATGTCGCCACCCAGCTTGGTCGTATTGACCACACCGGCTTGGATCGTGGTCGTATTGCTGTTAGCTGAGGCAGCGACATCGCCGGTCAGAGCCGCACGCTCGAAGGAGACCTGCCCAGCCGTGTCCCAGTTGGCAACCACCGTGGTCGAATTACCAACCACCCGCTCCAGCGTCAGCGTCCCATTGGCAGACTTAACGAGGTACTCCGCGTTTACAGGAGCACCAGCAGCCGAGACGAGATTGTACAGGTCCGAGAAGTTGTCGTTGCACTTGATGAAGGCATCACGCAACGGATCTCCCGTTCCATCATTGGGTACTGTCCCGACGTCGATTGGCTGCTGTGCCATACCTCAGTATTTCTTGCTGAACTTAGTGTTCGTCGGTGAGAAGCCGACCTGCAACTTGGTTCCCCCGCATTTCACGCGCACCTCTGGGTTGTCTCGCTCCACCTCGCGAAGGAACTGGGAATCCTTCCAGCATTCGTAACCCAGTTTTGCGCCCCAGTGATGGTACAGCGTCGGGTCGATACGCATCCGCAACCGACCAATGCCGTCGATGCTGCGGAGATCCTGCTGGCTGTCCTTGGCGATGCGTTTCTGATGCACCTCGGCATTCACTAGATCCGCGTGATATCCGGTGGCGAGTTCCTTGACCACATCCTGACGCAGTTGCGCCGGGAGTCCTTCGAGTACGTTGTCTAGTATGGGTGATTGCATGATAGAAAAAAGGGGAGCACCCACCGATATGGCAGATGCTCCCCGTTGAGTGATTGATTACGACGCGCCAGCGAACATGCCGAAGCCACCGGGGTTCTTCACCACGAGACCAGCAATGGCCTGCACGAGACGGATAGGACCGCCGCCAGCGTCAGGGAGATCCTTGACCTCGGGCAGCTTGCAGTACCGGATCTCGGTCATGTCCATGGGGATCACGTATCCACGATAGGCTTGAGAATCCAGCGTGGTGGTGCTCTTACCACCGATGAAGGTGGTGGGGTGCAGGATCAGACGACCGAAATCACCCTCGAACACGTCGATAGAAGACGCGAACGTCGAGCTGGACAGCTCCTGATTGAACGTGCGGACGCTGGTAGCAGCGATGCTGTTCGTGTTGGCAACCTGCGTGGCAGCGGCGCTGGTCAAGTTGGTGAAGGAACGCTTCAGGGTCGTTCCGAGAATGCAGTCGTAGTCACGATACACGCCAGTCTTGGAGTAGATGGCGGTGAGGACGTTCTGCACGGTGGACTCAGCGAAGTTCGCCGAGGTGACAGAGCTGATGGCATTGGTGGCCGCAGTGCCCGGGGTCACGCCGCCAGCAGGAGCAAAGGCGGAACCGGAGGCAAGAGCACCAATGTTGGAGCTGTTGGTGCCGAGGAGCCAGTTACCGAGGGATCCGGTCTGGTAGGCGTTGGTGGAACCGTTGTCCTGCTGCGCCGCCTGATTGGTGCAGAGGAACGTGGACTCCATGTCGCGCTTAATCTCAACGAGGAGCTTGGCGACGTTGTAGGCGACCTCAGAGGCAGCACCGGCAACGTTCTGGGTCTCGGCGATGAAGCCGACCCGGCTGTTGCGGCGGAAAGCCTGAGCGTAGTTGGTAACGCGCAGACGATTGGCGGATTCGTTCGTGTAGCTGGTGACGTCGGTACCGTCGATCACGCCACCGAGTTGAGGGGCGGAGTAGTCGTCCACCTGCCAGCTCATGATGACGTTCCCGAGGTCCTTGCCCTTGGGAGCCATGGACACGAAGGGAGTGCTCTTCGCGTCAACGTTTGCGATGTAGTCGGCCAGCTCCTCGCGGACGCCGACCTGATTGTTTACACCAAGATATGCCATGGTAGTTTAGCCTTTCAGAAGTGTGTGTTGAAGCAACCGCGACAGATCGGCAGTGCTCCCACTTTGGTTGAACGCCTTCTTGGCAGACCTCGCCGCATCGTTGGCCTTGTCAGACTTGACCGGACTCGCCTTGGGAGCCGCAGGCTGCTTAGGGGCCACCTTCACAGGAGCCTTCGCAACCTTCGCGCTCTTCTCGCGTTCCATTCGAGCCTTCCGACCTTCTAGGAAGTCACCGATTGCAATCTGGTAGTCAGGAAACGACGCAAGTTGTGGCATCTGCCGCAACACCTGCTGCGCTTCCGAATACGTCGGATTGCTACGGTCTTTCCACCAAGGGTACGCACTCTCCGCAACTGGCCGCACTTGTTTGTAAGTGTTGAGGAATTGGTGCCGCGTCGGAATGTGAACATCCAAGGCATCCTCGACTCGTCGCCGAATCGCCTTGATCTCATCCGCGCTGTACTCTTTCCCGCCCACTTCGCAGCCGTCAGCATTGTCCTCGCACCATCTCTTCAACTCCCGGGCCTTGCGGTACTCATCGCTGAGTTTCGCCTCGTCCCAGATGTCAGAGAACGGATTGTCGGTCGTCGCTGCCGCCTGCGGTACTGCCGCCTGCTGCTCAAGAGCTTCCAGCTTCGTCCGCGCCTCATTCAGCTCCCGCTCCAAGGCTTCCGCTTTTGCTGCGGCCTCCTTCTTCTGAGCAACGAGCTTGTTGATGCGACGCTGAACTCCAGCCGGTTCGTCCTCGGTAGCGTCTTCAGTCTGCTGAGAAGTCTCTTCTTCCTCAGCGGGATCCTCCACGGGTGTCGCCTCCCCGGTCTCAGCAGTCTCGGACGCTGACTCCTCGGCAACCGGCTCATCTGCACTCGCAGCGGCTGGTTCCGGTTCCTCGACAGCTTTCGGAGTCTCGGAGAACCGAGTCTCCAACAGTTTCGCCAACGCCACCGTGTCGAGCGGGAGCGGGTTGAGCGGTTGTGCCGTGTTTTGGGAGGGTGTCGCTTCCCCGGTTTGTGTTGCTTCCATGCTTTTTAGGCCCTGCAAGTCGGGCATACTACGACAGGGTTTAACGCTAAACCCAGAAAGCTGAAGCCCTCATGGACTACGTTACCGCTAACGTCAACCAATTATTCTTGGGGAGCTTCCAGCTTCAGACCCATCTCCACGAGGAACGAGCGTGCATCCGATAGAGCAGCCGCCCGTCCGCAGTTGTACGCCCTAGCCTCTGGAGTCAATGCCGAATTAATTGCTGCGGAGACCTCGTCAGCAATCAATTCACTGAGCACCTGCCGCAATGCACGCAGCACCGGCTCATGCTCACCCACGCCACCCAGCGCCATCTTGAGCTGTTCGTCAGTCATTCTCATTGAGGAGTCGATCCGGGTTGCACGCCAAGACGGCCAGTGACTGCGTTTTGCTGCTGTTGCACGCTGAATTGCAGGTTCTCCACATATTTCTGCAAATTCGCTTGGAACAACGGATCAGACTGAACCTGCTGCTGATATTTCGGGTTCGCCTGCAGGATCTGCTGGGCAAAATTAAGCCTTGCTTGAGCTGTAGGATCGTTCTCACGCAGCTTGGGCGGATTTCCAAGGCTCATCAGGCCGAGTTCGTCGTTGGTTTCGTCGAACATCTTCTGACTCGCAGGTCCGGCCTGCATGATAAGCTCATTCGCAAGCGTCGGATCAATCGCACGCAGCGCCAGACCCACGAGCTTGGTGCGATCCACCACGCCAACGCTGTCCAGAGGCAGCACGAGGCTCGAAAGCGCCTTGAGTTTCTCGGTCACGAGGTCGGTCTGCAGCTCGCGCACGTCGAACTTGAGGCTGACATCGAACTCCTGAACGTTGGTGCTGAGAGGAACGTTGCTTCCGGTGATCCGAGCCACCTCTTCGGGTCCAGTGTACTGCAGCGTGAGGCTCAGGACCTGCCGGAACGCCTCGGTCCAGCCGTGCAGCCAGTTGTTCACGAGCCTCTGCTGCCGCATCTGGGTGAGCGCAGGAGGCACCTTCTCGGTGGGACGGCCAAAGTAACGGTCCACCTGCGTCTCGATGGCTGCGATGAGGTTAAACGCCACCGACGGCTCCCGGGCTGGCGGCTGCATGAACGAGATTTCACCCGGACGCAGCACCGGAATCTGCACCGCAGGCCCTAGGCGCAGGTTTCCGCCCCTCGTCTTAGGAACTTGTATCGGCGGAATCGTGTTCAGCGACGTGTAGTCGAAGATCGAGTCGCGCTGGGCCTTGATCTCGTTCTGCCAAGTGCTGCAGATCTCCGGCACGCCACGGCTCTCGACGATCTTTCGGTGGATCACCTCAGAACGCCACACGATGAACGGGTACTGGCCGTGCTCGTAGTCGATCAGCTCGAACTTGCCCCAAGAATTGCCCACTTGTGGACAGAATACTGTGCAGTAAACGCCCGGGACACCGTCTTCATCCAGAGCCTTTTGATACGCATAGACGACCTCGATCAGGTTCTCACGGTCCAGCACCGCGTTGTTGGTCAGCCCAATCGTATAGGTGTAGTCGCTGAAGTTGCTGAACCGTCCCCTAGTGGCAATCGCCTGCTTGGCCCACTCCTCATCCCAGTCGTCGGTCTCGACATGCTGCATCACCTCGATCTCGGTCATGTAGCAACGCCTGAAAACAACACGCGCACTCTGGATGTCGGTCGTCTCCGGAGGGAACGCCAGCTCATCGTAGGGAGCCAACGCCGCAACACTCGGAGAGTTCTTCACCATCGTCGGCACGTAGATCTCGCACTCACCTTCCTCACGCAGATCCTTCACGCACTCCAGAGCCTTGCGCTTCTTGAGATTCGGGAAAGCCGCCATGAGCAGCTCGGCCAACTGATCGGTGGCATCCGGATTCGCTAGAAGATTCGGCAGGTCCGCCAGCACGCTTCCTTGAGGGCTCTGAGCCGCGATCTGCATGAGCTGCTCGACCGTGACGTACTGCTCCTTTTGCCCGATCTCCTGCTGCCAACTCACATGGCACCCGGCCCAACCATAGGTCCACAGGTACTGACTCAGCAGCTCCACCTCACGGGTCATGTCCGTGTAGAGCTTCTGGTTCATCACCCAGTCCATGAGTGAATGCGCCGTCACCGCAGTGTCCAGATTCCTCACGTTCGTCGGGGCCACACGCAGCATCGAACGCCAGAAGGCTGTGGAGCACACGTCAACCAGCCCATTGACCACCTCGTCAGCCAGCGGGATCCGCGTATCGGACGCACCGTCCCAAGGGAACGCCATCTTCCCGTTCGGCTGGTTATCATTCCACTTCTTTCCGTCACCGCTTTGACCGTCCCAGCGGCAGTACCGGGTGTTCTCAGCCTGACCAACCCGAGTCCCAAGACCATAGTCTGTGGCCGCACGACGCAGCTCCTCGTTCAGCGCACCCACGTCAGGCGCGTCACCCACGTGCGCCATTGCATCACCACTGGTCTTATAGCTCGTCGCGTAATTCATCCGAAGCCCTTTGGTCTGTTTGCACTGAAAAAGCAATGCTAATACCCCCCTCCGCCGTAGCTATCCAGCCCACCAGCACCCACATGCTCGATCTTTGAGATCAAAAGCATGCCCAAGCAGTCGATGGGATCCTTCGATGCACCCTTCTGCCCATCCCGCCCCGTATGCTCGCTCATGCACCAGATCAGGTTGTGCAGGTCATCCACCACATACAGCCTCGGCTCGTTCAGCGAAGTCATTGGCTTTGTAGCGTCGTAGCTCAGGTCCGAGTTGATGGCAGCCGTCCGCTGATCCACAGGCACACCCGGAGCTGGAATGAACGCCATGCCATCGTCCTGATCGCTAGGCTCGGCCAGCAGGTCAATCAGCGTCGTGCCACCCTGTTCGCTCAGTGCCGGACTTCCACCTGCCCTGGGGTCGATCAGCCGCATCACCGGCTCACCACGACCAATCTCCTCCTCGATGGCCCGAAACAACTGACGGTACTCCACCACGCTCCGACCCGCCTCCAACGTCTGCGCTGGCCCCGGCTTCCCATCGGCCTTCTCACTCGGCAGCGCCCACTCTCCGTACCCGGTGAAGTCCGGGAACTCACGCGCCACCACCTTCCGGCCATCCTCGTAGACCAATAGCCACAGGCAGTACCAATTACGGCTGCCAGCCGGGTCGCAGACCATGTACAAGGTCCCACCATCAGGAATCTTGCTTCTAGGGATGCAGTGCGTCTCCGGCCTGAACCTAGCAAAGGCCTTTCCGATGTTGTCACTCGCCCAGCCATAGGCACGCGTCAGGATCTGTCCCATCGGCGCACCAACCAGCTTGGATTTCATCTCGTCCCACGGGTTGTACGGGTTGTCCTCGGAGTAGAAGAACACCGTGCTCCGATTCTGCTTCTCCAGCCGCATCACCCTAGGTGCCTTCCCTACTGGCCAAGTGGGCAATCCCTGCTTCCCGGACAGCATCTGCCCCTTGTGCCACTCAGTAATTGCAGCCCCACCAGTGAACTCCTTGTACACGCTCGCCACACCCTCTAGCGGAGTCTGGGTCACCAAGAGCTTACCCCTACGTGTAACCAACCGGTACCTCAGCGTGTCTACCCAGCTCTGCGGCACCAGCTCGTCGCACCAGATCAGGTCCGCCTCCCGACCCTCAATCGTGTTCTCCGACTGCGTGTAGTTCAGGAAGTCACAGCGGGAGCCGTTAGGCAGAATGAAGGACCCGTCGGTGAAGCCGTTCTTCCGGCTGTAGTTCAGGTAGTGGATCTTCCCCTTCTTCGTAGCTCGCAGACTCACCGGCAGATAGTTGTAGATCGCAGGCTGCTGCACCGTGACGCTCGTGGCGTTGCTCGTATGGCAGCAGAGCACGTTGCAGTTCTCCTTCGAGAGCAGCGTCTCCACCACCCGCCTAGCTGCCCACAGGGTCTTCCCCGCCCGGTTGCCACCAGAGATCAGCAACTCCGAACACTCAGCCCAGACCCGGTTGGCCATCTCCCAGTGGTCCGGGACGAAGCCGTAGGTGAAGGGATCAGCCTTCTCCAGCAGGCACAGCTGCGTCCGCTGGTCACGCAACTCCAAGGCTCGGGGGTGATCCGCACGGACCTTCGGGATCACCGGATGCTGCGGCTGCTCGTTCCACCACGCGATGTTGCACTTCTCCCGGCAGAAGCGGTTGGTCTCCTTGTCCGGTATGAACGACTTGGAGCAGGTCAGGCACTTCCGGGCAGGGCGGTTTGCAAAGTTTTTTCCGATTGGGGAATGCGTCGCCTTTGTCGGCCCCCCGGAATGCTCGACCCCCTCCCCCCCTATGCCTGACGCATCCGGTATGACCGACTCGGATTCTTCACGATGATACTGGCTAATGCTTGGCATCAGATCCTCTCAACTAAATATAATACCTATTGTGAGCGGCTGTCAGGAGCCTTCGGGAAGCACCTCAGCGTTGGTCTCGACCTCGACAACGTCTTGTTGCCCCTTGGTGCCCAGCTCCTTCATCAGGTCCCTGTGACTCGCCGTTAACGATAAAGAAGCGTGTATACTGGTGGGTTGGCCCTTTAATGTGTTTAACTTATCAATAGCCACAGCCAGCGATATGGGAAGTGTCCTACTATCAATCTCCTCGATCGCCGTATCCGCTAGTCTTCTGGTCCCCTTCCAGATAGCCACCTCAAGGAACCCTGTGACATCTGACCGCCAAGCCTCTTCGTTGTCCGGGTAGTCCTGTGGCACCTTTACGCCTCGCACGAGCTTGAACGCGGTGCCTTGGCATAGGCCGGTCTCGTTCGAGATCTTGGCAAGTGACTTGTTGGTCAGGACACCTTCCACGACTGTATCTGCGATCTCTTGGGTGAGCTTGGAGTTGTGATGCTGTCCCGGGTGATTGGTGACCTTGTAGTCGTGCTCCTCGGCTAGGGCCTTGATCTTATCCGCCAGAGCCTTCGGACAGCGTGGATCGTCACGCAGGGCCCAAGAAACCATGTTCCGGTCCGTGTTGGCCAGCTTGGCTAGGGTGTTCTGTGAGACCGCCTTGGTGGGCTTACCCATTCCTAGATCTCCTTACCGCAGTGGGGGCATGTTCTACGCTTTGGGGTGGGCTGTATAGGCTCTGGCATGCCTAGGCACCGTGCGAGTTCCTTATGCCTTACCCAAGAGTAGCATCTGGGCCAGCGGCTTGGCTTCTCCTGATTCCACTTCAGGTACTGTTGCGTGACTTGTTCTTTCGTTTTGGCTTCTAAGTCGTGAAGGATGCTTAATGTCCTGTAGCTGAGTCCACGTTGCCAATCCTCCATCTTTTGAAGGTGCTTATACATCTGATCGAGCTGCATCGCGCGTGACGCTGTGACGCCTAGTGCTTCTCCGACCTTGCGATAGATGTTCCCAGCGGCTCGCAGTTGGTGCGCCTTCTCCGCCAACCTCATGGTGTTCTCGTTCATAGGTCAGAGCGTGAAGTTGAAGTCGCCCCAGTGTCTGAGCTTCTCGATCGGGGTATACATGTACTGCTTGACCCCAGCGAGCATTAGGCGGGCAGAGGCTGCGTAGTCTTCGGAGAGGTAGTCCTTGCCCTTGTCGCACTTTAGCAGGAACGGCAGCCAGAGTGTGGGGAACATGCCGGACATCTCATCGTTAGCCCAGTCTATGCGATAGGGATGCGGCACGGCATCGGTGGCTAGGATCTCTAGGGACTGCTCTAGGGCCTTACGGGGTATGGCTACGGCACCACTCGCGAAGAACAGGATGGGTGTGAGGCTGGGCTCATCCTCCAATGGAGTAGCCTCTGGTTTAGGGCGATAGGCTGGCCGGGGAGGTAGTGCTCGGCACGAGTATGGCATGCACACCGCAGCTTGGTGCTTGTGCGCTAGGTCCGCCATGATCATCAGGTCCGCTGTGGAGAACTGGATGTCATGGTCCAATTGGATCCATACGTCCTTATCATCATCCAAGAAGAACTTAGTGGCTCTACAACGTGATCTGCTAATCAGCGCATCCTCACGTATAGTACGCAAAGCAGCGTAGCGAGTACGTTGTGCAAAGTAGTTAGCCAGATCTATCCAAGAGGTTAATACCGCAGAGTGCATATCACCATAAGCGTAGCAGGTGACATGTACCGACGGTGGTTTCTCGATGATATCCACTGATTTGATCTTATTAGACATATATACTTAGAGTATAGTTATACTTAGTTCATCACCTTTTCAATCATTCGATACAGATAGGCTTCTGGTACTATCTTGATCCTGTCGAATCCTCGGATCATCGGCTGATAAGCCGGGTCAGACTCGGACATGGAGAACCTAGCGGCTACCTGCTCCGGTGAGGCGGTACCTGCTCTGACGCTACGGACCACCCAGTCCCTGTAGGAGGGCGGTATCATGCGCAGTGCGTACTCTAGGTCTTCCATGCGATGCTGTTTCTTGGGGCTAGGATGCCCCTAGGAGGCGTTTTGATCTCTGATGAGGGTCACCATAGCGCAACTCATCTCCTAGGGGCTTGTAGGGTCTTAGAACAGGTTGTCGTCTACCGGGGTGTGGGTAGCTGCAGGACGGGGAGCCTTGGTCGAGTGCTTCCAGCTCCCGATGATGGGTCCACGTTCACCGCGGTCACGGGCTTCCTTGGAGACGCCTTGGACCACGAAGCCGTCATTGCCGTACTTATCCGGTCCGCTCTTGGATTCCAGAAGAGTTACTTCGAGGAACTTACCGGTCTTACCTTCATACAGATACTGCTTATCCACCTTGCTGACGTTAATGTTGCATCTAATCATGTTATGTTATGTTGTGTTGTTTACGAATCCTGCAACAGCGCAGGTTCAAATCTACAATAGGCACCTTCGTAGTGGCAGGTCACCAGTCCACATTCGCCGTCTCGTTGCTTTGCGATTGAGATAGTGGCTTCACCTCTTGGTTCTACTCGGTTGCGGTCTAGCAGGAGGACTGTGTCTGCGTCTCGTTCGATCTGTCCGGAGTCTGCTAGGTCACTGAGTCTCGGCTTACGTCCCTTCTCCTTCTCGGATTCACGGTTGAGCTGTGCGAGGGCCAGCATAGCCACTCCAGTTGAAGCTGCACAAGCCTTCAGCGTTCCGGATACCTCGGCCACCTCGTAGGTTCGTTTCTCGTAGCGTCCGCTGGCTCCGATCTTCTGCAGGTAGTCCACGATGACCAGCTTGATGCCATGCTTCCGGACAGCTCGTCGAATGGCTGAGGTTACCGTGCCGATCTTAGCCCCAGCGGATAGGTCTAGGAAGTGGATCGGGGAGTTCTTGATCTTGATGTTGGCCGCTTGGATCCGGGCCATGTCGTTGTCCTTGAGCTGACCCGTCTTGATCGACTGCATGGGTACGCCAGAGACGCAGGAGACGAGGCGTCTGGTGATGGCATTGGTGGACATCTCGCAGGAGACGAACAGGGTCGGGACTTTGTGCAGCACCGTAGCGTTGGCCACGATGGAGGTTCCCATGGCTGTCTTGCCGATGCTGGGACGTGCGGCGACTAGGGTAAGCTCGCGGTATTGCAGGCCATCGAGCATGGAGTCGAGCTTTGGGATGCCAGTCGGCACGCCGCTCAGTTCGCCATTGCGCTTCCAACGCTCCTGTGTGGCCTCGATGAAGCTGACGATGGCATCCTTTGCACTGCAGGAGTCGGTCTGTGGTGCCGAGTCTAGAACCATGCCGGATTCCACCTGCTTGAGCACCTCGTCGATGCTCACGGCTGAGTTCCCGGAGCCTTCGATGATCTTGGAACCAAGCTCTCTCAGCTTACGACGTAGGTGAGCCTCGCGTATGCCGTCCGCGAAGTAGCTGACCATGCTGCTGGAGGGACACGAGGACATGGCCTCTGCCCAAGTGGCCATCGGGATCTCCAGCGAACCGTGAGCTTTGTTCCATTCCTTGGTGAGCCTCTCCATGGACGCCGGTTGGTTCTGGCGCACCAGTCCGGCTATAAGCTCCAGCGTGAACCTGACGTCCTCGTTGACCAGCATCTCCGGCTGAACCAAGGAGACCACCTCGGAGGCCACGTCCGTGTCTCCGGAGAGACATGCCCCAAGGATTCCAAGTTCATCCTTGGGCGCAAAGTAGGCGTCCGAGTTCATCCCATGGCCTCCATGAGAGCGATCTGCTCCGCCGTGTACTTGCTGGTGTCAGGAGCGTGGCGTTGTGGCTGGGGTTGGTACGACTCCTTGGGCGGAAAGATTCCAGACCATCCGCTCGCCATGGAGTGGTCAACCGCGGACGGGAACGTAGCCGCTGTGAACTCTCTGGACCACTTCGTCAGTGCCGCCTTGAGTCCGGTCTGCTTGTAACCCTCGCGACGCTCCGACTTGTACTTCAGCCATAGCTTCACAGCCTCGAGGCAGTTCTCGGTACGAAGGCTCTCCGGCAACTCCACTCCGAAGGCAACCACCCATGGCGATATACTTGGTGTATTATTTATAATAGGAGACGGAGACGGAGAGTTGAGTTCCGGTTGACCATGCGGTTGACCATCCGGTTGGTGGCTCGGTTCAACCGTAGTTCCAACCGCGGCTGAACCGTGGTTGACCGCTGATCTTGCAAGTGCTGATTTTAGGCCCTTTTCGCGTTGTTTGTTTCGGTACTCCTGTTGCTTCTCTCTTTCAGCCTCAAGCCTTGAGTTCCTCAAGAGACCGTCATCGCACAACTGGAACTTAGCCAGCACATCAACCGAGACTGAACCGCCAGCCAACCGCTGTTGCTTTTCGGTTTCAACCGGAATTGAACCGCGGCTCCACTGATGGCATAGCAATCGGATAAAAGCTCCGACGTCTGACTGACTCATTTCCAGCGTCCCGGCCAGAAAGTCATCCGCATAGAATTGGAACGCTGGGGATCTCTTCTTCTCGCTCATGGTATGAAACAAAAGCACCAACCCAACCAACCCCGGGTAGCGTAGGCACAACGAAGAAGCAGAAGATGCTCCTTGAAGCCTGCCGGGATTGGCTGGGTTGATGGTTCTGGGTTGTTCATTCGTTGTTTCGGGACGCTACTCCCGGTCCCTCACGCAAGGGACAGTGCTGGGGATACTAGCGGCGCATCAGGTTGTCAATCTGGGCGTCTGTAAGCCTGTACCGGGGCGGTTGGATCCAGCCCTTGAGGATAGCCCTCTCGACCAGTCTAGGGGCCATGACCAGAAGCTCCTTCACTTCCGCGTCCGAGAGCTTCGGGTCTCCTTGGACTTCGTTTCCTCGCTTTTTGCTGTGTAATGCCATGTTGGGTATACGCCTCTCCTTCCATTCTGAATCCTGAACTTCCTCTGTTCAACCGTTCCCATGTCGATGCCTTTGCGGATTAACCTGATCGCGTGAGCTATACTGATTCCCCACTCTGTAGCCAGTTGCGACATGGTTTTCCACCCGCTCGGTACAACCTCCGGCTGACACGCGATAGCCTCCTTCAGGCTCTTTAGAAGTTTGGCAGAGTCCATTGCTGCTCGTTCTGTGGCCACTGGTGAAGGTAGAGCTGGGCGCTGCTGTCCGAGTACTCTCCGAAGACGATGCCATGGCTCCACGCCAAGGTTGAGCGGCGGCGATGAGCGTACTCCATGGCAGGAAGATCGGCCAACGTTCCGGGGGACAGCGCGACCGGATTGTCACTCCTGCGACCGTAAGCGATACCAGCCCGGTGGGCATGAGCCACGACAACATTCCCGAAGGTCTCGGCGGAGTCTCTGAGGTAGTTCTCTCCGTAGAGGATACCGTGACCCCACTTGTAGCCTCCGAGGCTGAACCAACAATCTGGCAGGACTCCATACTTCAGGATCTTGACCCGACAATGTTTCTCGATCGGTGCCATCATCTTCTCCCAGACCGCCTCAGCGAAGCCACGGATGACCGCGTTGTGGTGGTTGAGGTATTGTCGAGCACGCTCGTCGTGGTTCCCGATCGTGAACACCGTCGGCTTGAGCTGGTTGAGGAACTTTGCGCCTTCACCGATGTCGTCGAGGTAGTCATCGGCTGCATCGGCTTGGTTGGGGTTGCCCAGTGAGCCTGCTCGGAGTGCCGCCAGATCGTATGCGTCTCCAAGATGGATAACCTCGTTTGGTTTGAAGCGTTCCCTGAAGCGTAGCACCGCCTCCAGCGCCTTAGGATTGGCTCTGGACCCATGGGAACAGCCTATGGCCATCACCCGTTTGCGGGCCTTGCTGATGTTCACGAGCAGTCTTATTCAAGATTGACAAGCAATTTCCAAGCTTATTCAGGGAAACCGTAGCATTCTTGAATAGTGGCGCAGACCATCGCATAGACCTCCATCAGGGCCTGCTCCGTGTTCTCGTAGTTGTGGCCGTACTTTACCTTGCAACGCAGCATCTCTCGAATCTCATCCAGTGCCATCCTGTACTCGGTGGCGTGGATGGCGTCGTAATGGAACGCATCCTCATCTGGCAGGTTGAACTTCAGGGTTGCTTGCATGGTTCTTCTTGTATTGTTCGATTTCTTCTAAGGCTATCTTGATTGCTAATGGAGTCGGTTCATCAGCACCGCATAGGATGCCAAGCCGCTCCTGCAGTCGGTACTGGATCTCAATGTCCAGCTCGGTCACGGCACCCTCCGCAACTTCACGGCGTCTCCCTCCGGTATCACCACCGCAGCACGCAGCATGCAGGCATTGGTGACGAGCACCGGCGTCTTGTAGAGCGCAGACAGGGCTGTGGGTTCCTTGCCATCTAGCGTGTAGCGCACCGGCAGGTTGCCCAGCGAGCAGACCAGACGGATCTGGCTAGGTCCACGGATGTCCACGGTGTCCCCGCGCACCTCGGTGTTGTTCACAAAGATCCGGATGACTCGCTGCCAACGCACCTTGTAGAGCGCAGAGTGACCGCTGGTGCTCTCCACACGATACGTTCCGGCATCAGCCTCCTGTGCCGCTGGGATCTCAAGGACGCGGTTAGTAGCGCCCGGGATTGGATGGCCACCCAGAGACCACTGATAGTCCTCCGCGGTGTGCGGTGCTTCCAGACGCAGTGGCAGGTTCTCCAGCGCGATCTGGGCCGAAGCAGAGAAGGCAACGCAACTGACGAGTAATCCTCGGATGTTCATGTAACAAAAACTGGTCAGTGTTTGTTTCATGGCTTGGCCTCCTTGGATGCTTTCCAATGTTGGATTAGCTTTTCTCCCCTTTCAAATAACAGGTCCCTCAGAAGCTCAATCGTATCTTTGAGTTCACGATTCTCTAGTTCCAAGCAAGTCATGCTCCTAGCCCACTGAGGCTTGAAGGTCTCGCAGTAACTGGAACCGCACCGATAGCCTTGGATCCCGTTCTGGTTGCGATCCGCAGGCAGGCCGCAGTGAGGGCAGACCAATTTGGTGGGCTCAACAATATGGTCGCTCACGGCTTAGCCTCCACGATTCGGATCACCTCTGCCAGCGCCTTGGCATCTGCGGCGTGCTCTGGCTGTGTCTCCTTTGGATCAGTCCAACGTTCTCCCGTGAGCAGCGCCTCCAACTCCTCGATGCGTTCCTTGGCCTTCTCCAGTTCGTCGGCTAGTCGGTGCGCGAAGTCCGCGTCCACCACCCAGACTCCCGGGCGTGTCTGATACTCTCTGACGGTTACTCGTTCGCTCATTTGGATTCCTTTGTAAGCATCAACTTCAGCTTCTTGTTTTCTTTCTTCATCTTCCCAAGCTCTCTTCCGAGCATTGATAGTTTGCCGTGGTATTTACATATCTGTTCGTTAAAAGACTTCGATTCCTTATCAAGTCTCCTCACCTCGTCTTCTATGTGTGCGGCACGGTCAGTTTCAATCACCCACTTGCCATCAGCGGTCTTGAACTCGTGAAGGTACAGTGTTGATTGAGCGCGTCTCTCCATCATCTGGTTCCCCTCCTGTAGCGGTTGATGGTTGTCTGTGAGACTCCCAGCTTTAGTGACGCCTCGGCGGCAGATACCTCAGCAGGCAGCGCCTTGATCTGGTCTGCTATGTACTGCGGGATGCTTGGCCTTCCGATCTTGCTGGGCCTGTAGTTAACCGGGTTACGCAACTCGGCCAACTCCTGCTCCATCCGGCGTGCCTCGGCGATCAATGACGGCATCGGAAGCTCTCTGCCCAGCAGCCGGAAGGTGTGGTTGTCTGTACGTGGTGTCATGCTCCGATCCTCCCGAGTACGTATCCCAGTGTCATCAGGGCCACTACTCCCCAGAGTATCAGGGCCATCTTCAGGTTCTGGTTCATGGCGTCTTCCCCCGTGTGTTCTTGTTGCGCCTGAACGACAGCTTGCTTCGGTGCTCGAAGGCTTTGAGTTCCTCAGCAAAGGCTGGATCGGTCAGTCCGCGACGTTGAAGCCAAGCCTTGTACTTCGCGTTCATGTATTCGGGGCTAATCATCGGCTCCGCAGGAAGGGAGTCCGTGATCTGCATTGATGGTGGGCGCTGTCTCATGGTGTCTGTGTTGTGTTGCGCTGCAAAGTTTGTAGGTGATGTCCACCCCTCAGAAGTCGAGGCCGCTGATAGCCTTGACGTTTTTCTTCCAGTTGCGGTTGCCAACGGGATCCGCCGACTTGGGGCAGTAGCGGTCAGCGAGGAAGTCGAGGAACTTGCCGGGTTTGCCAGCGGCCTGCCAGCGACGGTGGTTGTTGCGGATGGTGTTCAAGCAGACCTTGCGAGCCTCTGTGGCGTCTTTGACTTTGACCGACAGGATGCCGTAGGGAGCTTTGGCCCTAGCACCACCCTCAACACGGTAGATGGCGTCAGCGATGCGGTTGGCGTCTAGTGCGAGAGCGTTGGTTGCGACGAGAGCGAGCAGGACGAGATACTTGGTAAGATACATACGAGTTACTGGTTAAGAGGTTACTGGTTAAACTAAGTCCGCGTGTGGGATGCGCGGCCCCCGTGGTGAATTTTTAGTCTAGGTTGTCAAAGTCTACTGTGACTCCACCTCCCAGATTCCGGTAAACCCTGCACTTGCACCCTATCACGATCGCATCGAGATGCTTTCTGAGTCCTCGGATGTTTCCGGCAGGCAGTGACAGATCGTCTATTCTGACCATGTACCGAGGGAAGCTGCCTGCCGGAGATGGCTTGAACGACTTGCAATGATCTAGAATCTGGTTGAGATCGTTGGTGATGCTGAAGGTCATGTTCTTGTTGTTGGTTACTTGCTACGGGGAACATGAAACCACAGGTCTCTCATGCCGTCTACAGAAAAATACAGAAATCTTTCAGCACAGTTCTGACTAGTGTTTACGGGCCTGTCGTGCGTGTCAGGACTGCGGCACCTTGCGGAACTTCGCTTGGAACTCAGCCGTCCTGCGGATGTAGAGCTTTCCGTTTCGCTCGTAGACCGTGGCCCGCTCCTTCATCTCGCCCACCCTTAGCTCCGCCTCGCCCCACACGTCCACCACGGTGCTTGGTTTTGTCTTGCACTCCCAGAAGTCGTTCTTCGTTTTCATCGAGTTTATCCAGCAGGAATCCGATCGTGTCCTTGAGACGCTCGTTCTCGTTGCTCATAGCCGTGACCATGGCGGTCAGTTCAGTGATCCGAGAGGCAGCGTCCACGCCTCACTGTAGGGTAAAGAAACACCCCGGCACCAGCCCGTAGACTGCTTTAGGTCCACCTAGGAGGGGTAAAGAACCATGCCGGGGTCACGTATCACACGATACGCTAAAGTGTACGCGTGGTCAGGTATGCGCGTCCCACCTATGCAACCAACCGTCTACCTACCGTCCCCCACCTAGAACGTAATGGAGGACAAGAACTGCATCAGCCGTTGACAGCGTGATGTCAAGACTCGGGTACAGCTCCTCTGCTTTCCCGCGTAGCTTGCGCTTCCACTGGGCCTGCGTATCGACTGACTTTCGGCCACCCAACCCAAGCGGCTCCTGCCAGATCTTGGGGGGCACCCGGTGCAGGGAGTAGCCAAGAGCCACTGCTGCGCCTTCTACCCTGCCGACGTTTTGGAACAGGACCGCCGTGGTGCTGCTGGGTATGTTCTTCCCAGTGAACTTAGGGACCTCCTCGATCCAGAGTTCCGCGTCCGCAGTCTTGTAGGTCCGCAGCAGTCCGACTAGTGCAGGCAAGCTGTCCGGCATAGGCTGCAGCCAGATGGATCCGCCACAGTCACGGATAGCAAGGCCCCCAGAGGCACCGGGATCGACCGCTACGAGCGTTTTCATGACACAATTTACAGTCTCTATGTAGTTTCTTAGTTCAGAAGCGCCGGGATCGAAGACCTCCCAGAGCGCTTTCAAGCGCGATCCTTGGCTAGGTAGGTGGACGCAGGACGATGCCGTATAAGGCCAGCCAGACGCTCGTCGATGCGGTTCTCGGCGTCCTTCCGGGTCAGACCCTGCGCCTGCATTGCCTCGATGAGCTTGGGTATCGACAGCTTGCAGGCACCGATGAACGCCTCAGAGGACAGCCCGGACCGCCCGAACGCCTCGTTGATCTGCTCCGGTGCTATCTCGCGACTACCGGCCCTGCTCTTGAGGCTGTAGCCCGGGATGTCCACGCCTTCCTTCACGGCCAGCGTGCAGTATTCCTTCACCTCCTCGGCCCACTTGGCAGCTACCGTGGCAAGGTTAAGGGCCTTGGCCAGCGACTCAGGTGATGCCACCGACAGATCGTCCACCTGAACCATCTCGTAGCCGTCAGCCACCTTGTTGATCTCGGCTAGACGCACCTTGCAGTAGGTCGAGTGCTTACACCACCCGCAGTAGTCCGAGATCCGGCACTTGGTGGTCGGATCGTTTACGGCGTCGAGGATCGGGTAGACGATAGCCTCGGCCTGCTCCCGGGTGATGGTGTAACGGCTGGCAATGCGCTTTTCACCGAACATTAGGTGGACCACAATTTCTCCGAACCCATGCGCCTGAATTAACCCTAGCGCATAGGCTGCCATCTGCTCTGCGTAGTTGCGCTCGACCCACTTGAGGTCGAATAGCTGATTGCCAACCACGACGTCCGCAGTGCCTTGGAGGACCACCTTGCCGTCACGCAGGATGTCCACTGGCAGCTCGGACTGAATCTGTGAGCCCATGATGATCCTCGCATGGACATAGGCATAGGCCCACTCTACAGCCTCGCGCTCCACGTCGGGAAGCATCGAGACCAGTGCGGTCTTGCCTAGGAACATCTCGGACAGAGCCAGATGCCGGTCGGTGCCAGCCTCGGTCGCAGCCGTAGGAGGACCGGGTTCGTACCGGGGCGACTTCGCCAGCGCCGGTAGAGCAGAAGGACGTGCTTGAAAGGTCATGCGGCCTCCGTGGTCTTGTGGGCTGAGACCGCCAGCGTGAACGCCTCCGGCTTGGCGAGGATCTTAGCCGCCCGGGACTCGGACAGATCCTTGATGGTCTCGGCAGCGGTGATCCACGACTTGGCGATGAGGAACTCCCGGCCAGCAGCCAGCAGGTCAGCCTTGGCCAGCAGCTCGACCACCTGTGCCTGCAACGTCAGCTTAGGCTCATCAGCCGTGACCGCGGTAGGCACCACCTCGACGTCCACAGCCTTGGCCTGCGGTTGAGTAGCGAGGACCTGCACCGCGGAAGGCTGCGCGAAGTCGGCAATCTCCTCCGGGGTATAGGTGCCGGTTACGACCTCCGGGCAGAGCATGCGCACCGCCTTGGAGATCAGCCGCGCACGCATCATCTCCGCCGGGAACTTGGCCCAGCCAGAGCCACCACGCGCAGGTAGGAACCCGGCAGCCTTGGCGTCGTCAGCGGTGTAAGCCAACTCGATGTCGTTGCCGTCGTAGATCCATTGGGCACGAGCCCCAGCAGCGTCGAACTGCTTCCAGACAACCTTGCCTCCGCGCTCGCGATAGAGCGCCAGCATAGCGTCTGCACGGAGGCTCAAGCGGCCTTGGATGACGTGGTAGTGCTTGGCGAGTTCCAGCGGTGGCTTGCGCTCCACGATGCATTGGAGGGCGAGGAGGTTGCCCTGCTCGGGACGGTCTGCTCCGAACATGCCAGAGCGACAGATCCACTCACCCAACTGGGTAGCGGCTGCCATCGGGTCTGCCACCTTGTCGTAGGTGTGGACGGTGTTCTGTGTGGTTACTGCGGGTAGGTTGCTCATCGTAGTATGTAGGTTTGTTGCACTGCCTTCTCGACCAACGCCTTGACCTTGAAGCCGCCTTCCCGGGCAAAGGCCACGAGCTTGCGGTGGAGGTTGGCGTCGATCTGCACGGTCTTGAGCGCGACCGGCCTGCGCGGTTTAGCTGTCACGGGTGAGTAGATACCACCCAGCCACCGCTGCACAACACAAATCTACAGAAAACTACGGCTTGAGCATGTTGATGCGCGTGATCTCCAGCGCACCGTACTGCTCCGGCACACCAGCAAAGTCCGTGGCGATGCCCAAGCCATCGGTAGCCTGCTCACGCTGCACCTGATACCGGATCTGGTAGCTGGTTTCCTTCTTTGGCGTCACCAGTGCGTCGAGCGTGATGACACCCATGACGTTGCCGGCAAAGTGACCGTTGATGGACCAAGCCTCGGTGGTCTGATCCGTGCCGTTCCACAGCGCCAACCGCGTGTTCAGCGTGTGATGGAAGACGAAGGTGGCCTTGATCTTGTACTTGCCCGGAAGGAGCGTGAACGTGTTCCCAGCCAGCCTCTCGACGGTCTCGCCCTGATCGTAGGTGACTTCGTTGATAGCCCGAGGAGTCCAATCCACCACCGTCTGGTCCGCAGTGTACGACGTCTGGTCACCAGTAATGGTGGTCATGTCCGCCGTGATGGCCATCGTAGCCGACCCACCATCCTCGCCGGTGGGCAGCTCCATCGTGAGCACCGCATTCCGCACCAGCAGCCCGTCCACGTCGGACCGCAGCTTGTTGATGAGCGCGTTGGATGTCTTGGGATCGTAGGCCATGTTACTGGAGCTTTTTCCGGATCATCCGCTGCGCGTCATCCACGGAGCCGACTACGCCCACCAGAGAGCCGCTCGGTGAGTAGACCCGCAGCTTGCCCTTGGTCTTGCCGGGAAGGATGCGGTAGCCGCTCATGGAGTAGGCACCGGGGATGGATGGGTCTGGCACCGGAGCTGGCATGTACCGGATGTCCGGGCTGGTAGACTGGAATCGCTGAGAGAGAGGGATGATGTTTCCGGAGTCGTCGCGGGTGATGGGGTCGGCGGATTTGATCTGGGATGGGTCAAAAACAATCGCCCAAGTAGGATACGATTCATTTGGTTGCAGACCAAAACGCCGATCTCCATTTCCTTTCCAGATGATTATGCCGTCTTTTTTGCCCATTTTTAAGCGTTCAAGAAGCATATTGACGTTCAGTGATCCAACTAATCGTCGGCCACCTTTCATCAATTTTTTCGACGTTTCATCTACTGCGTAGGTCTTTGCGTATGATTCAATCCACTCGTTAAATTCCTGATGATCGCTGAATTCAAGAGGGTTCTTGATGTCCAAAAATACGTTGTAAAGACGAGCGGGAGGCCGTTTTCCTCCTTCAAGTTGAAGCACGGAACCATACTCGTTTGCTTGGTTTTTGCTCGAGGTGAACCAAAAACCAATGTCGTCAAGGCCGTAACCCGGATACGGCTTTGATTTCCCGCTCGGTGATTTTCCGCGTTCAAATACGTTGTGTGCGCTCCATCCAGATCCATGGAACATCTCCTCTGGATTCCCGGCGTTGTTCAGACGGCTTTCACCAAGTCCAGCCGCCTTCGCCGCCTGATCCACGAGTTCCTGCGCCTTAGCCGTATCGCCAGCTTGTACCGCTGATAGGTACTCGGCGTCGGAGGGCATGAAGCGAGGCTGTCCGGTCTTCTGAATCGACTCGCGCATCTGAGGTGTGATGTCCACACGCCAGATAGGGGTTTCTGGAATTGCTTGTCGGTAGGTGGATTTACGAGGAGAAAATACTATGGCCTCTTCCTCGGGAGTCAGTTGCTCGCCGCGCTCATAGCGTTCCCTTAGCTCAAGTGCTTGAGGAGGGATGCTTTCGACAGCTCCTTTGCGTTCAGGCAAAGTTCCCTTCTCAACCCTTCCACCCCATTGTTTGACGTATTTCTGAATCTCAGAAGGAAGGATCTTGTCGTAGAATCCGATCATCCCTTCACCGCCAACAGAAAGCTGCTGACCAATTAGTTCGTGAACAGGTACAGCTCCAGATCTAAGCGATTTGTCTGACAACAAGTTTGTCGCAACTTCTTTTCCTACATAGTCAGGAAGCTGATCTTTCGTTATTCCGGATTCATCAATTACAATTTTTCCGTTTTTGTAACCCTTTAAAGACTCAGTGTCTGGAAAGTAAACTAGACGATCAATCTGTTTGCTTAGATCGTAACGCTTGGCCTGAGTGTCACCAGTAGTCCATCCGATCCATTCCTTGCCTCCAGCAACAGCGTCACGCAACGCACGCTTAAACATCTGCAACGACCAATCCTTTCGGAACGGTGCGTCAGGTGTTCCAAAGTTTACTTTTCGTTCATAGTTTTTCTTCAGGCTTTCCAGAGAACTGCTCGATTCCAAAGTGGTTCCATCCGGTGAAACCAACTTGTAGCCAGATTTGCTGGATTCTATATGAATCGTTTCTGGGAATATTCCTTTATCAACAAGTTCTCTGTATTCGTAAACAGGGATCTTAGACCAGTCTGTTGTGATGTCTTCAAAGTAACCTTTATTCCTAGCTTCCTGATGTCTGTCGGATTGTATTTCCTCAATGAAGAATCCGGGTTTACCAGAGTTGTCTACGCGCTCGTTTGAACGCATGTGAGCAACATAGTTGTGTATGTCTTTGAAATGACTGGATGTGTAGAATGGAGCTGTATTTGATGTCAGAACCACTTCCTTGTAGTTAGATCCTCCCGGGAGTTGATACTTTGAGTACTGAGCTTCGGTTCCAAGCTCTTGGCGCTCAAAACGCTGCACAGCATCTTCATATGCAGTCCAATCAGCGTTTGATTGAGTTCTCTGTGCTCTTCGTTCAAGTCGGTCTACCTCTTCCTGAGTAATCACCTTGCCTTCGATCCCAGTGGTCACCTCCTCAAACCGAACAGCGCCTTCGTTCTTCAGGTGTTCTAGCAGCTTTTCCTTCGGAACCTTGCCTCCGTTTTCCTTGGCAATGCGCTCAACCGCCTGAGCAAATCCAGTCCACTTCAACTCCTCAGCCTTCACGCCGCTGCCCTTGGCTGGGTCTACGGTGGCGAGGATTTGTTGAGGTGATGCCGACTTGGGTATCTTCGTCGACACCACCTCCTCCAGCTTGCTGTAGAAGCCTTGCTGGTCAGGCATGAAGCGAGCGCCTACATCCCCCGCTTGTCGAACCTGCCGGTTGGCTTGCCTGCCTTCTTCTCGGCCTTGCGTGCGGTCGAGAGAGCTATTGCGATTGCCTGCTTCTGTGGTTTGCCGGACTTCATTTCGCGTCGGATATTGGAGCTGATCGTTTTCTGGCTGTAGCCTTGTTTGAGTGGCATTTGCTTTCCTTTGTGCTTGTTCTGCGGAGTCATAGATCCCGAGGAGCTTTCCTTCGGGACCATACAACCGAAACTTGTTGCCGCTGGTTAGGATCGTGAAGCCTGCACCAGACTTCCACGCCTGCTCCTCGCCCACTGATCCCGCAGGCATGAAGCGATCCTTCATCTTCTTGTAGGCGCTTTCGGAGAACTTCGCCCTGAAGTCAGAGGGATCCATCTGACCCATGCGATCCAGCCGAAAGCTGTGGATAAACTCGGAGCCACCTTTCTCCAATGAGTTCATGAAGTCCCCGAAGAACTCAGCCTTGTCCGGACCGAAGATCTTACGGCTGGGAATAGCGTTCTCCTTGCGATCAAGGTTCGACAGATAGGCGTTCAGCTCGCCAAGGAACTCACCAACGTTGTTCCACAGGCCGCCAACAGAGCCGTCAGGACGAATCGAGCGTTGCAACGACTTCCTCACCTGCGTCAGGTCGATGGCTCGGACGTAGGAATTGTTTTCCTTGGACAGCAGCAGGTTGTACGGCAGCACTTCTCGGAACGTCACTCGCCTCGATGCGTACTTGGTGCGCCAACGCTTAGAGGTCGGATCCTGAACCTTCTCGGTGGCCGGGTAGTACTCAACAAACAGCGACCGTCCTTCGTTGATGCTGCGATTGGTCATCTCCAGCCGCTGCTTCATCTGAGACGACACCGAGGAACCTTTGATGGCTTCCAACTGTTCTGGGCTGAGATCGCCGACCACCTCGCCGTTGATGTCGATCTTTGCACCGGGCAGGCCGTCGATGATCTGCTTGAGCGCCGTGACGTCTCGGGTCTCACGCTGCAACAGCTCACCATTGGTCAGCAGCCGCACCTCTCCGTTAGGCAGACGCTCCGCAAAGCCACCCCGGACCGCGTAATCCGCTGCCACTGGATCGCTAATGGCCTTCTGGTCGATCTTGAAGGACTTCTGGTAGTCCGCGTTCAGCAGGGCCTCATCGATGTTCTCACGGGCCTTCAGCAGCCTTCGCAGGGCAGCGTCTAGTGCCGGGGAAGCGTTCTTGATCTCTGGGAACAGAACCGAGTCCGTAGGCGTAATGCCGAACGTCCGCTCGATGAGTTGACCGATCTTTGACCCAACACGGCTGGCCTCCTGCAGAAGCAGCATGTCGGTGAAGTTTTGTCGCGTAGACCCGAACCCGCGCAGGAAGGCGTCCGGCTTCTGAGACGACAGGATTCGTCCTACCTGCTCTGCTGCCAGCTCCTCGCCAACATACACCGCACGGTCCGATGCCGTCGGGTTGGCCGATATGACGTTGGCGCGTGCGTCCGCTGGCAACTGTTTGACGTAGTCGTTGAAGAGTTGCTCGACCTTGGCTGGTGAGTATTGGCCCTCGCTGACAAGCCGCATCGTCCCATCTGGGTTGGGCACATAGGCTCCGGTGAGCGTCTCGATAAATCCAGTGACGTCTCCTTGGAACTGCTTGGTCTTGGCTAGTGCGTGCAGCAGCTCGTGGCCCAGCGTGTAGATCGGGCTGTCACCCTTCACCTTGGGCATCGCGTCCACGTTGATGAGGATGCGCGGAGTGGCCGCATTCTCGTCAGGGACAACGCCACGAGCCGTGACACCAGCACGTTTCTCAAACTCGTCACCGCGCAGGATCTCGACACCGATGTCTCCGCGAGTGCCTTTGATGAGGCTCTCCAGATCCATCAGGTTGGCCGCAGTGTCAGTTCCAAAACGCTCTTGGACCACTTTGTAAGCAGCCCTCTTCTCGGGAGTCAGCGTCTCAATGTAGGTTTTAAGATCGTTTAGTCGTGCCGCCTTAGCCTCGCTGCCGGTTAGTGTCTGCAGACCACGAGCGCCAAGAGAACCAAGAGCACCAGCCACACCTCCGGATCCAATTCCGGAAGCAGCTCCTTCTTCTCCGCCAGATAGATAACCAAGAACACCACCAAGAGCAGCGCCTTCCAGCGTTCCAGCAGTTCCTGCAAGTGCAGTGCGTAGTGCAGCATCTCCGCCATAGCGTCCAATGGTTCCGATGATCCGCTGCCGCATGTTGGCCTCTGGAATGGCTCCAACAGCCTCCAAGGCACCGATACGGGTAGGCGCACGGCCCATCTGAGCACCGGCAGATTCCAGAGCGCGTCCAACGTCGGTGGCAGCTTCTGCGAGGAACGGCACCGCACCAACAGCACCGATGGCAGGACCAACACCAGTAGCAGCTAGAACTCCAGACGTGGTTGCCGCGCCGCGCAGGGCCTCTGGAGAGATTCCAGTGGCTTCTGTGACGAACCTTCCGGTAGCAGCAGAAAGACGCTCTACGGGCTTGGAGATGGCTTGGACACCCTTCCCAGCAACTCCAACAGCTTTGCCAACAGCCTTGGCTGCCATCTTCTCGGCTCCCAGAAGCTGTCCAACACCGGGGACGAACATGGTCGGATCTGCAACCATTGCCACACCTTGAACAAACTCAGGGTTTAGATCCTCGGGCTTGAACATGATCGACATGTCGCCCTTGGCATACGCATCGAGATCCTTGTTGAACTGGCGAGCCTCAAGGAACTGACCGTATCGGTTCTCCAACGTGCCGGTTCCGCTGATGAGGTTGTTCAACTTGAACAGTGCGGAGTCAGGATCCTGAGACTGAGCGACAAGTCCGTACAACTGGGCAGTACCCTGAGCTAGACCCTCAACATAGTTCTTCGGGTTGAACGCTGCGCCAGTCGTTACGGCAGCCTTGCCAGCAGCCCCAGCGGTTTGAACTACAGTATCCGCAGCGGTCAGAAGGCTCTGCAGCCAGTCAGTCTGCCGGGTCTTATTGTAGTCCTCGAAGAGCTGATACTGCTCCTGAGTGGGCGTGAAGTTCGGATCCTGAAGCGCGTTGGCAATGTCCTCACCAGTCGGCGGGAACTTGTCCGCAAGGATCTTTTGCGCTTCCTCTTGGCTTACCGAGTCCGGGAACTCGACAACCTGACTGCCGACCGAGACTTGGTATGGCATAGACTATTTGAAGCTCTTGGTGACTGGATCGTAAACCATGACCGGCTTCGCACCGGAAGACTGCGCTTGAGAACCACCAGCAGACTGAAGTCCAAGCGCCTTAGCCTTAGACTCAAGACCAGATCCGGCACGCTCCAGCAATGAGGTGAGCGCCTTCACGTTGGAGGACTTCAGCGAGAAGATGTCAGTCGGGTTTCTGACGATAGACTCCAGCAACGCACGGTCGCGATCCGTTACTGTGCCGGGACCGATAATCTCAAGCCGCATGGCTCCCT
>Ga0208546_1000102_pt1 | contig 39622 bp, 56 predicted proteins | sample DEB19_08_DNA_4_FD_184528 | JGI IMG/M metagenome (GOLD analysis project Ga0208546, IMG submission 184528) | Aqueous microbial communities from the Delaware River and Bay under freshwater to marine salinity gradient to study organic matter... | ecosystem: Environmental > Aquatic > Marine > Coastal...
GGCGACGATCTATCGTCAGGAGATGCAGGCGCGTGCTGTCGCCGACGGAATATCGCCGCTTGACGTGATGATAACAGCGATGCGCCGAGCGTGGGAGAGCGGCGACGTTAAGGAGGCCGTGTCCCATGCTGAGAAGGCGGCGCCTTACGTACACAACCGGCTGGCCGCGGTTGACCACACGTCAGCCGGCAAGGAACTAGAAGCCCTAACGGTGCTGTCATCCGTACCACGCGAGGACGATGCAGACGCATCAATCGACGCAGCCACGCCGTCGCATCATTGATCTCGGCTACCGGCCGCGTGAGCAGTTTGTCCCGTTCCATAAGCGTCGTCAGCGTTGGGCCTGCCTCGTGGCTCACCGTCGTGCCGGCAAGACCGTTGCGTGCGTCATGGATCTCGTGGATGCCGCGTTGAGATGCAAGAAAGAAGAAGGCCGCTTCGGGTATGTGGCCCCGTACTACGTCCAGGCTAAGGACGCCGCCTGGACCTATGCTAAACGCTTCACCACGCCCATTCCTGGCGTCACCATCAATGAAAGCGAGCTGCGGATCGACTTTGCCCACAACGGCGCTCGGCTTCGGCTGTATGGCGCCGACAACTACGACCGGATGCGCGGCTCGTACTTCGACGGTTGCATCTTAGACGAATATGGCGACATGCACCCGGCCGCGTGGCCTGAAGTCATCCGCCCCATGCTCGCCGATCGTAAGGGTTGGGCAGTCTTCATTGGCACGCCAAAGGGTCGAAACGATTTCTTTAAGGTGTGGGACCACGCCCAGGGCGACCCCAATTGGTTCGAGATGGTTCTCAAAGGATCGGACAGCGGCCTGCTTGACGACGAAGAACTGGACGGCATGCGCCGCGAGATGACGCCGGAGCAGTATGAACAAGAGGTTGAGTGCAATTTCAACGCGGCCGTCGTTGGTGCCTACTACGGACGCGAGATTGCCGACGCTGAAGCGGCTGGACGAATTGGCAAGGTGGACTACGACCCGGCCTTGCCCGTGCATACAGCCTGGGATCTCGGCATCGGGGACAGTACTGCGATATGGTTTTTCCAGGTCGCCCCTGGTGGCATCCGGGTCGTGGACTACTACGAGGCCAATAGTCAGCCGTTGAGCCACTACGCCGCCGTGCTTGCCTCGAGAGGTTACGTCTACGCCGACGACTGGGTGCCGCACGACGCCCGCGCACGAGAGCTTGGCACGGGTCGCACTCGTGTCGAGACGCTGATGGAATTGAAGCGCAAGCCGCGCCTGGTGCCGGCTCACACGGTCATGGACGGCATCAACGCCGCCCGCGTGAGCTTCCCGCGCATCTGGTTTGACGAGGTGCGCTGCCGACAGGGCCTCGAGGCGTTGCGCCAGTATCGCTCGGCCTATGACGAAAAACTGAAAGTATTTAAGGACGCGCCGCTGCACGACTGGACATCACACGCTGCCGACGCCTTCCGGTATTTGGCAATGGCATGGCGCGAGATGCAGCCGTCGGCCCGGCCACGCGATCCGATCAAGGAACTGATCAAGCCCCGCACCATGTCTGAGGTGCTTGGCAACATAGGCGACGACGATCTTGATGACTGATCAGATGAGCCCCGCGCAAGCGGCACAGCATTGGCAGCAGCAGATCGAGGCTGCCGAGCGTGACGTTCGCGAGTGGGGCGACAACGGCGACAAGATCCAGAAGCGCTATCGCGCCGAAAAGGACGCGAGCGCCAAAGCCCGTCGCGTCAAGCGCTTTTCGATTCTGTATTCGAACACCGAGACTCTCAAGGCCGCGCTCTATGCGCGCACGCCGAAGCCGGATGTGCGCCGGCGGTTTGGTGACCGCAACCCGGTCGCCCGAACGGCGGCCGAAATCCTCGAGCGCGTACTATCTTATTGCTCCGACAATACCGGACACGACCGCGCGTATCGGGCTGGCGTGCATGACCTGACGCTGCCCGGCCGAGGCGTCGTGAGGCTGCTGTATGAAGCCCGCATGGCCCAGGTGCCGCAGGTTGATCCAATGACCGGCCAGCCGGCAATGGGCCCCGATGGCCAGCCGGTGATGGCTGAGCAAGTGGCCGATCAGAAAGTGCTCGAGCAGCACGTCTACTGGCGCGATGTGTTGATGGAGCCGGCCCGCTGCTGGCGCGAAGTCACGTGGGTGGGTTTTCGCCACCGCATGACGCGCGAGGATCTTGAGGCCAACGGCTTCGAAGATGTAACCGAGGTGCCGCTTAACTACGTCGCCGACGCATCGGATCGTCAGGCCCATGAGGTGCCCGATAGCCTCAAGCGCGCCGAGGTATGGGAAATCTGGTGCAAGCGATCGAAGGCGCGGTATTGGATCGTCAAGGGCTACGTCAAGGCGCTGCGGATCGACCCCGATCCGTATGAGCTAGAAGATTTCTGGCCGCTGGCCGAGCCCATCAGCGCCGTGCTCGGCACGGATAGTTACATTCCGACGCCGTACTTCACGCAGTACGAAGATCAAGCCGACGATCTGGACGAAATCACCGCGCGCATCAGTATGCTGGTCAAGGCGCTGAAGCGCCGGGGCATCTATGACAGCTCAGTGCAAGAGCTTAAGCGCCTGTCACGTGCTGGTGATAACGAGTTCATTCCGGTTGATGGATCGAAGTACAACCTTATTGCCCAGCAAGGTGGCCTCAAACGTGCCTTTGATACTGAGGACATCAAGCCGGTCGCCGACACGCTGATCGGCCTTTATGATCAGCGCGATCGTCTGGTGCAGGCCATTTACGAGGTATCGGGGATCTCCGACATCGTGCGCGGCAGCACGAACCCGAATGAAACAGCCACGGCGCAGAACATCAAAGCGCAGTTTGGCTCCATGCGGCTGAAGGATAGCCAGCGCGAGGTTCAGCGGTGGGTGAGGGATAGCTATCGCATCAAGGCTGAGCTGGTGTGCACGCATTTTACGCCGGAAAAAGTGGCCGAGATCACCGGCCACAATGTGCAAGACGAGCTATTTCAGGCCGCGATGCAGGTGCTTCGCTCGGATGAGCGGCGCGGCTATCAGATCGACATCGAAACGGACTCGACGGTGTTTGAGGACGCCGAGGCCGAGAAGCAGGGCCGCGTTGAACTGCTCACCGCAATGGGCGGCTTCGCGCAACAATGGCTGCCCGTCGTACAAGTCGCGCCGGAAATGATGAAGATGGTCGGCGAGATGATGGCCTTCGGCGTGCGCGGCTTCAAAGCCGGCAACAGCATGGAAGATGTGATTGACGAGACCATGCAGGCCATCCAGCAGCGCATGAGCCAGCCGCAGGAGCCGCCGCCGCCAGATCCGGCAATCGAGGCGACCAAGGCGAAAACGGCGCTTGAGATCGAAGCTAAAACGAAAATGTTCGAGCTGGATTATAAGGGCAAGATGCTCGAGCTTGAACACTCGCGCGAGAAGATGGCCCTCGAGCGCGAGGCCAAGCAGATGGACATCGCCGCCAAGACGCAAATGCACGAGGTCGAAGCCGGCCACAAGCAGCGCCTGCAGTTCATGGACGCCGACGCGCGCCGCATGGATGCCGAAGAAAAGCAGCGGCAAATTTCCACCAGCAAAGAAGCCGAAGCGGCCAAAACACAAGACGCGGAAGCGGCAAAGCAGGCCATGAGTGACCTAATGCAGCAGATTGCTGCTGTGGCTCAAGGCAGCGCCGACGCGATGGAGAAAACGGCGGAAAGAATGGCCGCGATGCAAGAGGCTATTGCCGCAGTGTCGAAGCCAAAACGGATCAAGATTGTCCGCGATGGCGATGGGCGTGCGGTTGGCGCTGAAACAATGATCGCAGGGTGATAAATGGCTCTACTGGCGGACTATATTCTAGATCTTGCCCTGTCCGAGTTAGACACGGCAACCACAACTCTCTACATCACGTCGCAAGAGGCGACGACGTATACCGAGGCATCAAGCACATACGCTCTCGGGAATAAATCGTCGCTGTCAATCGGCGCTCCTGGGGATAGAACGCCAAACGGGCGCAAGGTCACGATCGCGGCCATCACCGACGGCTCGGTTACTGGCACGGGCACGGCGACCCATTGGGCGATCACGAAATCAGGCACGACCTTGATGGCTACGGGGGCGCTCAACGCATCCCAAGCCGTCACGAGCGGAAACACGTTTACGACGGAAGCCTTCGACATCGGAATACCGGACGCAGTTTAATCAATGGCGATCGCATCAGTTGGCACTCTCGGCACGGGTGCCAACTCATCCAGCAACAGCAGCTACACGTTCAACACGGCCACCAACTCGCTGGCCAGTGGTGATTTCGGTATTCTTGTCAGCGTCACGGATAACACGTCAACGACGGACGGCGACAATAACGAGCACACGTCGGTATCTGGCGGCACCGGAACATGGACTAAGCTTGGCGAGTACACGAACAGCAACGCGGCGTCGGCCGCTGGCGTCACCACGTCGATATGGCTGTTCGAGGCGACGGGCACGGTCAACACCGGCACGACGATTACCCTCAACTTTGCATCGAACAGAACAGACAAGGCGGCATCGTTCTGGAAATTCACGAAGGGCGCCAGCACGACGATCAAGCTCGATACCGAGCCGGGGACAAACCCGATTACGTCGCAAGTGGACGCTTCGGCAGGATTCGGATCGAGCGCGTTCTCGGGTCTAGCCAGCAAGGCCCGGCTGTATTTCCGAGGGCTCGGCAAAGAAGCCAATTCTACAACACAGATCACCGTTTCCACGTCCTTTACTGCGATCAACGTATCGCGCTCGCGCAACAACGCATCTGCCGTTTTGGCGCGCGGCGAATTCAGGATTAACACCAGCACCGGAGAAACCAGCAATCCCACGCTTGCCGTAACGGGTGACACGGCAGGCCTTTTCGCGGCGCTGCTCGAGATTACAATTCACGCGCTCACGCCGACGGGGATCACGGCGACGCCGACGGTTGGGAGTCCGGCGCTCGAGCAGGTTCATGTCCTGACAGCGGCAGGTGTGGCGACGGGTGCGCCAACGGTCGGGTCGCCTGTTTTATCAAGTGATGACGGTGTTAACGATCTTGTGCCTGCGGGCATCGCAACGGGCGCGCCGACGGTTGGAACGCCGGTTTTCACTCAGATTCAGCAACTTAAGGGCAGCAAGTGGGGTAAAGGCCGCTGGAAGTTTGCATTCTTCACCGGCAACCTATCGACTGGCGCGCCGACGGTTGGGACGCCCGTATTCCGGCAGATCCATGACCTTGCCGCGACGGGCATTGCAACCGGCGCGCCGACTGTTGGAACGCCTGTTCTGACAATCGATGATGGTATTTACGATCTTGTGCCGACGGGGATTTCGACGGGCGCGCCGACGGTCGGAACGCCGGTTCTTGGGCAGTCTCACGCACTATCGGCCACTGGCGTTGGCACAGGAGCGCCAACCGTCGGCGCTCCTATCATCGGTCAGGCTCATGGCTTGGTTGCAGATGGCATTGCAACGGGAGCGCCCACTGTCGGGTCGCCCGTTCTAACGAGCGGTGGCGTCGATAATCTTGTTCCCGTCGGTATTTCGACGGGCGCGCCGACAGTCGGGGCGCCATCTGTTGCCGAGATTCCTGTCGATATAGTGCCGCATCTCGGAGGCGGCGGCTCGGTCTATGACAGTCGCGTCAAGAGGCGCCGCAAGCAGAAGCAGGATCTTGACGAGCTAATCCGTCGCGTCACCGAGCCAGAATTGCCGCCGCAGCCGGTCATCGTCACGACGCGCGAACCTATCCCGGCGCCAAAGCCGCTCGAGATCCGGCCGCTGCCCGTTGTCGAGCCCATCCCGCTACCCGTCGCCGTGGTGGCCGATAACGATGACGACGATCTGCTGTTTATCCTCATGGAGGCCGCGTGAACGCAATGCTTGATGTGCGCCGGGCGAATGACACGCCCAAGTGCGCGAACTGCGGATGGTGGTCCGAGCGCCGCGACGGCATTAGCGCGGCCGAATGCGGGTTTCACAAGATGATGACGCTCGACTTGTCGGTATGCACTGCGCACACGTCGGCCGAGGTCGCCCAACGGATCGAGATCGAGGGTAAATGACCGTTACACGCTACCGCTACGACCCCGACCTTGACGCTGTGGTGCAGATCTACAGCCACAACGGCCCCGAGGTCGAAACTTGCCACCAGATCATGCCGGATATTCGTCATTTCGTGACGCAAGACGGCAAAGAAATCACCAGTCGGTCGAAGCTGCGCGAGTACGAGCGCGCGACGGGGTCAAAGCAGGTCGGGCGAGATTGGTCCGGCAGCGTGAAACCGGCTTGGTGGGACCTGCACAGGGAGATGGAGCGTGATCGTGAACGGCGCGGACGATAACACTGAGATGGATGACGGCGGCGCGCTCGACGCGGCCCTGTCCAAAGCACTCGACGGATATTCGGAGCCCGTCTCTGCGGCCGTGAAGGTCGATGAGGCTGCGCCCGTTGACGACACACCGAAGATTGAGGCCAAGGCGACCGGCACGGATCGTGACGAGCTTGGCCGATTCAAGCCGAAAGCGCAGGCAGAGGGCGGGATTACTCCCGCAGCCGAAGCCGCGCCGAAGGAGCCGGCAACCCAGCCGAACGCCAACCCCGAAACCACGGCAGCGCCCGCGCAAGCGCAAGCCTGGACGGACGGCCACTTCGCAGGATGGAAGCCGGAGCAGCGCCAGCGGTTCAACAGCCTGTCGCCCGACGTGCAAGCGTTGGTGATGGAGCGTCAGGCCGAGCAGCAGGCATTCTATCAACGCAAACTGACCGAGGAAGGCGAGTTTCGAAAGCAGACCGAACCTCTCTATCAGGCGGCGCAGAAATGGTCACAGTTCACGCAAAGCATCGGCAAATCGCCCGATGAACTTTTCGAGGGCTATGCATCCATAGAAGCAACACTGCGCTATGCCCCATATGCAGAAAAGGTCAAGCTTTTCGCCGACATCGCCCAAGCCTACGGCATCCCGTTTGCGCAGCCTGAGCCCGACCCTTACGCCGACCCGTTGCAACCCACCGGCCAAGCGTATCCGGTCATTCACGACCTACAGGCTCAACTCCAACAGGAGCGCCAACGCGCCCAACGCCTAGAGCAACAGTATCATTCGACTGTTGAACAGCAGCTCGCCTCGCAAGTGCAGGCATTTGCCACCGAGAAGAACCCGGACGGTTCGGCGAAGTACCCTTTCTTCGAAACGGTCAAGCCGACCATGGGACAATTGCTCTCGACTGGTCAAGCCAAGACGCTTGCAGAGGCTTACGCCCTGGCATCGAAACCCCTTGAGGATCAGCTTCAAGCGGCCATCGCAGCCAAGGCGGCAACTGCCCAGCAACAGCAGGCTGAGATTGTCGCAAAGGCGAAAAAAGCGCAGCCGATTCACTCAACCGGGGCAATCGTCAACGGCCGAGCGGCCAAGACGAACCTGGATGATGTGATTTCGGGTGCAATTGGCGCGCGGTTTGGTTGAGCCCGGCTCACAGAAAGGACATTGAGCCATGGCATCGCCTAACAGCGATTTCACTGACATCGTAACAACCAGCTTGCAGGGGTACTCCGGCACGCTGGCCGACAATATCACCAATCACAATGCCTTGCTTCGGCAGATCGAGCGCAAGGGCAATGGTGAGGTCGCAACCGGCCGCACGATTGTTCAGGAGCTCGAGTACGCCGAAAACGGCACGGTGAACTGGTACACGGGCGCGGAAGCGCTGGACATCTCGGCTTCCGAGACGTTCACGGCGGCTGAATACAATTACAAGCAGCTCGCCGGCAACGTGGTGATCACCGGCCTCGAGGAAATCCAGAACAGCGGCAAAGAGGCGGTGCACAACCTGCTGAAGGCGCGCATCCGGAATCTCGAGAAGTCGCTGCGCAATACCGTTGCTTCGGCGCTCTATGCCGACGGCACCGGCAGCAGCGGCAAGGAGTTTGGTGGATTGCAGTTGCTTGTTGCCGACACGAACACGAACACCGTCGGCGGCATCAGCGGCAACACCTACTCATGGTGGCGCAACTACGTCTACGACTTCTCGACGTTGGCGATCACCGCCAGCTCGACCACCATCCAGGCCGCGATGAACACGGCCCACATCAACGTCATTCGCGGGTCAGATAAACCGGACATCTGCACTGCGGGCCAGACCTACTACCTCTATTACCTCGCCTCGTTGCAGGTGAACCAGCGCTTTGCGGACGATAAGAACGCCGGCGCCGGCTTCACGAATCTGATGTTTATGGGCAACCTGCCGGTTGTCTATGACGACAACTGCAATGCGACCCGCATGTACATGCTCAACACCGATTATCTCTTTGTCCGCAAGGCGAAGGGGCGGTGGATGAAGCCCGCGGGCGACAAGGCATCGGTCAACCAGGACGCCATGGTGGTCCCGATGTATCTGGCCGGCAATATGACAACCAGCAACCGCAGCCTTCAGGCTGTGATCTGCGCCTAATAGGAGGCAAGCCATATGACTTATCGCACAGTTGGCCCGGCGCTGGTTGGCCATCAGCCGATTGCAACCACCTCGACGACGCAGAATCATCCGCTTGGCACTATCATTCAGGCGCATGACCCGACCTATGGCAGCGGCGAGTTCATCTATCTGAAGGGCGTGGCCTCCACGACGGTTGGATCGATCGTCAACTACAAGGGCACGACTTACCAGACGGCGCTTGGTTATGCGGGCGAGAACGTGCCGGGGCCGCTTGCTGTCGCAATGTCGGCTAACGTCGCCGATCAATACGGCTGGTATCAGATCAGCGGTCTGGCCGTGGCGGCGAAGGCATGCACGGTGTCGTTTGCGGCTGCGGCCAAGGTGGCCGTCAGTTCGTCAACCGGCCTTGCGGTCGCGACGATCTCCGGCAACGAGATCCAGGGCGCTATGGTCTCGGCGGTGGCGTCTGCCACGGCTGGCCGGACAACGGTAACGCTTGTTGTCAACCGGCCGGCCATGCAGGGCCGCGTGACCTAAGCCTGACTGGCGGGAGCCGAGGCTCCCGCCTTTTTAAAAGGGTGATTTGTGCAGCTACCTTTTGCCAATCTACAGATCAATCACTGGAATCCCGGCGCCACCGCGCCGCTCATCCTACCCGTGCATGTCATTTGCAACACGTCCGAAGAGGACCTGCACCGGAACATCAAGGCCAACTCTGCGCGCGCGCGCCAACTGATGCGGCAGTGGGTGAAAAGCGAGCCGGCCCACGAGCACGTTGCGGTTCTGGTTGGCTCTGGTCCGTCACTCGCGGACACACTAGACGAGGTTCGCGCGCATGCCAAAGCTGGCGTCGTGATCTTCGCGATGAATGGGGCGGCAGCCTATCTCAACGAGCGCGGCATCCTTGCTGATTATCAAGTGATGATCGACCCTCGCGAAGAGACGAAACAGCTTGTTGGGCCTGCCAAAGACCACTTGATTGCCTCGCAGTGTCATCCGGCTATTTTTGAGGCTTTGCCGCATGCGAAGCTGTATCATCTACAGATTGAAGGCATTGACGACGACCTGCCGAACTATCCGCACCCGTTTGCCCTGGTTGGCGGCGCTGCGAGCGTCGGCAATACGTCGACGGTGCTGGCCTATGTGATGGGCTTTCGGACGCTGCATCTCTATGGCTATGACAGCAGCCACCGCTCGGCACAGTCGCATGCGTTCCATCAGCGCATGAACGACGGGGAGCCCAATTGCGTGGTGGTGTGGAACGGCAAGGAATACCGCACTAGTCTCACAATGAAGCTGCAAGCCGAAAAAGCGCAGGAAACCTTGCGTGCGTTGGAAGCAGCCGGCTGCACCATCCACATTCACGGATCTGGATTGTTACCGGACATGTGGAATACCCCGCCAGAAGCGCTCCCGGAGCGTGAGAAATACATGCGCATGTGGTCCGTGGCCGGCTATCGCCGACAAAGCCCTGGCGAGGACTCGGCGCAGATGTTCATGGAGATTGTTAAGCCAACCGGGCTCGTTATCGACTTCGGATGTGGCACAGGGCGCGGCGGGCTGGCGATCTCCAGGACAGGCCTTGACGTATTCTTGGTCGATTTCGCCTCAAACTGCCGGGACAACGAGGTGTTGCACTTGCCCTTTATCGAGCACGACCTGACCGAGCGGTGCCCGTTGCATGGCGATTTCGGCTACTGCGCGGACGTGCTGGAACATATCCCGCCGCAGCATGTCGAGACGGTGATTGCCAACATCATGGCGAGCGTCCCGACAGCGTTTTTCCAGATTGCCACGGTGCCCGATAACTTCGGCGCGGTGATCAATCAACATTTACATCTGACAGTTGAAGAGCATGCGTGGTGGCGCGGAATGTTTGAACGGCTTGGCTATCACGTCACCCATGAAGCCGATGCTGGGCCGCACTCCATTTTTGTGGTTACGAGGGAAACATGAAAGAACCGATCAACAAGCTCCGCGCCTCGTTCGTGCGCGATGACGAACTGAATCGCGACATGGTCGAAATCAAGATTATCGGCGATCCAAACACGCTCATCCGCAAGGTCACGCCGCAGGATGTCGAGCGCTGGCCGAATGAGTGGGCGGCATACCAAGCCGGCAAGGCTGAGGTCGAGGTCAAGGGCACGTCATTGATGGAAGTTCCGGGCATCGACAAGGGCCGGGCCATGGCGCTGAAGCTCCAGGGCGTCCGCACTGCCGAGGAACTGGCCGCACTGGATGAGGCCGCCGCCAAGGGTCTCGGCATGGGCACGTGGACGCTGGCGCGTGTGGCCAAGGGATTTCTCGCCGAGCGCAAGCTCGAGGCGCTGGAAGCGCTCACGGCCGAAGCGCCGAAGCGTGGACCAGGACGCCCGCCAAAGTCTGACCAACCAGAAGCCACCGCATAAGGATAACTCATGGCATCGGCATGCGCAGTCTATAAAGGATCAACTCTGCTCGGCACTGGCTCGTGCGAAGCGGCCAGCGCGTCGATTACCTCTTACACCGGCACGGCGCCGACAGATCTAAGAAATATTCAGGTTGTCGTTACGGAAACGGGCGATCACACGGGCCGAAGCATTTGGACGCGGGTGCTCTCCGGATCTGGCACCGGCACACTTGTGTTGCGTGACGCAATACCGTTTGTGGGGGCCTAATGTCGCTTTTGACAATCGTGCAGGATGCGTGCGTTCGGGTCGGTCTGGCCCGACCCGGCACCGTGATTGGGTCAACAGCCGATCACGTCAAGGCTATGATCACGCTGTCTAACCAGGACGGCCGGGCCTTGGTGCGTCGGCACGATTGGCAGCGCTTGATTATCGAGCAGACGTTCACGGCGACGGCAACGACCACGCAAAGCGGTGTGTTGCCAAGCGACTTCGACCGCATCATTCCGGGCACGTTCTTTAATCGATCGCAGGATCGCCGCGTTGCGGGGCCGCTGTCGCCGCAGCGATGGCAGAGCTTGCAAACCGGGCTTATTACCCTGCCCTATGACTCGTTTCGCATCCGTGGCAACGACATCATTATGTCACCGACGCCGACGGCGGGTGATAGCATGGCGTTTGAGTATGTCACGAAGTACTGGTGCGCGAGCGTCGGCGACACAGACCCGGACCAAACAAGCTGGGTGGTCGATACTGACGAGGCGTTTCTGGATGAGGAACTGATGACGCTCGGCGTGGTGTGGCGGTTCAAGAAAGCCCGCGGCCTCGATTACGGCGAGGACATGCAGGAATATGAACACCGTCTCGCGTCACTCGCCGGCACAGACGGCGGGCAGGCGACGATCGATCTCGGCGTGAGTGATGACGCTTCATCGCTGACAGATCCATATTTGACCGACGGGAACTGGTCGATCTCGTGATCCGCACCGCACTCAAGCGCAACGCCCGCCGCGTTCGCATCTCAAGAGCCAAAGCGCTGCCGGCGCCCGTCGAGGGATGGGACGCCACAAGCGCGCTCGCGAGCATGGGCGAAAAGCGCGCGGTGCAGCTCAAGAATTGGTTTCCGCAGCCGGGCTATGTCGAGGTCAGGCGCGGGTTCCAATATCATGCGTGGGAACTCGGATCGAATGCGCAGACTGTCGATAGCGTTGACGACGCCACCGATCTGATTGAGATCACCGGACACGGGCTGGCCGATGGTACTGCCGTCAAGGTGCACGCGAGCACGACACTGCCAACGCCGTTAACTTCGGCCGTCTATTACGTGCGCGATGCGACAACGGACACATTCAAGCTGGCCGCATCGGATGGCGGCGCGGCCATTGACATCACGTCAACCGGATCGGGCACAATCACTGTCTATGAGGTCACGGACCCGGACGCCCAAACGCTGATGGCTTGGCAGGGGCCGGCGAGTTCAAAGATGTTGGCCATTGCGGGCGGCGCCGTGTGGGACGTGACGGCGGAAGCCGCAGCGACGTTTAGCTATGGCGGCCTGTCAACCGATCGCTGTCAATGGTGCAATCACACAACCAGCGCAGGGCAATTCGTGTTCGTGGTGAACGGGTCGGATGCGCCGGTTCACTACAACGGCACGACCTGGGCAACGCCATCGATTACCGGCATCACGGCGGCCGACGCGGTACACGTCATCAGCCATAAAAAACGGCTATGGTTCGTCCTCAATGAAAGCACGAAAGCCGCTTACCTCGGCACCGAGGCTGTGGCGGGTGCGGCGGCAGAGTTCCAATTTGGCTCGCTGTTTACCAAGGGCGGTTATCTGCTCGCGCTTGCCACCTGGACACGTGACGGTGGCTCCGGTTCGGATGACTATTTCGTCGCGATCTCGAGCCGGGGACAGGTGGCGGTCTATCAGGGCACCGATCCGGCAAGCGCGAACACGTGGGCACTTGTCGGCACGTTCGATGTGCCAACGCCGATCGGCCGGCGCTGCTTCACACGCTACGGCGGTGACGTGCTTCTGCTGACCGTCGAGGGCGTGTTCCCGCTGTCGCAACTGCTCGCGGTCGATCAAAGCCAGACCGGGCGCGTGGCGATCTCGGAGCGCATCAGCCAAGCGTTCAACCTGCGGGCCGTTGAGTACAGCGCCAATTTCGGTTGGGAGGCGTGCGTCTACGCCAAGGGCACGCGGTTGATTGTCAACATCCCGACCGCCGAAAACGTGACCGCGATCCAATACGTCATGAACACGCTGACGGGCGCATGGTGCGAGTTCGACGCCCACAACGCGAACACGTGGCTTGTGTTCAACGATACGCTATATTTTGGCGGCGCCGGCTATGTGTATGAGGCCGACACGGGCAGCGCGGACATAGATCAGCCGATCGTGGCGACGGGCCAAAGTGCCTATCTGCCCTATGGTGGCGCCTACACAAAACTGTTTTCGCTTGTTCGGCCGCTTGTGACTGCAACGGGCACCAATCGACCGTCCGTCGGCATGTCGGTAGACTTTGTGGAGACTGACAACCTTTCGACGCAGGTCGTGGAGGGTTCAGATGCTACGGCTTGGGACGGGGGCGGGCTGTGGGATGGCGGGTTGATCTGGTCCGACACGCAATCACAAGTGTCCGATTGGATGAGCGTTGGCGCGATCGGAACATTCGGAAGCGTAAAGTTCCAGGCAACCATCGGTGTGCAGGTGGGCGGGTCTGTTTGGGGCGTTTCGAAGTGGGGCGTTGCGCTGTGGGGATCTGGCGCCAATTCAGATGAAACCATGCGAATGCAAGGCATCCTCGTGACGTATGAGCAAGGCGACTGGCTGTGAGGATCGTTGGCGCGGTCGAGCACGAGGCGACAATCTGCGAATGGCTGGCGCATCGCTACGGCGTGGCCGTGTATCAGGCGCCGCGTGCTGTGCTCGGGATTATCGATGACAGCGGCGTGCTGCGGGGCGCTTTCGTGATCACATGGAGATCGGAAACAACCGCCGAGCTGCATGTCTATGGCAAGACGAGTAACGACACGGTGAAGGCCATGTTTCGGCTTGTTTTCCTCGAGTGGGGGATCTGGCGCCTCGAGGTTCGCACGCGCAAGGAGAACCGCACAGTGCGCCGCGCCGCCCCTAAGTTCGGGTTCACGTTCCAAGGCACAGAGCGTGAGTATTACGGGCCTGGGCAAGACGCCTATGCCTTTTCAATGATGCCGCATCAATGCAGGTGGATCAATGGGCTCACTCTTCAAAACACCAAAAGCGCCAGCGCCGCTTGATGTCGCGGGAACAACGGCGCAGGCGAACACGCAGAACACCGCGAACGCCTGGCAGAATGCCTCGTTTAATCGCGTCAACCAGACGGACGCACTCGGCAATTCGCTAACGTATTCGCAGAGCGGCACCGATGCCAAAGGCAATCCGATCTTTAACGCCACACAGAAGCTCGGCGAGACCGGGCAGATGTTTACGGGCGGTCTGTCGGATCTTGGCCGCCAGTATTTCGGCGCCGTGGGCAATCGCCCGGATCTCGGCAGCAATGCCGCGTTTGATCGCGCCTATCAGTATGCCTCGGCCAACCTCGAGCCGCGTTTCCAGCGCACACGAGACGCGGAAATCAACCGCTTGCGCAACCAGGGCCTTGACCCGACCAGTGAGGCGTACAAGAGCCAAATGAATGACGTTGCGCTCCAACAGAATGAGGCGCGCAACAACCTCGTGACGGGTTTGCAAGGGCAGATGTTCCAACAAGGGCTGGCTGATCGTCAGCAGCAGCTTGGCGAACTGGCGCCGGGCTTACAGTTCGGCATGGGGTCGCTCCAACCCAACCTTGCCAATGTGCCGGGCGTTGGGGTTCAAAACGTCGATATTGCGAACCTTGTCGGCATGAATCAAGCCGGCCAGTGGCAAAACTATAACGCGCAGATGCAGCAGCGCAACGCGATGCTCGGCGGGTTGGCGGGGATTGGCGGGTCGCTCTTGGGCTCGCCTTGGGTTGGGAAGCTGTTCTAATGGGCGGGCCTTACTCATTCGGCAGTAACGGCGCTTACGACCCGGTGACGTTTGCCCAACGTCTGCGGGACAAGATCGCCGGTTCTCCGATTGCAGGGCAAGCGCCAGCATGGGGCGCTCAATTCGGCATCAAAACCGGGTCGCCGGAGGAGTGGACGCGGTTTTTCACGATGGTTGGCCAGCAGGAAAGCGGCCATCGGATCGCGCCGACAAACCCGGACGGATCTTTGCGGCGATTTTCGACGACTATTCCCACCGAGCGATCATTCGGCCCATATCAGTTCAATAAGGGCGAGTACGGGCTCAACACATGGCAGGATGTCAACGACCCGGACAAGGTCGCGGACGCGCTCATTCGTGTGGCGCATCAGGGCAAGGTGCCGGCCTACTTCGGCAGCGTCCAGCGCCCGCGCGAAACGCTGCAACATGCGTCCTGGTATGACAAAAACATCGCGCCGCGCTTAAACAGTCAATTCGATCTCGAGGGCGCCGCGTTCAATGGCGCGCCGCAACCGATCGCGCCATCGGCCGCCCCTATTCCACGTGAAACATCAGCACCAGGAGCCGCAGCGATGGCAGCGCCACCGATGCCCGCCGCATACTCGAACGCACCGACGCCGGAACAGATCGCGCAATCCCGCAAGATGGGTCAGGCCCTCATGCAGCAGGGCATGAGCACAGAGCCCGTGCAACACTGGACGCAGGCGCTTGCTCGCGTGTTGCAGGCTGGCGTTGGCCGGGCGCATATGAGCGAGGCTGAAGCACAGCAGCGACAATCCAATGAAGCGATGGCCGCGCTCCTGGCCGGCAATCCGACGCCGCAACAGCTCATGATGAACCCCGCGACGCGAGACATTGGCGGCAGCCTCTTGCTGTCTCAGTTCAGGCGCCAGAATGATCCAATGGCCGCGCTGCAAGAAGAAAAAGCGCGAATGGATCTTGAAGAAGCGAAAGCGATGAACCCGCTTCGCCGCAAAAAGGCCGAGGCCGAGGTGCAGGCGCTTGGCCAGAAGGATGCGCTTGACCAATATATTATGAGCATCATCGGCGGCGGCCAGAATCAAGCGCCGGGCTCTCCAATTCAGCCGCAATCGTACATGCCGCAAGATGGCCCCGGCACAGATCCGAACGTCATCCGCACGCAAACGGCGCAGCCACCTGGATTGCCCCAAGCGCAAAGCGCGGCAGATCCTGTGGTTGACACGCCAGCGGGTCGGATGCCCGCCAGTCAGGCACAGAAGCTTGGGTTTGCGTTTGCGCTGAAGGGCAAAGGCGAAGCCGGCAAGATGCTGGCCGAGGCGGCGAAGGATGGGCGGCTTGATAAGACGGCACAAGGCGAAGTTCAGAAGGATATTGTTGGCCTGACCAACACAATCGGCCGGTTGGAGTCGATCCAAAGGGACTTTGATCCGAAATTTCTGGACGTGTTCAACCGCACGGGGATGGCGTGGGCGGCGCTTCAGGACAAGTTCGGGGCGCTGCCGGAAGAAGATAAAAAAGAATTGGGGCGCTATACCAAGTTCCGACAGAAGTCAGTCGCAAACGCCGCGCTCTATGTCAAATACCTGTCCGGCGTTGCCGTCAGCGAGCAGGAATACCAGCGCATTATGACGACGCTTCCAAACGCCGGCACAAAGATCTTCGACGGCGACAGCCCGACAGAATTCGAGGCCAAAATGCTTGAAACGACCAAACAGTCTAAACAGGCCATGGCGCGCGCGATTTATCTGAACACGATCGGATTCCGTGGGAAGCCGTGGGAGGCGGGCGTTGCTTTGGATGACATGGAAAAAATTGTAGACCAGCGCGCAACGGAGATTGAGAAGGAATTGCAAGGCAAAGTCTCGCCAAATCGCATGGATGATGCCGTACGGTCGCAACTCAAACGGGAGTTCGGCATCTGATGGGCAAATGGTCTGATCTGCTGTTTTCTGGCCAAGCCGAAGCCACTGAGGTTCAAGCGCCAATTCAGCGCCCGGCACCAATCGAGCGGCCTGGATTTGACGAGCGCCCGGCAGCGCCGAGGCCCATGCAGAGGGCGCAGCCGCAGCAACCGGAACAGATGCCAGAACCTCAGAAGCCCGCATGGAGTAAACGACTATTCGAAGGCGTTGAAGCCGCGCCGCAACCAGCGCCGCGCGTTGCCGAAGCGCCAAAGGCCGCCACGTTCAAAGATCCGAAGAACGAGGGCTGGCTGGAATGGATGGATAACAATATCACCGGCCGCAAAGATCCGCGCTACGCGAACGCGCCAGCCATCTCGCGCGTGCTCGAAAATGAGATCTATGACGACAATAGCGATGCGGCGCGGGCCTCTTATCGCCAGATCACAGCCGGTCAGGCGTTGACGCCGGATGACAGGGCGCACGCCGATATTGTGAGAAACGCACTCGGCAAGCGCTTTATCGGCATGGATAAGGACCAATACGGCGCCGACGTGGTGCGCTACCGTGACAAAAACGGTCAAGAGGCTGTTGCCTACGTCAACAAGCCTGGACTTGATCTCGAGGACATCAACAACGTCGGCCTTCAATCCTTGCCGTATATCATCGGCGGGCGCGTCATGGGTGGCCTGACCAAGAGCCTCAGCCTGCCATTCAAGGCCATGGGGCAGGCGGGCGGGGCGTTCGCAACCAGCGTTGGCGGCGATCTGGCTGCGCGCCGCGCTGGATCCGAGCAGGCGCCAGACATCGGCCGCGCAACGGCTGCCGCTGCTGTCGGCGGCGTTGCTGAGACGCTATCACCTGGGCTTGGCCTGCTGTGGCGCAAGCTCGTCACCGAGCCGGGATTGGTCAACAAGGGCACGGGGCAGTTGACGCCGAAGGGCGCAAAGATTGCCCAGGATGCTGGATTCGACCCGGCCGACATGACAGCAGATGTCGCAAAGGAGTTCGCGCAGAAATACGCAGCCATTCGAGATCCTGTCATCGCGGGCCAATCGGTGCGCGGGAAGGAATTCGATTTGCCCGTAACACGCGGCCAGTTGACGAAAGATCCGGGCCGTCTGCTGAACGAAAAGGCCATGCGCTACGGCGCCTTCGGCGAGACGGCAAAGGACACAATTCAGGCGTTTGATCAGCGTCAAGCGGCGGCTATCTCTGAGGCGGCGCTAGGCGGTGGCGAGAAGAGTATTGCGCGGGCGATCAACCCTGGTCGCGTGGCGACGGGAACGCGGCCGGGTGATGTCGGAGAGGGTATCCGGTCAGGCGTCCGATCGGCGCGGGATGCGGCCAAGGTTGATGAAAATTTGGTCTGGAAGCAGGTTGGCACGCTTGAAGCCACGCCAGAAGCGCTAGAACTGCTGCCCAAGTCAATCGCAACAAGCTTGGATGATCTGGCCGGAAGCCTGACCAAAGACACGGCGCCCAAGGCCAGCGCGATGCTGGACACGCTGAGGAACTATAAAAAGGGCGGCGCACCGGCAGAGGCCGACGAATTCCTCGGCAATGTCAAAACGCCGAGCGTTGATACAATGCGCCGGAACTTGTTCCAAATGATGAAGGGCGCGCAGTCTGGTGATTTTGATGGTGTCGCTGCTGGTCGCGTCTATGAAGGCTTCAACAAGTGGATCGATGATGCGGCCGAGGCGGCGCTATTGAAAGGTGACGCCAACGCGGCGGCGACGTTGCGTGTCGCGCGCGACCGCACGCGCGAAATGAAGCAGATATTTGGGCCAACAGATAAGACGGGACAACGCAGCGCGGGCGGCGCGCTGATCGACAAGATCGTCAAGAAAGACGACCTAGCGCCCGAATCCATCGTGCGCGAGTTGTTCGGAACAAACCCTGGCAGCGGCCCAAAGCAAGCGACGTTGGAAGCCGTGCGCCGCATCAAGCAGGGCGCGTTTAAGTATCTGCCAAAGGATCAAGCCGCCCCGATCTGGAATGACATCAGGCTGGCGCATTGGATGAACCTCGTCAAAACATCGTCGGGCGAACTTCACACGCCGACGATGATCACCAAGCGCATCGACGAGGCGTTTAGTCAGCAGGGCTCGGTGTTGAAGGAACTTTACACGCCAGCCGAGTTGGCAACCATTCGCCGCTTCGGTGCGGCTATGAAAGATCTCGCCTACAAAGATCCGAATCCGTCAAGCTCGGCTGTCGGCAACCTATTCTACGGCGGACAATGGGGGCAGGCGTTGCTCTCCGCACTCGGGAGCTTCAACGGCCCGATTGCGAAGATCACGCAGACCATTATGCGTTCAACGCCGGTCGGAAACGCGACCGGCTACGTTGCCGCGCAGTCTGCGATTTCTCCGACATTGCGCCCGCGCAATCCGTCTCTCGGCGCCTTGGGCGCGAGCGGCGCCGCTCAATACGACCGCTAAACCCTGTCTCGCGTTCCCATCAGGGAATAAACGATGCCTCGTAATGGCTCGGGCACGTATTCGTTGCCCAATACAATATCGGCTGGCGATCAAGTTGCCGCCTCGCCGGTACAAGGGAACTTCAACGACCTTGGCACCGAAATAACCGGCTCGCTGGCCCGTGACGGCCAAACCACCATGACGGGGCAGTTCAAGGCTGCCAACGGGTCTGCATCCACGCCGTCCATGGCGTTCGGCTCGGATACGAACACGGGCCTATATCGCAAGTCTGCCGACGTGATCGGCGTGGCTGCGGGTGGCGCCGAGGTCGCGTCATTCTCAAGCGATGGCATTGCCAACGCAGCCGGCCAGATCCTTGGCGCGATGCCCACGGGCCTGATGCTGCCCTATGTCAGCACAACGGCGCCGACAGGGTGGGTCAGGGCCAACGGCCGCACAGTCGGAAACTCATCAAGCGGCGGCACCGAGCGTGCGGCGGCGGATGTCGAGGATCTATTTGAGCTGCTATGGAACAGCTACAGCAACACGGTCTGTCCGGTCTCTAGTGGCAGGGGTGCGTCGGCTGCGGCCGACTTTGCGGCCAACAAAACGATCACGCTGCCAGACCTGCGCGGGCGCTCGTTCTTCGGCCTTGATGATATGGGCTCGAGCGCAGCGGGCCGGCTCGGGTCTATCATAACAAATGACACGACCAACGGTGCGTCAGGCGGCACAGAAACGCACACGCTGACTGAATCTCAGATGCCGTCGCACACCCACACTGGAACAACTAGCTCAGATGGCGCACATACGCATACTTATACGGCCGGCGTATACGGCGCAGCAACCACCGTTAACAATGCGCAAACTGTCGATTTCACGACGACAACGGCGAACACGGGCAGTTCAGGCTCCCATACTCACACTTTCACCACCGCATCGGCCGGCAGCAACGCGGCGCACAGCAACATGCCTCCGGCATTTCTCGGCACATGGATCATCAAACTATGACAGATCAAATCGGCGGCATTCCATGGCGCTTTGACGCCAAGACGACGCGCGGAGATCCGGGCGGGGGCGGGCTGTCATACAACGCGAAATCGGCAGATGAGACGACCGTGATTTGTGTTTCTCATGCGATGCTTGGGAAGCGCAACCCGGATGTCTCGCAGTATGTCGCGACATGGGACGCAGGCGGAACCGCCGATAATCGCGGGACGCTCGTCATCACCAGCGCGACACGTGACACGGTGGCGATATTCACGGTGAAGGGAACGGCGACACACAAGCCGGGATATTCCGAAATTCCGGTTACGCCCGTGCAATCGTTCGACGCCTTCGAAAATCGTGAGGCCATCACGGTGCAGTTTTCGCAGGCCGGCGAGATCATCGCGCCGGAACCAGGTAACGGCACGCCGAGCGCCGACGTATCGGCGCTCCAGGCTCAAATCGTGGCAATCGCGGCTGAGGTTGCCACGCTGAAAGATCAGGTTTCGGCGATTCAGCAGGCTATGGCCGCGCTCGTAATTGAAGCATCGAAAAAGGGTTGACGCAGCATGTCGAGAGACGCTTCCGGCACATATACCGCACCATCGAATTCGTGGAATCCAGCAGTCGAGGGCACCACGATCGATGAGGATCACTGGAATGATACGCTTGACGATCTCGAGGCCGCGCTGACGGATAGCCTGGACCGCACGGGCAAGGGCAAGATCACGGCACATATCGACTTCGACGAGAACGCGAGCCCTGGCACGCCGAGCGCAAATGTTGGGCGCCTCTATGCCGCCGACACGGGCGGCAAGACCGTGATCCGTTTCAAAGACAGCACGGGCGCCGAGTCGGATTTGATGCTGCTCGACGGCACGTATGGTGACGTGACAGTCAGCTCGAGCGGCACGGTTTGGACAGTGACGCTTGATGAGTTGTTGACCGAGATCGCGGCGTTGGCAACAGATCCGGGCGCTGACTCCGGCCTGTTCTTTGACGATAGCGCCGGCAATATCGCCTACTGGACGCCATCCAGCCCGCTTGCGTTCTCGGGAACAAATCTCACAATCGCGGCAGCGTCGGATTCCGCGTCTGGCGTCGTCGAGCTGGCAACGGCGGCCGAGACAACGACCGGAACCGATACCGGCCGGGCGCTTACGCCGGATGGATTCGCTGGCTCCGACTTTGGCAAAACCGTTATCAGCCTGCTTGTGTTTTCCGACGCCACCGACGTGACAACGGGGGACGGTGCTGGCGATCTGTTTTGGCGCGTTCCAAGCGTGCTGAACGGATACAACCTTGTCGGCGTGGCGGCGGCTGTTCGCACGGCCGGAACCACGGGAACAACGGACATCCAAATTCACAATGTCACGCAAGCCGCCGACATGCTGACAACCAAGATCACGATCGACAGCGGCGAGACGGACAGCGCGACGGCGGCAACGCCGGCTGCCATTGATACCGGAAATGATGACGTTGCGACGGGTGACATTATCCGAATTGACGTTGATGCAGTCTCGACAACCGAGCCGCTTGGCTTGCTTGTCGAATTGACTTTCCAGCTGCCATAAAGGGGCACGGCATGGGTCGGGTTATTCTTGTCAAATCGCCGACATACGCAACGCCTACAGGAGGTGCCCCGACTGGTGCTGCCGACGAATTCGACGACGTGACCGTAACGCCGAATGCAATGATCTCGGCCTACCGCCGTTTGCGAAGTGGATACGGTGGATCGGCCTATCGTGTGCGCCGCGTCAGCGACAACGCAGAACAAGACATTGGTTTCGACGGAGACGGGCTTGTTGATACTGCCGCTCTAACGTCGTTTGTCGGCGGGTCGGACGGGCGGATTGTCACGTGGTACGATCAGAGCGGCAACGGGCGCAATTTCGGAACGGCGGGGGCTTCTCTTCAGCCGTTTGTCGTTACGGCCGGCACTCTGCATACAAACCTCAACGGGTTGCCGACTGTCTATTTCCCAACCGGCCCGTATGTGAGAGGCACTGCGGGTAGCACGCTTATAACGTCAACGGCTTACACTCATCTGGCCGTGGCCCGCCCGACTGTCGCGCCTAACAACTCGCTGCCGTATCAAAACAATCAGCTCTGGCAAATCCAGACGCGCGTTGGCTTGGCCTTCAAGGGGACGCCAGTCGTCCAGATGCATCACTACACCAGCAGCCACACGAGCGCCGATGTCGCATCAGAAGCCGTTGCAATGAACTGCGTAGCGGGCGCGCGTTTTGACGGGGCGAACGTCGAGCCGTTCTTCAACGGTGCTGAGGGCACGCCACTCGCGGCCACTTCAATCGGTTCATACACAGACACAAACCTAATCGAAATTGGGGTTACGTTCGGCAACAATTACACCGGATACATGACAGAGTTCGCGGTTTGGAACACAGCCATATCGAATGATAATATCAATTGGGCCGGTGCGTCGATGGCCGCTGTTGCAGGCCGCACGTGGACAACGGTGAGCTGAGATATTTTACCCATACGTGGTACAGACATGAAACTATCGACCCGTGGCCTTGACATGATCAAGGAATTCGAAGGCTACCACCGGGCGCAACCGGATGGGAGCTGCGTGGCCTATCGCTGCCCGGCTGGCGTTCTGACAATCGGCTGGGGTTGCACCGAGGGCGTTAAGGAGAACATGCGCTGGACACGCGCGGATGCCGAGGCGCGCTTGCTCGCGGAGATCGCGAAGCACGAAAGCGCCGTCGAGCGTATGACAACCGTCGCGCTCAACCAAAACCAATTCGATGCGCTCGTGTCGTTTTCGTACAACCTAGGCACGGGCGCCTTGCAGAAATCCACGCTACTGAAGCGCGTCAACGAAACCGCGTGGGAAGCAGCGGGGCAGGAGTTCGGGCGCTGGACAAAGGCGGCCGGGATGGTGCTGCCGGGCCTGGTCGCACGTCGAGGAAAAGAGGCGGCGCTATTCCTCGAGCCCGTTCAAGAGCCCGTCGAGCCGTCCATGCCGCAGAAAGTCGAGATTGCACCAAGCACGCGGCCACTTCCGAAGTCTGGCACGGTATGGGGCGGGATTGCCGCAGGTGGCGCGGCCACCGCGGGTTACGCTGAAAGCACGATGAAGGGCGCGCTTGAGGCTGTGTCTGAGCTTAACACCATGGCGCCGGTCAAAAGCGTGATCCTCGAGACGGGCGCCAATTCCAAAGCCGTCGCGCTTGGGCTTGGTGTGTTTGCCGCGATCCTGGTCATATCGAGACGAGTCAAGGCAGCCGTTGAGGGGAGGTCTGGATGATCGCAGGTTTGATCGCCCGCTTCGGGTTTCACCTCGCTATCGCTGCGGGTGTGCTGGTGACTTATTTCGCGTGGGCCAAGCGGATTGAAGTTAAAGCCGTCGAGAAGGAACGTGTGCGCGTCGAAGTCCAGGGACGAAAGGTCGATGCGAAAGCTCGTGAAGCTCGCCGTGCTGCTGAGTCTAAGCCTCATGACAGCCTGCGCCAATACTACAGGGATTGAAGGCACGGCGGCGCAGATGTGCCGGCAGTGGGAACCCATCATGCCGTCACGTAAGGACGTGCTGACCGACGAAACAGCCCGCCAGATCGCCGGCAACAACGCTGCCAACCAGACATGGTGCAAGACCGCCCCGCCGCAGAAAGTCGCCAGCAAATGACAGACCGTGAGATCGTCGCCGCTGTCCGGTTCACGGCCTGGGCGCTGATGTTGGCCAAAGTCATGATCATTGCCAACGTCGTTCTGCGCTATGACATGACAAAGCCTCTGCGGGCGCAGATCGCTTGGCTTGATAGCCACTTGAGCGTGGTTCTGTGGGGCCTAGTCCTCACATCAGGAGGCTGGACGCTGCATCAATTTTATTGGTGGCTGGCCGAGGTCGCCGGAACCGCTGGCCGCGTGGATCTGCGGCGCGCGTTCGGCGCGTGGTCTATTATCACCGTGTCATTTTATATGATTGTATTCGCGGGCGTTGTGATGACCACCTCGGGGTGGCTGTCACAGTATTTTGGGAGATGGTGGCCCGCCGCAGGTGCCGCGATCGTGTCCGGCCTCCTGATCGTGGGGGCGCTCGGTGCCTGACGAGGACGAAATAACCGATGCAATCCGGGGGCTGGTGGCACGACTGGACGCGGCAGACCGACAGAACGCTGGATCGTCACGAGCGGGAGATCCAGGAAGCGCGGGACGCGGGCAAGAAGCACAGCGATCGCCTGTCAGCAGTGGAGGGCGAGTGGGCCGCAATCAAGGTCTACATCAAGGCGGCGGTCATCGTGCTGATCGTGGCGCTGAATCTCGGCCGCGACATGACGCTCGAGCTGCTACGGGGTTTTTTGAAATGAAGCCCAACGAGCAGATGCAGATTATCATGTGGACCCTTGCCGTTATAACGATCGCAAATTTTGCGTTCGGTGTTCTTGTCCGGGTGTTTTGACCGGCGTCACCTATTTGATAGGCAATACGTGCGCAGTCGTTGGGAGCCCCGGCGTAGTTGTTGTCGGCCAGCAGCCCAAGCAGAACCCGGAAACGCGGGGCCACCGTCGTTTGCTGTCTTGCTCATGGATTTGTCTCCGTGTTCTTGGGGCGAACCTTAAATATGGGGCGCACACTCGCTATCATGTTGTCGGCGACAACCCGCGACTCTGGCGGCAAGGGAAGTGATTTCAGATACCCGTCAAGCTCGTTGATCATGCCCGTCATGACGCTGAGAAATGTAGAATTCTCGACGATCTGATGCGTATCGCTTGCGTGTATTGCTTCAAGAGCAGCGCGGGCATCGCTTAACCAGCCACCCCGTTTCAGTGGTGTGAGCAAGGACCATGGCTTGTCGGTGTGATGCGGCGAGCGCTCGTACAGAGTCTTTGCCACCGCCTCAATTAGCTTCTCTGTGTCGCTCATTCCATTGTCTCCGTGTATTCAGCTCGTCCTTATGTGTGGATTGAAGATAGCCCCGCATTGACTTTGCGTCAAGCATTTCGTATCGTATCAAAACAATGGTTATGAATAAACACAAAGTCGGGCTAATCCGCGATGTCCCGCGAAACGCGGCCACCACGCAGCGGCTTGCCATGGAGGAAGTCGGCGCGAACGCTGTGCTCGATCTTGCCGTCATGGACCGCATCGAGGTGTTTGATCACATCCGCAGAGGCGACCGGATCTATGTCACGCATCTGCACATCCTCGCCGAGCGTCGAAAGCGTACCGACCACAAGCCTCGCCGCGATCTGTTCTGGTGGGTTCTGCACTTGCTAGAGCGCGGGACAATCGTTGAGACTTCCACCGGCCGCGTGGCAAGCCTGGACGACATTCCAACGCTGTTCGCCATGTTGGCCGATGCCGTCGAGCGCATCACGCAAGGCACGCGGGGCCGGATTGCGCGCGAGAATGGCAAGCTGGGTGGCCGGCCACGCAAGGTTCCGAAGCCGGAACAGACTGAAGTCGCGCGTCGGCTGTGGTTTGAAAAGCCGGAAATCGCCGGCAAGCGTTTGCGTCAATCGCTGCGTCGTGCCGGTTACTCGCGGACGCAGGCATATCGGGAGTTCGGGCCGCGAGGCGGCAGAGATTGAGGAGGGTCAGGCACATGCCGACGCTGAAAGGGTTCGAGTGCCGCGTGGACGGGTTCGACGACCCGGCCGTCATCTTGGCGCCTACGGCAAGCAAGGCGCGCGCTTCCTATTGGAGCGATTTGCGGGACTGCTGCCCGGACATCACGATAATGGAAATCAAGGTGCGGCGGGCACCTGCCCACGACATGACGTTTCCGGATCTGCCGGCCGAGGCATCCGATCTCAACTCGCGCGAGCGCGAGATTATCGTACACACGTTCGGCGGCGGCAGACACATCCGACCGGCACAGTGGGGCTATCGCGACCATTATTGCGGCGATCCTTCCGACCCGATCCTAAATGGCCTTGTGGCGCTCGGCCTCATGTCCGGGCCTCATGGCGTCGAAAAGGGCGGCGGCACGGGCATGTGGGTCGGCGCGTTTTTCTATCTGACGGACAAGGGCAAGACGGTGGCGCGCGCGTTGATTGGCCAGCGCGAGGCGGCCTGAATCAAAGGAGGGTCCGGCATGCGGTGCGGTTGGCCGACGGGTGTTCTAGCTTGGTGTTACATCAACGGCATGCCGGTCTACTACGGCCAGCCGTGGGTCCAGATTAACGGCGCGGCGGCGCTGCTGTCGTGGACAGTCACTAGCTTGCGCATCTCGATGCGCAACTGAGGAGGGCATGCGATGGGCGATATGGACAGAGCCTGGCGATTGCTTCGCCTCGTCGTCTGGACCGCACTCGTCGCTGCCTGGATTTGGGTGCACTGGTAAAGGAGGCTGATGTGGGAGCTTGTTCGACCTGTCCCCGATACACACCCGGAGCGGTGTGCTACGGCGCGCTGTGTGCCGAACACATAGCCGCATACGATAGACGGTCGCCGCGCGTCATCGGTGAAGAGAATCGTGACCGCGTTCGCCAATTCTTTGCGAACCACCTTTGCGCAACGCAGCGCGAATGTGCCGAGGCGTTGGGATTGAGCGACATGGCCGTCAACAGGCACGTTCGCGCGATCCGGGCCGAATGGCGAAACGACAACTAGGGAGGGTCAGCGTGTCGGGTTGGATCATCGCCCACGGCTCTAGCTACTATGGGCCATTCTCGAACAAGAATCACGCTGCCATTTGGGGGGAGCGGATGTTTGGACCCTATACGGGGGAGAGTTGGCGCATCGAAGAACTGTGGAACACGAAGAACGTGGATAGGTAGAAAAGGAGCCTCATCCAGATTGCCACATAAGCCCCAATCGCAAACCCAACTCCGACGCCAAGCCCGAACGATGCTACGAGTTCCATGGGTTGATCCGTTTCGGAAATGGCCGCTTCGACTTACGCAAGCCCGCGCGCTTGGCCTCGATCCTCGCCGCCTTGGCGATGCGCGGCACGTCTACCGTTGACGTGATCTTGCGATGACACCCGCGATCCAGCACGCGGCAGTTGTCCAACGTGTTCGCCCCGCCGTAAGCGTAGGGCACCGGATAGTGATCGTATTCCGCGCTTGTGATCTTGTACGGGATGGCGTGCGCACCGCATTCGCAATGCCCGCCAGATCGTTCCCAAGCCGCGCGCTTTACGGTTTCAGGAAAGGCGCGGGTCATCGGCTCATTCTCCGCTCGTTGCGCTGGTTGGCGTCTGACGCCTGCCATTCCGAAAACCGCATCTCGATGTATTTCATCTGAACTTTGCGGAGATTTGCTTCCTTCCGAGCGGCAACCATCTCTTCTAAGTACAGGTGCCATTCGGCGCTACCCTTGACCGTCATTTCTGCTTTGCTTACGGGCATGTCGCCAAGGGCGAGCATCCTCTCCGAAAGCGTTGCCGACTTGGTTTCTTCGAGGAGGTTGGCGGCGGCATCGGCATCAACCCAAGCCTTTGCGACTAAGCGGTATTGCTCGCTTAGTGGTCGCTCGTGCTGGGGCATTTCGGAAATGTCAGCCATAGCGCTTCCTCAGAACAATCGCCTTGATTGCATCACGGCTCACGTGCATGCCGTGCTTCATCTGCAATTTCACCTTGATGTCGTCTATTCCGTACCCCTTGGCCGCATAGTCGGCGATCCAGTCGTCACGGGTGGCGCGATCAAGGGCGAATGCTTCCGACCGCTCGCCTTTAACGATCCTGCGTTGCATCCTCGATCCCCATGGCGGCGCGGCACATCCGATAAGCGGATCTCACTTGCTGGCGGGCGGACGGCGACAAACCGTCCGCCTCGACGCATCGGCCTAGAGCTTTCATCGCGCTACTGATGACGAGCTGGTCATTGATCCGCTGCTCCATTTGCAAGCGCTCAATGGCCGCCAATAGATCGGCGTTAGTTCTTCCTGCGCGTTCGATGAGATCAGCGATCATAGCTGGCGCTCCGCGTATTCAGCGAGCAACTCGCCGATGGCCTCATCCTGCGTTGTGCCCTCACCCATTACGGCGCCGGGCTCCCAATCCTCCATTGTCGCGTACCAAAATTTGCCCGGCGATTGCCAGACGTAGACGGCGATATCCTTGTCGTCCTGGTCTTTGAGCTCGACCTTTGTCCATTCACGGCTCATGCTGTCGCCTCTTGGGCTTTCTCAATGGCGGCCTTCACCGCGAGGGCGCCCGCCGCATCCAGCGCCCAATACTCTTGCAGCACGTACCGATTGCGCTCGGCCCACGCGAGCACGGTGGACGGCTCGTCTTTGGCCGTCGCGATCCACGCAAGCGCCCGGTCGCCAAACTGACCTGATGCAACGCGATCCAGCGGCTTGCCATCCATCCAATCGACCAGCAGCGCAGGCCCGCCGATCTTGGCCATTCGTTCTTTCTTGGCTTCCTCGGCGACGATCTCCGTCGCCGTCAGGTCCATCGTGTGCCCGGCGTCCATTTCTTCGGCCACGTAGCTGCCTGCGGTTTCGTTCGGCCATCCTTTGCGGATCGCGTCGGCCTCCGTGCATTTGGCCATCATTGTTTCTGGCATCGTGTGCCAGTTGGTTTTCTTGGCATCCAACGACACGCGGCCCGTAGGTTTGCGGCGGCCGGTCTTCTCGTCATCCGCCCATTCCTCCTTTAGCGGGGCGCGCTCTTCCCATTTGAGCCGCGACGTGATCGGGTGCCATGCACCGTGCGAGTGCTGGTAAACCGTCACTTCGCACCACAGAAGCCCGCGCGGGTTGGCTGGACACTTGGCCTTGTCGTCGTAGCCAAAGCGCGGCGGTTGCTCGTCGGGTCGGTAGTTGCCGGCACGAGCGGCGATCTTGCGATAGAGGCCAATTCCGAGAACCGGCACGACACGCCGCGTCGGTTTGTCGGCATCGAACACAAAGAAATAGATGTCGCGGGTAAACGGGTTGGCGCCGTACAGCGTGCACCACTCCAACGCTTCATCGACCTCGACGCCGCGAAGATCTTTGCCGACAGTCGTCGTGAACAGTCGAAGGCGGCGCGGGTCGTTGCGTGTTAGGGCGCCCGTCTGGCGCAGAGGGACAATGTTAGCCATGGGCATCAATCCATTTTGATGGCGACAGTCACGCCGCCGTTGCTGAGCGTTGCGCCGGGCACGCTTTCTTTCGACTTGAGTGCGTCGAGCACCGCCTTGCGATCGAGCTTCGGCGGTTGCGGCTTCCAGTACTTCGACGGAATGTCGGCCTCGTTGATGATCTCGGCCTTGGGCGGGACCGCGCGGAGTGATGCGGTGCCAAGCGGCGTTTCCAGCCGCTTCATCTCCGCAACGCTCATCGCTTCGCAAAGCAATTGACGCAGCGTGTCGCGCTGTCGTTCAAAGCGTTCGCCGCGATCCTTCAAATCAGCCATCATGCTGGCGATGCCGTTCATCAGGCCGTTGAGTTCCGCGAGACGTTTGAAAGCGCGCTGCATTACCTCGTGCAGATTTGTTTCGCCTTCGACGGTGTTGGCGACCAACTCGGCATCGTCGCCGAGCAGGTCCGCCATATCCGCGATCATGTTGCGCGCCGTCTGCGTTTCGGCGGCCAGCACATGAGCTACGCCCCGGCGATCGTCCGAGCGATTTCCGCCATGCTTATTCCCAACAAAACTGCTGCCGTCAGAAGCAGAAGCAGTGACACCATGATCGTTATCGCGTTCAGCATTGTCAGCCCTATTGTCCATCATGTTGCGGCTCCAATCAGATACCCGATGACAAACGCGGCGCTGAGAAGCGCGCCGACTGCAATTGCGTTTTCGTTAGTCATTGACGCGACCTCCGTTTGATTTGTGATGCAGGGGCGGGCTTCGCCCCGCACGAGCCCTCTACGCCCGCCCCTGCCTTGCCGCTGCGCTGTTGATCTTCCCCGCGCGCAGCGGAAACTTCACCACCACGACCGCTTGATACGACGAGCGAGCGAGCGCTCCTGGTCAAGCTCGGCGATGGCGTCTCGAATGATTTCCTTGTGCTCGCGCTCAATCGCTTCTTTGAGAGCGTCGAAAAGTTGTGTGCCTTGCTTCACCGGCTGCCACTTGCGATCCTGGTCCGGCCCTTCATCGGTGTGCTGCCAGATCTCGACGACCTGGCCGCGAATATCCACGCCGAACTGGCCGTCGAAAATAAAGGGACTAATCCAATGGCCGTCGAGGCAGACGTGAGTCAGCTCGTCGAGCTCGAGGCGATCCAGATAAACGTCGATGGTTTCCATGTGTCAGCCCTCGGTTGCACCAGCCGACGGAGGGGAACCCTTGTTGCTGCTCAGGTGCCGGGAGAATGCGGCGCCGTCGGCTGGTGTGATTTGAAACGTAAGGCAAGCCCTGTCATTCGTCAACACTAATTTTACGCTTCGCCCGAAATTGTTAGTAAGCTGTTGATAACTCACAAATGATTAATTCCGCTTGACGTCGGCAAGGCTTGCCCTTACGATGGCTTCCATGGCAAAACCAGCAAAGCACAACCGGGACCGAGGATTGCAGCGCGTCATTGCCGTGACCGGCATTCGCGGGCTTGGCCGTATGTTGGGCATCCGTGGCCAATCAGTACAGGATTGGACACGTGTTCCCGCCGAGCGTGTGTTGCAGATTGAAGCTTTAACCGGCATTCCCCGCGAGGATATTCGACCTGATCTCTATGGTGCACCACGGCCGCGCCCTCTGCGACGCGGCGTTAACCTCGCCGCGTAACTCCTTGTAATTGTAGCGTTGCGTTCAAGCGCCGATTGTTTCGTCGGCGCTCACGGATTCATGTTGTGCGCTGGGTCGGCTCTCCTCTTGGGGCGCGCAACTCCACTCCTCCTGCCTCGTCCGTGAGCGCCGACGAAACGACCGACGACCAACCAAGCGAGGGCTGACGCATGGCATTTATTTGGACGGAAGAACGCATCAACGTGTTGCGGGAGTTGTGGGCTGACGGCTGGACGGCGAGCAAGATCGCAGAGCGACTGCCGACCTCGAGAAACGCGATCATCGGGAAGGTTCACCGCCTCGGCTTGCCGCCCCGCGCCATCTCATTCCGCAAGAAATCCGGCCCCAAGGGGCCACGGAACCCGGCAACCAAGGTTCACAACTACACGCACAAGGTTTTCGAGCCGCGCCAGGAAACGACGGCACGTAAGGCGCTGCGCCAAGCCTTTGCCGACAGCGTGACGGACTTTTCGGATTCGTATGAATACCTGGACCGGCTCGGCTTTGCCGCACAGCGTTCCGACGCGCCCAAGCCGCTTCCGCCGCAGCGCGAGACGGATATTCCCCGCATCGCCACCGTCGATCTCGAGCCGCACCATTGTCGGTGGGTTTGCGCGCCAGCCGGCCATATCGACACCAAGGTGCACTGCGGCTGCAAGACTGTTCCGGGCCTGCCTTATTGCCGCGACCACGCCGTGAGGGCCTATCGCCCGCCCGAGGCCGACAAGCGCGGCCAAGGTCTGAAGCGCTTCAGGTTGGAAGATCTGGACACGTTCGCAAGAGCCCGCCCGCGCTTCATCAATCACAAAGAGCCGGCCTAACAAACAACGCCCGCCACGGGGCGGGCTGAATGCCGAGTGGCGGGCGTTTGAGGTGTGCGGACTCAGTACAACGCACGTGACGTGAGCAGCAACAAAACTCTTGACAAGGCATATATGCCCATGAAACGCGGCACAATCAAGGCAATAGTGTTTGCGCTCGCTGCAGCATCCACATCCGCCGCAGCCGATGACACGCGCTACAGTTCCGACACCTACTGGCAAAAGACCTGGCGCGACTACGCCGCCGAGCGTGTCCACCGCCCATATCGCCATCGGCCCCAGGTTCGCGCGTGGAAGCACGTCCACAAGCCACCCGAGCCACCACCGATCCCCGCGCTTCACGCGGCCCGTTGCCTCGCTGAGACGCGGGCAGTCGGCAACCCACATCTGACCCAGGCCGAGGCCATGGAAAGCGCCAAGCGCCATTGGCAGGCCCAGGCCCGCTACGATCACGGAGAGCTTTACATGGACATTGACGCCGCTCGCCACGTCAAAGCCCGTTGCAGCCGCGCCGAGACCAACGAAACCGCTGCCGGCCGCATCGCTGAGACCGTCACGGGTGGCAATGCGTGGCGCCAGCGCTGCGAGATTGTTGCTCATCCCTGCCGGCCTGCGTTGGGCGAGGTGTCCAAATGAGCGGCCCCCGATTTGTGCGATTTTACGCAAGTGACTGGCGCTCCGGCTGCATCGGCATGACGCCCGAGGAGGAAGGTTTTTATATCCGCGTCTGCGCTCACTTTTGGGAAACCGGAGTTCGCGTGCCGCTCGATGACATGGACGCTGCGTCTCGGCTCATGCTGGACGTGCGCAAGTATCGCCGCCTCAAAACCAAGCTCATCGAAAAGGGAAAGCTGCATGTCGCGACAGACGGACTCTACAGCCCACGCTCAGAAACCGAATACGCCGCAGCAACCCGAGCCATCGGCAAAGAAGCCCCGCAAATCGATGTGGGAACCGCACGGGGACAGTCTGATGGTGAACACCAGAACGGGCGAGATCAGGTGGCGGGACGGGAGCATCGCGCGGATACCGTAACGAGCGAAGTCGCAGAGACTTCGACGACAAGTCCCGCAGAAGTCGTCGAGAACTGCGCCGAAAAAAGCAGCCAAATCAATGGCCCTCTAAAGAGCCAAAACCTGAGGCATAAAGAAAAGATTATCCCCCTAACCCCCAAAGGGGGACCGACGCCATCGCAGGCCCTTGAAGCGTTCAACGCCTACAACGCCACCGCGCTGCGCTGTGGGTTGCCGCAAGCCTCACGGATGACGCCCGACCGGCAGCGCAAGATCATCGCCCGGTTGCGGGACTACGGTTTGGATGGGTGGGACCGCGCGCTCAAAAATATCGAAACGTGCGATTTCCTGCGAGGCAGCAACAACACCGGATGGCGGGCAAGTCTCGACTTCCTGCTGCAAGCGTCGAGTTTCGCCAAGGCGCATGACGGCGTTTACGGCAGAGGCGCAGCACAACCCAAACCGATTTCTGACGCTGCCCGGCGCACGCAAACCGCCTTTGACGTGCTGGCGCGGATGCGCATGGAGGCCGCCCAATGAACACGCGATCCGACGCCCATGTGATGGCTATGCTTGAGCGGTTGGCGGCCGTGTTTGGCATGCCTCAGAACTTGACCGAAGAGGCGACGCCAAAATTCTTTGCGGAGTATGTCGCCGCGCTTTCCGGCTTTGATGCCACGACGCTCCGCAAGGCGGGCGACCGCGCCTTGCGGCACTGCAAGTGGTGGCCAAAGCCAGCCGAGCTGATCGACTTCTGCGAAGCCGCGTTGCCGACACCAACTGGCGACAGCGAAGCGCACCGGCTTATCAAACACCGCGACGAAATGGTGAAGCAGGCCGCCCGCGAATACATGATGCACAGCAAGTCATCGCTGGTCGATATGGCCATGTCCCAAGGTTGGGGCCGGAGCCTTGAGGACGTGGCCCGCGACGTGATCCGCCGCTGCTACGACCGCGACGGGCAGTTGCCGACGCCCGCCATGATGATGGCGTTCCGCATGCCGGCACAGGACGTGGAATACTACGCCGGCCACGGGCAATCGCACCTCGACTACGACGCGGCCATCATCCTTGCTGCGCGCGGCAAGGGGCCAAAGGTCGAACCGCTCGCGCCAATCTCACGCGAGGAGGCACCAGCCGTCACGGCCGCTCTGATCGAAGCGATGAAGGGCGGTGGAAAGATTTCCGGCGAGGCAAGCAAAGCGCAATGGGAGCGGGGGCGCATGGGCGAATTTGAAGCCATGCAGGAAGCGAGCCGCAACGCCGTGCATCGGCAGTCTCTATCGAGCACCTCGAGGCGCATGATGGGGGACCGCGAATGATCAATTCCGACCTTTCCCGCCGCGCTCAACAGATCATCTCCGTCATGGAGCAGATCGAAGAGATGAAGCTTGCCATCGCCGAAGCCTACGACGATGCAGCAAGCGAGGGTTACACCAAGTCAGCCCTGCGAGCGGCCATCAAGATTCATCGCCTAGACAAGCGCCAGCGCGCGAAGCACGACCAAGCGCAGGCGGATCTTGAAACCTATCTCGCTGAACTTGACGGGCGACACATGCAGGAGGCCGCAGAATGAAATACCTCACTTTAATCCTCCTCCTCGCCACCGGCGAGATTGACCGGCACGTGACGCCGGCTTGGGAATGCCGCGCCATTCAAACCGAATACGAACGCGCTCTAGCTGTTGGCGGCTCCATGGCGAGAGACGATGGTGTCAAAGTCTTGGAAATCAAATGTGAGGCGCCGACGTTTGTTGATCTGCTGACGTTGAGCAGCGACGGCCCATGCGAGGAGGAAGCATAAACATGACCGAACACACACTAGAGCAGCCAGCAATGCGCGTTGTTGCCGCCCTGCAAAGCGCATCGCCGCACGCGATGCCGGTAAACGTGCTGCGAATTGAACAAGAGGCGGCGTCGATTGTGTTTGATCTGGACGGCGCCAGCTACAAGCTCTCCCTCTCGCGCGTGCCAAGCCAGCGCAAGCGGGGTGGCGCATGATCTCTAAGCGATCAACGATCCATCGCGTCCCGAGGCGGCAATGCTGTGACTGCGGGGGCGACGTGCCGTCATTCCAAGCCCCGCGGTGCCATCCCTGCGCCTACAAGCGCCGAATGGAACGCAACCGCCAATCGTCAAGGATCTCATATGCCAAGCAAAAGCATCGGAAAAATGAAGCTCACAACCGACAAGGAAACGGGCAGAACCAAGCTGACCCGCGTCCATGCGTATGACGCCAGCAAGCAGCGCCGCATTGCCAAGAGCAAAACGGTAAGGGTTAAACGATGACAAGCCGCGAGCGGCGATTAGCGCGCCGGTTGGTGAGGCAAATGATGAAATCAACTTACACGAGCGCCGAGAAAGTGACTGCGATAACTGCGGCGGCGCTGGCACTCATCCGCATTGCGAAGGAGCAACCATGACAACGCACTGCCGCATAGGCCGCATAACGCCAACCGAAGCCGGGCTCCGCTGCCGAGAGTTCATGAACTGGCTATTCGAGCGCCCGCTCAAGACGCCGACAGACTGGACTATGACCCGCTTCATGAGGATTGAATGACTATCTGGCGCGTCATCACCGCTGCCCCACACCATGAACTGCACGTCGCCGCCGAGTGCCGCCGTGGTCTCGGGCTGTTGACGCTGGTCCCAACGGAGCGCCACCGCGTTCGCACGCGCGGCAGGGGCGGCCAGCCCGTCATCGTCACCCGCGAGCGTCCATTGATGCCGCCCTACATTTTCGTCGGTTCAAAGGTAGGGGACATACCCTGGCGCGACGTGATGGAGCTCCGGCACGTCCGCAACGTCATTCAGTTCGCCGGCGAGCCTGCGTTGCTCAACGACCGTGAGATCGAGCGCATTCGAGATCTGGCGAAGGAAGTCGTTGACGCCGGATGGCAGGCAGGACAGCGCGTCACCATCGCCGACGGGCCATTCCGTTCGATTGAGGCGCTGATCGCCGCCGTCCGTGATAAGACGGTGACGGTCACGGTGCCACTGTTCGGCTCGGAGCGCGATGTCGAGTTGCGTGTAGATCAGATTGAAAAGGTTGCTTGATTCGCCCCGCAAATCAATTTAGACGGAATTGTGAGACGAGCGCCCGCCGTGGCTAGTGTAGCCTGCCACGCTAGTTAGTCAGGTTCGCGCCCTCGGCAACTGCGTTGCCACCTAATCCAGAAAAGCGCCAAAAATCGTGAACTTCAATGATCTGCGCGGCACGCTGCATCAACTGTGCAGCATCGCCGCCCTCGCTCTTGCCATCGCCGCCACGCTGAAACTCTTCGGCGTTCTCACCCTGCGCCCTGGAGTGATCGAGATGTGCGCGGTGAGCATTGCGCTGAGCTTGGTAAAATGACCGAGCGCGAAGCTGACGAGGCCGAGCTGGCGCTTCTTAGATTTGTGTTATTCTGCAGGGCGTTAGGCCTATCCCCGACGCAGATGATGGCCGTTGCCGCAGTCAAGATGCCTGCAATGTATTACGGAGCGTATGAGCCGGAAGCAACCGTGCATTAGGATCATAGCGCCATGAAAAAACTCGATAATTTCATCCGGGCCATGCTCGGCAATCTCGACGCCACCGGCCTGATGTGGGCACGGATCGGCGTGATTGTGCTGATCGTTGCCGCCGCGATGTCGTGGGGCTTCGGCGCCGAGGTATCCTGGAAGCACGCCGCCTTCCTCGCTTGCTTGACGTTTGTCGCCGCCTTCGGCCCTGAAGCTGCGCACCGTGCCTTCACCGATGGCCGCAAGACGGCCGGCATCGTCATTGCCCTCATTTGCGCGCCGCTGCTGGCGATCGAGTTCTACAGCCACGCCGGCTATACGGCCGGTCTGCGCGGCCACAATATCGAGACGACCGCCGTGCAGAACGTCCGTTACGACCAGCGCCAAGACGACGTGAAGGAAGGCAAGGCCAGTCTCGTCCTGTGGGAAAAGCGCCTTGCTGATCTCGAGGCCGCCAACGCTTGGTCAGCCACAGTCACTGCGGAAGCGCTCCGAGCTCAACTCGCGAGCGCAAACCTCGCCATTGAGCAGGAAGCCGCTCGAGGTGGCTGCAAGTCTCGCTGCCTCGCCCGCACCAAGGAGCGCGACGAACTGGCCAGCAAGATTGCCATCGCCGAGGAAAAGTCTGAGCTGACCGGCAAGATCGAAGCCACCAAGCGCGTGCTCGCCAAAGCTCGAGATACCGCCGCCGTCACGGAGCACAAATCGAGCCCGGTGGTGCACCAGAATGAATTTCTCGCTAAGGCTGTAACGCTGGTCAGCACCGGTGGCCTCGAGCCCACGCCCCACGTTCAGGCCGCCGCCGAGCAATCAACCAACCTCGCCATGGCCATCGCCGGAACTGGATTGCCGGCTTTCTGTTTCGTGCTGGCTGGCCTCTACCGCCGAGAGCAAGACGACCACACCATTGGGCAGGCCGCCGAGAACCATGGGCAAGCGCTCTCCCTCGCCAAGCCCTACACGGCGCCTGCCCATCCTAACAGCACCACGATCATGATTAACGAAAGCGCCCTAAAGCGTTGGGCACAACGTAGGGACGTTGCACACCTGCTAAAGGTTGCATGACGATGTGCGAACCAATGAAGTGCGAGGTCTGCGGCCTGTCCGTGCTTGATATTCCGCCACAATGGAGGTTTGTCGATAAAAACGGCAAACTTGTCTGCAAACACTGGTTTGGAACGCCGGCTAAGTTGCCGAATTGATTAATTGAATTGCTTTCATAGGAAATCAAAGCGTGCCAAAGGGCGGCAAACGACCGGGGGCTGGACGCAAGAAGGGCTCCGTCACCAAGGCGACGATCTATCGTCAGGAGATGCAGGCGCGTGCTGTCGCCGACGGCATATCGCCGCTTGACGTGATGATAACAGCGATGCGCCGAGCGTGGGAGAGCGGCGACGTTAAAGAGGCCGTGTCCCATGCTGAGAAGGCGGCGCCCTACGTGCACAACCGTCTGGCCGCCGTTGACCACACATCAAATGGCCGCGAACTAGAGGCCCTGACGGTACTGTCATCCGTACCACGCGAGGACGATGCAGACGCATCAATCGACGCAGCCACGCCGTCGCATCATTGACCTCGGTTACCGGCCGCGTGAGCAGTTTGTTCCGTTCCATAAGCGTCGTCAGCGGTGGGCCTGCCTCGTGGCTCACCGTCGTGCAGGCAAAACCGTTGCGTGCGTCATGGATCTCGTGGACGCCGCGCTGCGGTGCAAGAAAGAAGAGGGCCGCTTCGGCTACGTCGCCCCGTACTACGTCCAGGCTAAGGACGCCGCCTGGACGTATGCCAAGCGCTTCACCACGCCCATTCCGGGCGTCACAATCAATGAAAGCGAGCTGCGGATCGACTTTGCCCACAACGGCGCCCGGCTTCGGCTGTATGGCGCCGACAACTATGATCGGATGCGCGGCTCGTACTTCGACGGCTGCATTTTGGACGAATACGGCGACATGCACCCGGCCGCGTGGCCTGAAGTCATCCGCCCGATGCTCGCTGATCGTAAGGGTTGGGCCGTGTTCATCGGTACGCCCAAGGGTCGCAACGACTTCTTTAAGGTGTGGGACCACGCCCAGGGCGACCCAAGCTGGTTCGAGATGGTTCTCAAAGGATCGGACAGCGGCCTGCTTGACGATGAAGAACTGGACGGCATGCGCCGCGAAATGACGCCGGAGCAGTATGAACAAGAGGTCGAGTGCAATTTCAACGCTGCCGTGGTCGGTGCCTACTACGGACGCGAGATTGCCGACGCTGAAGCGGCTGGACGAATTGGCAATGTGGACCACGACCCGGCCTTGCCCGTGCATACAGCCTGGGATCTCGGCATCGGCGACAGCACCGCGATATGGTTTTTCCAGGTCGCCCCTGGTGGCATCCGGGTCGTGGACTACTACGAGGCCAATAGTCAGCCGTTGAGCCACTATGCTGCCGTGCTTGCCTCGAGGGGTTACGTTTACGCTGATGACTGGGTGCCGCACGACGCCCGCGCACGCGAACTTGGCACTGGCCGTACCCGCGTCGAGACGTTGATGGAATTGAAGCGCAAGCCGCGTCTGGTGCCGGCTCACACGGTTATGGACGGCATCAACGCTGCCCGCGTGAGCTTCCCGCGCATCTGGTTTGATGAGGTGCGCTGCCGTCAAGGACTTGAGGCGTTGCGCCAGTACCGCTCGGCCTATGACGAGAAGCTGAAGGTATTCAAGGACGCGCCGCTGCACGACTGGACATCACACGCTGCCGACGCCTTCCGGTATTTGGCGATGGCATGGCGCGAGATGCAGCCGTCGGCCCGGCCACGCGATCCGATCAAGGAACTGATCAAGCCCCGCACCATGTCTGAGGTGCTTGGCAACATAGGCGACGACGATCTTGATGACTGATCAGATGAGCCCCGCGCAAGCGGCACAGCATTGGCAGCAACAGATCGAAGCTGCCGAGCGTGACGTTCGCGAGTGGGGCGACAACGGCGACAAGATCCAGAAGCGCTATCGCGCCGAAAAGGACGCGAGCGCCAAAGCCCGTCGCGTCAAGCGCTTTTCGATCCTTTACAGCAATACCGAGACGCTCAAGGCCGCGCTCTATGCCCGCACGCCGAAGCCGGATGTGCGTCGGCGGTTTGGTGACCGCAACCCGGTCGCCCGCACCGCTGCCGAAATCCTTGAGCGCGTGCTATCCTATTGCGCCGACAATACCGGACACGACCGCGCGTATCGGGCTGGCGTGCATGATCTGACGCTGCCGGGCCGCGGCGTTGTCAGGCTGCTCTATGAAGCCCGCATGGTCCAGGTGCCGCAGGTTGACCCAATGACCGGCCAGCCGGCAATGGGCACCGATGGCCAGCCGGTGATGACGGAACAGGTAGCCGATCAGAAAGTGCTCGAGCAACACGTCTACTGGCGCGATGTGTTGATGGAGCCGGCCCGTTGCTGGCGCGAAGTCACGTGGGTGGGATTCCGCCACCGCATGACGCGCGAGGATCTTGAGGCCAACGGCTTCGAAGATGTAACCGAGGTGCCGCTTAACTACGTCGCCGACGCATCGGA
>Ga0208546_1000104_pt1 | contig 39547 bp, 51 predicted proteins | sample DEB19_08_DNA_4_FD_184528 | JGI IMG/M metagenome (GOLD analysis project Ga0208546, IMG submission 184528) | Aqueous microbial communities from the Delaware River and Bay under freshwater to marine salinity gradient to study organic matter... | ecosystem: Environmental > Aquatic > Marine > Coastal...
GTGACCATGCTCAAGGAGATCAAGGATCTCAAGCATGATCTTGTCGCCAACCTCTTCACGAGAGAGCAGCTTGGTGGGGTTGATGGTCACGGTGTTCTCCGGTAGCTTGGGCTTACACCACTGAAGTGTGGATGCCAAGAACACCTGGTGACCTACCACCTAAGTTGTCTGCTGCGTTTAACGTCCAGCTCGACGAGTACACTGCTTAAATCCCGACCTTTGATATCGGGATTAACCAAGTTGCATAAAACTCACTGTCCTATCTCGCCCGCGGGGGAGCGTAGCGCCACATCCAACCGAAATGTCAGGAAACCGTGACAATTGAGAAATAATGATTGGAAGACTCACTACATGAGGGCTATATAAACCCCTGGGCGACCAGGGGAATAGATAACCGTCAGATCTTGTGGATCACGACGACCTTAAGTCCGTCCTTATCCTGGTGGATACGCATGCTCAGCTTATCGCCTTGCATGTCACATACCACCTGGAATAAGTACTGGGGTTGGCATACCTGACGCAGATCGCTATAAACGAAGTCGGCGGAGCCAAGCTCCTCCAACATCTGATAAGCAAATTCCACGTAGCTGTGGAAAAGCTCAGCATTCTGTTGCGTCGGGCGCTCCCCGACCTGCTGACGCCAGTCGTGTTGCCAACGCTTAGCCTGTTTCGTTTGCATTGAATTAAACGCGATGGTTTCCTGCGTGCTACGGATGCGCAGCCCCCGATACCTATACCCCTCCTTCTTTTTTTCTCTCCGTATCCCCTCTCGGTTGGGGTGTGGGAGAAGAGTCAGGTAATTTTGTACCTTTTTTAGAGTTATATAGGCCCGTTTTTTGTATAAATATGTACTATTTTCCCTAATTTGTATGTAAATGCCCTACTTACCCCAAGAATTTACACAAAAAAGCCGGGTGTAACCCCGGCGTTTAACGTAAAAATTACAGTGTTGTTTTATGCGGCGCCTTTTTGTACGTACTGAGTTGCTAAATTAACCGCTTGTTGGTATTTTTCGGTATCTGGCACAGCCATAGCCAACTCTTGGTTCGCGGCTGACCGTAGATTTTGGACTTCAAAGGGATGCATACCCCCTTCGCGCAGTTCATTGGCGCGTTGATCAATAACTTGACGTACGTTTTCGCGCCTTTCCCTGAGTGCTTCGTCCATTTTTGTATTCTTTACCGTTGTTAACGGTTTATATTCCTTAGTTTACAGGATACTTACATTTTTTAATTATCCAAAGTTAGAATGTAACCATCAAAGAACTAAAAAATACGTATTTAAAAGTTATGGCGCTTTCTCCTGTTGATTTTTACGCCTACAGCCGCGCCACTGGAGCGCCAATCCCAGAAGATCCGGAAGAAAGAGCGCAGATGGCGCCAGAAGTTCTTGAATTTCGCCGTAATCAACTCAGAGCACCACAACAAGAATCAAATCCACTTGCCACATTAGGTACTGCAGCCCTTGGCTTGGGTGCATTACTAGGTGCAGGCTTTGGCGCCAGGGCATTAATGGGTCGTGGGCGTCAAATTCCTAAAGGACCAGCCAAATCCGCAACCGCTGGTGTACGCCAAGTCAATCTTGCGGACATGGAAGAGGCTGTTCGCCGTGCAGCTAAAGAACCTGCACCTTCCACTCCGCCACCTCCGCCTTCTATTCCGGCTGTAGCTCCTGCAACTGTTGATATTTCCAAGCAAACCCCAACAGAACGTATGGTGCGTCGTCATGGGCGCATGGTTCCAGCGTCTTCTGTACAACGTACGGCAATTCCTCAATCCACTGTCGATATTGCGGATGAACTTATTCAACGTTACAAGGAAGATTATGAACGAGCTGCTCCATTCCAATATGGCGCAGAGCTTTCGCGTCAATCTCGTATTGCCAAACAAAATGAACAACTAGTTGACAACCTTCTTAACGAAATTCGTGCCGAGCCAGCAAAACAAACAATTCCATTAGACGTTGATAAATTCCTGGAAGAAAACGAAACTTTATATCGTCGTTTAGTTTCAGCAGAGGATGTTAAAGAAAAACGTGTTTTAGGTGCGGAATTCCTGGAACAGTTGCGCTCCGGTCAAGGTCCTGTAATAGAAGCTCCTTCAACACCATTGCCCACACGTGCAATTCAACCTGGATCTTTTTCAGAATTAACTGATATTCAAAACCAATTACTTAATCAAGCCCGTAACGAACAGGCTCGTGTACAGCAAGTTAATGCTGTTGAGTCAGGAGAAGATCAAGTTGCGCAACGTGCACGGCGCAAAACAATGGCGCTATCAGGTGTTCGGGCGGGGCGGCGAGAGCCGTCTCCTGCATTACAAAAACTGTATGAGGCAGGACTGGATGATTTTGAAGTTAATGCACGTATTAATGCATATGCTCAATATGGCAAAGAAGAATTTTTAGACCCAGGTTATAACGCAAATACTGTTGGCGCTCAAAATTTTGCCCGTACCCTGGACATTGTTCAACCTGAATTTGATCGTTCTGGCAACTTAATCGCAGGTGAATTTGCTGGTGGGCAACGTACTGTTTACGCCGGCAAAGAAACTTACGAAACTCTTCCCGAAGGAGAAATCAGACGTTCCGCTTTTGCTTCCCAACAACCAAAACCTATTCGTACACGTAGTCAAGACGAAGAACAATGGGAACCAATTAGCCAAGCACTGACTGGTTTAACGGGTGGCGTAAGTACAGCAGCTGTTCCTATGGCTCAGTCTGAACAATATGAAACAGCTATCAATAACTTCCGTAGTTATTGGGATGAACAGGTACGCTCTCACCTTGCCGGCAATCAAAGTTTTATTACTCGTCCAGCACGACGCAATCGTATTGTTGATGAGTTTGACCTTGATATGCCCGTACGGCTCCAAAAGGTTGAAGGACTCAATGAAGCTGGTGAATTGGTTTCCAGGACTGAAACCATCCTTTATCGCGATGTTCTTCCTCCCGATACGGTTGAAGCAATTCAACGTGGCGAACGTATGAATTTAGATGTTCCTTTCTTGGTCGACAAAAATAGAGCAATTGCTGTTGCAGAAGCTAATCCAACAATTGAAAACCGGTTGGATGCAGAACATTACAAAATGACTGGCCGCGCTTTGGTACGCGCCCATCAAAAGATTGTTACTCCATACGTGGCTGATAAATACATTGCAGAAACTACGCAACAACCTTATTTTCAACTTGTAGAAAATCTTGGTGGGGAACCAGATGTAACACCTTCTTTTGGTCGTGGTTCTCAAAAAGGACGGCTTGTTGGCGGAACTGCAGAACCTGCAGGACGTGAACCTGTCTATGACCTTTATTACGGCACATACAAAAAAGCATCTGGCGATGAAATACTAATCAATAAAACCATGGTTCCCACGGAATCAGGTGAATTAATGGAAATAAATATTCCAACTCTTCGCAAGCTGGATCAACTTGGGGTCGCCAAGGATCCAACGGGAGCAGAATTGTATGTCTCCCCAGCACAGCAACGTGAGTACATCATGACGCAACCAATGTCGGTTAAGCGTCCTTTTGGTTCACAACCAATAGCTCAAATTCGTAAACAAGGTATTTCTTCTAAAACCGGCGAACCTTATGATTTTCTCTCTGACGTATATGAAGCAGCTGAAACAATTGTACAAGCTCCTCTTCAAGTCCTGAATGCTAATACTGGAGAGCCAATTAGTTCTCTTGCTCAAATCAAGCGTGATGAACTGTCCGGTTTCTTAAAAGGTTTAAAAGACAGTACTGGTATAAAAGATTATTCTGAACTTGGTAAAATTGCCAACCGTTATTTAGCAGAACAAAAAGGAATTACATTACCGGTCCTTGATTCACCAACGGCTTTTGAATTTATTGAGAATGTAATTGGTCGCCCACGCAGCCGACCCGCTCGCAAATCATTTGTAACGGTTAATGAAAGAACAGGTGAAGTTTATAACCTTTCAAGAGAGGAAGCTCAATCCCTTGGATTCTCTGGTGGCTCTGTTGTTGAACCAAGGCTTGCACGTAAAACCGTTGGCCCTCCTTCCCTCGATATTCGCGAATCTCCTAAGAGCTTAGAAGATTGGGCTCGAATGGGTGAAAGTGACATTGATTGGGAACAACGCAAAGATTTTGGCGATGAACCTTTAGGTGTTGCAAGCATGGGCCCGTTACTTCCAAGGCGCCCTGGTGAGTTGCAACGTTCTCTACAACCGGCTACCACGGGAGCAGGATCAGAACTTCAAGCTTTAAGAGAAGAGCTTGCTAAAATTAAAGCTACAGAACCTCGAGTTTCTTCTGAACCACTTCCATCTAATTTAGAAGTAGTTACTCAACAACTGATGGCTCAAGCTGGGCGTCGCGCTGGTAAACGTCGTAACCGTTAATCATGACTAAAGAAAAGAAAGACAAAAAATGGATCCAAGGCATGGATATGAAGGAAGGCGCCTTCACCGCCAAAGCTAAATCTCGCGGCATCAGTACAGCTCAACTTCAAGAAAATGTTTTATCTAATCCTGATAAATACGATCCCAAAACGGTTAAACAAGCAAACCTCCGTAAAACCCTGGTAGGCTTACATAAGAAAAAGAAAGGTAAATGAAACTAGATAAGCCGCGCACTTCGCCAAGTGACTACATTAAGTTTGGCGGTAATCAAGATAAAAAATTAAACTTTAAAGATCAGTATGATCTCAAAGCGGCTGTACAAGAAACTCCCTGGATTACGTCCCGTTTTGGTCCGCAAGATTTAACTAAACGCATTGCAAATAAACGTTTGACTTTAAATGAACTTAATTTTCTTCCAGAAGGGGAGCCTCAAGATGAATATGTAATGTTTCCTGGCGAAGGGCGTTTCAATATGGAAACTGATTACGATTTCATGATTGGCCGTCCGTCCACTCCAAATTATCCAGAGCAACAACCTGATTTCAATCCAGGGTGGAATAATTCGTATAGCTTAAGTCCGGTTATTCCGCCAAACGAAAAAATTAAAAACCCTTTCCCACGCCAAGATAATCTTGATCCCAATGGTTATCTTGCCGCCATGATAAGTCAAGGGACAAATACGGAAATTCCAAAACTACCGGATCTTATTAACGAAAACCCTCAAGGTTCCGTATCTGTTTAAGATAATCAAATTAAAATAAAACAATATAGGTAGACAATATGAACCCGTTCTCTCGCCTGCTTAATTATGCGTCTAAAAATAAAGACGTAGTTGCTAATGTTGCAGCAGGTAGCGCGTTGGCTGGCGGGTTTGGTGCCATGGCAGGAGGGCCAGGGGTAGGTTTTGCTTACGGCTTAGGTGACTTGGTAACAGCGCTTCCTTTAACGCTGGCCGCACGTCGGATGCGTCCACCAAAACCAACAGGCCGTCGCATTGAGGTAGAACCTGGCAAGTTCGAGCCAGAGATGGCGCATTCACGTTTGGAAGGCGCAGCTAATCTTGGTGGATCCTTAATTTCTCCATTTGCAACTGAAGCATTAATGGGAGGCTTGATGCCTCAACCACAAGTAACACCAACGCAGATCTCGCAAGAACAACAGATTATGCAGCAAATGATGCAACGCCAAGGCATCAATGAACTGCAAGTCCCCCAAGCGGTTGCACCTGGCACGCAATTCCAAGCTCAAGGTATTGAACAAACCTTCCTTGATAGCTACCGTGCGCAGGTAACAAAAATGCTACCTAATCTCCCCCCTGGCTACATTGAGCAAATGGTGTCAATGGGAGGAGCTGTCTAATGAACCCACTTGAGTTTCTCTCTTCTCTTGTACCTAAAAATTACAAAGAAGGACTTAAAAAAGGTGAACGTGTAACACAACGTTTGCATAAAACAAATCAATACGATTTATTTATTGGCTCTCCGCAATTCAAAAAAACTCTTGCCGCAGAGGGTGTTACAGCACGCAAGACGCCTGTGCAATTCCTTGGTGCTTATACTGCACGTTTGGCCGCTGATGTAACCAATGATGGCACACGTGGTCTTTGGTGGCGTTACAACCATCCTTTAGCTATTGCTGACAAAGTTGTAGAAAAAGCAATTGGCGAAGAAGCGGCTAAGGAGCTGGGACCACTAAAACGTGGTCTTTTAGTTTCTTCTGTTGCTATACCAGGAACGGCAGTTGCTGGTGCTTATGACATTACTAATGTTGGCGAACAGTTTCGTCAAGCAGGTTTTGCTCAGCAGTACGCAGAAGAAGGATCAGAAGATCGCCGTAAATCAGATCAACCTGCCCTGGAACTATTTGAGCGCTTCTTCCTTGGACGCACCGGTCGTCCTTTAGCTTACGAAGAAGCTAAAAAAGATATTCCTGATTTAACCCCAGAACGTTACGGTAATTTCTTGCGTAATTATTATCAAGACAAGGGTTTGCTTGGCGTACTCAAAGTAACGCCAGAAAATCTTGAGGGTCATCCAGAAGCCAGACTGCTGGGTTATCCAGTCAATATTCCGATGGTTACAACATTTGCCGGTGGCTCTGCAGGTGCGGCAATAGGTGCTCGCATGGCCGGCACTCCAAGACAACGTTTTGTCCGTGGTGTTATTGGCGGGCTTACAGGCTCCGTCGCTGGCATCACAACAGGTAATATCACAAACGAAATAATCGCATCTGCCAATAGGCCAAAACTACCAACAGTTGCTGAATACGAAATCAGTGCTGATAAAATTTAAGATATAAGAAATAATCAAATAGATGGCTCGCATTTTTACGGATCCATCCACTGGTAAAACTTACATGGGAGATCCAATCTCCGGTGATGTAATTGAGGTGGGTGGCGGCGCTCAGCCCCAGGGTCGTCGTGCACGCGCTCAACAAGGTTTGCAAGATTTTGTAACAAACCTTCAAACTGGCGCTGGCACTACCTTTGAAACGGTTAAACAGAAAGCTGCTGGCGCAGGCGAATACATTAAGAATAAGCCGATGCGAGCTGGCTTGCGCGGTGGTCTTGCCGGTGGCGCACTGATGGCAATTCCTTCCTTGATGGAAGGTCGTCCCGCTGAAGCCGTTGGCGGCTTGGCTGGTTCTGCAGCAGGTGGTGCCGCTGGTGCTGCTCTCGGATCTTTTGTTGGACCTGTTGGTACCGTTATTGGTGGTCTTGCTGGTTCTGCAATTGGCGGCATGCTTGGCGGTGGTGCTGCAGAAGCAGTAGTCTCTGCTTACACCGGTAAACCACCTACGGGTAAAGCTGGCACTGAAGTAGCTCAGCCTCCTCGTTATATTGACACCCCCCTGGGGCGCATCAACTTAAATGCGGAAGCATCCATGGAGGATGCCATGAACCGTAACCAGAAACGTCAGCTGGATTATTACGGAACCATGATGGGGATGACTACGTCCAATCTTAAGGACTTAACTCAATTCCAAAATGATCAAGAAATCAATATGCAAAAAGCAATGCTTCCAATTACCACGAAGCTTGCTAATGATCAATTAACTCGCTCTCAAGCACTGATTAATACGCAGAACAACGCTTATATTCAACAAATGATGGTTGGTGCACAAGCCAACCTCGCTCTTGGTGCACAACGTGAGCGTGGGGCAACAATGCGTCAAGTGCTTGCCAGCAATCCTTATACGGTTGCTCTTGGTGCGCCAAACATTTCTATTGGTTGAGGAATAGATCATGGCAGACAATTCTTCGTTCGGAGCTTTTTCATTAGCGGGTGCTGGCTTGGGTAATCCAATGACACCACAAGCGGGTGCTTATGAACCCTGGGAGCAAGAAATTTTAAATAAAATGAGTCCCGATATTGCGGGCGCTCTACTTTTAAACCGTAAACGCGAGGACGTTTATAATGACCCTTCGCGTTTTGGTGAACTTCTCAAGGTAATGAAAGAGTTCCGTGCAGAAGAAGCTGCTGGTGCCGCCAAGATCCAAGCTGAGCGCGACAAACGTGCCTTCCAGTACAACTTAATGGCAAGCATTCCGCAAACTATTACTCAAATTGGAAGCAACCTGGCGCAGATGCGTTACAACGCACCTCGCCTCCAGATCTTGGCAAACATCCCAGACCAAATGCGTGCCGCTTACGGTTCAATGCCAGCCATTGATATTCCTCGTGGTCGAACTTTTATTTAATACTGACATATAATTAAGTCATGGCTGGATTCGGCACACCGTTAAGTAGTATTCCAAATACTAGTTATTTAAACGTTTCTTCTCCAGTCTCATCAACTGGCTTTACTGGTTCACCAATATCATCATCAGCTACACCTACTGGCATGGATCCTTTTTCAATTGGCTTAGGTATTGCAAGTATCGGAGCATCTATCTTTGGTGCTTCTGCGCAAGAAAAAGCAGCAAAAGAACAAGCCCAAGCAACTGAAGAAGCCGCACGAATTGCTGCTGCTTCTACCAAGCAAGCTGCGGAAATTGGCGCTGTTGCATCATTAAGAGGAAAACAAGCTGGTTTTGGTTACGACTACCTTACTTCTCGGTATCAAGGAACTACGGGCAGTGCTCTTGCCCGCTTAAACGAAGCTAGAGATTTAGTTCAAAAAGCAAATATTCAAGCAAATAACCCTGCATTTAATACGTTACGTTCAGTTGAACGTTATGAAGATCGCCTCAGGAACGCAATGCCTGGTTTTGTGCCCCCCTCTGCTTTGTTTGCGTGATTTAAAATAAAAAAATAATTTAAAGGCACCATGGCAAATAATCCTTTTTTTGATTACTTTACAAAACGTACTCAAGGAGGAGATACCGAAGTATCTGATCGCCTTGGTGCAATTGAAGAAAAATTAGGTATTGCGCCTGTTACTGAACTTGGAAGTTTTTTTGGCGTAAAACAAGAAGAGCCAGTCAAGAAGAAAGGAGGCTCAGGCTTAAAATCGGCAATACGCGAATTAAGGCGTATTGGTAATTTTCCGGTTCAAAAAATTCAGGAAACAGAAAAAATAACTAAAAAGTCTGCTGATGAATATGCAGACCTCCTTGCAGCTCAAGTTGGACGTGGTGAACGTAGCCCAATAGAGGCGTCAGATCTTTACGCAGATTTTGGAATATCGTATAACATTCCAAATGCGTTTGAAACTGCGCAACAATTAGGCAGTCTAAAAGCTGGTTTAGCACCAGAAGGAACAGTAGAAAAATACCGTCCTTTCCAGGAGTTTGCAGCCCGTGCCCTTGGAATTGGTTTAACAGAAGAAGATGTTAAATCAACAGAGGAAGCTGCGCGTGCTTTAGGCAAGACATCGCCGGAAGCTTTTTCACAGTTCTTAGGTCAAAAGATGTTGTCTTCTCCTGAGTACATTCGTAAAAATCCTCTTGCTTTTACTGCTAATCTTCCTTTTGAAGGTAAATATGGAGTTGGATATCAAAAGGATGGTACGTTTACCGGAACCTACCGTTTTAATCCGGGTTCTACTGTAAATTACAGTTGATTAGATCTTTTATACTGATAAGTAACGGATAGATGTTAAATGGCCGATTCCCTACAGTCGTTTATTGAACAAGCGCGCATTAAAGGCGTACAGCTTTCTGGGGCACCTAAAAAAGAACTAACAAAAGAAATTCAAAAACCGGGCCAAGCAGGTAAAAAAATTACCGCACGCGAAGTTGCTAAAGCTAAAGAATATTACACAACTTCTACAAAAGGTGCAGAAAATGTTCCTGATTACCTTTCTACCGTTGGCAGGACTTTTGCTGCTGACCAGCTAGCAAAAGATCTTCGTGAGAAATTTAAAACAAAAGGTTATACAAAACAAGGTGGATATTTTGTAAAACCTGGTGCTATCACCGGTGATGTTCTTGGAAAAGCACAAGCCGCTGGCTATGGCGCCAAAGATATACGTGAAATTCTTGCCAGTGGTTTTGCTCAAGAAAAGTTAGATGAACAAGTCACTAAATTTATGGGTGAAGGCGAATATGTCCGCGACCCAAATACAGGAGCCTGGGGTAAAAAACCTGTTATTACAGTAACGGAAACAGGCGCTACGCCTGAAATAACAACGGTAACCACTGGGACCGTTAGCGGCATTTATGCAGGTATCAGTCCAGGAGGTCAAGGTAAGACTCCTGCTGAAATTGAGTACATGGCACAAATTGATCCCTATAAAATCCAAGCTAAATCCGCTGAACGTCGTGCCAGAATGGAACAGGCTGCTGATTTAACAAAAGCACGCATGCAACAAGCTAATTATCTTTATAATTTAATCCCGTCTGCTTTCTAAAGCTGCTGATATAATTAATTTTAGTTAATGTCATGGACTTTAATTCCTCTGCTCCAAAGGGGTCATCTCAAGATGCTCCATTTGATATTCAAGGATTTAAAAATTTATTAGATACTTTGAAAAAGTCAAAAACCCAGCAAGAGGATAAAGCAAAACCTGTATACAACTCAGAGGAATAGATATGGCTAGCGGTGGAAAAAGTAGTGGCGGTGGGAAAAGTGGTGGTGGTAACGCTCCTTCAGGTGGCGGTGGTGGTGGAAAAAGTGGCGGCGGTAACGCTCCTTCAGGTGGCGGTGGCGGTGGGAAAAGTGGCGGCAACCCTACACCCCCTGCGCCAACTCCTGGCCCCAAGCCACCAACTTCCCCTAGTGGTGGCGGTTCCTCTTCTGCTGGTCAAGCAGTAGCCGCAGCAAAAGCTTATCAATCAGCCAGTACCCCTTCCGTTGGCTCTTCTTCTTCTAAACAAAAAGAAAACAAACAAGAACAAAAAGAAAAAAAACAAGAGCGCGTTCAATCTTTAACGGAAAAAGCAAAAGGTTTAATTTCAGGTGCTACTGCTTCTGGTATTGCTGATCCAGGTAAATTCAAAGACATCCTCGGCAAGTTAAAAGATCTTGGCAAAGATACACGTGTAGAAAATCTACAAACAAAAAAGAAAGAGGCTGTAGCAGCTGCAAAACAGTCGTTGCAAAATAAACCTGGCGGCTATACCCAAGAAGAATTAGATGCAGCCATCAAGGCCGCGTTAGACAAGGCAACGGCTTCTTCTTCTTCTTCTTCTTCTCCTGGCCTTACTCAAGAAGATTTAGACAACGCGTTAGCAAACATCACGTCAACTGGTCTTACTCAAGAAGATTTAGATACAGCTCTTTCAAGCTACAGTGCTCAAAACGCGGTTCAAAAAAGTTCTTCTGATGCAGGAACAAGTGAGTTTGATGATTGGGTTAAGTCATTTGAATCACAACAAGATGTCGGGGCATTTGACCCTGACCTTTTCCGTAATCTTTTAGGCGAGCTAGAATCGTCTAAATATCGTCAAAAAGAATGGAATGAGCGTTCAGCAAAAGCAGCTTACAAGTATTAAAGAAAATCAACATTCCTTTTATCTTGACGGGAATGTTTTTGAAGAATGGTTTTTGAGACAGCCTGAAGCGGTTCAAGAATCTTTTCATGCTTTTTCGGCAGAAAACTATTCGTTCATCGAATGTTTTCTTTACGCTCGCTTCCTTGGTTATGTGGGTAACATTGTTTCATGTGAATCTTGGATCAAAAATAAATACCCTAAACCTGATCACAGAAAAATGCTTCTCATGGAAATTGAGGAGATGAGAGAAGACATTCGTAAACTACGTGATGATATCGAAAATTATGCGGTTAAACGTGATGCTGGCGTTGCTCGCATTGCCGCAATGGAAAAAGAATTGCGCGGCACAATTAATCAAGTCGAGCAATATACTTCCGCCAAAGATCGCAAAGGTTTATTAATGGCTGGCGCTGATCGAGCCATTCGTGAGTTAATGTTTATTTTCAAAGATGATCCAATTGAATCGCCTTTACATGAAGCAAGTATGAGTGTTTGGGCTCGTATGCAGCTGGAAGAATAAACGGACATTAAAATAAAGAAAAACATTTGTTATGTCTAAAGGAAAAATGCCGCCTCAACTTCTTGAACATTTCAAGAAAAAAGAAGCAAAAAATGAGGACGGCACTGAGATGAGTGACAAAGAAAAACGCCGGGCCGCTTTAGATAAAGCACGGAAGTACCAAAACAAAAAACGCAAAGAACAAGAAGGTTGAGTTAGTATTCAGTAACCGATTGAATATTATTCGTGCCTTCTTATCTTCATCTGGCTTATCGCAGGAACGCACGTGCTGCTTCCAAGAACTATGCGATTAAACCACATAAAGATATTGATTCTCTCAAGAAGGCGCGAGAAGATTTTGGTTTCTTTTGTGAATACGTAGCTGATAAACCTCCTGCTCAGCACCATAAAAACTGGCATCGCCATTTCATAACCGAAGAAAACAGCAGTTGCCTTCTTCGTATTGCTGGTCCAAACGTTGATCTACTTGCACCACGGGGATCCGCGAAATCCACAGTCCTTGGTTTATTAACTGCCTGGGCTATTGGTATTCACACTCAAGCAAAACAACCACTTCAAGTTCTTTATTTGTCTTATACGGTTGACATTGCGCGTTCTAAATCAGCAACCATTAAACGCATCATTGAAAGCAAACGCTACCAAGAAGTTTTCCCTGAGGTTCGGCTTTTAAAAAACGTTACCAGTAACGAATACTGGTCCATTGATCATAAGTTTGCTGGTATTGACGTAACTGGTGACGAACAGTTTACGCTCTGCGCTGCAGGCCTCAAAGGTTCGGTGACCTCCAAGCGTTCGCACTTGGTCATGATTGATGACGCCATCAAATCAGCTGCGGATATTTCTAACCCTGACATCAGAAAAATGATGCAGGACAATTGGAATGCGGTGATTGCGCCCACTATGTTCGAGGGCGGCCGCGCCATTTGCCTTGGTACGCGCTTTCGCCATGACGATATTCATGCCACGACATTCAACGAACAAAACAACTGGACACAAATTGTTCTTTCTGCAATTGAAAACGATCCCAAAACCGGTGAGGAAATTTCATATTGGCCAGAGATGTGGTCATTGGATTACTTAAAGGAAAAAAAGAGGCAGGCACCGATTGCTTTTTCTTTCCAGTACATGAATCAAATCATCAGGCAGAATGAACTTTCACTTGCGCCTGAACTGATTGTTAAAGCCGAAATTGCAACTGAGTTTGACACACTGGGTGTTGGGGTTGACCTGTCTGCTGGTACTAAAGAGAAAAACGATTACACGGTGATGGTTCTTGGTGGCCGTATTGGTGATCGAATCCATATCATCGATTACCGCCGGTTGCGCGTAATGGGCAACCTTGAAAAATTAGATGCCCTCAAAGAACTTTTGAATGATTGGTCCATCCTTGGTAAGGATGCAAACGATAATTACTTTCCCACTTATTCCACGTGTGATATTTGGAGCGAGGCGGTTCAGTACCAAGCGTCGTTGGAGGCAGACTTCAAGCGTGTCTGTTTAAATCAAGAAAGCCTCTACAACTTGATTTGGCATCCTGTTAAAGGATTCCGCGCCGACAAGTTGGCCCGCTTCCGTGGAATTATGGGTATGTTTGAAGATCGCAAGATTATTTTTAATCGATACCGTAACTTCACTAATATGTTTGAAGAGCTAACAAATTTTGGTGTCAGCAGTCACGACGATTGCGTCGACGCTCTCGTCTGGCTCGTAACAGGTTTGGCGCGTAAAGGACAACTTCAACTTGATTACTAATTTTAGAATTAGAAAAAAGCATTTTTGTTGTGGGACCGGAGTACGTAGCCATTGGTTTAACTGCACTTATTTCTGCGGTAACCGGCGGCACTTGGATGGCAAATAAAATTCTTGCTCGTCAAAGCCAGGATATACAACAAGCTTTTAGTTATACAAATTCTCAAAAAAGAAGGATTGATCTTTTGGAAGACCAAATTAACCGCATGCCAATGGAGTATGTTTTAAAGGTTGATTTCTTAAGAGAAATTAAAGAAATGCATGATAATTTTCGCGAAATCAACAATAAGCTTGATAAGCTTATGGAAAAGATTTTATCAAAATGAGCAGCAGCTACATTCTTGAAATTGAAGAAGACGAAAACGGAGAGTTGTATATCACATTTCCCGATGAGGTAATTGAAGAGCTTGGTTGGCAAGAAGGAGATATTCTTAATTGGGACGTTAGAAGCGAAGGGATTATTTTATCAAAAGTCCATGATGCATCTGGGTATGAGGTTATAGAAGAGTAGAATATAAAAACTGAAAGCTTTAGAGATGTATTACGCCGGAGAATCTAACGTCCCTGGAGCACCTGGCAATTTATTTGCAGGCGGTAATTTTATGGGCAGTCAAGGCAGCGCCATTAATCCAGAGGCGTTTAAAAGGGATGCTCGCCAACAAAAAATCTATAACAAGGGGATGGGTACCGACAATCCTAACGAACGTGAAATTTTTTTACAACGTACAGGGCCTCAATTGCCTCTTGCTTTTGGACTTGATTCAAGTTCTTTAATTGGTTCTTTTTATCCAGGAACTCAAGCGGTTGGTAACATGGGTGGATTAATGGCGCAACCATATTCTTTCGGTTTTGATGGAAAATATGTTTCTTGAGCTGCTAGTATTTAATTAATAAACAAGGCAAATAATGGCAGTCGACGCAAAAGCAAGGCTTAACGAAATTGTCGAATCGTACCTTGAGAAAGATTCGGGTACGGTTGTAGACACTGGTGTTGTTGCGTCACACCTTGCCCAGATGAAACTTTTTGGTATTCGCCAAGGAGTTGAGTTTTTTCCAGGCCAAGACAATTTTGGTGCACAGCGCAAAGATTTTATTGATCGCGTAATTAAATATAATCAAATTGATGTTCGCCTTGATTCCATCTGGGATTATTTCCTGTGCGATGGTAAGGGCATTTTTTACATTCGGCCTACCAAGCAAAACTATCGCGTTTACTATTTCCGCGAACATGAGTATCGCAGTTACTACAACGTAGATGGCGAGCTGGATGAGGTGGTGATCATCTACAGCTATAAGGTGCGCAAGCCGGGCGGTGCTCACGACGGCATTAACGTTACCAACGTAACTGGCAACACAATTACTGGTGAGCCTGGAGCAAAACGTTATATTCGCTTGTCAATTAAAGCAAATGAAATCGAGGAAACTCACTCAGATGCTGAGATGACATTTGACATGCCATCAGGCATGTCTCCCGGTCGCACTAAAAACTTTAAAAATTCTCTTGGATTTATTCCTTGCGTTGAAATTTTTAATAATCCAAAGGGATTTGCAAAAGAAGGCGTTGGTGAATTTGATGCATTAGCCAATCACATCTGCACGCATGATGAGTTGGTACGCACCATGCGGAAGAACGTGCAGTTCTTTGGTAGCCCCACGCTGTTGTCATCTCGTCCTAAGACCGACCTTATGGAGGCAGGTGGGGACTCAGTTGTTCAGCGTCCATCCATTGCAGCAAACTCAGGTTTTGCCGGTGCCAGCCCACTGAGTCGTTCGACCTTCAAATCTGATCCTGTTTCTCGTGGCGTTGACGGCCAGATCCGTGTGCCACGCGTGATTGCAAACCTGGAACCAAACGACCGTGTTGGCTACATTGTCCCAGATGCAATCACTGGTGATCAAAATAATTTTGCTCGTCAATATAGGGAAGAAATTCGAACAGCACTTGGTGGTGTTGATGAATTATCAATTTCTGCTGGTGTAACCGCAACCGAGTACAAGTCTTTGTTTGGTCGCGTGTCTGCTACATCGAAGAAAAAAGCAACTGCTATTTATACCTACGGTATCTGCCGCTGTCTGGAGTTAATTATTTATCAGGAAGAACAGCTGTTCCGTATGTCTCTTGCTTCTGCACTTGGCATCGAACGCCCTGTTGAGCCTTCTGCAAATGCTACACAGGAAGAAAAAGATGCATATAAAGAAGCACTGAATCAATTTGAACAACTTGTTCAAGACGCAATCAATGCATGTATCCAAGCTCAAGATGTACCCCCTGGAGTGACAGGTCTCATCCCAGATGGTGATGTCACTATGCTGTGGAGGTGGACGGGACCTGTTTATGAGGACTCCACGCAAGACGTACTTAACAACTCCATTGTGGTACGCAACTTGCAAGAATTAGGTGTTGATAGCATTGAAGCACTGAAATACCTCTTCCCGTCTAAAACGGATGAGGAACGGGCCGAGATGTTATCTGGGTTTCCGTTCAGGATGGTGAGTGAACTTCAGGGCGCTTTTGCTCAATTCTCTCGCCTGGTGGGTGGCCTGATGCAGACCCCTCACCCGCAGTCACCGAACCTTCCGATGGCTGCCGATCCCAGGTTGGATTTAACTCCATATCTGTATCGAACATTAGAGGCTTTACAAAAGGAGATGAGTTATGCAGGACGCTACCGTCCAATCGATCCCACAGACGAGCCCGACTCCGGCAGTAGCGCCGAGCAGTTACGTGACTCCGTCTTACCAGCCGAGCCAAGCCCCGGTATCGTACCAAGCAGCCCCGGTGAATTACCAGGTGGCAGCACCTCAGGCGGCCCCGGTTTACCAACCCTCGAGCCCTACTCAGTACGCCCCCCAATACCAACCGGCGGAAGTACAGAGCAACCCATGGGAATCGGCGTTCAACAAAGTAGTGAATCTACTGAGCGCACCAGTTCAATCCCCGTTCCAGGGTCAACCGTCAGCTCCGACGACGACCTACGCCCCGGCCAACTACGGTTCAGCGAGCGCCCCAGCTACGCAACAATCGGCTCCGCAGACCTGGTCAACCAACCAGGGTTACTCGCCCAGCTCTTCCCCAACCTACTCGGAGGGTCTGAGCCAGGAAAGCCAGCAAGTAATCGCAGCGTTCGGAAGCGAAGCTCCCGCAATTCTAAATAATTACGCCCTTCAACTCGAAGGTCTGCTGGATAGCGCTGTTACCTGGGGTCAGGAAATGACCGATACCCTCAAGCAGTATGTTGAATTTGCTACTAATGAGCACACCGAGAATCTTGCTTATAACGAGATTCTGACTAACCCTGACGTGCTGAGCGATTACACCATTCGGTTCTTTGGTCCCGAAGGTCCGTATCCTGTGCATGAAGGCGAGGGAGACCTTGAAGCTTATGGTTATCCAACTGAGCAAGTGGATCCATATTCTTATAGTGAATTCCCTGCTCCCCCTGCTGCAGCTGCTCCTCAGCAGCCCACCAACTTCTGGGGCACCTTCAACGACATCATGGCTCGTGACCCCCAGAATGCATGGCGCGTTCTGAACCAGGCTCAGCCCAACGTTGTGTCCAATAAACTCTTCGTGATGGAGTGAGGCAAATGCAACCATTAGGACAACGTCGTCCTTTGCTTGCATATGGAGTTCCCGCAGCTGCCGGTCTGGTAGCTGGCGGGGCTCTTGCCGCACAAGGCGAAGATCCCGGTAGCGCTGTACTTGGTGGACTTGCTGCCGGCCTTGGCGCTCGTGGCGCTTTAGGTGCTGCACGTCTGGCTGGCAAATATGCGGGGAATGTCTCTGATTTAATGGGAACAGCTAAACGAGGTGCTGTTGACGCTTTAACAACAGCTTCTCAAAATATTTACGCCCCTATCAAGACTTCTGCGCGACAGGTTACCGCTGGAGAAGCAGCTGTTGCCGAAAATATCAATCGCCTACGTGCCCAAAGGGCGGGCGAAAGCAAGCGTGCTGCCACATTGGGTGGAATGGCGGGGGCAATTCAAGGCCTCTCGGTCCCATCAGAGGCAGCTATTGCTAATACACTTAGAGGAACTGCTGCTGTTGCTGGGGTGCCTCTCGCTGCCGGTCTTGCCGGTCTCGGTGGCGTAGCTGCTGGCGCAATCCCTGGCGCACTTGGCATCCCAGGCTTCCAACAAGGAATTGATCCCGAAGGATACAGTTCCAACAATACGGATTTAGCACGTATGGGTGTGCCAACTATGCAGTACATGTAACTTTTAAGTTACGACCTGCTAAAATTTTTGTTAGATAAGACACATGTGTCTTTATCTTTCACCCGATAAAAACACTGACACTGGAGGATAAACCAAAGTGTTCATTGATAGCTAGTTCAGATCCTGGTAGGTATGACCCTTCAAGATTTGGTAAATAGCTCCGTGATTACAGTTAAACTTTTCAGCAATCTTTCGATAAGAAAGACCCGCTTCTTTTAAAGCTTTAATCTGAGTCACGTCATCCGAAGAAAACTTTCTCAAAGATTTTTTCGGTTTCCCTTTACTGGCAAAGCCATTGTTTATATAACAACCGCTCTTCCAGGCTCTTGTTAAATTTTCTTGTTTGGTAACGATCTCAAGATTATCAAGACAATTATTTCTCTTGTTATTATCCTTGTGATCCACCTGAAGGGAAAAGTTACTGGTTCCATGAGAACGCAGATCTAATCCCAAAAAGGCAACAGCCATCAAGACATGAAGATGAAAACGCCTCCTCTTCCCATTTACAAGAACTGAAATACGGTCATAAGCACTGGTTGAACTGATAGGAATCTCTAAAAAATATTCTTGATTGTCGGGATCAAGTTGTTTTTCAAAAGCTTTTCCTTCTTCTGTTAAGTAAAGATTACCAAATCCGGGAACAAGTTTTGGATCCATGTTGTTCATAAACAAGTTTCCAGATGATAGCATGCCTCAACTGAACGCTCAACGTTGTCACCTCACCGAGCAATCGATGAGTGCAAACCGGATGAATTCAGGGAAGCCCTAACGTAAAGACGAGGGTAATCCTGAGCCAAGCCAGTCAAGCGTGATTGGAAGGTGCAGAGACTACTGGCTGTAACACGACCTTGTTACGTAATACCAGATTTAGCGTCCGGCATCCCACAGGGATGAAGAGATAGTCCACCCCTCTAAGAAACTAGAGACCAGGAGAACGATTTTCCAAAAATCTTGGGTGCGGAACTTTACCGTCCCCACCCTGCGTACATCGCAGAAATGGCAGTCGAGCCTGTGGTCGTTCACGACTTTACTCGTCAGCCTGGTCAAACGGTCCAGTTGGATAGGTATAAGTTCTGGGGCACCCCTGGTACAAAGGACAGCCGTGAGCGTATTGCCGATCAGACCATCGGTACCGCTAACAGCCGTAACATCACCAAGGAGAAAGTCCTGGTGGTGCTTAAGGAATACACTGGCCCTGCAGATCCGGGTGATCCGACCCAGCCTAGCACCTTCAAGATTGCCCGCGAGACCTTGATCACGGCTCAGCGCCTGCTGCTGGACTCTGGCAACCTTAACATGTTCCACCAGTCCATCGGTAGCCTGACGCTGCTGGATGACTACCGCCGGTGGCGCGACCGCGTCTTCATTGACGAACTTGCCAAAGCTGAAGCTAATGGTGAAGCTTCCAGCACCCAGGGTGGTTACTACTTCCCCGGTGGCAAAAACAAAGCTGCTAACGGTTCGATTGCTTACACCGCTGCTGAATATGCAGCTCAGGTGCAGCAGTTCCAGGTGCGTACCGACCTGCTGACCGTTGTTAAGGATCTGCGTAAGCGCAACGTGCCGACCTTCGCTGATGGTCTGTATCGCTGCATTTGCGATCCTACTTTCATGATGCATCTGCGTCGTGACCCAGACTTCCGTGAGATCGCACGCTACAGCGGCAATCCTGGCCAAGGCATGTACATGGGTAATCCCATGATGCCTAATAACGCCAGCTTCTACATGGGTCCTCAAGCTGGTCAGGGTTACTTCCTGGCTGGTGAGCCCGTGATGCCGACTGGCGTTCAGTTTGAGGGTGTGAAGTTCTTCGAGTCGACCAACTTCCCAACCAAGAATGTGTCTGCAACCTTCGCAAGCGATGGTGCAAATACCTTCTCCAGTCAAGAAGTTGCTCAAGGTTACTTCTTCGGTCCTCAAGCAATCGGCGTGGGCATTGGTGGCCCGAATGCTCAGGTGCTCATCAACAACAACGATGACTTCAGCCGTTTCATCATCCTGATCTGGCAACTTTACGCTGGCTTTGAAATTCTGAATAAGGATTTTGTGACCACCGCGTTCAGCTTTGTCTCCGATGACGGCACTATTTGATAAGAAATAAAGTACAACTTAACGGAGAAATAAATGTCTTACTTATCTTCTAAGAAGATCTATCCAGGTAACTGGACCAACGCCTTAAACGGCTGGTACAAGAACATCGATAATACCCAAGACGGTACTAACGATAGCTCCAAGGGCGGCCCCACTTCGGTGTTGGCTGTCCCTGGTTACCGCTACTTCCAACAGCGTGGTTACGTTCCAGTGTCTTGGGCCTCTGGCGATGCCGCCACCAAGGGCCAGACCATGGATGTGATCGTTCCTTCGCCTTACCGCCAGGACGACACCCGCCCCGACATCACCGGCATGGTGATCTCTGGTAACTCCACCCAGCCTGCTTTTGTGTATCGCGCTGCGATCTCGGTTGCTTCTGGCTGGGGTGACGGTCGCGTTGCTACTGGTATCTACGCTGCTACCGGTAACGTCGTTACCTTCGGCCGTGATTCCAGCGGCCCCGTGGCTGTGACCGGTGTGGGCGAGCCTATCGCTCAGGCCAACCTCACCTCCACCACCTCTGGTGACGCCTCTGCCAAGATCGTGTTTGCCGCTGGTGCTCAGGCCCTCAGCACTACGCCCTTCCTGACGGCTACCGGCGCTACCGGCGTTGGTCCTTCTGGCGTGTATAAGTCTCTGACTGCTGCTACCACCTTCAAGGTGTTTGCCCGTGGCACTAACACCGACACCGGCGTTTCTGGTGGCGTATATCTGGCCGATGCCGATTACAACGCTGGCCTGAAGGGTTACTTAGTGGTTGAGGTGTGCTACATCCAGCCTGATGACGCTCCTGGCTACGAAGATATCGAAGAGTATATCCTCGGCCGCACTGTTAGCTGATTAGGTTAAACTAGGACCAGAAATTAAAACATCTGGTCCTTATGCTTTATCAGCACCGCAAAACTGGCGCTCGCGTCAAGGTTGTAAGCGAATGGGATAATGGCGAATGGTTCATGGTCGAAGATCAGGACGGTCGCCTTTATACCGCTTATAAAAATGAATTAACCCCTGATGAAGTTGCAACTAAAAAAGTTGCTACGCTTCAAGTTAAAGATAAAGCAGCCAAGGAAGAGCCTCGTACCTTCCCACCCGAAACACGTTTAAATATCAACACCGCTACCCCACAGATGATCGCTGATCATATCAAAGGTATCGGGGTCAAGACAGCTCGTGAGATTAAAGATCTTCAGATGTCCTTATCGGGTGAGAAGTTTAATAGCCTTGAGCAATTGAAACAAATTAAGCGTGTGGATTGGGACGCCGTCTTGGCAGCCGACTTAATCAGGGTTTGACTTATTCACCACAAATAGACCCCTGGAAAACCAGGGGTTTTTTCGTTTTAAAATAAAAAGAAAAAGATAATGGCCGAAAGAACCATTGCGGACATTGGTAGATATCTAAAGAATTTTGGATTAGATATTGGTGAACACCCTGAATTTGGTGGTGTTGGTGGCGGCCATTCCCCCACTGGTTATCACCCAGTTGGTCAAGCCATTGACGTACGTGATTGGCGAGCTGATATTGCGCCTGCATACGAAGGAGGAAAACCAAAGTCCTGGAAGGAACGGACGGGTGAACTCCGCTGGCGTGCCAAACAGCTTGGCCTGTTCAACGAAGTATTGGGCCCTGGCGATCCAGGTCACAACACCCATGTTCACCTGGCGCTTGCGGGCAAAAAATCTATTACTGACCCACAGCTTGAATGGCTTGCTACCGGTCGTTATAAAACGGCTGAAGGTAAACTTAGCGACATCATGCCCGGCGCAGATTTAGTTGCTTCTGCTCAACAACAACAACAAGAAAGTGGGTCTACTGACGATTTATCAACTTTGTTATCTCTACTGCAGTTAACTAAACCAAAACAAAAAACACTACAAGAATCACTTCTTGAACAAACTTTAGGAGAAGCTTTAACTCCAAAACCAAGCATGACGCAGCAGTTCCTCATGGAGTACATGAATGCTCCACTGCCAGGACTTGTTTAAATTGATTACTTTATAATTAAACTATAACGAAAGGTAGACGTGCAGTTATCTGACTTTGACAAAAGTAGAGTTAGGTATCACCTGGGCTACTTTACCGTGTCTGTCCCGGCGGGTGATTATGCTCGCTTGGAAGAAGCAATGAATACCATTCCGGATTCATACTTTTACGACAAGGTTGTTATCCAGCTTGGTCGTTGTGATACGGCTGAAAAGAAAACAGAAGTTGCATCAACACCTTCTACACGAATCGAAAGCATCCTCGGTGACGTTGATCGCACGATTCGTTCCAGCAATGCCAAAGAGGCATTAAAGGTTTGGGATGAGATTTATCTCTACGAAACTAACCGTTTAGCTGGGATTCTTTACGTTCCTAACTACAAGGATCCGTTCCAGGCCAGATACCGTTACGAACGCTCTGGCGCTGAATTCATCCAGGCATTACCTGGTCCTGCAGACGTTTCGGTAGGAACAAGGATATATCTTCACGAGTTATGGCGTTAGTTGATCCGTGTATGCTATAATATTGATACACGTATTAAAAGCATGGTTGCTCCGGCACCGTTACCGGACTTAAAAGAATTAAGAGAATACTACAGATATCTTCCGGATACAGGTGATTTAATTCTAATTAAATCACGATGCAAAGCGGATAAGCAAAAATTAAACAAACCAATCGGCTCTTTAGGAGGTCCGGAGAGAAGAAAAACATGGGTTATAAAACATAAAGGGAAAAGTTACTACGTAAGCAGAATTGCTTGGTTTCTTATGACCGGTGAGGATCCAGGTGTTTTATTAGTTGAACACAAGAATAGAAACCCAAAAGATAATCGTTGGGAAAATCTGCGTTTAGCTAAAGGAGCCGAAAATAACTATAATAAAATTTTTGTAGGTTATTCACAAAGAAAAGACACAGGGTTATATAGAGTTAGGGTAACGCTTGAAGGTAAACGAATTACAGTCGGGAATTTTAAAACAGAGGAAGAAGCTAAAAAAGCAGCCCTGGATGCCCAGAAGCTCTTTTACAGAGAGTTTGCATGTCTTGATTTAGAATGTCTTTAATCAGAGAAGCAGTTGGTTCTCGTCTTTATTTACATGAGGTTTGGAGGTAATTATGCCAGGACAACCGGGCGCATTTATTAGTGCTTCTGCAGCTCGGCAACGAGCACGTGATCAACAAGCAGTCTTAAATCGTCTGCGTTCAGGTCAAGGTATTAGCGGTGCTCGTCCCGCCGACCCAATCATAAGCGCAATCCAGGCTCTCACTGGTGTTGGGGCTGGAGCTATTCCCACTCTTTATGCAACTGCTAAACGAGGACAAGAGCAACTGGTTGCCAAAGGAGGTTGGAATCCAGTGACCGCTGGCAGTGGTCCCATTAATGTAGGAGGTCAAACCTGGTATCCCGCACAAAGTGGGCAGGATTTAATTTATAAACGCGCCCCTGGCAATGTTGGTGGTCAATACGGAAGCGTTCTTTCGAAAGATCAATTACAACCTCCAGCAGTTCCTGATTTGCCTTCAAACACTGACTTAGCCGCTGAACGTGCGTACCAAACTGAAAAGTCACGGGTTGCACAGCTGGCAGCACAGAACCCAGAACTGCAGCGTTACGAAGCAGCACGCAAAGTTGCCAAGACTCAGGAGGAAATGAACGCTGTTCGTGATGAAGGCATGCGTATTTGGGCCGCAAGACATGGGGGTTTGGCAGCCAATGTCAAGCCCGGATCTACAGGCTACGAAGCGATCCAAGGCGCCGTTGGCCCAGGCACTCCTTCTGCTTTAAGTAATGAGCAAGTATTAGGCGTCATGAGCTTTGACCCAAATACTGTTCTGACAACAACTCAAAATATTCAGAGTCAGTTCCGTCCTAATCAGCAATTGACGGACCAAGAGATTCTTGCTGCTATGAGTTTTGACCCTAATGTTGCCATGAGCAGTGCATCAAACATTGCGTATTCACCGATGTCCACGACCGAGGCGGCAATGCTTAAAGCTGTCGGCGGAGAGCAGGGTGAATATATCACACCGATGAATGCGATTGGATCTCCAGATCAAGCCGGCGTTTCTTTTATTACTCCCGCCGAGCAGCGTCGTCGCGATAGCTCTGCTTTATTCCAGGCCCTTCTGGATAAAGCAAACGCGCAAAAACGTTAATATAAAACTGGCATTGCTTTGCATGTAAGCCCAGCCTGCTGGACACGAATCTTTGATTCACGGGGGCCAGTGTTGTTGCTTTAAAACCATGATTCTCTGTCCCAAATTTGTTAAACGATCCCTGACCCATCTGGCTGTTGCACTTACTCTTCAAACAGTGTTTATTCCCGGTCTCAGGGCAAGTTCAAATTGGGTAGGAGAATAACCAGAGGCCAATGTCTTACACCAGTGAACAACTAAAAGAAATTGCGCGGCAAAAGGCCCGTGATTTTGGTGTAGATGAAAACATTTTTCTGCGTCTTGTAAACGCAGAATCCGGCTGGAACCCACAGGCGAAGAGTAGTGCAGGTGCCGCTGGCCTTGTCCAGCTCATGCCTGGAACTGCTCAAGGTCTTGGCGTAACTAATCCCTACGATCCCGTCCAAAGCTTGACGGGCGGGGCTCGTTATTTAAGCCAACAGCTCAAGCGTTTTGGTTCTTATGACAAAGCCTTGGCTGCTTATAACGCAGGTCCGGGTAATGTTGAAAAGTATGGTGGAATTCCTCCTTTCAAGGAAACACAGAACTATGTGAAGAACATCCTTGGAGGCGCGGCACCGCCACCAGCAAAACCTCAAGGACAAGAGGCGAGTTCTGGCTCTAGTGTCCAAGATTTTTTGAAGGGATACCTTCTTAAAAATCTTTTAATGGGTACACAAGAGCCAGCAATTCCGTTGGGCCAACAGTTATTGGCTGACATTTTCAAAAAGCCAATGACTGAGTTGGAAACGGACATTTCCGCTGCGTCGCTTTATACACCAAGGACGCCGTTTCTTGATTCCTTAACTCAGTTTTGAGTTTTAAGCCTCACAAAACGTGAGGCTTTTCATTAAGTTTTTTACGTTAGAATTTATCTACACGTATGCAAAAGCAGTGATAAAACTGCTATATCGAGGAGGTTTATTTTGAGTTCTTCCAGCTCGAACAAGCAGCCCGTATTTATCGACCGTCCATTGTTCGATACGGTGCGTGTTACTACTCAGACCGTTGGTAGTCAAGCCAGTAATACAGTGTTTGTCCAGGGGGGCCAGGCCCCATCTATCCTGGTGGATATGGACGCTGCTCTTAGCGAAGATAACAACAACGGTGGTGTTGTCGATTCAATCACCATTGTTCGCAATGATCGTTATCGCGATCCTGATTACACCGTTAACGCAAGCACATCAGGTACTGTTGTTGCTTTAACGAGTGGTCAAGTTATTTACATACAATCCAGCGCTGTCTTAACTAATGGAACTGCTAGCGGCGTTGGTTATTATACTTACACCGGTTCCGGTACTTTGACTGGTGTCAATACAGCATTAAACTACTCTGGTGCTATTGCAAGTGGTTTCCAGTATCAAGGTGTGGCTTATGGTTATCAGCCAGCCGTAACCTTTGTTTTTTATCAGACTCGTAATACCACCACTCCTATTCCGGCAAGTGGCGACTACCGTGTCTTGTTTGCCAAAACAGTCCCAGCAAACAGTGGTGTTGTTGATTGCTCAGATGTGATGCCTCAGTTGGCTGTGCCCATGCCCACAGCAGGAAACACTAACGGACTGGGCCCAAGCGCTCCCCTTCGGAACAAAGGAATTTACCTGGAGCGAGGCGATCGTATTTACGTTGGTGTTTTTGCAGAAGGTCCAAACATTTCCGGTTATACACCAGGTGCTCACGTCTACGCACAGGGTGGATTCTTCTGATGTATGGCATCAAAACAAGGAAATAGCTTTGGTGCTTCCAATCAATTTTTACAAGCAAGAGATAAAGATCCTTTTAAGTTAAAACCAATTACAACAGAGTTTTCTAAAGGGTCTATTCCTAATTCTTTAAGTGCAATTAACAGGGAGTCAGCCTGGTCGCGTTGGCGGCGTGGTTATGAACTTGCTACAGCAACGTTCTATGACAATGATTTTTCATATCCATTTGAGTACCAAATTCCAACACCATCTGGAAGCGTAGATACAAACGTTAATCCGTACCCAGTTATTTCAGGAGTGTTTGCGGGATTCCCTACAACCAACAGAGATCTTGGTATGCATTGGGCTGTGTGGAGATATGCGGGGTCTGCCAGGACCGATAAACTAACTGATCCTGTAAGCACCAATAAGTTGGGCATTGCTTCTGTTACAGAAGATTCAAATAATTGGTATGTCACTCTCTCTGGTACATGGAGCACATCAAATCCATTGCCACCGCCTTTTTACATTCCTGTTCCGGGTCAGACCAATGGTTTAAAACCTTTAAATACAGAAATTTTTGAAGACAGAATTATTGTTGCAGATGGTCCGTTAATCAGTGCCGATAGTATTAATCCAAATACTCAAAAACGTTATGGGTACGTACAAGCTGTATTAATTGACACTGATCCATTTAATGGAATTCTAACTTTTAAAAAAGCAGGCTCCGTTCAAATAACTCCTGACAAAGAATATAGAACTCCATCTGTAATAGGATTTCAGCCTGGACGGTTTTTAAATACTGGCGCTAGATTCTCTTGTTCTTGTCAAGATTTTACCCACAGGGATTATCGATATCTTCACAACACAACTGAAAGATCTTATAAAAAGGCTTATCCAAGATCTAACATTGCCTCTATTAAACCTGGGCGTTTTGAACAAACAACTGCGGTTGTTTTATCAACACCTGTTTTGTTTGATGCAATTACAGCCAACAGCTCTACAATTACTGTTGCAACAACAGTTCCTCCTGCAGTTAATACTTTTATTTCTGTACAAGGAACTACAGGCGCTGTAGGTGATGGTTTTTATGAGATCACCAGTGTCAATCCTGAGGTTAGTTTTACTTACTCTATTGAAGGAGATGCAGGTATAGGCAGTATTTTAAACGCTGGAGTCACTAAAATCTTTGAGGCACGTGCTCGTGTACTTAACAGTGCCATGGTCCCAGCAGATCAGTCAAATACGTTGAATGTATATTACCCTTCTGGTTATGCACCAGGGTTGGAATCATCTGTTAATAACATTGCTAAACGCAATTCCAATCGAGACAATCCGGGGGTTTACAGAGAATTTGGCGCTACTTATTTAAGGAGCACTTCAAATCCAGGCATTAAAGGATCAACACCAGAGAGTATGCCCACATACGAAGATTACTCTTCGTCTCAATCTGTTATCACATCTGTGACAGATAACTGGACGCCGCTTTTAGATGAAATGCGTTATTGCAAACACATTTATGCGTTGCGCTTTAAAGATGGCGTATTCCCACCAGAGCCATCTGATTTTCCGGTAGAAGAAGGTTCAATGGTTGCATGGGAACAAAAATTAGTAGAAGACACGGAAACAGAACAGCAAGAAATGTTAGCCGCAAAAATGACACGCAAATCTTTGTCTTTGATGGACGTGCCACCATATAACTGTCAGTCTCCAAACATGCTTCCATTTTTACAAAAACTTTTTAATGTACCAGCCTCTTATATCACCGTAGAGAATTTCACCATGTTTGATAAGAACGGACAGCCATATAATCCGTAATATTTATTTACATATAAGGTATACTTATCTTGAGTCTTATAAGACTTGTTAGGAATTCCTTAAGAAGCGGCGACCAGTGATCCATGATTCTTAGATTCTGGGGACGCAGCTCACCTCAGCCATGACTCAGCCCATCCCTGTGGATCAGCGGATTGTAAATGCGTTTTTCCAGTTGGATTCCCAGCGTGTCAATAAAGATGCGGCCTGGTTATTCGGAATGATCGCCACCTACGGCATCAACGCAAAAGACCTTGCTTCATTTGACTGGGGACCAGGGAACACCTTGGTCCTTACAAGTAAAAAGCGTCCTATTCACCCGTTGCATCCACAGTGGGTGTTTTTGTTTAACCTGCAAAAAAAACGGCCTTGCGAAGTGCAAGACCGTATTCCCCCTTTTTCGTCTCAGTTGTACAGGTTAATGGCGCATCAGGCAATCGATATCAATGTAACTGATTTGCTCTTGGCACATAAGATGCGCAAGAACCACTACAAAGCTATCAAGCAGCCACAGGCAGCTTCTCCTGTTTATGCAGGTGTTTCCTGACTGCTTCCACATTCCAGCGATAACCATCCCTGGAACGAGTCTCAGGAAAAGCAGCAAAATGCGGACCCAGCTTTAAGGTTCCATCATCACGCATACGGAAGAGTTCCTTGCGATCTATTCCGAGAAGTTCCTCTGCGCGAGCAACGGAAACCCAGCCTGTGTTTTGAGCCATGACGTAGGCGTCAGGGTGAACAACTCTTGTACCGTAACGGACTTAACCTTCTGGCCGAGAGTATTCATGTTTTTTTAAGGGTAGTATGAACTTATGTAAAGCTTAAGGAAATTAGAATAAGTTAACGGCAACTAAAGAGTATGTACTACAGCGAGCATGAGCCGATCGCCTTACTCGTTGAAGTCACTCCAAAACTAGCAAAGAAACGTTTTCGAGACGAAATTTATAAATCCTGGAACCACCAATGCGCATATTGCGGTGAAGATGCCACGAGTTTAGATCATGTTGTACCACGTTATAAATCTGGAGAAACAACTCGTAAAAACCTAGTGCCAGCATGCCGGCGTTGTAATACGTCCAAAGCTTCTTATAAGTTGCACGAATGGTATCTACAACAAGATTTCTTCTCCAAGGCTAGGCTCAATAGAATTGAAAGATGGATTGACCAAGATCCCTTCCAAGTATTGAACTGGGAAAGAGAAGGAGACCATTCTTTAGTTCATATTAATTATGTCGGACAAACCAAGGAAAGCTGTAGCTGCAGCCAAGCGATACCAGAAGGATAAGATGGCTTGCAATAAGCCGCAACGCACGCCTGGGCATAAGACTAAGAGCCATATCGTTAAAGCCTGCGAGGGAGGAGAGGAGCGTATCATCAGGTTTGGTCAACAAGGTGTAGAAGGCGCTGGGAAACATCCAAAGAGTGCCAAAGATAAAGCACGAAAGCGTTCTTATTACGCCCGACATAACGCTCAAGATCCCAATCCAGATAAGATGTCGGCACGGTACTGGAGTCACAAAACGAAATGGTGATGAAATTGGCAGGCAAGTACAGTACTGGTTATACGCCAGAAATCTTTCCGGATCAAAGGGTCATGCATGTGATGGCGGCACAAACAAAAAATCCTGAGCTAAGGAATGCTTTTCTTGATTTTCAGTATCCATTCCGTCATGAAGATTTGATTAATTCTGAGTATTCTCCTGAGATCAAGCAATTGGTCTTGCAGGCAGCCACACAGCAAAACTACCGCTAAACTGCGTATGCCAAACCCAATTCATCATGGCAAAACCCAAGTCCACCGCATCTATCAAGATTGAGTCCAAGCCAAAAAAGACGAGACAGGGCCAGGGATTGCACTCCTTGCCTAACCATGGACGCAAGAAAACTCGCGGCCAAGGTAAATAATTTGTGTATGATTGGGGGTAACTTAGTTACCCCCTTATGTCTGATTTTTCTGCGGCAATTGAATTAATCAGAAAATACGAAGGGTATAACGAAAAAGCATACTCAGATCCGGCCACTGGTGGTGAGCCGTACACCATTGGTTATGGGACACAGTATTACCCGGACGGATCTCCGGTCAGGCGTGGACATCTCTGCACGAAACGCAAAGCCCTGGAGTATCTATACCACGAGTTAGAAGTATTAGACACAGAACTCAAGAAGCTGAATCTAGGCTTAGATCAGTCCATGCACCAGGCTTTGCTGTCGTTTATCCATTCGGTTGGCTGGAATTCCTTTTTGTACAGCAACATCATTGATTGCCTAGAACAAGAAAACTGGCGTGGCGTAAGTCAAGAGATTCCCAAATGGGTCTTTGATCAAGATCACAAAATGGTGGGTTCTCTTCTCCACAGGCGTCAGGAAGAGGTTAGCCTGTTCCTCAGGGAAGCTAATGACCGCCCCTGGCGGGCCACTGAGATTTTGTTGACTGCATTCCGAAATTACACTGCAGCCACCCATCAAGTACGTGCGATTCGGCGACTGGAGGAAAGCATTAACCCCTATACTCTGTCGGAGTTTGCTAACGACTTCAGAATAGATGAAGATCCTTGGGATGCGCCATTCGACAGTTCGGATGAATTTGATCTAAACGGCATCTGCGACATTTAGCTCTAAAATGGTTTTAATTGAAGCATGCAGCTAGGAATGGAAAGATCTATCGAGCCTCGTCAGTTTGAGCTTCCCCTGGAGCTTCAATTCTCCATGCGTAAGGCTGAACTCCAGGCCCAGGAGATGACATGGGAACAACTATATGGCGCACTGTTAAACCTATACCACCAACGGCTGATGGAATGGTATGCCGTTAAATCATTAATGGCCGATGAGAATGTCAATATTGAATTTGACATCCCCACCGACTTGGAATTAGCAGAACTCGCTGCCGCATGTATCTACGACAGCGAGGATGATGACGAAGATCTTCAGCCGTTCTAATTTATTAAATCCTGTTGTGTTTTTACTCTATGGCAGTTTGCACATAAAACTTGACATTTTGCAATTTCTTTCATTAGATCTTTGGTCGATGCAAACACAAAGTATTGGCTAATATTAAATCTTTTTTCCGAAGGATTTAAATGATCAAAATCAAGTGCAACAGCATGGCTTTTATAGCCACAGTGCAAGCAACCTTTTGATAGTTTAATTTGGTCAATTAACTTCCTTCTGTTTTTGCTGCGTTTCTTTCTCCATTCATCACCAGATTTACGTTGATCTTGCATTTGTTTTTTGTAGGCTTCTGGAGAAAGCCATTTTTCTTTGTAAAATCCATTACTTAAAATTTGTGTTTTAACATAACATGCAAAAATAAAGCCGTCCTCTCGTACGTCTCCTTTACGAAAAGGACGACCTTCTAAATTTAGTCTTCTAAAGTCTGCATTAGGCGTTCTAGGTACCACCGACATTTTTCTAAATCTTGAAGCGGTTTCCCCTTAAGTTTATAACGCCAGAGATATTTAACGCAGCAAGCGCGCAGATAACCTTGGAACTCTTCTAAAGTCAGTTGAGCTTCAATTGCTTCGATGCATTCGATTCCGCCATCTGTGTAATGAGAAGGATGATTGACTACATCCTCCTTGATTACAGGAGGTTCTTCTTTGACAGCCCAAGGAACAGGGCAGACGCCGCCAGGGCAATCACTAATTTCTTCTATCGGAGCAAACCACGACGTTTTGCCGAGAGCATCCGTTCCATTTCCTCCGGCTCCTCCAGTGCCAGTACCAGTGCCTTCGGGCGTGGCGACGCTCCCATCGCTAATCCCTCCTCCATCGAAGGAATGTAGCCCGTCATTCCAGGACGTGCCCCCTCGAGTTCCAGGCTCTGCCTTGGAATCCCCTCTTCGCATAACGTTAGACCACGATTGTACTGATCATATAATGGCACATCGTTTTCTTCGTTGTCGAGATCGGTACCGAAGGTAGCCTGATTCAAGCAACGACAGATGACCTCATCAATGATACTTTGACCAAGGCCGTCGTGGTAGTCTGCGAGGTTATGCATTTGAATATCTTGGCCTAAATTGCCTCGATTACAATATTATCATGGCAAGATTTTATAACCCACGTTTTGGACAAGAAGACCAGCCGGTAGAAGGGCCTGTTGGTTTTCGTGGCCGCACGCAATACGATCCTCGTGTTGATTCAGGATCTTCCGGTGGCGAAGTTACTGACCTTACGCCAGAACGTCAATATGACGTTGACCTTCGGCGTCTTGGTCAAGACAATGCTGCAACTGCAGCAGCTGCTGACACTGAAAACTCAATCCAACAAAACCGTGTTGCACGTTTTTTAAGTGCGTCACGTATTGCCAATAAGTACAAACAACAAGCCGATATCCAATATCCAAATACCGGTAGCTCTTTTCGAAGAGAACCAACGTCCAGGCAAGGCGTAATATTGCCCACACTTGGCGAAGCACCTGGGGCACGAGGAAGTATCAACTACCCCAACAAACCTCAACCAAGGTCGGGCAAACCTTACAACTGGCGCGATTCTTTTGGTTGATCAGACCTTACTAAAAACCACTTCCGGGGCTTGGTTCTGGTACTTGCCCTTGCGATCTTGGTAGCTTACTTCGCACGGGTTGCCGCGATAGAAAAGAAGTTGAGTCACTCCCTCATCAGCATAAATGCGATTGAAAAGCCCAGTGCAGTTACTGATTTCCAGGGTAAGATAGCCTTCCCACCCGCTTTCCGCTGGTGTAATATTAACCAGGATTCCCGATCGAGCATAAGTAGATTTACCGACTGCAACCACAGTCACATCACGAGGAAGTTTTAGGCGCTCACGTGCTACGCCCAAGCAGTAACCATAAGGAGGCAATAAAAAATACTTACCTTTCTCGTCCTCTAAGAGTTCAGCTTGATTTAAAATCTCAGGTTTAAAATCCTTGGGATCACACTCACCTTCGGAAATGCGTCCAAAAATCAAACATTGTTCTGGTGACAAACGAATATCGTAGCCATAGGAGCTTAACCCATAGCTCAGAATACGACGGTCGTTTTCTTCGCTGACAAGACGATCTTGGAACGGGACAATCATCTCCTCTTCTTCCGCAAGGCGGCGGATTTCCTTATCGCAGAGAACGCTCATAGACCTTTTTAAGCTTTTTCAATATAGGTCATTCAGCAAAGAATACGCCCTTTTTCAGAGTAAACGTCGATAAATCTTTGGGTTGCTTCCTCCACGTCACGCTTTGGTTGCAAATAAACCAAGAACGAAGTGCATGTGTTATGTTGTCTGACTTCTTCATTGGTACGGGCAACCAAAGTAGGCACTGACTTTAAGATGCAAACAGGAAAATCAAAAAGACGTTGTTCGTAACGAAACATGTCAGGGCAGTTGGAAAAATACAATCCTTCTTCAATTTCGTTATGGAACCAAGCCTTAAATAAACGCCTAAACCACACGGCATGGGACGATGTCAAGGTAGGTGAACAAGCCCTCGTCATCTTCCAGCGTTCATTTTTTTTATCAAAGTAGTACGTACCACTGGGCGGAAACAAGTAAACTTTGCCGAACCACTCTTGGTCGTTTAGCCCATCATCACTTGGTGTGAAATAGTTTTTAGCATGGACGTATTCATTGGCAAAGTCTGAGCTGGCTACATCCAGATCGATGTGACCCATCAGTTCATGCGCTGCCGCCGCTAGATCCGCGTTAGTAATTAACTCAAGATCTTCGCGGCGCACGCCGCTTTTAGTAATTGCCATTACTGGTTAGTTGCTTTGTTGTAATCAATTTCAAAAAACCTGATTCCTTCTTTGTCATTGATGACGTAACCAGCTTTTTCAGTTGGATCAATCTTTTGTGCTGCTAAAAGAATACGTCGAAACGTTTCCGCCATATCGCCATCGTTATTACGCTCGCACTCTTCTTGTGCAGAGTGAATTTCTTTTAATGTCCAAAAGAACATTGAACGTTCTTTGTTATTAGGCTGAAAGACCATCACCCCTGGCCCCTCCACTTCCCACATTTTGCAATATTGCTGGCCCATGTCCCCAAGGATGACGCGCACTGTTGCATCCAGCATTCTTACTTTAGTCTCATCCAAATCAGGACCGATTGTTTGAGCAATTAATTTCTCACGTCTGTTCATTTTGTATCAATCCTTGTCTTTGGAGAACGTCTTGGAGCTTGGGAAGCGGCTGATAAATCACAACTAATTTACCAAGGATACCGCGTTTTTTAATAAGTCTGCCTTTTTCATCTCGTAGTTTATCAAATTCGCCGGAACGGATTAAGTACTCGGCTACGCACCGGAGCCTACGTTTTAAAGCCAGTTCTGCAGCTGGAAATTTACTGCAAATCGTATCTGGCTGCATGTCGCTGAAAGCAACGCGTAAACGGTTGGCCAGCGTCATACTGGAATTGACATCTTCTTCTTCATAAGTCTTAATGACTTCCAAGTAGCGACGCAAGCACCCATCATCAAAAGAACCTTCTGGTGGCAAAAAATTCTCAATTTGTAAACAAAGAGACATTGGTAAAATCTCTTTATGGTTTTCAACCGTCACTTCATCGATAATAAAAGTTTTAAACCGATGCGCCAGGGGTATCGTCATTTTCTGCATCGGTATCCGTTTCTAAGGAAGCAAGGTAGGCGTCAATCGAATAAGGCTGTGTTTTATATGCCCTATCGCCACGAGCAAATGTGTAGTCAGTATTCTTGATTTTTGGATTTTTGACAAAGGATCTCACCAGATGATTCCAGGGCACACGGATTTTTGTCCTAGTCCCAGGTACTGGATTAACGTTGACGTAATGAACACCCTCAATCCAACCTTTGGCCTTGTCACCCCTGCGGCCCAGGGCAATCCAATTCCTTAAGGTTTGGTCAGAGACTCCAAGGCGTCGGGCACATTCTTCTGTTGATATGTACTCATCGGCATAAACCTCTGGATTGGTGGTATTCATCTGACTTGCGCCGTCCTGCAATGCCCAGATACTGGAGAGAATGTTGCGAATTCCTTTTAATTCGTATGCAACATCTTCCAAACCTTTTCTAATTCCGTGATTCATACAGCAAATGTTTTGGTTAAATGCTAAGGTATTTGCAAAAGAATTGTTAGACCATGCAAGAACAAATCCCTGGAAGCATCCCGCCAGAATTTTCTAATCCTCCAAAGCTCTCGGCTGAACAAGTCGAGATGTTGAAAGCGATTGCTCGTGAACGCGCCATTGCTCAAGCAGGAGCAGAACCGTTGCAACAACCTCAGCGAATGGTTGCACCCCCTTCTTCCTTCCAGCCGCCCATTCCGCAACCCAAGCCCGAGATTATTTATTTGCGACGTAATTTAACAGTTGCCGAATTGATTCTTGTTTTTTCACTGGCTTGCGGCTTGGTGACTGGAGTGCAAGTCCTTTGGGGATTTGGATCACGTATCTTACCTCAGATTGAAGTAAGGGTCAAATAAAATACGACAAACCTAAACTATAATTTTAGTTATAAGGTTTGCGAGCGTGTAGGTGGCCAATAGGCGGATCTCAGATTTACCTGCAATCACTTCGATCGACATCAATGATGCCGATCTATTTACTATTGTTCATGTTGCAGAAGTAGATCCAGGGTTAAAAAATAAGAAGTTTACCGTTCAAGAACATAAGGCATATCTCAATAATTACTACCTGCAGTTGACGGGTGGCACCGTCAATTCGTTAACGATTACCAATAATTTAGGTGTATCAGGCAATACAACCGTACAAGGAAATTTAACGGTTGCTGGCACCGGCATTTTTAATAACCTTGCAATCAGCAATCTGACTGTCACTGGAACAATCAGTGGCAACACAATTACTGGTCAAAGCATCCAAGGTCTAAACGTAAACGGCACTAACGGATATTTTGTATCACTGCAAGCGCCTAATGCAGCATTTGATTCCGTTACATCTACAAATATCAGTGGTGGTGCCATCACTGGCAATACAATTGCGGCAAGTGGAATTACCGGTCAAACAATCACCGGCAATGCTGTTAACGCAATTAATGTCAACACTACATCCATTACAGGTGTAACGGGCGTTTTTACCACCAGTGTTTCAGGTGCTGTTGTTACAGGAAACACAGGACGTTTTGCGAATTTAACAGGAGTCTCCGGAACTTTTACGACGAGGTTGTCTGGCGCAACCATTACAGGTGATACAGCACTATTTGCTAACACCACAGGAGTTTCTGGTACATTTACAACCCGCATCTCTGGTGCCATCATCACGGGCGTTACGGGTCAATTCACACAACTCAATTCTGTCACTGGTCAATTCGTTAATTTATCTGGTACCAGTGTTACGGGTGGTACTGGTCAATTCACCAGTCTGACTGCGACTTATGTAACAGGGGCAATCAGCGTCTCAGGTGCAACTGTTACCGCTCTAACAGGCAACATCAACGAGATACAGGGTGTCTCCGGCACGTTCACAAGTAGTGTTTCGGGTTCTGTTATTACGGGCGACACTGCTCGTTTTACAATAGTTACTGGCGTCTCCGGCACTTTCACCAGCCGGCTTTCTGGTCAAACTATTACTGGTGTTACGGGTCTATTCACCAGTATTACAGCTTCCACCGGTACTTTCACTGACCAGATCAACGTCAGTACGATTTCGACCACAGGCAACCTCTCTGCCAGTGGCAACTTATTTATCGGTGGTTCTGGCACCGTTGTTAGCGGTTTAACGGTCAGCGGCACACTCTCTGGATCTATTATCACGGGTGCAACGGCACTCTTTGACAGCATCACAGGTAATGGTGTTTATAGCAACACAATTGTTTATGCGCCAACCGTAACTGGAGATGTTGTTCTTGGACGCTCTATTACTGGAGTCACTGGTGTTTTTACGACTCTGCTCAGTGGTGCCACGGTTACAGGCAATACTGTCAATGCCAGTAACTTAAATACTGTCAGTGGTTACTTTGTTTATGTATCGGGTGCAACAGTAACTGGTGCTACAGGTTTATTTACTGTTCAAACAGTAGAAACTGGCAACTTTACCAAAGTTTCCGGGGCAACAGTCACCGGGGCCACAGGTTTATTTGCAAACTTGACAACAGTTAGTGGTCAATTCACAAATCTGTCGGGCACCACAATCACAGGCAATAACTTAACCGTTGGCACAGGTACGTTTAACCGAATCGTTGGCGGAACTTATGTTGCAGGCGGCGTTGTCTTTGCTTCTGGCGCTGGTGATATTCGCCCCTTCAACCAATTTTCTTTCCCAGCCACCCCTGGCACATCAGGCTATGTGCTAACAACGTTGGGCAATGGTCAAACCACCTGGACCGTTGCAACAACCACCGGAACACTCGTTACCAACGCAATTGCAGAAACTAAAATCTTGATCGATATTAACTATGCAATTGGTATTGGTTACAACGGACTATCTGTTGGACCAGTAGGAATTGAATCTGGAATTACGGTCACAGTTCCATCTGGTTCAACTTGGAAAATCTTGGATTAAACTAGAAACAAAAGGTAATAGTTACTGATGCCATACGGAATTCTTAAGGCTGACACCTTAACATACTACACCGCAACCGGTGATGTCAGCGTTGCAATCAGCGGTATTGCAATTTCCGGTTCACCTTTAATTTCTGGTGTTTCAGGTGTCTTTACGACAGTTGTCTCTGGTGCCACTGTCACAGGTAATGCCGGCCAATTCACCACAATCACTGGCGGCACTGTTAACTTTACCAACATCACTGGCGTCTCTGGCACGTTTACCAGTCGAATTTCCGGCGCAACGGTAACCGGAACATCTGGTCAATTCACAACAATTACTGCAACAACTGGTGTATTTACTACTAGCATCTCTGGTGCAACTATTTCTGGTGATGTTGGTTTATTTAATACCATCAGCGGCAACCAAGGCGTCTTTAATTCCAGCCTTTCTGTCCCCAGCGGTACCGCAGCAAGTCCCTCAATTAGTTTCAACGGGGACCCAAATACGGGAATTTACTCCTCCGGGGCAGACGCAGTAGCCATCTCGACTTCTTCCGTTGGGAGACTCTTCATTGACTCAAGTGGAAGGGTTGGCATTGGAGCATCATCCCCAAGTCAACTTCTGAGCCTGTCGTCTGGAAGTGGCCCGCGTATTTCGATTAAAGACACTCGCGGCACCGTTGACATGCAGGTGCTCGCGGATGATGCTGCAGGCTATTCGGGCACAACAAGCAACCATCCATACATCTTTGTTACCAATAACTCAGAGCGGATGCGCCTGGACTCCAGTGGCCGCTTGGGTCTTGGGTCTTCTTCCCCTAGCGAGTCATTGCAAATTGGGCAAAATGGTTCGGGCACTGATAACTACATTGCGCTGTGGGGCGACCAGTCGGGATCTAATGCCGAATTTGCTGGAGTCAAGTTCTTTAACAACCAAGCAAACGCATCCGCAAGTCCCGTCAAGCAAGTTGCCAGTCTCTACGCCGCAAGAGATGGGGATAACTTTGGCGGTGCTCTGTATTTCCAGACTGCCAATACTGCGTCCGGCTCGCAAACACTTGGCACCCGCATGGTGCTTGATTCAAGTGGGCGACTAGGGATTGGCACTACTAGCCCAGGAGCAGGACTGCATGTAGTGAATGATGGCACTAACAAGCTAAAAACGTTACAGCTTTCGTCGCCAAGTACAGCGCAAGGCTTGAGGTCTACATTATCTTTTTACTCAACGTTTGAAGGAACTGCGGACAACGGCTCTCGCAGAACGGCGGACATTCGAGCGGGATTCAACGGAGGTCCCTGGGGTAGTGAGTACTTATCTTTTCATGTAGGTACCAATGGTATTGATAACGATGCTCAAGAATTAACCAGCGAGAAACTGCGCATCACCAGCTCCGGCAGGTTGTTAGTTGGCACGTCTAGTGATGCTAGCGGAGGAAACGCCAATGCTCTCCTGCAATGTGTTGCATCTGGACCCGGAACATTTGTCGTCGGACGCAGTGATGGAAGCACAACCTCTGGCGATACGCTAGGAAACATCTTTTTCAGAAGTTATGCAGGCTCTGTTTGGGAAACGGCTGCGTCTATCCAATGTGTTGCCGACGCAACTCAGGGATCGGGTGACAAACCGTCAAGACTAGTGTTCTCCACTACTGCGGATGGGGCGAGTTCTCCGACGGAGCGGATGAGGATTGGCAATGCAGGCACTACCACCCTGACATCTGCTGCATCTACTGCACCGTTTATTGCCAATATCGGTGCCAGCGAAGTAGCTCGCCTTGACAGCTCCGGCAGGTTGCTGTTGGGGACAAGTAGTGCGCGTCAGGTAGGCACCGAACGTGGTTTTCAGGTTGAAGCTGCTGGAGCCGCCGGTTCAGCTTCTATTGTTCGCAACGACAATGGAAGTGCAAGCGCTGCACCTGTAATTGTTCTCGGAAGATCCAGGGGTACATCCAACGGATCAAATACGATTGTTCAAGCAGATGACGATCTTGGATACATCATCTTTGCCGGTGCCGATGGATCAACCCTAAATAGCTACGGCGCATTTATTCGCGCTCAAGTAGACGGCACCCCTGGCGCTAATGACATGCCAGGGCGGATCGTCCTATCCACGACCGCGGATGGCGCCTCCTCGCCAACTGAAGCTCTACGCATCACCAATGATGCAGTCGTTGCTTACAACAAAGCAGCACCAGCAGCCGTCAACACCACTGCGACGCTGACTGTTGCCAATCTCAAGACGGGCATCATCACATCCACCACTGCTGCAGCCGTCACCATGACGTTGCCCACCGGCACGCTTACAGAGGGCGGCTTTAGCGGTGCTTACAACAACATGACCTTTGAATGGAGCGTCATCAACACCGGCGGCACCAATGCCGTCACAGTGCAAGCTGGCACTGATCACACCTTGGTCGGCTCCGGCACAGTATCAGCCAACAACTCAGGGCGCTTTGCTACACGGCGGACAGCACTGAATACCTGGGTGACTTATCGCTTGAGCTGATTAGTCCCCTTCATTAATTACCCTGGTATTAAAATAAGAAAAAACATCTTGCTATGGCTACCCCTATTTGGTCCGTTGTGAACCTGGAGCACAAACTTCCTGATGGTGCTACACCTCCCAATGGTCAGGTCACCACT
>Ga0208546_1000105_pt1 | contig 39507 bp, 57 predicted proteins | sample DEB19_08_DNA_4_FD_184528 | JGI IMG/M metagenome (GOLD analysis project Ga0208546, IMG submission 184528) | Aqueous microbial communities from the Delaware River and Bay under freshwater to marine salinity gradient to study organic matter... | ecosystem: Environmental > Aquatic > Marine > Coastal...
GTCCATATGGCCGTCTGCATCTTTGGCTTTGGCTAGGTTAGATACAGGTGCGTCCATATGGCCGTCTGCATCTTTGGCTTTGGCTAGGTTAGATACAGGTGCGTCCATATGGCCGTCTGCATCTTTAGTGTCGTCTAGGGCGAACAAGCCACCCATAGCGTACTTGCGGGCGTATGAGCTTGCCATACCTGTAACCTGGCTTGCGTCTAGCCCTCGGTTCAACTCACCCTCCCATGCCCATCCATGGACTTCTAACACTGATTCGTTCCAGCGGAGACAAGCTGTGGCTTTGATATAGTTGCGTTCTCCTACCTGTACTATCTCATCTGCTAGGGTTATTGCTGCACCATGCTTTGCAAGTATTGGCTTAGCTTGGGCAATGATGTCCTCTGCGGAACGACTCTTACCAAAGCGACCCTGTTGAGACTTTGGAGCTTTAATCTCGGTCTGTATCTTTTGCAATACAGTTACTATTGTATCTGTCATATATCTAGCTCCTCTTCCTGCTCCGGGTCAAACCCGTAGAGTGCTGCGTGTTTGAACTGGTCATATTCAACGACCGCAAGCACAAGGCCAGCCTCTATCAAGTTCTCGTGGTATATGGCTAGAAGTTCCAGCTCGTGTACCGTCAGCTCAGACTCGTTGATAGGTATCATTAGAACACCCTCACACGGACTCTGTAGGCGACCCGAGGTATTAGTTTTATATTGATTGTTTGCATGGTTGCCCTCCTGCATTTACTTGATTGTACCCCTATCATACTACTTACGCCACATGGATGCAAGCCTTTTATGCTACATTCTTTCTGTGATATTTGTCACTATATATTTGTGGTATTATTACGAGGTAGCCAGGGAGTATACTATTTTATCGTATATGGTTGCCCACCTTTAATCCCTGGCTATTTTAGTGCCAAAGGGCTTGACATAACATAAGAGGTATGCTACAATGTAGCTAGTGTTATGCGTAACATTATGACACTTACCGAGAGCGTAAACGTAACGTACCGGTAAGAATAACAGCTAGCCTCTGACACAGAAAAAGAACCTTGCATCAGCAGGGTTTTTTGTTTATAGTTACGATCACTGTTTGCTTAACGCTTCGCTAGCAAATAGAAAAACCCACCGGTTAGGGTGGGTTGCTCAACGCTTCACACTAAATGTAGCGTATGAACATCTATTTGTCAACACAGAAAATAAGCACACAGTACTTTAAAAACCTGGGTGCTGGATGGTTCGCAGCCCATCAGAAAACAAAACTGCCGGATTGTGTATTCTCAGAACCGCTGCTCTGTCTGCCCTGACAACAGCGACTCTAATGAGTACACAAGCAAAGACTGAGAGTAGTTCTATCAAGGGACATATCAAAGGATTCATGCATCGCTGCATACGAATCGGGTTCAACTACATCAGTAGCACTCAGGTCATCAACCCCCAGCCCCTGCTTTAGAGGGACAGAGGGTGCTATTGCCTGTGGATAAGATTAGTATTGAGTTCTTGAATTGGTAGTGCTAAATTACTAGTACGACACTTAAGAAAGGGCAGCCATGACAAAGAAATACAAAGTCACTTGTCTCAAATGCAAAGAATCTGATGTGCTTACTATCCTTGACGAACGGTATGTGACAGCCCAAGAGAGAGAGCTACAGACAAACATATTAGCCGCAAGGTTACGCACAGATGGCCTGTGGGGTTTTGAGTGTAAGTGTGGCAATGACAATCGTTTAGCAGCAAATGAAGTGGGGAGGATCGATGAGCTAGTCATTCATGCAACAGGTGACCAAATGGATAAAATCAAGAGTCAGTTACTAACACCAGATAATAAGCAATTTACAATGGAGGCAGTATGAAAGTAGCAATCGTAGGGTTTGGCAAAGTTGGTCAGTCATATAGCAAGATGTTCCCAGAGGCATTAGTTTACGATCCACCAAAGTTTCTATTTGCAGACGAAGAGGACGAAAAGAAAGGCAAAAAAGCAGTCAACAAGTGCGATGTTGCCATTGTTGCTGTATTCACTCCCCACAACAAAGACGGTAGCCTTGATATTTCTATCGTCGAGGATGTAGTTAGCTGGATAGACTGTCCGCTTATAATTATCAAGTCAGCGTTGATGCCAGGCACAACAGATATGCTTGTCAAAAAATACAAGAAACGTATCGCCGTATCAGTCGAGTATGTTGGAGAGGGTAACTATCCAGTACACTTCTGGAAGTACCCAGACCAGTCAGATCCACGCTTACACTCCATGCTAGTAGTGGGCGGTGAAAAAGAAGTTGCCGATGAAGCCGCCGAGGTTCTATGGTCTAGGATGTCGCCGGATGTAGATATACATGTTGTTACCGCTCTTGAAGCCGAGATCACAAAGCTGGTCGAGAATAGCTATGGTGCACTTAAGGTTACGTTTATCAATACCCTATTAAGCCTCGCACAGAAATCAGATACCAGCTTCATAAACATACACCAAGCGTGGCAGTCAGACCCCAGGACTGATTCTATGCATCTCAGAGCTGTACGGCACAATAGAGGCTGGGCTAGTAAATGTTGGGATAAAGACGTTCCGGCACTTGCGGCCTATGCAAAGTCGGTGGGTGCAGATGATATGGCTAAACTGTTTAAAACCGTCATAAATCTAAACAAAGGGCACAGAAAACTCAATGATAAGGCTTAGTTGCGACGATGGGTGTGCAAGCGATGTTCGTGTCGCTGCTATTGCCGAGAAGTACGAGCTTGAGTGTACGTTCTACTGGCCAGTTGAATGGCAGTCTCTAGCGTATGACTCAGGCTATAACCCGTTGACCTACGATGAGGCGTGTTATATTGCTAATCGCTTTGAGATAGGCTCCCATACAGTCACACATAGACACCTAACTAACTTGCATGATGATGTAGCAGAGCGTGAGATCATGGAATCAAAATTCCAACTCGAAGCGTTGTTTAACACAAAGGTTACAAAGTTCTGCCCACCACGAGGCTATACCACACCAAGTCTATCCACCTTCACACACCAGATATATGATAGCCAACGCCTAACACGAGGTCGTGGTTTAGTCCATGTTCACCCAAACAGTGGAGCAAACAACAATATACCCTGGCGTGAATATTACAAATCTATCAAAGATACAGTAGAGGATGTCGAACTGTGGATGCACTCCTGGGAGTTAAACAAATATGAACTTTGGGATGAGTTCGAGGAGTTTTTGAGTGAAAATCTATCTCGCTAATTATGAGCCTGAACGTAAAGGTGGTGGCTGGACATTTGCCAGAAACTTCGTGAAAGGCATGGGCGATCTTATTACCCAAGACTATGCCGAAGCAACACATTACTTCATTACATCTGCCAGTATGGTGCAGAGAGCCGAAGTCCAACAGGCACAGGCAGACGGTAAAAAGATAGTTCTTAGGGTAGACAACGCAATCCGCAATTCCAATAATCGTAACACGGGTATGACACGCCTCAAAGACTTTGCTGACATGGCCGATACTATCATCTACCAAAGCCAGTGGGCTAGAAAGTTCCTACTACCATTTACCAAAAAAGACGGAGTAGTGATCTTAAATGGCATAGATACCTCTGTATATAACGACCAAAACCGACACGCCCCAGAAAGTTCCTACCTCTACGCTCGTAGCTCACGAGACGAGGGCAAAGGCTGGATTGATGCATGGTACTGGTTTGTTAACCACATCGGCACACTAGAGATAGTTGGCAAGTTCTCGGGCGAGAATATCGAGTACAATTTTGACTTCTACAATGGCGAGAACTTTAGGTTCATGGGTGAGCAACCCTCACTCGTCGATAGCATGAAACGAAACAAGTATTTTCTGTATACCTATCTCAACGATGCATGTAGCAACACCTTGCTTGAAGCTAGAGCCAGTGGCATGGAGATTATAGATGTACACGGACGCTTGCAGACAGGTGGAGCACCAGAGATCATGGAGCTAGAGGATTTAAGTTTAGAGCGAATGTGCGATCAGTATCGAGAGGCACTATGTTAGATAGATTTAACACAAAATATAGGGTTAATGTCTATGGGTGCTGGGAATGGATTGCAGCTAGAACACCAGGCGGTTACGGGCTGTTTCACATAAACAAAAAGTTGGAATATTCACATAGAGTTAGTTATAAAATGTATATTGGCTCGATACCAAAGGGTCTACAAATAGATCATTTATGTAGAAACAGATCGTGCTGCAACCCCAATCATCTAGAAGCAGTTACGCCCCAAGAAAATGCCAAAAGAGGCACAGCAGGAGCCAAACTAGCCCAAAAAAACCTGGAAAAGACCAAATGTCCACAGGGACACAAATACCGAGGGGATAACCTGTATCTCAGAAGAGACAAACTTCAGAGAGGATGTAGAGCGTGTAGGATACAAGCATCCAGGGCGTATAGGACTAAAATTAAGGAGGCGTTACTATGAGCGATGATATGTGGGATGAACAACCCAAGAAGGTAAAACGAGTACTCATCACCGGTATAGGCGGGGCAATCGGTGTACACATTATGGCTCATTTTATGCATAACACAGACTGGGAAATTGTTGGTTTGGACTCGTTCCGACACAAGGGCTACAAAGACCGCATCACAACCTTTTGCCGTAACCACCCCGATTGGCTGCCACGGCTTACAATTATTCAGCACGATCTGGTATCTAATATCGGCGAAAAGCAAAAGAGTGATATAGGTCACATTGATTATGTGATAAATCTCGCATCTATATCTGATGTTGATCTAGCAATCACTAACCCAGTCTATACAATCAAGACTAACTCTGACCTGATGCTCACCATGCTCGAGTATGCCAGAGAGACAAAACCAGAGGTGTTTATCCAGTTCTCTACCGATGAGGTGTATGGAGCTGCTCCCGAGGGCTACTCACATGAGGAGTGGTCAACTATCCTGCCATCAAACCCATACAGTGCCAGCAAAGCAGCCCAAGAGGCATATGCAATAAGCTATTGGCGTACATATGGTGTGCCGCTTATCATCACAAACACTATGAACAACTTTGGCGAGACACAAGCACCCAGCAAGTTTCCTGCTATGATTCAACGCAAATTACTCAAGGGCGAGACGGTGACTATCCACGGCACACCAGAGAAGGTCGGCTCACGATTCTATATGCACTCACGCAACACCGCAGACGCTCTATTATTTATCCTCAAGAATACTAAACCCTACCTGCATCAGGACGGCCATATCGACCAGCCCGATAGATACAACCTAGTGGGCGAGAAGGAGCTAACGAACTTAGAGCTAGCCCAACTGATTGCCAAGCTAATGAACAAAGAACTTAAGTATGAGTTTGTAGACTTCCACGCAGCTCGCCCAGGCCATGATAGACGCTATGGGTTAGATGGCAAGAAGCTAGACGATATGGGCTGGAAACCGCCTGTACCATTTGAGGAGAGCCTAAAAAATACTCTAGAGTGGACAATGAGACACGAGGAGTGGTCGTGAGTAGTAGTTACCGGCAGTCGCTTAATGATTGGTTGTCACGTCTCGATGTCAAGGCCGAGAAGGTACTAGATATTGGCGGTAGCCAGGTAACGATGCCAAAGCGTGTTCGGAGCTGGGACGTTGAACAGTACACGATCAGTGATCTACCTGAACCCCACGAGGATAGCCCCAAGCCAGACATAGAAATGGACTTAAACCTGGTCTACGAACCCTTTGGCAGTTATGATCTGGTCTTTTGTCTTGAGGTCTTTGATTATGTATATAACCCCATGCAAGCGTTTATTACTATTGCAAACCAACTAATAACCGGTGGGGTAGCATGGGTGACGTTCCCTAGTATCTATCCCTTACACCAACCAGTCGAGGACGACGCACTTCGCTATATGCCTGGAGGTATTAGGAAACTAGCACAATCTGTTGGCCTGACCATTGAGGAGATGATACCCCGCCGCTTTGAGACAGATGCATGGGACAGAACTATCCGAGCGGAACGTTTGAGAGCAGCTAAACATCAAGACCACAATTTTAGTGGTTGGATTGTGAAGTTCAAAAAATGAAGGCGTATATTACTAGCGTAGGCGAGCCAACAACAGACCTATGTGTCTACAGTGTTGAGCGAAATGGCTTTGAAGCTGTATTGATACAAGATGCTAACACCACTCTGGCACAAAAGCTCAAACAGATATATGAACAAGCAGATGATGATTTTATACGAGTGGACGCTGATGTGGTGCTCAACAAGACCTTAAATAGTAAGAGTGTAGTCTATCACCAGGGCGACAAGGTATGGACGCAGTTTAAGACGTGGGATTGGTTGCAGCAAGCCGTTTGTCATGGCGGTGTGCAATTTATTCGCAAGGCTGCACTACCAATACTCCGCAAGAATATAGATACATTTATGGAAGCCGAGAGACCAGAGAGCCAGATGTTTCGGCTAGATGAGTTCCACAACCCTCGAAAATGTGAGACATCGAACTGGATAGTTGGTCTACACGCATACAAAAGTGACCTAGAAGCAGTCAAACTGGTTAAGACAAGACGCAAACAACTAGACAACTACGACTTTGAATTAGCAGAGAGGTTGAACGAGCTATGAAGCTATCCATATTCACCACTGTCACCAATGCAGAGGAACGAGGCGATAACTGGCGAGATGCGTTTGACTGTTACCGAGAGTTAGCTGATGAGTTGGTAATTGTAGACGGTAGCCGAACAGCAATGTCTGAGTCCGATTGGGATGGCAAAGAGACTATCGTACACCACAAATGGCCACAAAACTTTGATTGGCCGTTCATTGGCCAGCAGTTTCAACGTGGGTACGAGGCTGCTACAGGTGATTGGGTCATCCATGCAGATGTTGATTTCATATTCCATCAAGGTGACTTTACTGCTATACGTCAGGCAATGGAGAACAACCCAGACGCACCGGCTCTGAGTTTTTACAAGTGGCAGTTTACGTTGCCCGATAGGTATAACCTCAAGTCAAGACTCGTCATAGCAGTAAACAAGAAGGTATACGGAGATCGTATACGCTTTGACTCTGGTGGCGATCTATGTCAACCCTCATTAGACGGCAAATACATAGACCCTTCTGATGTGCCAGAGGCTCGTATACCTATCTATAATTACGAGAAGTTGCTCAAAACCGAGGCACAGATCAGAGACGATGTAACCCGCATGGCTCGTGCGTGGCACAAACATTTCAAGGAACCGAAACTTGGTACAGAGGATAGTGCCTACTTTGAATGGTTGAATATGTCACTAGGACGGTTCAAGAAGCCACAAAAGCAGATAGCGTTAAGTGACCACCCGAAATATGTGCAGAAAACTATACAAAACTTAAAGCGTAGCCAGTGGGGGTACTCAGGGCTGGGGCATTTGAAGGAGATCAAATATGTTTAGGGTAGTGTGTGTTGTAGACAAAGAGAGAACAGCATTAGATCGTTTGGCTCAAGGTGTAAAACCTTATCACCAAAACATTGACTATCATGTTGTGGCTGTACACCCAAAGCGACCGTCACCAGAGCAACTACAGGAGTTCTTGAGTCTTGCACAGACATCTGATGTTATAGATTACCAGTACTTTAGAACGGCAGAGATGTTACGCAAAAACTATGAGTGGTTAAAAGACATCCCGAGTATCCTCACGCATAACAATCCCTACTCAATCAAAGAGAGCGATTGGAACGACTATCAGATCAACGTGGGTAACAACAACGAGATATACGGCAACCTCAAACAAATCACGACAACACGAGTGGAGAAAATCCCCATTGTTGTAGACCCCCACCAGTGGACGTTCAATGATAGCTACGAGTACAACCGTTCAGTTATCATGGTAGCCAACAGGATAGAGAGCAAGAAGGGCATATTGCCGGTAGCTCTGGCATGTAAGGCACTCGGTATTAAAATGTACCTAGTCGGAGCTATATCAGATATGGCTTACTGGCAAGAGGTTATGGCTACACAAGCAGTCGAGTTTGCCCAAGAAGTGACTGATGATGAGTTAAAAGCCCTCTACTACAAAGCAGGTATATTAGTTTGCAACTCGGTAGATGGGTTTGAATCTGGCACAATGCCTGTACTTGAGGCTATATTCTGCGGCGTTCCTGTTATAAGTCGTCCAGTTGGTCACGTTCCCGACATCTTGAACGGCGACAACATAATGATTCAAGACAAAGCCCCAGATGATGTTATACGCATACAGGAGCTTATTAGTGAATTGCTGGCAGATAAGAAGCGTATTGAACGTGTTAGGCACGAGGCATGGCTCAAGATCAAAGACCGTAACTTTGAACGCCGAGCGTATATGTATCAACGGCTGTATCGTAGCCTGACACCAGGCGAACCAGTGTCTATAGTAATACCAGTAGCAAATAAGCCAGAGGTTACCTCAAAATGCCTCACCGCAGCACTTAACCAGACATACCCAAACATCGAATTGTTAGTTGTTGATGATGGGGTAGAACCTCAACACCAAACAGTTGCTAGTATTGCCCTTACAGCGAATATCCCTATCCGCTACATACGACTGGGGGATGATAAATATAACCTGGCCAAAGCCCGCAACATCGCAGCCATCGAAGCTACATCAGACATATTAGTGTTCTGTGACCAGCGTATGATTATGGACAAGGATTGTGTCGACGAGTTTGTGAAAAACCTAGAGCCAAAGAAGTGGCTATATGGTAGCAAAGGCGTAAAAAAGGATTTCATTGAGAACATATCTTGTATCAATCGCAATGAGTTCTTCACCTTTGGCATGTTTAGTGAACGATGCGAGCAGTACGGAGCACTAAGCCAAGAGACACGGCTGCGAGCCAGGAGGCAAGGGTTTGATCTAAAGTATGCAGAAACAGCAAAAGCCACCCCAGAGGGTAAGTCCTCGAACAAGAGAAGTAAAAAATATGAAATAATGGCTAGTAAAAACTGGCTATGGAAGGCAGGGCTAGAGGGATGACACCAGAAAAAGACAGGATCAAAGTATTTGGGGTACTGAACCACTTGGGCAATCAGTACGATATGCTAAAGATCACCAAAAAGTACCCTATTAAGTTCTATTGGCTAGAGAACAACGTCCGTAAATGGAACAAGTTTTCACCTCGTCCGGCTCCGGAGACTATATACACCAAAGATGAATTTGAATATGTACAGTATTACGAGCCAGGCAAATATGATATAGCGATGTTGCACGTTGATCAGCAGCATGTCAATCCGCATATTGGCAAGGGCTATCTCTATAAACAGATGAACGAGATCATCCAAGACATACCCAAGATAGTGATCAATCATGGTACGCCCATGTATGCAGAAATGTATGATGAGGAGACTGTCATTAACGGCGGCGATACTATAAACTCACGGGGCGAAAAAGTCCATGTTAAGGGCATGAAAGAGCTGATTGGTGATAACTTCATGATTGTGAACTCCTACGAGGCAGCGGAGCGATGGGGATGGGGCTATCCTATCATCCACGGTATGACTGCAGACGAATGGTGGGATCTACCAAAAGAACCTCGTGTGACTGTAATGATTTCCCCTGGTGGGCTAGACAAATACTATAATCGTCAACTACTCTCAGCCATAAAGTTCAAGGTTAAGGAGCGTACCGGTATTGATGTGCAGCACATTACGGTAAATTACAAAGCTCATGATTGGGATGACTACCGAGACTTCCTCGGCCGTTCCCTGATATACATAAACCCAACACTCGACAGTCCTATGCCAAGAGCGAGGACAGAGGCTATGTTGTCTGGTTGCTGTGTGCTGACATCACGCTACCACGGAGCAGAGGACTTTATCCAAAGCGGTAAAAATGGCTTTATTATGCCTGACAACCCCGACAGCTACGCTGAGACTATCAATGAGCTAGTCCACAAACACTATCAAGAAACGGTAGCAATTGGGCGGCGGGGCAAAGAAACAGCTCAAAAGCTATTCAACGTTGAACGGTATCACAAGCAGCTGTTCAAGATAATAGAAAAGGTGGCTAATGGCCAGAAACCAGTCTGGCATGGAGTAGACAAGATATGGTAGTACGATGGCAAACATTTGAGCAGTATCACAACAAAAAGGATATTGGGTCAACAAGAATCAGGGTTCATAACCTCAATAAGTTCTGGCCTGAATCTGGTCTATACAGATACGGAGAAAAAGCTGATGTAATGATCTTCCAAAAGGTGTACTGCACCTATGATTACAAACTCCCAGCCCATTACCCAGGTGTTCGCATACTTGATACTTGCGACCCTGACTGGCTGCAAACCCCAGACATCTATATCAAAGAGACACTAGACAACGTTCACGCTGCTGTCGTTCCAACCGAATCAATGCGTGAGTATCTACAAGGTATGACAGACACACCAGTACGGATTATTAAAGACCGGTTTGTGATTGAGGATTTCCCGAAGCCAAAAGTTCACAATGGCGAGCTAAAAACTGCAGTATGGTTTGGCTATGCCCACAATGCGGAGCTTTTGCAATCTGCTATACCTAGTCTTGAGAAACGAGGCATTAGCCTAATTGTCATCGCTAATGATGACCCTATGCTTTACCGCTATGCCAACGACTCGGTAGCCTACCAAGAAAAATACCAGTACATTAAGTTCAACCAGGATACACTCTATACCGATATACAAAAGGCTGACATTTGCATTATGCCCAAAGGCTATAGACACGAGGACAGATGGAAGTCCGAGAACAAGACAGTCATTGCACAGCTCTGTGGGTTACCAGTCTGTCAGACCGCAGAGGAACTGGATGAACTGGTAGAGGCCGAGGATAGGCAAAAGCACATTGACCCGATTTATGATATAGTAAAGGTTGAATACGACTGTCGTAAGAGCGTACAAGAATATAAGGATTTGATCGATGAAGTTAAAAGCTGAACAGATCGTTCCCAACCTAGAGAACCCTCGCTACATTAAAGACGAGAACTTTCGCAAGTTAGTCCAAAGCCTCAAAGACTTCCCTGAAATGGCAGAGGTGCGACCGCTAGTGGTCAACAAAGATTATGTGATACTTGGCGGTAATATGCGGTTTAAAGCCATGCAGCAAGCCGGATGGAAAGAGATACCCGTCACAGTAGTAGATTGGCCGGAGGATAAGCAAAAAGAGTTCATTATCAAAGACAACGTGTCTGGCGGTGATTGGGATTGGGATGTGTTGGCTAATGAATGGGACGCCACGGAGCTAGAGGCTTGGGGGCTAGATTTACCAGCCAAGTTTGGCGATGAAGAAGTCGAAGAAGATGAAGCCCCAGAGGTTAGCAAAGACCCCCCCCAGTCTGTCCTAGGTGCGGTCTACCAGTTGGGGAGGCATAGGGTTATGTGTGGGGATAGTACGGACAAAGCTAGTGTTGAGTTACTGATGGACGGACAGAAGGCTGATTTGATACTGACCGACCCACCCTATAACATCGCCAGCGACAGTACTAATTTTGCCAGCGATGTATCAAAAGCTATGAAAGACTTGTCGGAGTCAGAATGGGACAAAGGGTTCGATACTATGACAGTAGTGCCTATATTGCAGGACATTGCGAACGACAACTCTACAACCTATATATTCACTAGCCACTTTCTATTTGGCGAACTGTTCGAGCAGTATAAAAATTGGGCAGACTTTACCGGCTACAATGTATGGAGCAAACCTAACCCTATGCCTAGCTTGGCAAAGCGACATTGGACTTGGAGTAGTGAGTTATGTCTTTACGCTACAAAAGGCAAGCAGGTATTTAACTTTATAAACGGTGAGCATAACCTAAGTGTATGGAGTATCACTAAAAAGTCAGATGGCTCACACCCTACGCAAAAGCCGATAGAGTTACTGGCTAATATCGTTCAGCACAGCTCTAACAAAGGGCAATTAGTAGCTGACCTATTCCTCGGCTCTGGCTCTACTCTAATAGCATGTGAACAAACAGACCGCACTTGCTACGGCATGGAGCTAGACCCCAAGTATGCAGATGTCATACGCAAACGCTATGCGAAGTTCATACAGCCAGACAATCAATTACCAGAGAATTGGGAGGAGCTTACACCAGCTATAAACTAATATGGAAGAAACTACAAAGCAAGTTACTCCACCAGAGAAACGTAACCCAACGGGCAAGGGTGGTTTTGGTGATAATCCACAGAATAGATCAGACGGTGGCTGGAAGAAAGAGAATACCATCAGCTATCAATACAAACGATTCCTCAATATGTCACCAGACGAGCTCAAAGCATTTGCAAGCGTACCGGAATCAGAGCGTACAGTTGCAATGGATATAGCATACTCGCAGGTGTTAGCCAGCCGTAAATCATTGCCTCATGCTAAGGAGATCACCGATAGAACCGAAGGCAAACCAGCTCAACACCTCGACCATACAATCACCACGAATCCTGTAGACAAAATATTGGGCAAATTTGAAATAGAGGATGGGGCTATAGATGCTGGACAAACTCCGGAGGCTTAGAAAAGAGTATCTCAAAAACGTTCATGGTGTTACGTTTTATCCGTATCAAGAGGTTATATCTGACCGCATTATTGTAGCGTTGCTAGAGAATCTCCGCATAACAGCTGGAGCGACAGAGGATGATATTAAGAAGTTACGCCGGCACGAAATACACATCGAGATAAGTCGTCAGGCTGGCAAAACAACAGCGGTGGTTCATACTATCGACTTCATTATGGTGTTCCTAACCAGGCATTTTCGCCGGCAACTCGCAATTGGCATCTTTGCACCGCAAAAGGAACAGGCCAAGACCGACTTTGATAGGTTAAAGGTAGCACTCAAACGATCTAGCCCACTATGGCTTAATAGCGAACCTCTAGGCGATGATGATGCCGAGTGGGGCAAATACTACCAGGAGCAGAGCAATAGTAATACAATCGTGCTGCCAGACGGCTCGTCTTGCTATATCTTCCCTGTAACTAAAACCTCAAAGCCTGAGAGTAAGTCGCTCGACCTTATTGTGTTTGAGGAGAGCCAAGACCTAGAGGACAGGATTGTTAAAGAGCAGATATGGCCTATGGGTGCTAATACAAACGCTCCAATGGTATATATCGGCACAGCCGGTACACGCATCTGCTACTTCTATAGGCTAGGGCAGAACCCCGAAAGCATAAAGCTATACTTCGATCAGATAGCAGTACAACGCCGTGAGGTGTACGACGAAACGGGGGATGTGCGTCACCTTGTGTATGAACGCACTATAGATCAGGAGATAGAGAAGCATGGTAGGGAATCGGACGAGATAGCTAGGCCATACTTCGGTAAGTGGCTGATCGGTACAGGGCAGTTTGTCACACAAGAGGACTTAGATAAGCTACAAAGTGATCGCAAAGAGACGTTCCACGATAAACAAAGCCCTTGTTTTGTAGGCATAGACACGGCAAAAAACCCAGACAGTACAGTTATAACCATACTTCGTTACAATAACGGTCAAAAGGTAAAAGAGGTTATACGTTGGGGTGAGCTACGAGGTGAGAACTACCAAAGCCAGTTTGATGTAATAAAAAACCTATTGGGCAACTATAATGTTGTAGCAATTGCAATAGATAGCACAGGTCAGGGCGACTTTATGCCTGATATGTTCCAAGCACACACTAGCTGGCGTGACGAGAACAGCGGATTGTATCGTGTTAAGTTTTCATCTGTTAGCAAGGACAATCTATACAAAAACCTCAAAGTAACTATCAAAGAGTTGTTGACGACACTACCTAAATTAGATACAAAGGTAGGTGAGAAGTTCAAACTACAGATGCTTGATCTTCAACAAGAATATAAAGGACAATTGTTAAGTGTTCATCACCCAGATGCATCAGATGCACACGATGACTACCCTGACAGTTGGGCATTAGCTGAATGGGCGTATGCAAAATACAATGAGAATCAAGCAGAAATACAATTCATTCAATACATTGACCCGAACGAGAGGGCAGTAACCTATGACGATAAGGGAGCGGTTACAGACTATTGGCCAGGCATTTCGTAGTAAGCCGGAAGTAGTTGTTCGTGAAGTTGAGGCGAAGCAAAAGGCAAGTGCGGGTTATGTCGACATATTCAACAATACGACCGGACTTGTTACCCAGACACGAGCCTCTAGTAAGCTGTTAGATGCAAACGAGGGCTGGGTTTATAAAAACAACGATGCTATAGCTAAAGAGGTAGCGACTATTGAGTTCGAGCTATTTACTACACGAGTAGTAGCCGGCGAGATTGAGCTAGTGCCTATCCTCTCGCACCCTATCCTCGATGCACTAGACCGTTTTAACGAGTTTACTGATGCAAGTAGCGGTTTCTATCTAACCAGTTCACACAAGACGCTGGCTGGTGATGCAATCTGGTATATAGACGGTACGCCCCCGAACATACGAGGCATTTACCTATTGCAGCCGGATAAAGTAGAGATTAAGCTAGGCAAGCCATCATTTGGCCAGGCCATCATACAAGCCTACGAGTTTAAGGATAGTGTCAACGGTAAACAAGTCACAGAGACGTATAAAGCCGAGGAGATCGTCCACTTTAAGGCTCCTAATCCAAATAATGCCTATCGTGGTAAGTCAAAGGTACAAGCTGCGGCAGAAGCTATCGACACAGATAACTTTGCTATAGAGGCAAACAAAGGTCTGTTCCAACGTGGACTGATTGGTAACTTTGTATTGTCTACTCAAAACGCTATGACACCAGAGCAAATGAAAGTAGTCCGTACTGAGCTACAAGCTAACTATGGCGGGGTTACTAACGCGTATAAAGCTATGATCCTATCTGGTGGGCTGAAACCAGAGACTATTCAGCTCACCAACAAGGAAATGGAGTTTATAGACCAACAGAAGTGGAACAGAGACAAGATAATGTCTATCTTTGGCAACGTCCCACCTGTGCTTGGTATCACTGACGACGTGAACCGAGCCAACGCAGATGCTACGATCATGCACTGGAAGCGAACCACCGTTAAACCTGAAATGAAAGCCATTACCGATACACTCAACGAGTTCTTTGTACCAAAGTTTGGCGACAACCTGATACTAGGTTTCAAAGACCCAGTACCAGAGGACAGAGAAACCAAAGTCAAAGAAGCTGTTGACCTTCATACTGCTAATATCATAACAACCAACGAGGCTCGTGAAAGTCTTGGACTAGAGGCTAGCACTGAGGAAGGTGCAGACATACTAGCTCAGCCAACCCCCGAAGCTATCCCAGTGGATCTACCAAAGAGCGTTAAAAACGTTGATTACATGAGGGTATTCCGCAAGCATGGTGTATTTGAGGAGCGAACCAAGCAAATAGAAGCTCGGCAAGCAGCTATTGCCATTCGTGATACAGCCCGACAGATCATCAAGGGCAAACGTAAGGTTGTCACAAAGGCAACAGAGACACCAGAGCACGAGTCATTTACCAATGAGCAGGTTTGGTCGTTCCACAGGCGACAGATAGATGTCGTTGAGCATACTGAGCAAAAGTTCCACAATAAAGTCACCCAGTACATTGATGGCCTAGTAGATCGAGCGTTGGAAGCTGTGCCAGGCGAGGTTGCCGAAATGAGTAAGGCATTGATTAATGAAGATGCTGAGATCACTAGAGCAATGATTGACTTTACCCCGATACTTACAGAGGTTGCAGCCCTATCCGGTCAGCTAGCGATGAGCTTAGTTGGCGATTCAACCTACATACCGACCGACATTACTGGCTTTATCGAGAGAGAAGTCAAACGCTTTGCTACTTCCATGATAGAAACAGACCGAGATAAGATGATCGACCTGTTAGTGCAGGGCATTGCTGATGGTAAGTCAATCCCTCAAATCAAAGCCGATATACGGCAAGTATTTACTGAATATAGCAAGACACAGGCTGACAGAGTAACCCGAACCGAGGTAATCAAGGCTTCTAACTACGCTACAATGGACGCTTGGGACAAGAGTGGGGTTGTGGTAGCAAAACAGTGGCTAACAGCCTTAGACGACCGTGTAGACCCTCTATGTGCCGAAATGAACGGCAAGATCATACCACTTAAAAAGAATTACTTTGATAAGGGCGATACACTAGAGGTTGGCGATGTATCCACCAAGTTTGACTATGCATCTGTCAAAAACCCACCGCTGCATGTCAACTGTCGCTGCACAATGCTGCCAGTCCTCGTAGACCAGAAGGCATTTGATACCGAGACATATATAAAAATGAAAACATTAGAGCGAGATGCAGAGGAACTAACCTCTAAGATTGATACAATGGATAAGCGAACAAAGGAAGCAAAGCAGATAATAGCTACCAGAGATGAGCGTATAACTGAACTGGAGAACTTGATAGATGAAATCTCCGCAGCAGATTAAGATTGACCTGGCTAAGAAAAGGCGAGCTAAAGCAGAGCAACAGCACTCTGAGTCTACAAAGTTGCAAACAGAACTGTTGGATGAGCTTAGAAGTCTCAACGAGTCTATCAACGACCAAAAGACCATTGATATTAGTGAGTTGAGTGACCAAGTTTCTAAAATATCAGAAGCAGTGGACATAAAGGAACAGCTTGAGCTTTTAGCTGCAAAACTTGACTTTAAGCCCCAAGAGGTAGACTTATCTGGTATAGAAATGGCAATAAAAGACAGCAAACCAGTCATAAATGTCGATCTTGAGGACATGAAGAAGGCTATTATAGAGATACGCCAGCGAGTAGAAGAGAACATTGTACCCGCCCCAGAGCCAGGACAACTCCCAGAGGACTATCGACCCTATAGGCGTGTAATCAAAGCTGGCAATAGACTTATCTTTGATGACAATATAACTAGTGCAAGCAGAGGTGGTGGTGGTGTTGATACAACTGGGCTTGCCACAACCGCCAAGCAGGATGAAATAGTCACTGCTATAGGGAGCATTACTACAACACCTAAACCAACTGACGCTTACTCTATATCAAACATAGAAGCAACGGCCACCTATAAATACTTTGGTTTTGAAGATAAAGATGGTGCATGGTATATCATGCGTAAGACTCTAGCCGACAATACGTTCTTGTATACGGCTGGAGCGTCAGATTACTCAACTGCTTGGACTGATCGTGCATCACAAAGCTATGCTAGTTATGGGAGCACTTTCTAATGGCTACTTTTACAATTACCTCAGATACTAACATTGACGCTCTATCTGGTAAGGCTGGAGATGATACTTATAACATCAACGGTAACTTCACACTAACCATTGACCAAGATACTCGTGGCGGCCTAAACAACGACACTAGCTCAATCATGGGGCCAGTAAACCCATCTGCTACTCTGGGCGGAAACGTCAACATAAATGCCGAGGGAGTACGTCTAATACCGTATAACACTGGTACTGGTAACGTCCCCGCATGGAACACAGCAATCGCTGGTACTACTGGCTTAGTTAAGCTGTTCGCAGATGGCGATGATTCATTCAACAACATCTGGAGCAACAGAGAAAGCTTGAGTTACTCATGAAGGCTACTGACAAGAAATACTACAATCTTGATTCTGATACCGAAGCTTCGTATGTTAAGTGGAATATATCAGATGGGGGTGATGTTGAAGTCCCTGACCTTACCACTACGGGAGAGATGGGTTCAACTAAAGAAGACTTAGATATTCTGATAGACCAAGTAATACAAGGATATGAGGTGATCTAATGGCAGTAATTATTTCAAATGGTAACACTGATCTACATACCGTTAGCGGGCACTACCGAGTAGAATCGTATAACTTGTCTGCTTTTAATAGCACTAGTTTATCTCTAGCCTCTACCCGTACGATTTCCTTAACATATGCTAACGCTGGTAACGCCCAGGGAATTGTCATTGCACTTGGAGGATCGTCAACATTCACAAAAGATGTTACCGTCACCCTTAAAGAGTCAGGAACCATCCGAGCCTCAAAGACGCTTACCGCATCAACCATTTGTAATAGCACAGACCCATCGGGATTTTGGATTACGCCATTCACGTTTACCACTCCCTATGCAGTTACCACTGCTGGTGGTGTATGGACACTAGAAATAACTCAAGGTGCAGGTACGGGTGACTGGACAATATTAACATCTAATGGAACTGCCCCGTTCTATGCTGCCTGGTGCGATAACGCCGTTACATTCAGCAATAACGATACGGTAATCTGTAAAGATATCGTTACGGTATCTCAAACCTGCACTATAAAAGGTACACTTGGCACAGGTGACACAGCGAATGCTGTAGCTGTTTGGGTCTGCAAATCAGATTCTCCGCCAACTGCTACTAATAATGTTGCAAAGTTCCAGATACAACCCGCCGCAACAATGACATTATCTATTAATGGCCTTATAACACTAGGAGCACATTCTGGTTGGCAGGCTGGCACTCAAGCATCACCAATACCAGCTTCAAAAGCTCTTACGTATGACCAAATCCCATTAACAGTTGGAACAGCACATGGTATTAAAAGTATTGGACCATTCTCATCCTTACGCTCATCATATTTTTTCTTTGGTGAGGTACCAGCTAACCGACAGTACACCCTTACTGCTCAAGCAAATACTGGGGCATCTTCATTTTCAGTTGCTAGTACAACAGGCATATCTAATGGTGACGTCTTCTTCATCAACAATATGGCAGCAACTAGCAACACTACGGTTACTTACTACACCGTAACTGGTACGACCGCCACCACTGTTTCTGTTACGCCTACGATAGCTACAAGCAATAGAATCGCTGGGGCTACCGCATACAGAGTAAATGGGTTTGGTATAAACTTCGTAAGAACCAATACTACGGGGGCACAAACATTCTCATTTGGGGTTCCATCAAATTTCTATATGTCTGGCGTTAGTATGTATGTAACCAATCAAGCAACTAATAACTCCTTCAACTTCAACTATGCGGCGACTTCTCAATCCCTTGAGCTAAATGCGAGTTATCGTTCTCAGTGGGTTATAGAGAATTGTGTAAGAGGAACCACTAGTTCAGTATTCCTTGCTATTGGATATTCTCCGTACGATGGCATAAGGATAGAGGGATGTCATGGATTTGGTTCAACAACAACTATATCAGGATTTACTCAATCAGATGCATGGACAGCAGGTACCTATGTGATAAAAAATAACTTTAATGGGTTGCAGTATAACGGGTATATGCTGCCTGGTAATACAGGCTATATAGTCTGGGATATAGAAGACAACTATTTTGAAGCACTTTCAATAGGGGTGTTGCGTGGGAAAAACTCCACGATAAAGAACAACTACATACGTGGTGGTTCAAGTGGAGGCTGGCAATGGTATCTTGAGAACTTCATCAACTGCACAGAATGGTCTGGCAACACTTGGGATGGTACACCAACATCACTACGCTTCCAGCAGTCTGTTATCAATCTAACAATGCGAAATGAGCTTGGGTTAAATAGTCCTGGAACGACCTCACATATATATCCAGATGCTGGCTGTAATCTTATCAACGTAGTTATGGAAAAACCGAACTTCGTACCAATTATTTCAACAACTAACCAACTTGTAGTTATTGAGGGTACACGACTCGCTATTACTAACTCAAATTCTGTCAACAACGCCGATATGAGTTGGACACGTACTGGTGAGATAGTACGAACTGGAACAAGTCTGGCAGACACTACGGTTAGATCTGCTGGCGGGTTTGCTATGCGATTCATGCCCATATCTAGTACACAACTGTTAAAGTGGGAACAGACTATCCCGATTGGCGACATCTCAACTAAAACTATGACCATTACTTGTTGGGTGTACATTAACAATGCGGCTTACTACGCTGGTACACATACCAAGCCAACACTTTCAGTGAATTACGACAACGGCACAACCCTCTCATCAGTAGCTACTGGTGCAACGGGCTGGCAACAACTCGCCGTTACATTCACCCCTGCAACTTCTTATGGACAAGTTACCGTTAAAGTAACTGGTGCAACTGACGCTACTGGGACTAACCGATACTTCTATGTAGATGACGTAAACGTAGCTTATCCCGCTGGCTACCAGGTAGATCTCGGAAGTTTGGATTTATGGGCTGCTGGTTTACCTGTTGCCCCTACTATAGCCACTATGCCAAGTATCACTGGGGTATGGGACGAGCCACTATCTGCACATACGATTACTGGTAGTGCTGGTAAAACCCTAAACGATGCAGCGGATAGTGCGGAATTGGCAAGTGTGAGCTAGTTGTTGACGAAATATTAAATGCAATGTATCAATAGGGCAGAACAATAAACCTGGAGTAAAACGTGAACTATACAAAGGCAGTCATCACAGAAAAATCGGCAGACGAATTTACTGCCGTTGCTTCTAGTGACACCAGAGATCGACATGGCGACATAGTGAAGCAAGATGGATGGGATCTAAAGAGTTACAAAGACAATCCTATTCTATTATTCATGCATGACCACACCAAACCTATAGGTAAATCGACAAAGGTGTGGATTGAGAAGTCAGGTAAGACTGCGAAACTGATGTTCAAGGGCGTTATAAGCTCCGCTACCGAAGAAGCACGAGCCGCAAAGCAATTGATGATGGAAGGTATACTAAACTCCTTCTCGGTGGGTTTTATGCCTATGGAAATGGATGGCAGCACCATTACTAAGTCTGAGCTGCACGAAATATCCCTGGTATCCGTTCCCGCCAACCCAGATGCACGTTTACAAGTGGCCAAGTCACTGAAAGAGGCAGGATTTGAGGATAGTATTATTGAGAAGTTTGCACCAGAGGCTGACGACAACCGTGAGGTCGTTGAGCTGAGAGAGTTAGTCACGGAACTTAGAAGTGAGCTTGAATCCGTAAAGGACAAAGCTGATATGGCGGTAAAGGGGTTGCAACACCTCGCACCGCAAAGGTCGAAGCCGGAAGTCGCTACAGAGCGTCTCCGTATGAGTAAAGCGATCGCACGAGCTGCGGACAAACTACTTGTGGGAGGCGTATCTCGTGAAAAAGCGATGTACCAGGCAAAAATAATAAAACGTTCTAGCGAAATGCTAATACGTTCTAACAAAGGAGACCTATAATATGGGTAAACTAATAGAATTACGCAAGAAACTTGCAGACGGTACGATTACCGAAGAGGAAAAGACACTCTTAAAAGGTCTTGAAGAAGATGTCGCTGCCGAAGAACAAGTTGTTCCAAGCAAAGATGACGAAGAGAAGGCCATTGACGAGCTTGCAACAAAACTAGCGAAAGCATTTGAGTCTAAGACTCAGAAGCCAGTAGTTGAGAAGGACGCAAAAATTGTAGTCACTGATGATACTAAGTACATCGTTGACCCTCAACTTGGTCGTGTCACTGTAAAAGAACTTGATGATATTCAGGTTGAAGTACCAGGCCGTAAGGCTATGGGCAAGACTTTCACATCTGTCAGTCGTAAAACCGTTCACGTTCTCCAGGCGTTCTTCGCTGGTGATAAGCAGAAATTGCAGACACTTGTTGAAGGTACTGGTTCTCGTGGTGGTTATCTCGTCCCAGAAGACTTCCTCAACATCGTTGTTGAAGATAAGCGGGATATGACTGTCATGCGTCAGCTTGCTACTGTCCTACCAGTTAGCACGGATACTATCCACGTTCCAACCTTGGCAAACCGTCCACAGGCAGCATGGCGATCAGAAGCAGCAGTCAAAGCAACTACTACCGTAGACTTTGGCGAGATTGTTCTGACACCATACTCTCTTGCAGCTATCGTTAGCTTGTCAAACGAATTGGTTGCAGACGCTAGTCTTGGTGGCAACATCGTCTCATTGGTCGCACGAGTTATGGCTCGTTCATTGGCCGAAAAAGAAGATCAAGCCTTTTGGACTGGTGATGGTTCTGGTAAACCAACTGGTATCGATAACTACTCGTTCACCACACTACAAGGTGGTTTGACCGACACAACTCGTGCGGATGCTATCATCCGTTCTATCTACACACTGCCTCAGGGCTACCGTAGTAACGCTGTGTTCGTTGCAAACCGCAACACTTGGGCTAAGATTGCAACACTCAAAGATTCTCAGAACAACTACTTGTTGTCAGATCTTGGTAGTGCAGCAAGTCCTACGCTGCGTGGACTCCGAACGATGGAGCAAAACGATATTGCAGACGGTAAAATGTTCGTCGGTGACTTTAGCTACTACTACATTGCAGACCGTGAAGGTATCACTGTTGATACTTCACAAGAAGCTACTGTGGCTAGCCAGAGTGCCTTTGAACGCAACCTGACATTCGTCCGTGTTGAGGAAAGAGTTGACGGAGAACTGACGCTTACACAACCAATTGTGGAGATTCAGGGACTCGGCGGCTTCTAGTCAACATGACTTGCCCTTTGCCCTTCTCGGAGGGCATTGGGGAGGATACATGTTAAGAGTAAAGATAATTGCACCACACAAGAAGTACCGAGTAGGCCAAACAGTCGAGTTGTCTAACAATGAAGCATTTGGTCTTATTGATAGTGGTGTGGCAGCAATCACTAAAGACATGGTGTCTACTAACGATTACAGGATAAAAAAACGTGGCTGATCTCTATACCTATGCACTAACTTCGCTGTCTGACGTAAAAGAAACGTTGGGTATTAGCGGAACATCTAAAGATAACCTGTTGATACGAAAGATTAACCAGGCTACCGATATAATCGAGGGCTACTGTGCGTTGCCATATAATCACCATTTCAAATCTACGACATATACGAACGAGGAGTATGACGGTAGTGGTGCAAATACACTCAGCCTTAAGATGCGACCTGTGACAGCTCTCACTACCTTACAACGCCGACAGACCACACAAAATGAGGACGATTGGGATGATATAGAGGATGATTCTTACTTTTCAGACCTGAACGCAGGGGTTATTGAATTCTTATCTAATCAAGGGCTGGCATGGAACGGATATAGAGTGACATACACCGCAGGGTATACCACCATCCCAGCCGACCTTGCCGAAGCGTGTGTCACACTAGCTGCTTATTTATATGAGAACGGAGCAGCTGGTACAAGTGTTAAGCGTAAGAAAGAGGGTCAACGTGAGCTGGAGTATTTTGAAGTGGCTGCAACTGGTGGCTCTTCTCTAGTGGACAGTCTTGGACTTTCTGGTTCGCTCTCTAGGTATCGCAACTATATACTCCTAGAGGATAAGTAGATGACTGTCTTTTTCAACTCCCACGACATCCAGCTCTACCGCAGGAGACGTATCGGTTCTAGTAATCGCTATGGCATGAGTGCTACCCTGACCGTCATACAGGCCGATATACAGCCGGCAAGCCGAGAACGCATCGAGATGGTCGAAGGACGCTTTGGAGCGGTCTGGGACTGCTTTATGGATGCCACAATAGACATCAAAGAGGGTGATCAAGCTGTAGATACCGCAACGAACAAACGCTACTCGGTCAAGGCTGTTAATACATGGGAGAGTGCTGGTCTATTAGACCACAAGGAGATAGTCCTTGTCAGCATTGATGGATAATGCCTGAAATTACGATTACTATCAAAAATTTGCCTGAAATTAAGATGGCATTTAAGAAATCCCCCATACTTATGGTCAGGGAGCTGAACAAAGCTATCCGTCGATCGATTGTATCTGTAGAGCGAGACTCTAAATCCAATACCCCTGTTGATACAGGTAGGTTAAGATCTTCTACATATGACCGGTTTACAAACCTAACTGGTGAAGTAGGAACGAATACAAGCTATGATATATATGTTCACGATGGTACTAGGTTTATGAAAGCTAGGCCATATCTATGGGATGCCGTGGGTAAGAATGAGAAGGTCATTGATGATAACTTTGAAAAAGCTGTCGAAAACGTATTAGATGAGATAGGGAGCCAGACATGAGTGTATCCATACAAATCAAAGACCAAATAATAAACAAGTTGGAAAGTCTGAGCACTATCCAGTCGGTATATCCTGCCATCAAACTGAACCCCAAGGGCTACCCAGCAGTCTACATAACTGCTAACACCGAGGAGGGCGAGTTTAGCTCGAACGCCGAGAACTCCCGTGTCTATACCTATAATTGTACAGTTATATTCCCTATAGGTCAGGACTTTGTGGCCGAAAGCGAGCGAGAGCGTATGGATTATGCCGAAGTTACAATAGCCCAGGTGATTGATGATGTGATTAATGTGATTGATACCAATTACGAGATTGAGGGAGCACCGGTCTTATTTGCAAATGCCGCAGATGTCGAGTGGGGATACTCAGATGTTGAGGGAGGTGTGGCCAGGGCTGCTAACGTCATTCTCCGTATCTATACAGAAATTACAGTCGTGTAGTTGTTGACGAAAAAGAAATGATGATGCATATATACCATTATGAAACTAACAAGGAGCAATAATGACTAAGTTTGTAGGCCGAAGAGGTACACTCGGCATCGCTATCGAAGCTACTAGAGGAACAGCCGTGTCTCCTACCTATTGGATGCCATTTGTAACGATGTCATTCAAAGATACGATTGAATCCGCACGAGAAGAGCAGGGCATGGGTAAGATCGCCGACTCTGATTCGTTTTATGTAACCATGCGTATGGGAGAGGGCGAAATCGAGTCACAACTATATGACTCAGCTCTCGGCTACATTCTCACATCTCTACTAGGTGCTGTTCCTGTTACAACAGGTGCCAACCCATATACTCACACGTTTACTCTAAGCCAAAGCAACCAGGCCAAGTCACTCAGTCTCTACTGGACAGACCCAGACCGAAGTTATATGTTCCCTCTTGCTGTTGTAGACAGCCTACAGATGAGCGTAGAGCCAAGTGGTATCGTGAGTTGGACTGTTGGATTTAAGACTAAAGGTTCACGAGATTGGGCTGCTCAAACACCAAACTTCACAGCCGTTGGTTCTAAATTTCTCCATCAACACCTCCAGTTCCGTCTTGCCTCTGCTATTGGTGGCCTTTCGGCAGCTACTCCTATCTCACTCAAGAGCCTGGAACTAACCATTAGCCGTAACACAATCTTTGACAATGTAATCGGTACTGTTGAGCCAGAAGATGTACTGAGCCAGCAGATAAGCGTAGAGGGTTCCATTAACCTCAACCTAGAGGACGACACTTACCGTAACTATATGCTTGCTAACACTTATCGAGCTGCGGAGATCAAACTGTTCCGCTCAACAAGCTCAAGCCTTACGTTGCAACTGCCACGAGTGGACTTCTCAGAGTGGGAGCCAGACTATACACTTAACGAGATTGCAAAACAAAGCATCAACCTCAAAGCTAACTATGATACTGCCAACGCACTTGATATAATCTCTACTGCAACACTTATTAACACCAAAGTGTCATACTAAGTAAGAGAAAGGGCAACATGGGCAAAATAGTAATCAAACGCAAAGTGACTTTAGAGTTTCTTGGCGAAGAATATAAAGACGGCTACCTCACATTCAAGGCTATCCCTGTAAAAGATTACACGGGTATGCTGGCAAAACTACCTAAAGACGGCGAAGAGGACAACGGTAAGTCAATCACTATGATGCTCGATCTTTTGACTACTTACTTCGTAGAGGGTAAGTTCCCTGACGATGAGGGTAAACTGCAGGACGTCACTAAAGAGGACGTCGGTGATATTGACCAAGAGACGGCAATTCATTGTTTTGAAACTGTAGTCGGGAAGAAAACTGACCCAAAAGACTAGAGGCTTTAAAACAAGCCATCCAGAACGATCACCCAAATGATGAGATCCTGATGTGGCAATACCGCCAACTGCTGCACCTATCCTATGAGGATTTTATGAATGAACCGACCCATGAGTTGTTTACTAATATGCACATATACGGTCTAATTCAAAAGAAGCAACAGTTAGAAGCTAAACACTCAGGATAATCATGGCACAAGCAAACATCAAAGCAGTCATCACAGCAGAAGATCGAGCCTCGGCAATACTGAAAGGGTTTTCTGACCGTGTTGAGAGCATGGGGGCATCTGTTGTCAATGTTGCTAAGAGGGGGGCGGTCGCTATGGGAGCTGCTGCTACCGCAGCCACAGGATTTGCCATCAAGTCTGCTGCCGACTTTGAACAAACCCGCATTGGATTGGAGAATATGCTTGGTTCGGCCGATAAAGCTAGAGCCGTATTATCAGAGGTTAGCAAGTTTGCCGCCGACACCCCGTTTGAGTTTCCGGAGTTAGCTGGCTCAGTTAAACAGTTAATCGCCTTCGGATTCAGTGGCGAGGATGCAATCAAGACCATGAAGCAACTGGGCGATGTCTCGGCTGCTATTGGTGCTCCTATTGGCGACCTGTCTTACTTGATGGGTACACTGAAAACACAAGGCCGAGCATTTACTATTGATATACGACAGTTTGCCCAGCGTGGTGTTCCTATCTATGAGTACCTGGCCAAAGTGTTAAACACAAACGAAAAAGCTCTGACTGGGATGATTGAAGCAGGCAAAGTCGGATTCCCTGAAGTTCAAAAAGCCTTTGAGTTGATGACGTCCGAAGGTGGCAAGTTCCACGGTACTATGGCAAAACAGAGCAAGTCTTTGTCTGGCCTATTCTCTACGTTGAAAGATAACATTGGCCAGACTGCCAGAGAGCTAGTGGGTATCACCCAGACCGGTGATATAAAAGCTGGCAGTCTCTTTGATAGAGTACGAAATGGAGCTGCTTGGCTTATCGAGAACTTGCCCCGTGCTATACAAATCGTTAAGGATTCAATAAACCAGATATTACCAACACTCCAACAGTGGGCAACAAACATACAAGATGTTGCCATACAGGTTGGGGACTATCTTTTACCGAAGTTCGAGGCTCTGTATAATACGATACGAGATAAGATCATGCCAATACTCAACGATCTTTGGCACAATGTAATAGAACCATTGATCCCTGTGTTTGGTACGCTACTCGTTGTTGCTATTGGAGGTGTGGTTGATATATTAAACGGCCTTCTTGATAGCATTGCATGGGTTGTGAAAGCTATACAAGATGGTAACCCATTTGTAATTGCACTTGCTGGAGCATTTGGTCTATTGGCTGCAGAGATGGCTTTCACGCAAGTATTTAATGCTCTGACCATTGGCTTTAATACGCTAAGATTAATCACTATACCAAATGTCATGGCAAGTGTTGGTGCTCTACAAAGTTTGATAGCCCTGCCGACTGTATTTGGGGCAATAGGCATTGGAGCAGCACTTGCAGCACTAGCAATGGTGTATGACGCTGCAATGAAAACAAAACAGGCTATTGATGATACGCTCAATGCGACCCGACAAGCTGGATCCTCAAACGAAGCAGTGATTGGCAGACTACAGGCTTTAGTTAAGAACGGTACGCCACAGCAACAAGAAGCAGCTAGGCGGGCTTTGGCGGGGCTAGCCCAGCAAGGCAGTTTTGCTACTGGTGGTTATACCGGAGCTGGTGGCATAAATGAAGTAGCGGGTATAGTTCACAAAGGTGAATATGTCGTGCCCCAAAGCCAGGTTGACCAGAGCACCGGTATGCCGAAGATGGGTTCAGCTCAGACAGTCAACATTACTGTACAGGCCGGAGCATTTATGGGTAGCCAACAAGACGCTCGACAATATGCCCAGATGATTATGGATGCATGGAACGACCTACAAAGTATGGGTACGGCAAGGAGGACTGCATAATGGCATACATATTAGACGGCACAGAGATACGAGCACCACATGAGCTATCTGAAAAGAACGACAGTCAGTATGCTCAGAACCGAACGCTTGATGGCCAAGTAAACCGTGACTACTTTGGGGATAACAAGCGTGTATGGAGGCTCCAGTATAAAACAACCAATGCGACCGATTATGCTGTAATTAGGGCTATATATAATAGTTATCTATCAAATGCTATTGCTAAGTCCTGGTCTGTAACAGAACCAAACTACACTATATCGGCCACCACAGTACACATAGACCTCATAGAACGGGGTTTCAACGTCAAAGGTGAAGATTACCTGTCCAACTTCGATCTAATACTTACAGAGGCTTAAAATGGTGCAAAGTGTATCATCCGCATTTACCGCAGAGGAACGGGATACCGTCCGTTCTATTGCCCATAGTTTGCAAGTATCCTGGAAAAAGGATACAAACATTGGTAACAGGACATTTACTATTGGGGTTTCGCTTATAGGGGGCAATGATGGGATAGGCATAAACCCAGGGGCTATTGGCGGGGCAAGCATTTATAACTACTTTGATGAGTCTGAGTATGTGATGTCTTTGGCCTGGGAACATGGCTTGAAGATGCCAGCTGGAGGCTTAACGAAAGCAATGGCAGAGGCAGAGATAGATAATACATCGGGTAGGTTCACTCCTCGCTATATGGGCGGCAATTCAGAACTATTTACGTCTGTGCTACCGAGCCGACCATTTATGATTAGTGCTGGGTTTGAGTTTGAGGGGATAGATCAAACTGTACCGGAGTTTGCGGGTGTTGGAACAAGACAACCCAGAACAGATGCCCGTAGCAAACGTTTGCTGTTTCAGGGAGCGGACTATGTGGACTTCTTTCAGAACAGGTATCTTGACCAAGAAATTATGTTCACCGCACAGTTCACGGGTCAAGTTATAGAGACGCTGTTTCAGTCATTAGGTATGTCCACAAGCCAGTATGAGGTAGACCAAGGGATTAATATTATTCCATTTGGTTTGTTCGAGAAGGGCACTCGCTTTGATGGCATTATAGACGACTTAGCACAAGCTGAGTATGGACATGTATTTCAGGATGAGACTGGCAAATTTAAGTTCTGGGATAGGCAACACTGGGATACTGCACCGTATAACTCAGTACAGAGACTACTACTCACAGGTCAGGTTATAAATGCCGAAGCCCCCGACACAGATCACCTTATAAATGTGGTAGAGGTAAACGCCCCCATACGGCAGAAACAGCCGGCACAAACCATATTTAACCTACCTCCTCTCAGCTCTTTCAACGTTCCTAGCAACTCGTTTACGGAACAATTTTTCGAGTTTCAAGATCCTGTGTTGGCACTCACTGACCCTACATCAAGTGGAACAGTATCTTATTTTGTGGCTAATTCATTGGCAGACGGAACAGGTACTGATGTTACCGCCAGTATCACGGTCAAAAATGTTGGTACGTTTGCTAAGAGTGTAAAGTATAGATTCCAGAATAATTCCGCAAGTACAGCATATATAACCCAGCTTGTATTGTCTGGCAGGGTTGCTAAACAAGTAGGTGACCTGTACTATCGAGAAAAAGATGACTCATCTGTTACAGCTTATCAAGAGCACCCCTATAAGATAGACAATCCATACATACAAAATGCGAGTTGGGCAGCTTCACTATCTCGAATGCTACTCAATGATTTTTCAGACATAGAGAATCTACAGAAGTTGACCATCAGGGCTATACCAGAACTCCAAAATGGTGATCTGATTAGTTGGCAAGGTCGCTATTGGAGGGTCTACAATATACGAAGCAAATTAGACCCTGACGTGGGCTTTGTGCAAGATATTATGGTTCTGCAGCGTACAATAACAACGTACTTCCGTATTGGTATGTCTACCATCGGCGGAAGCGATAAAATAGCACCATAGGAGGCGATATGGGAGTAGATCAATCACTAACAGGGGTACCGCAGTTTGATAATCTTGAGGTAATAAAAGTTATGAAGCAGTCATTGAATAAACCCGCCAATACTGAGCAAGTGGGTATATACGTTCAGCATGGACTTGGATATGTACCAGTAATTGAGGGACACTTATTCAATCCAACAACAGATGGTACTTCATACTCAATGCCTCTGCCGGCTATATTTATGCAATACGGATTGGCTGGTGCTCCAGGGGCTGATAACGGTAAAGTTGAACTTGTTGCAAGAGTAACAGCTGATATAAACACAATCTTTTTTGAGATAGTAACCCCTAACCATTCAGGCAGCTCCCAATACTACTATGCGAACAATCTTGACTATAACTTTCTAGTTCTACTCAAGCGTTTCAAAACTAGCTAGATTTTTTGCTGTCCGATTGATCTCTGGTCGCAAATTCCTGTTACACGAACAATCTTGACTTGATTGTATTCAACAGTACGCCATAGGAATACTTTGCTTGTTCCATCTGAGTAGGTGTATTTGCAGTTCTCATTCTCTGTACCAGGTATAGGCTGTATCTCATACGCCACAACCGTAACCGGTGCAGCTTCCGGTTGGGTAGGTGGCTGTGGAGATTCGCTCTGAGGTGTTGACTGCGGCACTTCTGTACGTTGAGAGCTAGGTGGAGTCCCCGTGCTTTCTTGCAAATCTGTTACGTCTGCTTCTGTATTAGTGATGCGAGCTTCGTGATTCTCTACCTGACCTTCTAACTGGTCTACACGTTGAGGTGTATTGTCTTCTGACTGGGCACTGTTGTGGGTTAGTCCATAAGAACCTATACCTGTAACTGATAACAGAACTGCTGATGTGATAAGTAATTTCTTCATAGTGACTACAGTCTATTCTACTTATGCCACAATGTCAATAGTTGTTGACGAATATCACACACTCGGTTACATATAGAGTATGAATATAACACAAGGGCAAATATAAATGGCTTACGCATCTTGGTCAGTAGTCTATGGGGAACAACCATCAGCAGCAAAATGGAACATACTTGGTACGAATGATGCCCATTTCTATTCGTTTCTAGGCGATAACCTTCCGTGGCAAACGTGGACACCTACGTTTGCTAACTTTACAAAGGGTAGTGCTACGGTGACAGCTAAGTATACGCAAGTCGGCAAGACGGTGCACTTTAGGCTAGAAGTTACACTTAGTTCTTCGACAATGGGATCTATTCCTACGTTCACTCTACCAATCACAGCAAGCAGTTATTTGACGGGTACACCAATAGGTCAAGTAGAGATAACAGACACGGGTACAACAACATATACTGGGGTTTGTAATCTTGTGACTACTACCACAGCAAAAATGGTGTATCTGGATTCCAACACAGCCAAACAAAACATAACATCTACTCAACCTATGACATGGGCAAACACTGACGTATTCGCTATTACAGGCACTTACGAAGTGGCATAATTATGACAGATGTACTATCACAATACGGGCTAGCAGGGGTAGTCATCACCGCCTTGGTAGCTGTAGTGGTGTATCAGAACCGTAGAATAGAGACCCTATATGAACAGCGTAGGCAGGACGGCATAGAGAACAGAGATAAGTATGATGCTATCATGTCTGAATTCTCACAGACTGCTAAACTATTGCTTGCTAAACTATCAGGTGGAGGCAGCTAATGTTTTTCAGACGCAAACGCCAAGAGAAAGAGATAGAAGAAATCAAGCAGGATTTTCACAATAGAATAAATACAGATATTAGTATCCAAAAACAAATAAACAAAAAGTTGGCGAATGGTATTACTTTGAAGGTATATGCAGCCACAGGAGGGCATAAATGATAGACGGCTACACAACCGCATCAATAATTATTAGACTAGCAACCATTTGTATACTTACCTATGTGGTGATACGTCAGATACGGATACTCAAACCGCCCACAGAGTTGCAGTGGCTCAAGCGTCTACTCATATCTCTTGTCTGTGTTATGATGTTCAACTCAATCTTATCAGTATATGTGAACTTCCATCGGCAGATTGACGGAAACTTGATACCTAATGCTCGTCATGTATCCGCCATATTTAATGCCCTAACTGGCCTCTGTTCGGCTACTATCCTAGCCATTGTTTACTACCGTAACGACGAATAAGGAGTAGTATGACCGCACAAGACTACGCCGTCAACTTCCCTTACGGGGCTACCTCGTGGCCATATACAGCTCTCCGACCCCACAAAGGTGAGGATAGGCCGTGCCCCATAGGTACCCCATTAGCAATCAATGGACAGGTTATTGGCCTGACGGGTGCGACTGGTGAGGTATACGATGCACAAGGCAATAAGGGTACGCCCGCAGCTGCCCATCTTCATATCCAGGAACACACTGCTGGCAACTATGCCAATGTACGCAAGCCTCAGAACGCATTTAAGCCTGGCGTTGTCATTGGCGTGTATCCTAAAAGTGCGGGTGACGGTACGTTTGGTAAGTTTATAGATATTAGAAGTGATGATGGCTGGGTCGATAGCTATTGCCATCTGAGTCAAATTAACGTCCAAGTAGGACAGAGAGTAGGAGAAGAAATGGCAAACATGGTAGATAGAGGCGGAGTAGATACAGTTTTCAAATTGGCTCTAGATAGAGCACCGACAGAAGCTGAGTACGCTCGGTTCGTAGGCAAGGACTGGGCACCGCTGCTTTTCTGGGCATATACCTCACAAGAATACAAAGACCGCTATGCCAGTCTGGTAGCCAGGTATGAGTTTTGGAAACAGGCACAAGCATTGCTAGGTGACGATGTTACCAAGCAGAACATGGAAGCAAAGATAAAAGCTAAGTACGGCAGTGGCGGTAATTGTACCCCTGACGAACGAAGTTTCCTTGACTCAATGTATAAAATAGTTAATAAGAAAGGTTAATCAGATGGAATACAATCTTCCCCCTAAAGTTCGTGCAGCCCTCTACGCCCTCACAGCCGTAGCTTCACCAGTTGTGGCCTACCTCGGCACTCAAGGCAAGCTAGACGACTTCTATGTCGGTCTGTTTGCTGTTATTGTAACAGCAGTGAACGCACTAGCGTTTGGTAATGTCACAAAGTAGTTGATTTTTAACGTCACTAGGTCTATACCTAGAACATGGAAGCTGACAATAACCCGTTCCCAGAGATAAAGATAATTAAATGCCCACCACCGATGGAGGGTATAGCTCGTGCAATAGCCAGAGTAATACGACCAGTGCCCGACCTTGGTATCGCACATGGCGATCACCAAAACTCAGGAGCAGCAGTCATGATAGACGCTGTACTAGAAGATGGCCGAGAGCAGCCTCAGATTTAATTTTGGAGAGTTTGACGCATTAGTCGCCGAAGGCATTGAGGAGTGGGACGCTATTAAGGGAGGCATGGTGAAACTTATAGCTGAGATAGATGCTGACTTTGCGGATGTTGTCCACAGGTATAACCCTGATGTGGAAATTAGTGATATAAATCACATTGACTAAAATAACCGTAAGCGTATAACTAGAGTGCCAGCACGCACCTTTGTGTTCTCCCAATCATAGATCGTTGGTAACCACCTATTTGCGTATAAAATAAATACATAGAAAAAGACCCGAAGCTGGACGGGTCTTTTTTCTTATTTATGAACGACTCCACATCAGTCATAAATATCTGTGAGCTACAGGACTGATACTAGCCCGTCTCCAAACACTGTACCAGCTACCCTGTAACTCTCCTACTGACTAGCAGCAGGTCTCCTGGCACGTTCGGGAACTAAAGTTTCGTACCTACAGTCTTCGACGGGGATTCTTGTGTTCCCCGCCTACCCCATACCAGGAAATCTACTGCTAGTCTAGGTGGCTAACTATCTTCTCCATGTCTCACCATTATCATAAGGGTTTACGCCATTTACTCCTTTATGGCAATTTGGGCATTCTGACCCTGGACTTATATACTCGTATCGTTGTTGAATTTGTGGCTCTAAAGATGCTCGGTAGGCTTTCCAGTTTCTTCCACCACTTCTGCTCAAAGTTATAGGCATGTCCTGACAGTCACGCTTTACTAGCCATTTCTGACTTGGTTTCAGACACTCATCAAACGACCAGTTGCAGTATTCTATCTCTTTCATTTCTTTCTTGTAACTTTCATATGTTTCGCCCCCAATAACCAGAATGAAAAGTTGAACCTACTGTTATACCACCATACACTTAATTTACTCATAGCCTTTTCTCCCTTTATTTACTCCACCAACTACCTTACTTATACAGTGTCTAGTGGTCAGAGCACGGGAGATTACGGGTCGTTTCACAGTGTTGCAACACCGCTACTGCCGCCCCAACCAGACAATATATACATCCGATTACTCTCCCAGACTCTAACCACAATTAACTGTATTGAACTGATGAGTATGATAGCACCGAGTAGTGGACGACTTTTCTCTCCCTAGGTAGGTGCAGCTCTCGCTGTTCCCTAGAACTTGTCTTGTGTACGTTTGGCGTTATTCTCTCGGACGCTATCCGATACCTTACCTGACCGCCATGCCTGGTTTCGTGTCACCACAAGACCACCGTTGCGTCACTAAATCGGGTCAATTCCCTGCTCCCACTGGTTAATTACTCCAGCTCGGTCGCCCAGCCCTCGCTGCTATCTACTCACCAATTCTATCTATGCAAGTTGTTAACGTTCAGGTGCTCGCAAAAAACGCATCTGTGTATATATTACACCATCAAGCCAATGATGATCTGTGGTAGCGGTGGACATACTACCAACGCTGTCATTATCACAGCCCAAGTTGCTAGTAGACCGACCTTGTGCCGCTTCACTATGAACCATAGGATGCTAAGAGTTCCGAGCCTTGCAAGCTCTTTGAGAGCGTTGTCTTTGGCTGTTACTTTTGTTTTTATTGGTGTTTCTTCGTACTGCATGGTTGCCCTTTCTTTTTAGTAGTACAACTACATACTAGCACAAGCGGTATACTATGTCAACGACATTTTAAGTCTGGCCTCTTTAACAGATACTCAGCTGTGGATAAACTGCCCTTGTCGCCATTGTGAAAGCCACACATAGGCTGTAAATTGTCCTGGTCGCTTCGCTTGGACTGGTCACGACCTCGGCTGATATCGTGGTCTATAGTTAATGTATCTATAGTCAAAGCTCCGCCGCCGATCACACAGTACCAGTAGCCCTCATGGGATGGCGGGTGGTTGCTTATCCACTCGTTCCGGTCAGATACCCATTGCTTGCCGACCTTACCCATACGCTTCATCGGCTTCTTGGGCTTGGCGTTGAGGTTGTATGCACACTTACCACACTTCTTTTGCAGGGAGTTGTACTGCACGAATGTAGTGCCACAACCGGTGCACATACGTTCAATCACTTACCCTCCTTACTATTAGATAGCTGAGCGATACGGCGGTCTACATACTTCGCCCATGAGTTTCTCTCTCCACATAGCCTTTCCCAGTGCGAGCGTATGAATTGAACCTTGAGTTTATTCAGTTCATCGACCCTAGCATCCTCTATTAGTGACTGTAGGGCTGCTTTGGCTTCTACATCAGCTCTTTTGCATGGCTCGCACGTGTTATCTGGTCTACCGTTCGGGCATATCCTGTGCTTGTCCAGTATCGCATCCAACTCATCTGTACTATCTACGCTCATCGGGTTTTCTCCAAGTATTCTCGTAATCGTTTAGCAACATCTGCTGGTGTGTGACCATCCCATTCGGCTGCCTTGTCCCTGCGTTCTATGTCGAACAAAGGCCAATCATCTTCCTGGTAGTGATTAGTTATCTGACCAGTAGGCAACTGAGCTACGACAACAAACCATCCGCCTCCAAAACATAGTTCACCATCTGAGTGTCGTTTACTCTTGTGAACACCATACTTACCTTGTGCCGCCCATTCATTAAACAAGGCTGCGTTATAGGCTAGACGGTAGGCATACAGCTCATTAAACGTATGGTAGCCATCTGATGTCTCGCCCGTAACCTTTGTCCTATCCTCTATTAGTGACTGTAGGGCTGCTTTGGCTTCACAACCAACACATACGCCCTTGTCTAATTTGAAATAGTGAATCGTACACCATGGTGTTGTAGCCTCACTTGTGTACACAGCATTTATGCCAGTGCCGATTTTGTATAGAACTTTCTCCAACTCATCTGTACTATCTACGCTCATTTTGTGACCTCCTTAAAAACGTGTAGCCCTAACTGTGGGTTGACTGCGTTGCGTAATAGTTTGCGTTGACCCTTTGTGTTTGCCGGCAGTTCTATGCCATGGTGTGCTGCAAGTGTTTCCTTGGTCGCATTTGTAACAGCACCTTTGTATGAGCGTTCACTGATATATGGCACGATGTCCTTATTGCTCCAGAAAAGGTGTCGGTCTATGTTTGCCTGTGGTTCAACTAATGTCTTGTAATATGGTATGACGTTTTCGACTACCCAAACACCCTTATAGAAGTGTCGCAGAAACAATATCTCTTGGTATAGTGTCATATCTGGGTAACGGTAAATACCCCATCCAGCAAGCCCCGTGCTAACTCTTGAGTGTGTCGGACACGGTGGGCTGCTCCAAATCATGTCAAACTCTTTGAAATGCTCCAAAAGATACTCATGTGCATCTGCACAAATAACGGTATCGTTCGGGAATAACTCGCTATACAGCTTGGCAATATAAGGCTCGTTTTCAACAGCGACCACCTCATGCTCATCACCCCATAACCAGCGATTGCCACCAATACCAGCATACAAGTTCAGTATTCTCATCATTTATTCCTTATAGGTTGGTTAGGTTTATGTTTCAGCTTTTTAACTATTTTGTCCCAGCATTCAGGGCAGATGTGTACTTCTTCTTTGAGTGCCGAGCCACCGTAGCCATCTGAGAAGATATGCTCAGCCAATGCACCAATCCTGTAGTACTCTTTCCACCAATGTCTAGCTTTAGCCAGAGGTGTCTCGCACACATCACACAACGTATATTTACCCATCTCACTCACCTCCTTGATACTGTTGGTAGTAGGTCATAGCTACTTCTCCAAGACTGCGTCAGATGCACAGTGGTATACGTCATTGCTAAAGTACCAGCCCTTTGACGGGATGTTGACGGTCACTTTCTTACCAGTACCAACGACAGCATCTAAATCTCTGGCGTTCTGTGTATCACTGTTTGCACAAAAGCTAGGCTGTACATCCTCTCCTGCTGTCTCACTAAAACGGATGTGGTAGTTGGTTACGCCCCACTTGCTGTCCTTTGAGTATATGTAGCCTGTTAGTGTATCGTTAGAGAATTGCACATTGGATATACCAATGAACAAAACCACCCACACAATACCAAGCACAAAACCTGTGCCAGCAGACAGACCGCCCTCATAATCTACTACCATCCTGTAGCCGCCAAAAACTAGTAGCCCTAGAGCTATCAAACCAACTATTACTGTTAATGCTATCATATCTATTTCTCCTTATTGTTAGAGTTAGTGGGTTCGGTGGTGTCTCTGTCAACCCAATCTGTACGCTTCAAATCTTCAAGTGTATTTATGAGGCTCTCTCTGGTGTACTTGTCTATGAGGGGGAGGATTGCTTCGGCTTCTTCTCGGGCTTTTGCTTTAACCGCCTCATTCGCCATCTTATAAGAGGGAGCACCATGCGTGAAATGGTCTAGCAGCTCTTCTTTTACCTTAGTAGTGTCGCTCATCCCATCTCCTCCTGTTTAAGTGTGTTCATAGGTCTTTGCCGAGTAGTTTGGCTATACCAGCTATGAGCAGCGTAAACACAGTCATAACGATGCCAATTACTAGTTGGAATACAAAGATTGCTGCACAGATGAGGAACCCGAACCAGAATAATGTTAGTATTGCGTTCATAGTAGTTTCCCCTGTTTAGGTGTTGGTTCTGTTGGCTTTGGCGGCTCACTCGGTTTAACAACTGGCCGCTTGTACCGGGGGAAGTCTTTGTCAAACTCTGTCTCCCAGTCCTTGAGCGGGGCTACATAGAGCGTCACGCCGCCTCTAACCCTTTGTGTAGGGTAGTTTTTAAGCTTACTCACGAGCATCGAGTAGGTATCTGGGTATGAGCGTGTTCCGTCCTTGCGGGTGTATACAATCTGCACGTTCACTTTGTCGGCTTGCTCTACACGGAAGTCTGCTATACCTATCTGTGGCTTCCCGCCACCCCAAATCGGTTTGTCTATCTCGACTAGTATTTCCCTCATCGCTTCCTCCAATCATCAAACATTAGATACGCCCAGGCTACGAAGAGTATCAGCACAATCGGCCATATAGCTGCCCAGTACTGCCTAAACAATAGGTATACTTCTTCGCTACTCATAAACTATAAAGTCCATATCCCCGACTTTCTCGGTGAAGTTCTTCCGTCTTGCCTTGCCTCCCTTGGAGCCAGCAGAGCGGGCTAGCTCTCTGTTAGCGAAGAAACCGCCCGTACCACTTGCCTTGCCACCTTTCGCTCCAATCTTCTTATAGAAGTCGGGGTCTTTTGCTTTGTTTGCCGCAGCAGCTTTCTTGCCACCTTCCTTCGTGCCAGCCATTACTTAGCCCTCAACTTTCCCTGTTTGTGCATCTTTCGCATACGGCGAGCTTGTGCCTTGCGTCGTTCTGGTGTCCATGAGGCGGCCATTTTAGCTTTGGTAGCTGGGGCGACCTTTTTATTCTTGCTGCCTACTGGTCGGCCTCGCTTCTTCTGACCTAGAAACGCTTGATATGCGTCTAGCTGCTCACGAGTCATGTACTCTGGTTCTACTTTGAACACCTCTACAAAGAACGCTGGTGCTTCTTCTACTAACTTTCGGTCAATGATAGTGTTTGGGGCATACTGGCCATCACTTCGGTCTAGGTCGTTATCAAGTGTAATGACTTGGTATGGTTGTGTGCCATCTTCACACTGTTCTTGGTACAACGCACCCTTCTTAACTGTTGGTGTATCTTTGATTAGTTTAAATGTTCTTCGTCCCATTGGTTTCTTCTCCTTTGAATTACTTGTTGTGTACCTAACTTGATCTTCGGTGACGTACCAGTAGTCACTACCGTCTAGGTACTCAGCCTTCCAGTCATCATCGCTGTCTTTCGTCACTAACCTTACTTTTTCACCCACACTAAAGGGTGTGCCTGTTTTGAAGACCTCAACTATCTCTCCCTCATTGAACTTACTCATACCGTTTCCTCTCTTGTTAGTTTCTCTAATACCGTCTGACTATACGGCTTGCCCTTTGGTAGCATTGCTGCCCGTACCTTGGTTGTAATATCATCGGGGTCGCCCTTTGATACTAACTCGGCCAGGTACTCGTCTATAGCCTTCTTCTTTGGCTCCATGAATAGGTCGTAGGTGTCCTCGCCCAGTGCTTCACGCAGGGCTGCTTTGTCGTATGTCATCTTCTGCACATTACTTAGCCGAAACTGATAGCCGTCTATCTCTTCGCTCCGGCCATTACTGCCTATGTACTGCGGGATAGCCTTCTTGAGCTTCTCTTTGAGTGCCTTGCCAGCCTTCTCGTAGTCTGTGGCTATTTGCCAGGACTTCATTACATCGGTAAATGTAGCGTCGGCCAGCTCGATAATCTCTCCTGTTTGTTTGATGGTTTCCTTAATCATTAGAATGGCCTCTCGATGTCCTTAACCCACTGTCTTTTCTCTAGGAATGGAAGTTTCTCGACCAACCATAGTACTCCTGTATGCTTTGCTACTGTATAGGTCAGGAACTTTACGCCAGACTGTAGGTCGGGCTGTACATCGTTTATCGGCGTATCTACATCCGGATGGATGGCCCAAGGCTCATCAAACTGGTATGGGTATTGGCCGTTCATACTAGTCCATCCTCAAGTGCTTGCATGACCGCATCAACTTCTGCTTCTGTGTCAATCTTTGCCTTGCCTATTACAGTGTCAATGATTTTCTTTTTAGCATCATCAGTAGCATGGCCGTACTGTTCAAATTCCTTGTTGAGTGCATCTTTGGCTTTGGCTAGGTTAGATACAGGTGCGTCCATATGGCCGTCTGCATCTTTGGCTTTGGCTAGGTTAGATACAGGTGCGTCCATATGGCCGTCTGCATCTTTAGTGTCGTCTAGGGC
>Ga0208546_1000106_pt1 | contig 39322 bp, 59 predicted proteins | sample DEB19_08_DNA_4_FD_184528 | JGI IMG/M metagenome (GOLD analysis project Ga0208546, IMG submission 184528) | Aqueous microbial communities from the Delaware River and Bay under freshwater to marine salinity gradient to study organic matter... | ecosystem: Environmental > Aquatic > Marine > Coastal...
GATGAACACCCTTTCACTGCGACTCTTTTGCCGCACTATGTAATCATTAACTTCTTCTTCACATGATTTTTCAAGCCCATTTAAAAGCCGATCCCACACCCCACCCCATACAACAGGGATTGCGTACTCTTGCGCTGACAACTTCACAGCCTCTGCAACTCTGTGACATAGTGGCCAATCCCATCGTGGGTGATTGCCGAGCATCGGTACAAGATCAACAGCGTGTCCAGTCAAGTGGCGACTGTTCATCGTATGGCTCGCACCAGCCTTGACTAGCTCTTTTTGCCGCGTAACTGTACGTATTCCTTCCATAACTTTGAAGTCCGTGTCAGTTAATTCGATGGCTCGTTTGACCACAAGGCACAGATCATCATGAACATATTCCAGCTTTTCAAGCGATTCTTTACTTAGTGAGAACTTCGGCATCTTCTTTCCTTATCGCGTTAATGATTGCTAGTTGCTGCTCAGTGGTCATGGTATCACCTTCTGTGATAGGTGCATCTGACACAACCACAATTTCACTCACATACGCTGACACATGAATAGTCACTGTTTCAGCCATTGCGGGTGATGAATATAGTAGAAATGCTATAATGCTAAAGATAATAAACATGCATCCTCCTGTCACAGCATTCGCACCTGTGTTGCATATCACGGTGGATGCTACCGATTCGTGACATCTTGTTAAGTGTTACCAAAAGCGAATCATCGGTTGTGAAGATACCTATATCAGCAAGTTTATTGATGATTTTTCTAGCCGGTATTCGTGTTTTGCTCTCAGATAGAACCTTAATTATTCCAGCCTTTAATTGCCCATGATTAACTTTATCTGTCATTCTTCCTCCTATTGTTTAGGTTGGATGAATGATACATGAAAATCAGTCCGTATCAGATTTATTTTTGATTTCTTTAATTTTTATCTGATTTAATTTGTATGTTGATATACCAACTACAATTGCTACGATCACAGCAACTAGCTGAAGCCATCCTGTGAGTTGATCTAGCCAGATTGGGGCTGATCCTGTTATGCCTGCTACTGTATATCCGATTGGAACCTGAGCGTTTTCTACTAATCCCTGTACGTGCTGCTTCATTATGCTCTCTATTTTAGTTAGTAATTGTAATTATATCTGATTATACCATTGGTGGTATCCACATAAAATACACAATCTGATAAAGGATAATTCCAGAAAAGAATCCAGTTAAGAATTCTCCTATAGCTGTATGAACACCAATATAATCAGGCATAAATGATATATATTTAACAGACTTTTCTAATGTTTGAGTGCGGCGAATATATCCATTATTCTCCGCATAAATCCAGATACCCCACCCGATCAGATATGCAATCGGCCTGACAAACGCACCAAACATCAACCACGGAGATACCGCTACGGCTATACCAACCCAGACCACAGCCTCATCCAGCAGCAGGATCAGGCATTTATACAGCCAGTTCGGGATATGCGGTTGTAGCCAAAGGATTAGGATTTCCACCCTCTCAGGTGTGCTTCCAGGTTTCATTGGCTCTCCGATGCTGATACCACGCCCGTTACCCAAACTCTTACCAGCGAAGGCCGTAGCGCCTGCCAGAAGGCATAACATATAAGTTATAGCTCCTGCGTTTGGTAATAACACATAAGTTATGATGGAAAATGGTGTGGCATATAGTGCTTGCCTCAGCCATCGTGGGAGTTTTGGCCAACCACCACCACACATTCTGGACACCAACATAAGATATGGGATTAATAACACATATGTTATCAAATAATAATTCCTATGATTATTCCGACAAAAATTCCCATTAATAGCCAGACAATCAAAAATCCCATATTAGTAATATTCTTCAACTATGATTAAGCCAGATCCACCATCGCCGCCTGCTGTTGTTCCTGCAGCACCGCCAGCCCCACCCGCTGTAATTGTGTATGTATATGTCGCTGCGGGAGATGAAATGTAAAGTTCAAAATACTCGCCAGCCCCACCGCCGCCCGTCTGTGTGGTGCTGCCAGTTGGAGCGCCCTGACCACCAGATCCAGAGTTTGCTGCGGCATTTGCAGGCGTTCCTGAACCAACAGTGCGCGATGTGCCTCCTAGCGAGGTTATTCCACCATGCCCCCCAATGGTTCTAGATGCAAACCCACCGTGACCAGCCATCCTGAATGTTGCAGAGCCAGATCCCCCAGTGCCACCAGCGCCGCCAGATGCTGTGGAGCCGCCAGCCTCTCCACCAGACCCACCATTTGCTACAACAGAGTTGAACGTAGTATTCCCACCAGTCGCACCAGCATTAGTTGCAGCAGCACCACCGCCGCCACCTGCACCCCATGCTCTAACTAGTATTGCTGTACAGCCAGTCGGGGTTGTGTAGGTCGCCCCCGTTCCTGACGTAAGATATTGGCGAGTAGACTTGGTTGTGAACCAACTTAAAGCGCCACTTCCATCTGTTGTTAGCCGCTGATTCGCTGTTCCATCGTCTGAAGGCAGGGTTAAGGTGTAATCAGCAGCTAATGTTGCAGGAGCTTTAATCGTAACTTTATTTGTTCCATTATCTGTATCTTCTGCCATAGATACACCAGCAGCCGTAGCAGCGGTTCCATTAATGGCGACAACACCAGTGAATGTATTAGTATCAGTAAATATATTTGCACTTCTAAGTGTCGGAAATATTCCAGCCGGAACAGTAAGCCTTACGTTTCTTGTCCCAGATCCCCAATTTACAGCAGCATCGGCATTACTGCTTTGCAATATTGTGTCACGACTCAGGGTATCCGGCGTTCCGTCAGTAACGGTTCCGATTCCCGCCTCCCAATCTGTACCGTCATCAATCAGGTATGAAACTTGTGCGCCAGTTCCAACCGCTGCGACAAAGGTTTGAAAGCCTGTGGTAGCACCAGCGAGATTAAGCGTTCCGGTTCCTTGCGTTGTTGAAGTTTCTAATACGCGATCACCTAAAACTACTGCCATTATGGTATCTCCTCAATCCTGTAAGACTTCTGAAATATTTGAAAATTCCTGTTCACAATCGGCTTTAAATCCGTCATCAATCCATAAACATATCGGCGCTGATAGTGTGTCGTTGCTGCCGGATCACTGATATATAATACATCTTTAGATGCACCGCGTAAACGATCTATGTCATAAAGAGTACCGTACATTTCAGTTTCACTCCCAAAATCAAGCGAGAATTCTACAAATCTATAGGGGTCACGGCGCAATGGTATAGGCTCACCATTAACAGTTCTTGACACCCTAGAATTGTCTATAAATCCTTCAGCCAGATTATAGCTCATATTTACATCAGGCTGAAACTTCATTGACATATAAAGCCTGCCAGCCTGTAAATATCCATCTACGTTTGTTGCATCGCTAAACTCTAACTTCCAATAACGATATGTTCCACCGCTGAAATTATGAACGAATATATTCTGATCGTATCCTTGATCTGTTCCAGTAATAAGACTTAATGCACCACTTGAGTAATCCGTGACAGCGCTTGTCGTCCCGCCCTTTACGGTAACGGTTCCTGCAGAGCTTCCGTTGTGACCTATGAGTGAGATCAGGTTTATTTCAGTTGCTGTGCCAAAATCTATAGCAACATATCCAGTCGATAAATCAGTTATTCTCCACACTCTGTTGAGCGAACGCTTTTGCAGATTGTTAACTGCCATCGCACCAACTGCGGTAGATGATGTCAGTGTTGCCGCATCAGACAATATGGGTGTTGCAAGAAGAAGGTTACTCATCCCCAAAGCTCCAAGGTTGTGGTTCCAGTTTCTACATCTTCTGATATGCCAGTGATGATAAAATTCCTTCCAGCGTCTAGCCCAAAGCGATTGAGAGTGATTTTGATAGTATCACCTATAAATACCCTAAACAGCAAGTTCATAACCTTGACGCGATAAATGTTTCTTTTTGCTGAATATATACGCCCAATGCGAGTGACTTCAGTCGTTGCATCAGCGCTATTTAAAAGCAATGATTCAAAATCAAGCTCAAATAATTTGGCCGTTTTGACCCTAATGCTACGATCTTCATTGATGGCAGTCCTATACTGATTTGGCGCAAATTCTCTATATGCTGTTGTTGCTGCCGCTGCTATATCGTCCTCGTTCTGTACCGACCAGTTCCGCGCATATCCAAGTTTAATTCTCCATGCTGGCTGGATTGTATTGATGGCCTGTATGTCAAGAATTTCAGAGGATGTTAGTTCGTAATCCTCAGTTCCTGGCTCATCTAGAACACCAACTGTTATTCTTCCAATACGGTCGAATGTCCAATATCCCTGAACTGGAATTATCAAAGCATCCAATATCTGTCTGGCAGACATCTGATCTTTTATGTAGATTCCAGAAATGCCTGTAACAGCAGAGTCGAAAGTGTTGAACGATCCAGCGTCCACGTATGTTGACAGGAGTGAATTTGACCCAAGTTTTGTAGTGACGACTCTCTGAGATATATCGGCTATTGTATTGACATACGTTCCTTCACTATCTCCCTTGGCATCAACGGTGATTCTCCCATCCGGTGTGCTGCCAAGTTTGATGTAGCCGCCAGTAAGTTGTGTTTTGTACTGTCCAGCAGAAACAGACGCGGCAACTATATCAGCAACATCTCCACCGCTTGATAAAGCAACACCACGATCATATACAGCATCAACAGACTGCATAGCGCCGTCATGAATTTGATAGATCAGATTTGCGGCATCGACAAGAATTGGCTCTATACGATAACACTGGCCGTAAAGTAGTGGCTTTGGCGTGTTAGCAATATCATCACTACCATCTGTACTGCCAGTTCCACCATAAATATCCTGCACAATAGGATCATCCATAAATCCAGATCTGTCTGAAATGTTTACTGTGATCTCATCTTCTGTATGTTCCAGGATGGTTGATATACCATCAAATACTTTTGTGAATTGACTTCTTGTGAATCTACGATCACCAGCGTAAACCTTTACAGATCTACCTTCCCAAAAGTAATCAACAAGATCATCATTTTCAGCATCACCGTTCAATATTTTAATCGATCCAAATGACGGGGAGCCACCACGGAAACTATCTCCTGAAAAAATAGATACATCGAATTGCAGCGGATTGTTTGTCAACGGAAGATAGTTAGTGTTTGCCGGAGTTTCAGTTGACGTTGTTATATATCCATCATCTGAAATATATATAGTATCAACGCCACCGTAAAACGTAGTGTCAAATTCACCAATAGCGCCAGTAGATATAGGAAGCTCGCCAGTTAATGATTGCGCCGATGTATTATTGAACGGACTAAACTCGACAAGATAAATAAGGTGCGCCTCTGGGTCTTGCAGCAGTAACCTGAAGGCATCTGCCACGGAATTATCATAGGAAGAATCCATCTCTCCTATTGCAAACTCAGATATGGAGCTTGCTGAAATCATTGTGCCATCAGCGCGTTTCCTACGCGCTCCATTGCTTTACGCATCTGTATATTTTCTTCACGAAGATCACGAAGCTCAAGAGCCATCTGCTCCATTATGCTTGTCTGCTTGGCATTTGATAGCACTATATCGCGGCTCACCTCATCATTTAAAGCACCTGGTGCGCCAAGGCTTCCAGCAACACCTGAGATTGATTGTCTTACAAATGATTCTAGCGCGGCAAACGCCTCAGACGAAGCGAACACATCACGTCCAACATCAAGTAATGTCTTAGCTTGATCTGCCAGCTTATTCATATCGGTGAAATCACCCATGTTCACAGCGGACAGAGTTTCATCAAACATCGATCTTGCCATTGATAGGCGCTTAACGGGTGATAGGCTGGATTCCTGTGACAACGCCTGACTATCTAAAAACTCCTGTAATGGTGACAGGAAGTTTTTAATCAGAGCGTCTTTCTGTTCTGCAAGCTGAGCGTTTACTTTTTCCAGCGGCAAGCCAAGCTGCACAGCACGATCACGCATTTGCTTGAATTGCTCATCCAGCGCTTTCAATGCATCCTGTAACGGATTTACTTTTTTATCGCTGAGAATTGACATTGCAAAATCAACATCAGACATTACTTGCTGTACATCTTTTGAGATTGATAGTGATTTTTTAAGTACATCAAGCACTGCCGGATCGCCGCCGCCGACATTTCCCCCCATGATAGCAGCTCGTACTATTGAGAAAACATCACCCTTTGATCCAGATACCTTCATTTGCTTTTGACGTGCAGACTGGAAAAATGTTCCTGGGTCTTCTGTTCCAATATTTGTTTCTGCTGTAAAGCCACCGATTATATTGGCTCCAATTTTTTGTGTTATGGCTCCTAGAGCAGCATAAATTTGCTCACCAAATGATTTTGCATCTTTTATGCTTCCACCTTTTGTGCTGGCTCTTGTTACTCCGCTGGCTCCAATATTTGCGCCAAGCGTTTGTCTTGGTGTCCCAGAGCCTCCGAAGAATCCCCCACCAACACCACCGAGAGCGCCGCCTATCAATCCACCAATCGGCCCACCAATAGCCATCCCGATACCAGCACCAAGTCCACCACCAATGCTACCTCCTGTTCGATTCCCACCGATCATTCCTAGAAAATTACCAGCAGCAAAACCAAGACCAGCGGCTCCAAGAGCGCCGCCCAATGTTGTCCCTCCAAACATCGTGCCAGGAGCCGCTGGCCCATACATTCCGGGAGCCATTCCTGGACTAAATCCAAGACTTCCGCCGATGCTATTAATTGTTGTTCCACCAAATCCAATATTTCCTATGCCGCTTCCAAGTTGTGAAAACCCGCCCCTTGCAAGACTGAATATATTTCCAATTCCACCTATACCACCACCACCAGCCGTTCCAGTAATACTTGCCATCGCCTGACCAGATAGCCCCATAGACCCACCAGCAGCACCAAGTACGGAAACAATTATCGGTCTAACAAGAGCCTGATATGCTAGATCAGCAAGTAGGTTTTTGAAGGTTGATTTAAAACCCTCAATCATCTTCTTAAATCCACCATCCGTTTTTGCGAATGCATCTTTGAAAGCATCCTTAAAACCGTCATCAATTTCTTCAAATAGGCGCTTGAAGTTCTGGGCAAGTGGGCTATCGAGTTCAACCTTTAGGGTTACTTCATCCAGTTCCTTTTTAGCATCCACAAGCGCACGTTCAATCGCCCTAATTTCCTCTTTGGTTTTTGCAAATCCACGAAGTTTCTCAAGATCCTTTACTGTGGCATTGTATTTTTCCTGAGCTGTTGCTGTCTGGTCAATGAGTTTGTTGAGGGCTTTTTGTTCATCACTAAGTTTTCCATTTCCGTTAGACAGGGAATCAAAAAGTTTTTTAGCTTCCTTTTGATTTTCTTCCATAGCAGTTTTAAATAGTTTCATTTGCTGCTGAACGGTAGTGAGTCCCATTTCTGATGGTTTTTTCCCGAATACATTAATTTCAGAAAGATTTTCTACACCAGACTTCACTATCGCAGACGATCCTAGTGACGCTTTTTCATACGGTGTCATTCGTGGAGAGCCAAGATTTATACTGCTATAATTTTGTTTTGTTATACTTGGAACCTGATTTTGATCCATACCCATAAGAGCGAATGTAAGTTTCGTGGCATTAAAAGCAGCCTCTAGTAGTTTACTATTTAAAGATTCTACCGCAGTTGTCACATTTCCAGTTTTTTGTTCATAGTGAACTAAAGCAGCAGTCGTTGCCGCAACAGCTCCTGCCAATAAAAGCCACGGATTGAATGATAATAGACCAACAAGAGCAGTTAGTTTTGGAATATTTATAACCAGCATAAATGCAGCAAGGCCAGATGCTGCTGCCATAAATCCAGATGCTACTTCCGGTAAATGTGTGGCCATATACGATAGAATTTCAGATAAGAATGCTGTAACTCCATATGTCTGATTCACATCATCGATGTAATTTCCGATTTCCTGTCTTAATTTATTAAATGACACTTGAAGTATGTTATGAGAGTTATATTCGTCAATCATTGCCTTGACAACACCCTCTGATCCTTTAATGACATCAAACATCATCTTTGATGTCAGTTTCCCCTCAATAACAAGTTGACGAAGCTGGCCAGTTGTAAGACCAAGACCTTCTGCTGCCATATTCGCAACAGCAGGGATATTTTCAAGTAATGAGTTAAATTCTTCTGCTCTTACTAATCCGCTAGACATCGACTGCCCAAGCTGCCTTAGACCAGCCTCAAGATTTTGCGTTGATGTCCCTGATACAACAGCTAAGCTCTGCACTGTTTTTGTAAACGATAGCATATCATCTACCGTTGCCTTAATTTCCTTTCTTGAAAATGACAGCCGTTGAAATACATCAACGGCAGACTGAAGGGTAGCTCCGGTTTCACCAGACATTTTTTTTAGGGCTGCAAATGATTTTATAAACTCATCATTACTCTCTGTCGCTTGCTCAACTCTGGCACGAAGCATAGCCATATTATCAGCAGATTTTAAAATGGAAACCGCCATAACTGTTCCAACAAGGTTCTTCATAGTAAATATTGATCTATTAAAAAACCCAAGAGCATTCGCGGTCTTATTTGCTGAATGACCTACGCCATCAATATTTTTTGAAACAGACTTGGCTTGGTATCCAAGATCAGCAAGTTCTTTTTTTGCTGTCTTTACTTGGTTGCTGTCCACCCTTATTTGTAGTGTTGCGAACTCTACCATTGATAGCCCTTATAAATTCCCTGTCGATTGCCTTGAGAATTTCCATCTCAACAGGCAATGGTTTTATGCCGTAAACGCTAAGATAATCATACATGAACTTTGAGGTCAGCGCCATAACCGACATACCGTTGCTAGGTCGCTCCATGTTCATATCCACCCACCACAACCAAATATGGTGAATCAGATATGGTAGGTCAGGAATCTCCGCTTCTGGAACGGAGATTCCTTGTTCTTCTAGGTGTGAATAGTGGCTGGCCTTAATATTTCCATCCTCATCAGGGATGTATAGATAGAAATATTTATCAGCAAAGGCTTGGGCTGTATCTATCAGCCCTTGATAAAATTTGCCCGATCACCTACAAATGCGTCAATTTGATCGCGTAGCCAAGGATATTTTTTAACCAACTCAAGAGCATTTTCTTTACTGTACTCAAGTGGTTTTCCATCTTCTTCAATGCCAGCCCATCCTTTTATGTGCAAGGCTTTTAGCTTTGCTGAATAGTATTCATCATCACCAGCGCCTAGCTTGCTAATATCGCCTTTGGGGGCTTTCTTAATGGCAGATTGCAGGATTACTCTTGCAGAATCACGGTACTCTTGACTGTCTTGGCCAATAACTTGCAGTACAACACCGTCCAATTTTGTACCATCAACGGGATTATAAAGTTGCATTTCAACTGCATCGTCAGATACTTGAAGTTTAGAAAAGTCCATAGTCTTATCTCCATCGGTTGTTCATCGGTTTGAAAAAGTGGGGGTGTGACCAACCGATGAAAGAAGCCACACCCCCTACGGTTTACCGTAAATCTATGCCTTAGTAATCTTCAGCGCCGTACCAAAGTCGGCGTTAGCTTCATACAAACCAACAAACGGAAGCGTCAGAAGGCGCGATTGCTCGCTGCTCAACGGGATGTCCCCACCTGAGTATTTTACTTTGGGGAAGTCAAAAGTATAGCTGGTTGATCCAGTCAGCGTGAATTGAATGCTTGTTTCTGTTTCATTGATGAATTTATTCAGCATCGTTGCGTTCTCAAAGTAAACCGTCATATTTCCAGTTACCTTGCCGCGACCATATTCCATCTGTGGAGCCGTTGCGCTACCGATAACGAAAGCCGGATTAAGACCGTTTTCAACTGTAAAATCAAGCGCTGTAACGGTAGCGATGGTTGAGCCACCCTCTTTAATAGAGCCGCTGAAGGAGTCAAACGGATCATCTGATAATGGCTCCGTTGGGCCGCTATCAATACTGGCTCCGCTTACAGCGTCAGCGCCTGCACCAACGATACCAAATGATGCAGTTACCATTGCATTAGGAGCAAGACTCATAGACATACTATTGATACCGCATCCAGTAAATACTCGATATTGAGCAATGTCTAGAGCACCATCTTCAAGCGTGAAAGACTTAAATGTGGTTCCAAGACGCAGTTCGTTTTCTGAGTCAAAGTCACCAAACAGAGCGCCTTCAATTAATTCATCAAAATTCAGAGGGGCAAACTCTACATCAATATTACCAGAAATTGATTTGTTTCCATGACGGAATACAGCCACCTGTCTGTCTGGGCGAATCTCTGCCGATTCGATGCCTTCTTTTTGAAGTGAGAGTGTGTGTCCAGTAATGGGAAGCCGAACCATTGCGGGGCTTCCAGGTGTGGTATTAAAGGTGTTTTCAAGGATGTAGGTAAGTCGGCTACGTGCGCCCTGCGCGAAACTCATTTAAATTCTCCCCCTGTTGGGTCTGGTTGTTATATTGAATAATACCATGCGCGATACATGTGGCACAATAGGGTTTGTCAAGGCGTAATATATGCGTAAAAAGTAAAAGCCAATGGGCAAAATATCCACGGCGAATCGTTTACGAACCCATACCTCTGTGAGTATCTGATATTAATTATTTCACTATTTTCAGTGATCTGTAATCCTTTTGTAAACCTTGCCTTAACGTCATCAGCAAGATCATCTAATACGGCAGTCCCGCCCGTATTCTCTTTCACAAAAGCATCAACATAGAAAACGCCAGTCCATTTTTCCGTCCCTGTCGAATCGGCTGTGGCTGGTATGATTTCCGTGATGCTTAACTTTGGCCTCAACCATGCGGACTTTCCGGTTGGGTTAAATTGCACATTCTCCCAAGCTATGTCAGTTGAGTTAGTAATTCCGGTATAGGAGCCTCCATTAAGCCGCCCCTCTAAAGCCCTGCGTATGTCCTGCGAATCACTCATACCTTAAATTTACTCGCTACGTTTTCAGCTATCGAATCAATCTTTGAAACGGCATCCTGAACAAAGTGTTGCGCCTGCTGATGCTGCGTTCCAAACTCAACATATGGGCCGTAATGCACGTTATTATTATAATATACGACATCGCCGCCCTTAACACCAAGTATCTTGGTTATAATCCTAGACATAGCATCACCAGATGGATTTGAAACCGCCACGCTTGGCCTTGGTTCTCCTGCTTGCCAGTCAAGGTCTGGTGATCCGATCTGGGCAGTCCAAGACCTTCTTAGGTGTCCTATATCAACCGGAGTGTTGAGTACAACCGCCTCACCAATATCCTGGCACAGCGCAAACATGAACTTATCAGTATTGGTTGTTACCTTAGCCACAAACCTAGATATATCTGCGCTAAATTCGTTTTCTGGCATCACTGCCTACCTTGGCAGATATAGACCACATCATCACCAGATTCCTCAACCTGTCTTACATCTACCAGCCTATATTGAATTGTGCTATCAAGCACAATATCCTGCGCCTCTGGCACAACAGAATCTGATGCTCGAATCAGTATCTTCCTGTCGCCACGCTGGATAAGTGTTCCCTCGAAGTCTTTGTCTTTGTATGATAGCAGTAGACCTTTGATGTCTGTATCTGTGGTCGTCTGCCCAGAAATGGCTCCGGTGCTAGGTGAATATGTTCCCTCAGTCACCTTTCTCAGTGTCAGGTCTTTCCCCAGATCATTTATAAGTTTTGTTGCGTGTTTTTCTATAGCCATATTACTTGGCCTCTGACAGTTCTGCTCCAAGCGCAAGGTATCCAGCGGCATCCACAAACGAATCGGCATGACTGATTGTATTCGAGAGTCTTGCGACCTTAACAAGAGTCATCATCACCGCAACGTCTGCGGCACAAATTCTTACATGATCTGGCAAATATGCGTTCCACATATCTGCAATACGCTGAAAATTAGCCTGCGGAGAGCCGTATTGCTCTTGACGCTCACCATTAATAAGACCCTTTGCTGTATCAAGCACATCGTTTCTAAGCATCACACATCCTGTCCGTCAACCTTAATTGACCCTTCCGGTGGATTGCTAAATTGGTCTTGATAGAAACGCTCACCGACACGATCATCATCATCACGTTGATCTCTGATAGCATCCTTGGAAACGCCGAATACAGATGGGGTTGGAAGGTCATTGTCAAGCGCCTGAGATGCCAAGTCTGAAGCAAGATCACCATAGGCAACAGCTTTCTGCGTGTATTTGACTGACACCCCCTCAATGGTAGTATCTGCCAGCCTTGCGAATTTAGCCTGTACAGACTTTGCCGCCAACGATGCAGCGCCAAATACGTTATCATCAACGGTTAGGAAGTAATTAATCATCTCATCAGATAGAAGCTGATCAGATGTATCAACATCACCAATTAAGACTCTTACTTTTGCAAGGTCTGTGGATATGTCAGCATCATCAAACGTCCAGCTCATTTCTTTTTAACTTTCTTATTGTCTTTTTTTACTTTCTCTGCTTTTTCTAGCTTACTACGCAGACTTAAAACCAATATCTCTAAATAATCAATCTCCGCTTCCATATCTGAAATATAGTTACGTTTAACAATCTTAAATGGAAACTTAATCATATCGACATATACTCCTTTGCCCATTGGTTATTCTTCACTATATCATCGTCCCAAGGATTTTGTAAGCCATGAAAAAACAGTATCTTACAGTCCTCCGGTATATCTTTTATACCGCGCTTTTTCAGGTGACAGCGATAGCTATAGATTCCATCGGCCTTACCAAATCCATTGTCTTTTTCAATCTGAGTCATTTTTGTTGCAAGGTAAGCCTGATCGCTACCAATGAATCCAGCCGCTTTAAGACCAGTTACGGGGTGAACCTTATCAGCCCTGAACTCCTTCCAGAATTGACTCCTAGTTCCAACTGTATGCAGGCAAAGTGATCCGTTACATGGCATGAACTCACCATCTACCCTCCACATCCTGAAATCAGACTGATCTGTTAAAATGTGATCTATGTTCCCAACAATAACAGCGTCAAGATCAAACCAGCAAAATTTATCACCGACAATTTCCTTAATTTCAGGATCGAACATTCTTAGCCGATAAAAACAATTCGGCTTCATTTCGTTACCGTACCTTGGACACGGATTCGGCCACAATTTTATCTTTTCAATGCGGTCATCAATTCCACTAAAATCATCAGTAATACAAATTTTTCTATGTGGTACTGTAACATGTCGGTCAATCATTCTAAAGAAGCGATTGACATGATCGGCTGTAAATTTCGTTCTGTATCCATCTTTCTTCCACTTGAATACAACGATAGAAATCGGTTTCTCCATATTTTTCCCTATCTTTCTGTATTCAATCGGTATGCCAATTTTGTTGTAATACCCCATAGCCTGCTGCATACCATTTGAAATTCCGTAGTCTGTGTAAACGGCAATTTTTTTAGCGTGTTTTCCCCAAGAGTATCCGCAGTTGATACCAGTCTTTCTCTGATCTGGATCACAATCTTGCAATGCTTGTGTGTAAAGAATATGACTGGCAAACGGATGCTCACCGCGATTGATAGAATCCCTAATCGCCCTGTTCGCGTATTCGGTGTGTGTTTTTACATCTCCGGCGTATGGAGATTCAATGACCACAAGTGTCACAGAACAACCTCCTCATACCCCCACCTAATAGGATTTTTACTTCTTTCATCTCCACGTTGTTTCTTATTTGCCAATATCGCCCTGTATTTTTCGTGGAACTCGCTATTCTTACGTTCCCACTCAGTAGTGTTTGCATCAGATACGACATTCGATTCGTATCCGAATAAAGTGATTGGATCACCAGTACACTCAACATATGATTTTAAATGCCTACTTGAGTATCCGTGATGAAGTTGTGGAGCCACCTGCTCAAGTTGCTGTAGGAACCTTCCATCACCGCCATACGTTCCGCAGTAATCGCAGTCATATCCGTTGATAGACCAGTAGTTATCATGCTTCACTAGGAATGTATTGCAATGATATTTTGGCTCCCTCGCTCCACCAATAAATTTTCTCTCAAATGTATGATAGCGTGTTGCGTCAGTACATTTCTCAACAATGTCATTCATCGCTTCAGGTGTAATGATGATGTCCATATCAGACATCAGCAACCACGGATTAGCAATATCGTAGTTTTTTCTTGAGTGCTTTCCAGCCTCAAGCGCACCAACATTCCTTGCGTGATGTTGCGCCCACGGAATGTTTTCTTTTACCCTGAACAGAATTTTTCTGTGACGTAATTCCTTGAATATTTCTGCCGCTGGATATATCGGACTTGAATCATCAACCAAGATAAATGTAATTTTTTTCTGCAAATCCCCACTAAAACGGTTCCAATTCTCAACTTGCTTTTCTAGCATTTTTGGATTCTCGTAGTACGGGTAAATTACATAATAATGATCGCTCATTTAGATAAAACCCCAAATTCTAGCTGTGCATCCTGATACGGAAAGAATAAAACAAAGCAGTAGAAATGCCTGCATAAGATCACTAAATTTCATCGGTAACTCCATCGGTTTCTAGATACTGAATCTTCACACGAAAACCCAATCCGGTCAATCAAAACATCCTCTTAAAATCGCTCCATGATATTTTTTCAAAATCCTGTACCGCACTATCTGGATATACGTTATATGTTTTTATTCCGCTTTCGGAAAGTTTACTGGCTATTGATTTGAACGCTGGCATCCATTCCAAATATCTTGTGTCGGTTGGTGGCTTGATTTTCTTGTTAGTCAACCCACGCTTCTTTTCGACCAGGTCTGACTGGTCATAGAAATAATGAGATTTGTTATCTGACTTCATATCGAAACCAAAAAGAAAGATACGATCTGGCTCTATGTGATACGCCCTGTTGATAGCACATTGGCCACTGTTCCTGCCAAAAAGAGTATCTCTGCTATCTGATAGTCCACTAGCTTTTATATCACCATTAAACTGAGTAAGATTTGGCCACTCAATACCAACCTTCCAGGCGCACCTCCTAAAAAATGTCGGTATCTCCATCCACTGTAGTTGCTCATACCTTGCTTCCATCCAAAGCCTGTCCATAGACAAAGCCTCATCACAAGGAAACAAGATCGCGCTTTCGTTTACGCCAATGACATACCCGTAATCTTTTAGAGTTGCTGCTGGAATGTCTTTAACTGACGGGCCACCAGCTATGATAATTACATCTCTTTTGGTTGAGGTTTCTTGATCCATAGCGTTACCCCTTTATCTCTAATGTCTGCACGATCAATCGGAATCTTCATTTCTGTAAGTCTATTGATCCACCACTCTGAACTCCTGACAATCCTATGGGCGTTTGTTCCATCCGGTAAAAACTCATTTGCTTCTCTCGTAGAGATTGTCAGATACAAACCCTTCAGGCATCTATTATAAATTTCGTAGATGAACTTATTCAAAAATTCCATCTCAACGTGTTCAATTACGTCTGTACACACCACGACATCAGATTTATCTGGTCGTTTCTCACACTTGCCTATGATACATGGATCATATTCTGTGATCGTGTATTTTTTACCGTAGTTTTCTTCCATAGACCTTTTAAGACTTCCGTTGCCACAACCATAATCAAGAACTGTTTTTGCTACAAGCTCATCACAAAATGATGATACCTGTTTCCTGTGGTGCTTCCCATCATTGCCCCAAGGCTTTTGCTCATCGCGCTTCTTTATGTGGTGCTTTATGTTTAGCACCCTGTATTCATCACTTATAAAGCCGTACTTTTTGAAAGACATATGATGTCGCCCTTTTTTTGCTCGTTGACAATTCTTACGTTTGGAAAATATTGTTTAAGCACTTCAAGATAATTCTTGCCATCCCTGATTCGGAATATACATACAGTATCATCGTTTGATGATTCTACTATTAATTTCAGGTACTTATCAACTGGTATGTGGAAGCAGTATGCCGAAAAAGAAACTATCAAATCGCGTGGTATAATGTCGTATTTTTGCGGAGAAGATAATGAGAAGTTTTTGACACCGTTTTTTGACAGAAATCCAGACATGACAGCATGGTTTGAAAATGTTTCCGCGTGTTTATTTACCACTGGAAGATCGCTCTCACCATCAAGAAGCTCCACGCTCGCACTTCCTGCGTAGTGCTTTGATAGCAGGACATCAACCCCACCAAGCCCAGAGCCGATATCAAGTATGCTATTACATTGCAATGGGAGGAATGGTTTAAGAGATTCGTACAATCTGTTCATACGCCTGTTGTATGCTGTGTGCCAATTTTTACGATCATTGATGTGCGCTATATCCCCGCATTGAATGTAGAGATATTTATACTCATCATCACCAATTACAAAATCATGCATGGAGATATACCATATCTCTACTTCCAACTCTTTCGGCCATAACATATCCCATTCCAGTTAAAACTGAATGAATTTCATCCTTGCTTTTATCGTGCATCTCAACCTGAATTGGTGGCTTGAATTTTTTAATAGTTTCAGCCGCTCCGCGCAATGCATCTGGCTCTCCACGCTCAATATCAAGAAATATTGCGTCACACACCTCTAGATCAAGGCTATCAATTGTCACCTGATGAACCTTGTACGTTTCGGTTGGTGTGTTATTTGGATTGGGAACAGTTGTGCTGGTTCCATGCTTTGCTCTATAGAAAAGCACAGAATCTTGCTTAGCTCCTACAGCAGAATTCATAGCCATGACTTTTAGCGCATTTGTATTTAGCCGTACGCATTCAAACAAAACTGGGTCTGGCTCAAATGTAATTACAGTTTCGTATGTCTTTGACAAGTGCTGTGGCCAAATGCCAAAGCAAGCACCAGCCTGAACGCAGACTCTATGTTTACTTCGTCTGATGACGAAATCTGTATCACGTCCGACTGTCCTCATGGTTTTTTCAAACCAATCTTTTTGCAGGAGCCTTGGTTCGTCCGCTGGAACCCATAGATTATATTGAGAATTGAATACTACGTTATACAAGGCCGCGCCCCTTCATAAACATTCTTTTCATTCCGATATGACCGAGATCGAGAGCATGAAAATCATTACACAATCTATAAGCCAAAACCGTTGCTGTTGCGCCAAGGCATAGAATAACGGTTTTATTTCCAGCATCTCGTATCTCTTTTTCTACCCTGTCAATCTCTCTGTACGAATCTCTGTACAACCCACGAACATATTTTACACTTTTCGCCTCAGATATATTACGTTCGCACAGACTCCTTTCAGAGCCTATAACAAGAGTTATATCTTTGTCGCGCCACAGATCAACAAGGCCATTCCAGAATTCCGGCGTGTCGATCCAAGGGGCATTATCTGATCTTGTAATAAAACTGCTATAATATTTAGCTTTTGGATTTAGGTGCTTTGAAACTGACTTCGCCTGCCTTGTCCAGAAATCACGTTTTTTTCCCTCTGGCAGTCGCCCAGTGTTATCAAGAGGAGGTACAGCCACAGCCAATTTGCCATTAGATCCCTTTTGCAATATCTGTTGTAACTCTGCCTGTAACTTTCTATCAGCCTCCTGTGACACACACTTTCTAAAACCAGCAAGATTAAATTCTCCATCTCCGTATCTTGCAATGGACATGCCACCTTTTATGGCAGAAAGTGTTTCATATTCACCAATTATATGCGGATATGCCATATCAGTAATTAAACCTTTCAAAGTCACTTTTATAGTATTCATAGACAAGCGTTAAGGTGCTGGAATCGTAATATTTAGACCAGTGCTTTCTGTTTTTAGTCTTATTTTCGTGCTTTAGTGGTGAAAGCATAGGAAGGCGTGACCTTATAAAAGACCAGTCACTCTGTAGAGATTCAAACCTGCCAATAAATGTAACATGATTCGGTATTGTCTTACTCAGTGGCTTAAAATGCTTATCTGCTTCGTCTTGATTTTGGCCGACAACATAGATCACGAAATCATGGAAATTACATCTCTTACCAAGATCGTATCTATTTTCGCTAATACATTGATTGTGATAGCACGATACCAGTCTATCAAATGGATTTCTTACGAATCCAAATACATCCTCATCTTCTATCTCGGAAATGCTGATTGAATGATCCCTCTCCCATTTCTTTCCATCCTTAACAGGCACATCAAATGACCTTAGAATCGCTTGCTTGATTGACGTGCTTGCAACCTTCTGCGGACAGAAAAAAACAGCATTTAAATCTGGTAGGTTAATTATCATTCTATCTTTTACTTAGTACCTTGTTTACCAATCCAGACATGGCTCCATATGCTGTATCTGAATAACAAAATTCCATATTAACAGAACTCCCAACACGAATTGTCATCTCAGCGTAATGTTTTCCTTGCATATCATCTTTATGACATTTGGCAAGATACCATACACAATCTTCTGGTAGTTGCTTCGCTAAATCATCAATACTCATTTTCGCTCCTATTTAAATGCCCCCACTTTGGCAGGGGGCGCTCCCATTTTTCGCAAATTTGGTGCTAAATGCTTTTAAAGGAACAGCACCTTTTGATGGACTAGAACAATAAAACAGTTTGGGGGATCGTTCCAATCCACATCTGCAACATTGATGGACGTTCTGCCGCGCCCAAGAAAGGAGTCGAGTTCCTCCCCCTATATACTATCAAGCGATGCGAACTCATAATTTCGCACCGCACTATTCTGATTATAATTAATAATCCTCATTCCAGCATCATCCAACTGATGCTTACAGCCATCAATATGAGCTGCCCAATTCAACAGCCATTCTTTATGCTGCCTGCTGTGCGTATATCCACCATGCCAATGACCAGCAACATTAAGGTCTAGTCCAAGGGCATGAATTGTTTTGAAGCCCTGCAACATCAGGAAATTTATCGCTGCATGTCCGGTATGCTGTCCGTACAACGTACTAGGTATTGTGGACATACGATCAGGAAAGCGCTTATCGTGCCAATATAGATAGTCAGGATCTATACCACCTATCACAGCATCGTTAGGTTTTTGATTCTCACCAAATTCTGTCGCTCTATATCCAAGAGAAACATATCCAGGGTAATCACGTAGGAATTTACATCTGGTATTGATATACGTTGGATCAATACTGATAACGACCTGAGCCGGATACATCTCAGCACACTTATTGCAAGCCAGTACGGTTTTGCTATTAAGTCTTGATAGATCGAAATTTTTTAGAGATGGCCCACCGAACAGGACATATATTTCATCCGTTTGCAGTATCTCCGGCAAGTTCTGTGGTTGAGGCTTCATCGGTATTAACTCCACTGTTCAACTTCGCGGCAAAACTTTCTGCTTTGCTCTTATGTAGTGATTTGTGATTTACGGTTTTTCCGTCAGGTGAAATTACATCGTAATATGGCCCGCCGACTTGACGGATTTCGTATTTAGTTTGCTTTGAGATTGGTTCTTTATTATCGTCTGTCTTAATTTGATGGTCTTGATTTTCTGGCTCTGAGTTAGTAATTACCACCTCAACATCTAGAGATTCTTGTGCTGCATGGCATATATAGGATGATCTGAATAACGCCCTTACACGTTGCGGGGCGATTTTGAAATGCTTCCAATCGAATAGCATACCAGGCAACCAAATCCTGTTATTACCAGCAAATTCTTTTCTGACAAATAACGGTTGAGTAATATCGAAAAAAGATTGACTGTATCGCGCCATATGCCCTCTCGAATCATTAATATTTAACTCATTGTAAACAAAAAAACGGGGGCGGTAAAGCCCCCGTTTGAAGTAAATATTTTATTTACGCAATCACTGTGTCGAAAAAAGCGCCAAGATCAGCGGAAACCAGTTTGTGATCGAAGGCAATTTCACCCTCAACACGATCAGATTTCAGATGCTCCATACGGAGCTTGCTGATGCGGATACCGTTCTGCGTAGCACCTGTGTAGCCAGTCCAGCTAAACGTATAGCCAGCAGACGGAGTATCGATGCTAGGAGCATCCGGAGCGTAAACCAGCAGGGCTTTTTTCCCACCGATAAAGCTATGGCTGTTCGCCTGGCCTTCATCTGCCGTATTTTCGATTGAGCTCATTACTTCAATGCGCTCTACATCAAAAAGTTGGGCAAGGATTTGTTTGTTAGCCATAGCAACATTACCGCTGGATTGACCGTATTTTACACGATCAATTACATCTGGGTGATCCAGTAGCTTATCAAGAACGGCGCGACCAACTACCATCACGTTAGGACGGTAGCCAGTCGATTCCTGTACTGACGTACAAACTGTGCGAACATCTCTGATCGGATCGGAGTTCGTATAGTCACTCCAATAGTAAACTTCGTTCGTAGCACCAGTCGGGCCAGTTGAGTTACCATCATAGTCTATAGTCCAGATACCGCCAGCGAAGTAGTTCGTTACCCAATCTTTTTCACGATAGATCAAAAGTTGGGTCGTAACCAGCTTCGTTGCGCTCATATCGGGCATCAACGGAGCGTCTGTGTTGGCGCGAATTTGATCGTCAACGTCCTTGTGGAACGCTACAACATCGCAAGCATACGTTGCAGTCGATACATCATATCCGTTACCAGCAGATTCAGTACCAGGAGCGCGAAGGCGAGCCTGATTACGGTTGAAATCACCACGATCAATGGTGAAGTAGCTATCAGAGCGATTCTTAACAGGCACGTTCGGGAAGATACGCGAGGAAACAAACTTGTCTTGCGACTGAGTAAAATCCAATGCGATATTCGTAAGCGGCCTGTTAACGTGAACGTCTGATCTTGTCGGGTTAGGCATGGTTAGTTCTCCTTATTACACGTTGTTATTCGACAGATCGTTACGAGCATCCAGCAGAACCGGAACCAGATCACCATCATCAGCGGACAGCAAAGCTGTACCAAGGATGATGTCACCAGTAGCAGCGGCCACAGCTTCGCCAGCAGCATCAGATGCTACAGGCTGACCAGCCGTGATCGTACCACCAGCGCTGACCTTGGAAACGCCACTGATAGCGACAGTCGCGACTTCGTTGGCAGCGTCAGGTTTGTTCTGTAGTACGCCAACAGCGTGTTCTCCATCGCCAGCAACAGCAGCCCGGCCAGTGCCGGAACTATTGGTGATCTTTACGAAGAAATACTGCTTCGTGGAGAGATCAGCGTTAGCCGGAAGCGAGATGCAACGCAGTGCTTCTTCAAATGCGAGAGTCATGTGTTATACCTCTTAGTTAGAGCCAGCCAGCGTTTGCTTATAGAGAGCAGCGCCTTCGGTGGTTGAAGTTACTGCAAGCATTGCATCGCTGTACGATACTTTGTTTGCTTCCATGTGGCCTTTGGTCAGCTTTTCGAGCTGCTCAGATGCGCCACCATCGTTACGGGCAGATGTGCCTTTTTCGATCATGTATTCAGTTTTGATCTTTTCGGCAGCTACCAGTTCTTTAATCACAGCATCTTGCTGGTCTTGCGGCATAGCAAAGAGAGCTTTTGCGAAATCTGCTTTAGCCTCAGATGCAAGTGACGGTACTTGCTTGGATGCTTTAGTAATAAAAGCATCGTAAGCCTTGTCAGCTTCCATTTTAGCAACCTTCTCTGCCAGTTCCTTATTAGCTTTTTGAACCGCTTCAAAGTCTGCCTTGGAAACCGATTCAGTTTCTTTATCGGACATTGTTTGTTTCTCCACTTGGGTTTCACTATCTGCGGCGGCAGTAGCCTTTTTAGCTTCTTCCGATTCGTCAGATTTCTTCATGGTTTCTTTCCGCTTTTCAGCATCCATAGCCATAAATTCTTTTTTATCTTCGTCCTTCATTTTTGCCATGAACTCTTTCTCGGCATCGGACATTTTTGCCATCGCTGAAAGCTCTGCGTTTTGCGCCGTAAGTTCTTCCAGTTTCTTAGCTAGCTCTTGTACATCCATATCGTTCTCTCCGTTGGTGTCAGTTCCACGTTTCCAAAAAGCAATATGAGCGCCCGGATTCGCAGGATTATCTACGCCGGACACTTCGGTAATTTTTAATTTGGTTAGTTTTGTTTTACGTTTCATACCAATAATAATCGTTACACAGACTTACAGCCTGTTTTTTTGTTCATCGGTATGTTCATCGTAAAACGCCCGAAAGGGCATTTGTAATAGTATTGTGACAGAAAGAATACTGTGTGTAAATAGCCTATTCAACCTGCAATGATCTCAGTAAATCAATTCCACAAATATTCCTGCCTACCTCTCCAAATTCTTTATGGAATAGAATCTGTTTTATATCCCTGCCAGAAAGAAATCCGCTACTGACAGCATAATCATCGCCAGCGGCTAGTGTGCGTACTTGTTCAACAATACAGCCATTATATTCAACCCTGCTGTCATGGTGGTGGTGTCCGCGTATCCATGTGCGATGCTTTGTTTGCCCCCACTGTTCTGGCCTTTCAGTTGCCATGATTCCCGGCAAGTCACGATCTTTTGTTTGGTGTCCATGAACAACGCCAATAAGAACCTTGCCATGCTGGAAATAATGTCTGCTGGTAGGCTGATCCATAATAGCGATTCTCTTGTTTCCTTCGTATATATTAGCCAACATGATATTCATGATATGTGCCAATAGGCCGTCATGATTGCCTGAGCTATTGATACAAACCACCTTGTTATGTTTCTGTGCGGCGTACTCTATAGCGAATCGCAGCGCAGAAACAGTAACACGAACCATTTTTTGAGCGCGGCTATCAGCTGACAAGACATGTCCGCTTGCTTCTGTGATTGGTTTCATTGTTGAGTAATGAAGCATATCTCCAACATTGGCTATAACGCACGTATCGCAAGCAGGGCCACTATCTATCAGATATTTCATTGCGCCGCACAAATCGCGCTTGGCTATATTAAGATCAAAATCATTGCCAGTTTCCTCATGCCATGCCAGCATACCAAAGTGCGCGTCACCGATAGGTATAACGGCAGCAAGGTTTTCATCCCACTTTTTCGGCCTTTTAATATCCTTGATCTTTGGTAAATCTTCTTTAGCTTCATCCAGCGCAGCTAACATTACTGCCTTGGCATCCTCTATTTCTTTGCTTGTTTTTACCCAAGTCATTTTTACATTACCCTCAGAATCATAGAGGGTTGATGTACCTTTAATCTCGTGTCTTTCTGGAACGTATCCGTCCTTTAGCTTGGCTACATCACGGTACTTATGACACCAATCACCGAATTGTCGTATCCGTACTGGAATTTTGCCTTTATTTTTATCGAAGAATTTTCTGTAGCCAAGACCAGATTCTAAGTATTCGCGCACCAGAGCAATTTTTTCATTCTCCGGTGTATGCTCAACTCCAAATGTCATGGAATCTCCCTGTTCAGTCGCGCTCTTGTTCGGCGCTAATTGAAACAAGGATATACTAAATAATTAGTATCTTATAGCGTTGTAATTAAATGTTTTTCTGATATAATGCGCTACTCAATAGCCACCCGTTTACCAGAACCGCCGATTGAGAAGCTCTTAATATCGCCAGCCTTAATTGCTTCCCATGTCTTATCATCCGATATTTTTTGGCAGATAAACCAACCTACTTTCTTCAGATCAATACCAAGGGCTGCCTGAACTTCTTTTGTGAAGATGATGCTCTCAACCGTTTCACCCTTTTTCACCCCCTCGTGCATTTCATGAGCTTCACGGCTTTCAGTCATATAATCATGTGCTGCTGTAACCAGATCGGCAACGTCAATAACATCACCCTGCTTATCTACAACGGTTTTTCCGTCCTCCTCGATGATAGAAGCCCAACCATAAATAAGGCGCTGCTCATCATCGATCTTTGTAATCGTGGCCTCGATTGAGAAATCTTCGCTTTTCTCTACATCACCTTCGGATTCCATTTCAGTTTCGGACGAATCTTCTTTTTCCTCATCACACACTTCTATCGTAATCTTGGTATTCATTTTCTTTATCCATTCAACAAATCTCTTGAACATATTTTCCTCTTGCTGTTCCAAAATTGGCCTCCATTCACCTTGTTCATCTGCCGTATATCCCATCGCTGCGAGCATAGCCCATCCACGAGCGAAGCATACAAACTCATCTGCCCCATGAGTATAGGCAGAGTTGTATGCGTTCATAAAAATTTCCTTGCCATCTTTGCTTGGTATCTTTGCCCTCACATTATCCGGCAAATCACCTATGGCATCCATTGGAGTGTTTTTCTTCACAGCAGCCCAAGCATAAGCGAACGCGGTAGATTCATCTTTGCCAGCCTCTATGCTGCTATTAATAACATGCATAAACTGACGAAGTTTCTTTTCGTCCTTAATCTTATCTTTCACTGACGCTGGAAGCTCTGAAATATTTGAATACGGCATAATAATCTCCTAATACAACTCTACTATATGAAATGATATATTAACATCGGCTCCGGTTCCACTGTTAGGTAATGCTGTGACAGTGATAGAATCGCCTGGTTGCAATCTGCCAATAAACCTATCTCCGGTTAAATCTATTAACTGGTTTCCAGTTCGTCCTAAAGACAATGTGAATAATTCAGTTCCATTACTAAATGATGTCGCGCTTGTATCTTTTTGCAAAACGGATGTTGTTGTGCCTATATCCGAGAAGGAAGCCCCGACCAATTTTGTATTAGAATAAAATTTTAACTGAACCGCTTTAGTATGTTCAACCGATGCTGAAATCAGCAAAATTTTTACTCTTGTTTTGTTAATCTTGCTATTAAATACTGTCTTGTTTCTTATTGTTAATACGGGGGTTTCATTGGCTGTAGCCAGAGTTTTTGAGGCAGATATTCCAACAGAAAGTCCAGATGTTTCAGCATATCCCTCAGTAAAAGCGCCGCATGATCCGGCCTTTACAACGACAGATGTATTGTTTGTGGTGTTTTTAGATTCCATTGAAAACGGCAAAGATGGCGTAGAAATAGATGGTACTGTATTCGCATTAGAATACTCTATCGTATGAACATTATGAAGCTCGCCATCATCAGGGTCTTCTATATAAAAATATATCGCGCCAAAACCTAACCACTGATAGCTCACCTGAAATACATTCCCTTTTGTCGGATCAAGCGTCACTCCTGTTAGCCCATTACCATCAAAAATATCTAACCCATTCCAGCTTTCCTGAGCTATCCAAGTTTCATTTGGGGCAACACCAACTACGGTTTGGGAGAATGTTCCGGCTGCCGTTGTCGCCCCAGATAAAGAATACGATCCTGTATGAACCGATGAATCCCATGAAATAAATATAACTGTATTGCCAACGGCGTAAGCATCCCATCCTGGGCCAATATCGGAATAATCATACGCCGCTATTTCGCTGGCCGTGACTGTGGCATCAGCGCCATTTGTTACGGCGATAACATCCCCTGTTGATTGACCATCCAAAGTAATTGTGATGTTTTCCGCTGTGCTTGATTTCGTATTAATAGTTAGCGTTCTTATTTCTGGACTGCCATTTTTTCTGTGCAGGATTCCAAAACTGGTTCCATTGTATCCAAAGAAAAAACCATTAGCGGAGTCTCCGCATCCTATAACTTGCGTTGAACCAGAAATGCCTGTGCTGAACAATCCAGTGAATCGAAATCTGCACCCATGACCAGGTTGGTAACGACAATACTCTCTCGAAATCAAAACCCCGCTTGAATTTGTTTGCGCCCCAGATGAAACAACAGCTAAAGAATTTGCGGAAGTCACAGAGCCAATCTTATTTTCCCTTACCCGCACTGCTTTTGTATTTATACCATAAACAAAATCCAAAATAATTTCGTGAGACATCTGACTTACAAGAGTATCTCCAAAGGCTGTCTTGCCTTCTTTCGGAAATGTTACTTGCAATGCGTGGTGATCTGTTACTATAGCACTCGTATTCCCAATGCCAGCTAAAACAGCCTTCACAACTGCCGCATCAGAATCGTCAGATATGTTATTGCTAATGGGGGCATTATTTTGTTTAAACTCACCATAATACGTAAATAAGCGAAAGTATGTCTGCGGTGTATTCCCATTCACAAATCTAACCCTGACCCATCGCGGCGCTTTAACCGCATTGTGAAATTCATGAATACCAGCGGCTACGCTAAATCCAGCAGACGGAAATGTGTCTACGTTCTGTCTGTCATTGCTGAAATCAAAGTAAAGCGTTCCAGCAGAGCTGGATTTGCATGAACAGATAATATCTGGAAATCCATTTCGCTCCCACGCGCCAGTAAAAATTTCACCAGCGCCAAGTGTTGATGTTGTGGTGTTGACCTCAGATAGTGACCCTCCATCCTGTGACGATGCTTTTTTGATGTATGTCATTTTAAACCCTCACTTTATAAAAGAGAGCGCAGCGACAGTTGGCGACATTCGCTATTGGAGCAGCGGGATCACCAGGGAATCTAATCGGCCCAAGCGTTGACATGAATGCGGCATTCATCGGAACGCCACCTGGGTTTAGTCTTGGAATCGAGGCATGACTCTCTCTCAATCTGCCATCCTGAGTCACAATCCACTTTTTATATACAGCCTCTTTTTCAACCTTACCTTCTTCGACAAGACTCTCCCAAAACCTTGTCTGTCCAACACTAACCAACCTGACAGCCTCAGTTCTGGCTATTGTTTCTGCGCGATATTTAATATATTTATCTCTATATCTCTGGATCATTCTTTCGATCTGATCTTCCGTCAGCGGTCTTCTCCCAGCAATAGATTCAGCCACAGAACGATCAAACCTTCTATCACGAAGCGCACGATCAAGAGCGCCACTATCGCCTTCACGAAGTAATTTCTCATAGTTCCTTATCGCCTGCTCCTGTCTGACCGTAAGACCTATACTGCTCCTGAATTGTCTGGCTATCTCACGCGGCCCAAGACCTTCATTAATCCCATTTCTAATGGTTTCACCAAGTACGTTTTGAAAATCTTCCGTGATCTCCCTGATTTTATCGGCCTGATACGAGTTGATAAATCTAGCTGTGTTACTTTCCGTTACATTCAGTGAGAACACAATCTTATCAGCCTTAGCCCAACGTGATGCTATATCACCGCCAGCCTGAACAGCGTTCTGTATCTCTCTTTGAAACTCTATGAATGCAGTGGCAACGATTGTTTCATTGATAAGATTAATTGCTGTATTGAAATCTCCGCGAGCAATGGCATCCTCAATTCCAGAGATAGAAATATTTTCTGACATGCTTGTAAGACCAACCTCGAACGCCCTCCTGAATTTAGGTTCGATGGTCGATAGTAATTCATCTATCTCCTTTGCTCTTTGCTTATCACTCGCCAATTTTTAGATTTCCTTCGCAATTAACACCGCGTCTGCTGGCTTCTTTTATGCAGGCATCCTCTAATTTATCCCGCATATTTCCAGTCCATTGTCCGTTTTTACAGTGAGTAAAATACCATAGAAAATTTTGCAAACGCCAGTCGCTCATATTTTTAACAGCAAGCAATATGCTAATATCTATGATCTCTGCGCTCACAAAACATCCCCGCGTCTATCTGCAATTAATGGCATACCAGCCACTTCACGAATAAAGTTCTCAGTTTCACTGTCCATTGAAGTGAGAAGGCCAGTGTCACGGATAAACTTACCAAGCTCCTCAAGGTTGACTGGAATGATGTCGCCGCGAACCAACTCCGGCTTCACTTCTTCGTCAAAGCCATTCAATTCCCAAAGAGTACCGATCCATTTTTTGTTTAGTTCATTTGTGATCGAATCCAAGAAGCTCTCAACAGCGCGAAGGAACAGTGTGGTCTTATCCTTTGACAATGCAAAACTGCCACGGTCGTTCGCACCAAGCATCAAGAAGTCTGCCAAGATCGTTCTGAGCATATCCTGCTTGTGCCGCATAATAATCGTGTTAGTGTCGATATTTCTTGTACCCTTTGAGGAAATCAATTCGACCTGATACTGCGGCATCATGGTCGGATTTCCCTCGGTATCAAAATACGGTGTGGATGGAACGACACAGCCCCCCTGTTCGTTCAGCTTCATATCACGAGCCATCTGTTGATATTTTGTCAACACAGCAGCATCCTTGAACGCAGCCGCTGGTATCTTGATAACGGGAATACCATTCATCTCACGTTCGATTGCAATCGCCTCAATGTTCGTGATGTTTTTCTCATAATACCAAGAACTGTACGCACTGCGAAAAATCGACCTTCCTTCTGGATTCCCGCGCTCCATCCTGGTCTTAAAGTGAAGAAGTTGCTTTGAGGGAATATAAATCTTCTGACCACCAACCAGAGGCCACTGCCACAACCCACGGACATCGCCATGTTCATCAATATCCCACTCCCATATCGTTTCCTGAGATCGTGGGGCAATTTTAGATGTGGTAATCAATCCATCTTCACGATACTTGAAAACCATCTCCATGATAGAGAATCCATGCGGTAGGAACGTCAGGATTTCAGTCAGGATATTGTCAAAGCTATCAGACAAATCCTTAATTTGAGATTCTGCGAACTCCACATAAAACCCATCAGTGTCTGCCTCTGCTGCCTTAAACCTGAATTCGACAGAGCGCAGAAGCATCTCAACTGCGGCCAGCAATGCACCAGCAGTAGGAGAATCAGACATCTCCCGATACTTCTGACGCGCCCTTGGCCCTTGTAGCTCTGGCAACCAGTCATCAATTACATATCCATTTGCAAACTTATATCCATCGACACCAGCAGCAATCGATTCGCCATCTTTATGACTATATGGTTGTTTTCCTTGGCTTCCGTATGTTGATGGGGGCTGTGTTTCCGTGGTTGGGAGCTTTTTCTTAGCCATAATAAATCCAATCCTTGTTGTTATACACCATGATAGACAAAAAAAGCCCCACCGACAAGCGGCAGGGCTTAAAGTTGCGTGAGGTGACTATTATTTACAGTAGTCTATCGTAAAAATGTATGATTGCCAATACGGATTGCGAAATCCAGCGAGTTTTTCCATCGTGGCTTCACTTTTTTGTGAGCATAATAGTGAGTTGCGCCGTTTGTGGGATCATCAGTAATATCTAAGATTGCAAATGTCGCAACCTCTATAGATCGCTCCCATGCGTTACTGTTGTAGTCCGGCCTCGCATATTTTATGCCGCTGAACTGATTCGGCTGATATACAACATTGCATACACCCCAAGGATACCTCTTATCACGCGCCCTATTTAAAACTACATGCGCGACAGCCATTTGCCCCTCAATGCTCTCTCCGCGAGATTCGTGATATACGGCTTTTGACAGACACATCAATTCCTTGCGGTCTATAAATGACGTATCATAACTGCTATTTGCAGAAACCATTGCCAGAAACGCGATAATCTTTAACATCGTATCCTCCTTAAATATTATGTTATATATGAGCGTGGTAATTCCGGCAGGACTTGAACCTGCAACCGTCTGCTTAGAAGGCAGATGCTCTATCCCTTGAGCTACGGAATTATATAACGCTACACAGACCTACCTTGATCTCCAAAGCTATCAAGAGTTACCCTGCCGCAAGATAATACGCCATAAAGTTTAAGGATTCGTAAAGACGGGCTTCGCTTTCCACTCTCAATCATACAAATTTGAGCCTTGGAGCATTCCAGCTTTTGAGCCATCTGCTCTTGTGTTAAACCCAACTCTTTACGCAATTCCCTAGCATTCATTCTGCAACCATAGCAAACTAAAAAGTTTACTGCAAGTGAATTTTATGATTGACAATTTAGTTTACTGGTGGTAAACATTCACAGTAACAAAGGAGTTAAAGTAATGAAATCAAGAACAGCAGCAATAGCATGGGCATTTTTTCTAGGTGGTGTTGGCGCTCATAAATTTTATCTTGGACAGCCATTGTGGGGAATTTTATATGCATTATTTTTCTGGACTTGGATTCCAGCAATACTCGCTATTTTAGAGATTATTATCTTGTTATGCACATCAGATGAATCATTTAAACAAAAATATTCATAAACAATCAACGGGTGTCCTATGGTTTACGAAATGCGCTACAACAACAAAGTCATCTGCGATGGGGAAAATTATAACGATGTTCTCAATCGTGGTGAAAAATATTTCAGAGAGGACTCTGAGGAGCCGGGATGGAATTATGTCACAGTTGAAATGCATTCAGATGACAAAGTTGAGCGCATAGAGCTAGAATTTTTTATTGATAAACCTTGGAGCTATGATTCCCCTATAAGGCTATAGATATTTATGATACTATGTCTATATGTGGTATGCTCTTCTATTTGTTATTCAATTATCTACTGGTCAGCATACGTTCTCTGTCTTTAAAATGCCGTTTTATTCAAAGCGTGAATGCGAAGTCATGCTGCAAAATCTCGAAACTAATTATGGCGTTGAGTACACATCAAAGACCTCCTGTATATTTATCGACCCAGGACAGGCGACTTAGAACGCTACTTCACCTCTAGCATCGCCAGAATCATCAACCGAACCACGGCCAGTGCGTCCAGAATTACCGCCTCCTGTCGTGTATGGCATAATCGCTTCCTCACCAGCATCGCGCTTCTTGATAAAAGGAGCCAATGCGTACCTGAAACTATCCATTGAGTGATCCCACCCACTCTGAAGATCGCCCAAAATGTCACCCGCTTTATTGACCTTGTACGACCAATTCTTAGCCTCCTCTATCGCCTTCTCACAGCGCGGGTTGAATATCCACCTGAACCCACGCATCCAGTTTACGCCTTCCTCAACAGATCCGTTCCATTTCTTCACACTCTTGATGCGGGAATATCCATGCCTCCTTAGATATGAAATAGTTTCCGGTCTTGCACTATCAGCCCTGATCGTTGAGTTCTGTATTCCTGGCACACGCTTCAAAAATGCAGGAAGATTGTCCGTTTCCGTTCCATACCCGAACTCCGCATACTCGACATAGATTTCCTTAGCATCCCAATCAACCCATAGCTTTGATGCTACGTTAGGGTCGTTCGCAAATCCGAAGTCAACGCCATAATATGCGCCGTCCATCTTTGATGTATCCCTGTCACCGACCTCCCACTTGCCAGCCAAAACCAGCTTGTCAGAGCGCCCTACTACCTCACCGAGGTATTCATGCCTGTACCTGTCATAGTCGCGCTCTTTTAGATGCTCAGCTTCTTTCAGGAACTGCTCACCTAACCACTCAGGAGGAACAGACCTGTAATCGCTGTGATGTATCAATCGTCTTGGCAGTTTGATATTCGTTTCTTTATTAACCCAATTATGCTCATCTGGCGGCGGGTTAAAAGTATAGAACCTGACCTGGTGTACACCGCCACGCAAAACAGTCTGATTGATAGACCGTATCTCTGCCATGTTCGCAAACTCGCTGACCTCCTCATACCACACATACTTGAAATAGCCCTTCGCCAGATTTAAGCCTTTCAGCTTTTCCGGTTTATCAGCCCCCTTCATTATGATTTTCTGTCCAGTGAGCTTGTAGGTTATTTCCGCCGGAGATGTCGTATAGTCAAAATACGAATCCCATCCTAGCTTATTGATAGCCCATAGCAATGACTGGTGAACGCTTCCCCTGAGAGTATCGCCAACTTTCCGCAGCACCAAGGCATTAGCATCAGGATCGCGTATAATCCCATACACTATCTCAATCGCAGTCGTAGATGTTTTTAGGCTACCACGGCCACCCTTGAGCCAGACCTCATCGAAATAATTACGCTTGATACCAACGTGAACCTTATGAAACGCAGGGCCGATAATATCCTTGGTATCGACTACTTTTTGCTCTGCCTCTGCCATTAATCCGTCACTTAATTTTTCCGCGCAACTTCGTCTGCTTTGCTATCTGTTTCAGTATTATATCACGCTCCACGGATGATCCCAACTTTTTCAGTTGCTCTATCTGCTCATCAGTTGCATATCCCCACGATGTGTGTTTTGGTATCTTCTTATCTCTTTTCACAAGATCCATTATTTTCTCCACTACTTCATTTGATGATTTCCTTGGCTTCGCATGTCCATTTTTCCATTTATAGAGAGTCCACTTTGCAATACCTGTCATTGCAGATAACGCAACAACTGTATAAGCGCAATCATGAATCAATTGCATGATCTCAGTATTACCATCGTTATTTATGCTTACGTGCGTGATTTTATTCATCAGAAGCCCCTCGATGTCTATAGTTTCGTCACAGCGGTATTTGTCCATCATGCGCTACCTTTCAGACACAAGACTTCTTATATCAGAAAGATTCTGCTCATTAAGAATCTTTCCATTCCTAAAAACTGGCACTAGATCGCCGCCATCATCACTCATCTGTTCATCAAGAAGATTTCCATCCCTAACCACCAGTAGCCCTCTGGCCGATTTCTTCATACCATTGTCAGTTTTCGGGTCTTTATAAATCAACCTTGGCTCCCCATTTACCTCTCCATATGTGGACTTTACAGCAAAGCCATATGTATCTCTGGTACAGTATTGGTACGTAAATGATCCAATACCCAAAACTACGTTGCTCGATGCGAAACCCTTGTTTTTCAAACCGTCAAGTATATCCTTAGCTCTCTGCGGCGTTATGGAGTCACCGTATATCAGCCCAATATGCTGATCTAAAACTTTATATCCGAGATCGGTAATTGTTCCACCGAATATTTCCCACATACACTCTATCGCCCCCTTGTGTTGCGGTGAGTCAATCTCAGCATCGGGATCGCCGACAATGATTTTTACAGGGTCGCCACTATCAGGACGAATAACAACTTTATTTGCAATCGGATTACCAGACCTAGACAAAATCTCAGATTTCAACTCAGGTAGATATTCCGTCACTACACGCCAGAAATCCCATGTATCTGAAACAATAGACACAATTCCGCTTGGATATAACTTTGTAATGAGATGCCTGAATGTGTCTATCTCGTTCTCTTTGGTTCCCATACACATTACGCTGTGTTCCGTGGCCGGAACTGAGCATCCTATAAGTTCTTTCTCAGCATCGCTAACATAATATTGCTCAAGCAAGTCAATAGCCGGAACAGTATCAGTACCAACAAAAGATGTCAGATGAGCCGCACCAGAAATCGCGGCATCATAAACACCACTCATACCGCGAAATGAAAAATCATGTCCCTGAAACGGCACAAACTCTTTCGGCGCACCAGTCGAATCCGCATAGCTATCAAATAAATTCCGATACCACCTTGCGGTTGTCGCTGAAACGCATGGCTTCCAGATGTATGCCGACAAAACGGATTCGATGTAGTTCACAAGCCAGAAAAATTCAGGAACAGTATTCTTGATAGTCAGACAAGGAACCTTAACTCTAACGCTTGATCCTTCAGGCGCAGCCCGTATCTCAAGAGGTAAGTATCCTAGATCATGCAATGCCTCGATGTGATCTACAGGAATGGCTCCAGCCCCCAGAGATGTATCCATTCGCCGCTTATATTCAGCAACGACTTCTTTCTTGTCACGATTAAAAAATCCATCATTGAATTTCTCAATCAAAAAATCCTTGATAAAATACTGCAACCCAAAAAATACAATGTTGTCATTATTATCAGGCAGGTTTGACAAATGATTGCTTCTTGGCGTGAAATTACTATAAACAAGGGTTGTTCCAGCAGGATACTGCCTTCTGTGGTCTGCTTTGTAGAAATCTATACATGTAAGCGGATTAATCTTCATCGGTTATCTCCTTTGTTGTTGGCTCCATATCCTCATCAAAATAGTAAATCTCATCTATAAGACCAAGAAAAACCCCGAAGCCATTTGAGAATATTCCGTGTGTTACATATAGATAAATCTTTCCGGCGTTTTTCTTACGAAGTTCTTTCGCTATCTCTATAAAAGTACGACCACCATCGCAAATGTCATCAATAATAATACAATCCTTTCCTTCAAGCGAACCGTGATGGTGTACAATCGTTCTTTTTATATCACCTGTCTGAGTATCTCTTTCCTTAGTACATAGAATGTACGGCATTTTTAGCTTCAATATCTTTTTCTCTGCACCAGCATCAGGACAGATGATAATACGCCCGGCCAGTATATCTTTATCAAAAAAACCCAAAAGATCATGCTGGTGAATAATATCAAGATTCTCTACCAACGCCCCGACAACATCAGAGTGCGGATCGAAAACCTTAACCCTCTCAGCACCAATCGCATTCACCAAATCCGTCATCACCTTAACAGAAAGAGCCTCACCACTGTTGCACACCCTGTCCTGTCTGGCATATGGGAGGTACGGCAAACTTAGCGTGCTTATAATGCCGCCACTCCTCTTAATGGCATCAGCTAACATTAACATCGTCATCACATCATCGCTGCCCTTTAATCGTCCACAGGACATGATTAGCCTTTTCTTGGCAACGCTATCAATAACCCTTACATGCACCTCACCACCAGGAAACAACGATTTTTCGTACCCTATTGTATCACCACTATCCAGATCATATATTCTTATCATTCCGCCCTCCTGTTATCATTTACTCCCGCACCGCGCAAGAATTTTACCCACTCGCAGTCAATCCAGTATCTTATAGTGGTCACACCAATCATACCTCACCAACCAAATCTTTTAGCCTGAGTATCTCCAATGCCAGCTTGTCCTTACCGTAGTAGCACTTGTCGCAACAACAAGCGCCTCTTGGCTCAACCGAATCATCACAAGCATAATGATAGGGGCTTCTTTTGTCATAAATACATAGTTCGCAGTAAACATCACCCCTCGTCATCACCAAAAACCCTCCTCTTATACCCACGAGCATCCAGCCATATCGCCGATATCTCAGCCCTCTCCAATGAAGGATGATTGCACCAACCAGTACACCTATCATCCTGAAACTTTACAGTCTGGTATTTATCTTCCGGCATCCATCCATCGCCAAGTTCGCGGATTTCATATTCTAATTTCATCACAGACTCCATCGGTTGCCATCGTCAGAGCAGTATATAAATTGTTTACAAAGATGTCAAGCCGTTTTTAAGAACACCAAGAAATATGAGTGATAAACTCTAGCATGTTTCTGCTTCCCTCGCTTATTGACTGGCATACGGCTCTTGGCCAAAAGAACATAAAGATCAAGCAACCTGAATCCTGTATCGCCACACCAATTTATGACATTGTTATGAGTGCAATACATTTTGTGGTTATGAATGATGTCCTGACACTTAAATACAAATACACCGCTACGCTTGAGAACCCTTCCAGCCTCAATTATCGTCTTTCTATAGTGATCTGATAGCTGATCGTATGTCCAATATCCAGAAAACCTACGGGCCATTATACTGTCATTCCCATCCTTGATGTAAGTCAAAAATGGCGGATCGAAAACAATGCTATGCAGAGAACAATCTGCATGAGGAATTTTTGTTGAGCATGATTCGATCACATCATCGGCCAAAACACGCAAATCATATTTATGCTTTGGCTTCGTAATATTTTTATAAAACGCACCATTGCCATACGTCAGATCACACTCAAATCCATCAGGGCAATGAAGCTCAAGTATTGAGCGCAGTATCTCGTCCTGATCGTAACTGATGCTTTTTCTAACAGCAGCAGACTCATCAGACGGTTTGTTTTCAAAATCCATCACGCCACCTCCTCGCAAAATTCCATCTCCCACTCAATCAGGCAATCCTCGCAAAACATCCTGCCATATTTATAACGGCAGTCGTTCGCAACACCACAACATGAACATGTACCGAAATATCCCATCACTCACCTTTATTTCCTTGACGTTATCTTAACACGATTAACCAACGACATAATTTTTAACGGCGGCCTGTATGTGTAAATACGCAGCCTGTTCTTTCCCCACATATAGTCATTAAACCCATCAGGAATTTCACCGCAAAAACCATTTTTCCTCGCTTGACCCTTAGATGGCATGAAACCAATAGCAATAGCTAAATCCTCAACCTTCCACTCAATAGGCAATGGTAAAAAAATATCTCCATCAGCTTCCTGAAATAGCTCATCCCTAACCCATCTGCACTCTATTACAGAAGGGCAAACAAAATTATAAGAACCGTCCGCGCATCTCTTATAGTCCAGCATAATGTACCTTATTTTTTCTATTGCTATCGAGAATCACCCATCCCTGAGTGTCTTTACTGTATATATCTTATTTACGGCTGCGTCAAGAAAAAAATATAGGATAGGAGAGGCAAATGTTTTTGAAATCCTATGGTGGGGGAAGATTTATATCCCTAAAATCCTTGAAATCCTATCTCCGGTTCCTCCAAAATTAGCCCTCCCCTTTTCTATCATATCCAGAACATTCTCTAACTGCGTGCCAACCTGTAAATGATCCGGCCTCACACACAACCTGTTATCACAGATATGCATGACGTACTTATCAACCGCCAATTCATTCACCAGTGACGCGGAAACCCTGTGAGCTAGTACCTGTGTGTATGTCCTGCCAGTTCGTTCATAATCATCAGGCGGAGTCCTGACACTCACAAGCCCATAGCCAGATGTATTCTTTGCACCAGTCCAGTTCCAGCAGTTATCGGTTTTTTCTACCTTGCCCCAGAACTTCACCAGATCTACGGCGTATCCGGTAACGTCCTTCTTGTTTGTCGATTTATTGTATCCAGTCATATCCAGCATTGTAGTGAGATGGAGAGAGAAGTCAAGAATTTTCATTGTGATATATGTAAATACCGATGAATCAAAAAATACTCAAATTGGGGACGATCCGGCCACAATTTTATGAAAAGTTTTTGGGCTTTTTTCATATATTGGTTAACATTTCATAATAACAATACCGAATTCATCTGATTGCCAGTTAATAAACATAATATACAATGTAAATGTGAGAATGGATATTGTGTAAATTACAGTATTAAATTAAATCAATGACTTAGCCCTGTTTTTCAATTGGAAAGAGTATAAATTGAGATTATACCAAGAGTTTTAGATTGACATAGTGTAATATAATGCAGACTGGCGATGATTATGTTTAATATAGTCCTGGATTCCGTATGCAATACCTATGCCAAGAGCTATGCATTAACAGCATACCAGATACAACCTAAATAACACAATAAAATCAGCAAACCAGTATATAAATGCTTGACGCTATCGACCGATTCGTGTCATTATAAAGATATGAGATCAACAACTAACCAAGGAGTCTAAAATGGAAAGTATAACCTGGGACAGACTAACAGAATCGCAGCGTGAATCACTGGCCAGCATTGTTTTCGATTGCTTGCCCGAAACAGAACAATAGTTGATAAAACAGGAATCCGCAAACACGGATTCCGATTGTATCAACCAAAAAGAGGAGTCGAAAAAATGGAAACTAAAGATAAGTTAGGATATATCGCATTTTATAAAACAGAACGGCATGAGCTTTACGCCGATTCTTTATATGACGCGAAAAAAAAAGCCATAGAACATTTTAAACCAAAAAAGTCTATGGCTCATATGGTGCATGTAGCACTAGCAGAAAAAAACGGGCAAGTCGTCGTTCATGTAGCAACCGAGTAAAAAGAGGAGTCGAGAAATGTCTTACATATATGAGAAAAAACAATCTGGTGATTTATACCATGATCTAAAAAAAATGGATCGTGATAATTTCAGCTATGACGGCGCAAAGGCGCTAATGGAGTATCTCGAACAAATGGCAGAAGATACAGACTCGCCGTTAGAATATGATCCGATAGCATTTTGTTGTGAATTTGCCGAGTACCAAGATTCAGAATATGAATCGCTAGCCGATGAATACGATGAAGCGCCCAAAAGAAAAGACTATGACGATTCAGAGGGATTTGAGTCGGCGCTGATTCAATGGCTGGAAGAAACCACGCAAGTGATTCAGTTTGACGGCGGAATCATCATTCAATCTTTTTAACAAGTGAAGGAACAAAAAATGAAAATTGAATCAGGTTATCGCGCATTTAATGGGCATGTTTTCACCACACACGAAGCGGAATTATATAATCATGCTTATTGCGCGAATGCGGATGAAAGACATAGACTTTTTTGTGCAATTATTTACCCAAAAGAAGGAGTCAAAAAATGAAAAGTGAAATAATCTACAAAGGGAGTCACTATACAGCATGTGCAATGAAAGACGGTTCTTTGATCGTAACAAGGAATCGCACGAAAGAAGGGAGGCGTTTAATCGGTGAGAACGCGCCGCATTGGATTGACTCAATAATAACGGCCATTGACGACAAGGAAAGATCATTTATTTGCAAAGCAATGTTTCAATCTTAAACAAGGGAGTCAAAAAATGAAAACACCGGAATTATACGAAGCACAAAAGGAACATATCTGGGACCTATCCATGGCTGGATACAGAATCCGCGAGATAGCTAACATAGTCGGCGCGACAATACAGGAAGTAAACCATGTACTAAATGAGGGGAGATTCTAAAATGAAAACCTACAAGAAAATTGCAGGGCTTTTAAACGCGATTGAAAACTGCAAAAAAACAGGCAATAAAAACTGGCAAGAAAAACACGAATCAGCGCTATCAGATATTGAAAAAAATATCTTGCCATGCGGAGGAGGATTCGATTCAGGGACAATAATTCTATACGATGAATCGACTCCAGAAAAAATAGTGTTGGGAACAAGTTTTCATCATATGAATGATGGCGGATATTATGATGGCTGGACTCAACATAAAATCACTATCAAGCCGAGTCTGCTATTTGATTTTACTATCACCATATCAGGCCGCGATAAAAACGGAATCAAAGATTATATGGCGGATTGTTTTCATGGCGTATTAATGCAGGAGGAGGAAATAATGGATATGTTTGATTCAAATCCTAACATACTACTCTCTGAATTGTCCGCCATGTCTGGAAAGAGTGTAGCAGAATTAAAACGCTTGCTTATGGGAGGCTGAAAAATGACCGTAGGAAATTTTCTTCTTTTCGTTTTTCTTTGTGCGTTTTTTTTCGTTCCGCTTTATCTCACGCGCGCAACCGATTCAGATATTGCGGCTTGTGTTGATAAAACGGGATGGAGTCAAGAGAGGTGTAGAGTCGAATTAGAGAGATAAGCCGAATCAGTTATCAACCGAATCCCCGCTTGTCAAGAGTGGGGATTCTTCTTTTTGTGATTCCGTTACGTCCTCAAATTCAACGTCAATGGATTCCAGCGAGTCAACCAAGACGGGTGGCTTGACGGTGACAGTTGTTTCGCTTGTGTCTTTCCATCCATAATTTTTCAGCGCGAATATAGGCCCGGCAGCGGCCCCCTGAAATAAGCGCTTCTCCGCGTACGCTTCACACCTAGCCCGTAAAGCCTTTAAAACGCTAGAAAATTCGATTCTTTTTTGATATTCAAGGAATTGTTCACGCCCAGTAAAACCCAGTGCCAGCGCGAGTCCCGTGAAGGTGTATGGCTCTTCCTTCTCATCGCAAAGTTGAAAAAACTTATCACCTTTTTTCTGAAATTCTTGTGGGTCACGAAACTTGAATGGCCTCCCTACTGGCTTGCTAGATTCACTAACTAAGCTCTTGTTCCAAGAGTCTGGCATTCCACCTTTGATGGCATTTGAAGGCCAACGTGGGCGCG
>Ga0208546_1000112_pt1 | contig 38852 bp, 53 predicted proteins | sample DEB19_08_DNA_4_FD_184528 | JGI IMG/M metagenome (GOLD analysis project Ga0208546, IMG submission 184528) | Aqueous microbial communities from the Delaware River and Bay under freshwater to marine salinity gradient to study organic matter... | ecosystem: Environmental > Aquatic > Marine > Coastal...
CTTTATCCCAAAAGACACGTTGGTCTGCGGGTCACGGAAGTAGGTGGAATCATCCAGAAGGATAGGCCGTTGACCAACAAGGGAACCGGTCGGTCCCAAGGTCTGGCTGATGGTGTTAGCCGGCCAGGTCAACACCTGATCTTGAGTAGAGAAGACAGCAAGACGTTCCGTAGACCATGAACTTATCATCTGGTTCATGGCAAGGAGGCAGTCGTTGGCGGTGTCGTATCCGACAGTCTCACCCTCAGCCAACTGGCCTATCAGTCTCAGCGCACCTTCAATAAGCTGTTTGGCTGTATACGACATGCGTCACCCTTGAACTTGTTTGGGGGGTCTACCTCGCCTTCTCACTTCCAGTTCATTAACAGGAGCCGCATCGTCTTTAGACGGCGTAACCGGATTATAGCGCACCCATCCGTTCTCTTCATCCGCAGAGGCCTCCATGTCGGAGATAGCCACTTTGGTGCCGTGTCGAGGGTGTTTCAGGTAGATTACATACATAGTTAAAAAAGGGGGCCGAAACCCCCTCTCCTTAGTTGCCAGCCATGACAACCCAGTCGGTTCCATCACATACCAGGATCGCCCATGCTCCTGCCGAGGCAGCAAGAATGGCCGTACCAGCAGTGCCGGAGGTGCGGGGTTTCACGTTGGAACTAGCCGAAATGACGGTGTAGGTAGCCGACAGGTTTTTGATTACCAGAACCCGGCCAGTGTTGGCTGAGGCAGTGGGAAGCGTAACCGTGACGTTGGCTGATGCACCGTTTGCAATGATGAAGTTCTCGGTATCGCCCAAAGTGAACGAAGCGGTCTTTGAAACCGGAGCGTTCAACTTAAGTTGAGTAGCCGACAGCGTAGCGAAAGATCCAGCAGCAGGCGTGGTAGCACCGATGACAGTGTTGTCAATGGTGGCACCATTCAAATACTGGTCTTCATACGCAATACCGATTGACTTGGTATTTGGCATGATCTTCTCCTTAAAGAAAGGCCCCCTTGCGAGGGCCATTCAGGTTAGCTGATTGCAGCAAACTGCCACTTGGTGCCATCGGAATAGAACAGCTTGCCACGCCCAGTTGCGTTTGTGGTCATGCCGAACGATCCAGCAACAGCATCGGTAGTCGTGGTGTTAGCCGTGATAGCCGTGTCAAGGAAGTAGATGCCTGCGCCAGAAGCAAACAACAGCGTAGAGCCGCCAAGGGATTTAGCTGCGCTAGTGTTGCCGTCAGACACTTGATAAGTGCCGCCACCGTTAGGAATTGCCATTGTCGTAATCTCCTGTAGTTAAACCTGTTAGCCCCACATCCGGCAAGCCATCTGCGGTCTGATGACCGAGTAGCCATACAGAACGTCGATACGGCAAGGCATACGGTCATTGTTGATGTCGTACTGACGAACAATACGCATCGAAATGCCGTTGTGAACCTGACGCGAAGCCATGTCTACGCCCTGCGGCAGAACAAGGTCGGCCGTGGCGAAGGTGATGGCATCCTTGTGGTACACAAGGTTTTGCGCGTATTGGCTGCTGGCAGAACCGAGCATCGTGACGGCTGCACCAGACTGCGGGAAGCTATCAACCGTGGCAAGAGCCTGGCTGGAAGTGTAGATCGCAGGGCTGATTTTCAGCGTGCCGCTGGAAGAAGCAGAAAGCGCCTCGGTCACAACGAACTGCTGGAGCGAACCGGTCGATTGACGGGTCTGCGGGTTGACAGCGTAGACGTTGGCAATCGTGAACACGTCGCCCACGTTCCAAGTCTTGCTGGAACCGGTGAAGCTGATGTCCAGCGTGGAAGCGCCCTGGGTGCTGACGGTCGTGCCGACAGTGATACCAGTACCCCAAGAGCCGGTAGTGTGATTGACGATAGACTGAGACATATTGATCTCGTCATAGCCAAGCACGCCCTGACCCATCATACCGGCCTTGAACTGGCGGCTGATCGTGTCAACGGGGTTGAAGAAGCCCTTCATGCCTTCTACCAAGTTGGCGTTGGCAGCAGGGTTGACGGTGGCAAAGCGAGGAGCCATACCAGCGGCCGCTTCGTTCAGCTTCTGCTGACCTTGGAGCAGTACCAGAGAGGTAGACGGGGTAGTACCCGGCGTACCAACAGAGGCATAGATGCTCTTGTATGCGTTAGCAACGTCTGCGTCGATAGAGGCAGCAAGCTGGCTTACGCGAGGCTTCAGTACACGCTCTGCGAAGTCATCCAACTGCATGGTGAGTTCTGCGGAGGTGAAGTTGATGCCGATGTGCTTTTGTTGAGCAACCGTCAGCGTGGTGTACTGCTCGTTGTCGTCCTGAACTTGCAGGGCGGCACCGTCAGTTACCAGAGCGCGGTCCGGCAGACGGATACGGAGCGTAGAACCGATCTTGGCACCTTCGACAGCAAAGCTGTCATCGTACTGGCGGTTTACGTTGCGGGTGATCACCAAGTTGTTCTCCAGGATCTGGAGGGCCTTACGGGTGATCATGTCTATAGTAAGTAGCGAATTACTCACGTTACACCTCTTGAAAAGTTTATGTTAGAATGGAGATCCCATAATCATCCGAGGACGCACCATGAAAAGCATCACTGTAGACGGAATCGAATACCGATTCTTCGACCACCTTTTTGCCGTATCCCAATGCGGAAAAGTTCTCAGAAAGTTGCTCCCTTTTGCTCCGTTGCTTAGAAAAGATGGATACTTTTCTATTGGCAGAAGAGGCCTTCTTCATAGGGTTGTTGCTCAATCCTGGATGGAAGGCTTTGACCCTCTCAAACAAGTTCATCACATCAACAATATAAAAACCGACAATAGAATTGAAAACCTTGAGTGCTTGACTGCCACCGAACACTTGTCTGGCAGGCACGGAGAAGATCTTGCTCAAAGCGCAAGATACATCCGATCCGAGGAAACCCGCGACAAGATCAGACAATACCGGCTTGGCAAGGTTACCTCCGAGGAAACCAAAGCCAAACAACGTGCTGCCTTGATCGGTCGCAAGCGCCCCAAATTTGCCAGAGCGCCCTATAGCGAGGAATCCAAACGGCAAAGAAGCCTCAACCACCACCGAAACACTGGATGTTCCGTTTTGGGAGTTGAGTACCGATCCTTTGCTGATGCTTCCAACGCCACTGGCATTCATAGGTTCACAATCCGTAAAAGGTGCCTTTCTGAGAACTTTCCTGATTACAAAATCTTGTTCTAGTACCTTTGGTTCTGCATCTTCTTCATCATCCGCTGGTTTTCGGCTTCGATCCATTCTGACGCCGTCATGGTCTTGATAGACCGAGGATCAGTGGTGTCGTACCGTCCACCAGAACCACCCGTTGGGGTGATCGGATTGATGGGAGCAGGCGCAGACGATGTTTTCTTTGCAGGGGGGTTAGACTCTAACTTGAGTTCCAACTTCCCGATTTCTTTAGCCTGCAAGTAAGCCGGAAGCTGACTGATCCGGTGTGCTTCCTGCGGGTTAGACCCGAGGTAGTACGCCAGGTCCGGGCCTATATCAGAGCCACGGATAGTCTCAGCCATGACTTGGGAGATCGGGATATTGGGGTTGTATGCGACCTGTTTATAGTCGTCATACTTTTCCATCGCCTCCTCTTCCTTGTCGAAGTAGTGGCGCATTGCCTCCTGCTCTCTCTGTTGCTGCTGTCTGTTTGCCAACAGTTCCTCAGCCTTGCGAGCAGCCAATGCCTCGGCATACTCCTCAACTGATTCAAACTTGTCAGCAGACGGCAGTTCTTGAGGGGCTTTGGGCTGCTCCTGCATACGCAGTTGCTGTTCGCGCTCCCACTTTCTCTGCTCTCTTGCAAGACGTTTCCCAACAATGGCGTCCAACTCTTCTTGTGTGAAGGTCTTGGGTACCTGCTGGTTGTCCTCCGGCTTCTGGATCTCGGGTGCCGATACTGCCGTCTGTACCGGTTCCTGCGCGGTTTGAGCGTCCGCTACGCTTACATCATCAGACATTGTTGTACCCGTAAGTACCCTGGTGTTCCCCGCCAGTAGGGTTTTTCATCAAGCGTAATAACTGATGTTCAGCTTGGCACCTGCGCCAGTCTGAATGAACTTAATCTTCTTCAAGTCACCATCATACGATAGCACGTTGTTCTGTATCAGTATCATACCCACAGAAGCCGTAGGGTTGGTGCCATCGTCCCTCCACCGGATGTTGTTGCCCTCAGCAACGATAAACACCCTTGTGGGATAGAATGGGTTCGTGGGAATGGTCAACCCAACCGCAGAGGACAGATCGGTGATCTGTTCAAACCCGAGGTTGTTGGTCGTGTCTTTCAATCCCATGAGTCACCTATGCCAGAAACTTGAGTTTGTAAAGGGTAGTAAGGTACAGATTGACGATTTCGTCAATGATATTGTGGATAGCAGTATCCTTCTTGTCTACCACTTCGTACCTGATGGACTCTATCTCATCCAATTGGTCTTGCAGGAATTCCACCACATTGGTGGTCTTCTTGGCTGAGTGCAGGGTAATGGGGCCGATCAGCCCGTGTCTACCCTGGTACGCTTCCGCAAGACTGTCAGCCAAGGGGATGATCCCTTCGTAGAAGCCTTGCAGGGCCATGTGCTTTGCAAATGACCTAGTGTTGAGGTGGACGGAATGGGTTACATCCCGTGCCAAGAACAACATGCCTATGAACTTGTCACACGACATGGCTTACTCCTGCGGAGGCTGAACCTGCGGTTGGGCTTGGGTCTTGATCTTCTCAACCAAGGGGAACACGGCCTTGTATGGCAGTTCTCCAAGGGCTTGAAGGAGGAAGTTTACTTCTTCAACAGTCAGATCCAGCTTGATCACGCAGAGGCTCCTTGTGCCCACGGAAGGGGCGGGGTAACGATGGGTGGGTTGATTTGGTTGTCGATTTGGGCTTGAACAGCCGCTTCGGTAGCATCCTTGTCCACACCATTAGTCCAGCACCAACCAAGCACTTGATCAAGGGTCAGATCAGGGTACGGGGTAAATACGTCGCCCGGTGCAGGGAAAGAGCAGGTGGAGTAGACGGAAGCAGTATAGGCGTTTTCATCAACTCCGGTGCATTGCCAATGGGCGGTCACCACCACATCGGTATAACCGTCTTCGGTGGGTTTGCAGTCAAGCTGCGATACGTTCCAAATGATCACGGTTGCCATGTCAGGCTCCTTATGCGTTTGCGATAGTGGTAATGGTTCCAGACGAACCGCGATATTTCAAAGCGCCACCTTCGACATACAAAACACCGCCACCTGTAGGGTTGGCAGTTGGCACCGTTGCGTTGGCAAGGTGTATTGTTTTGGCGCTGGATGTTGCGGCTGTAGTCATTCCAATAAGCAGGTTGCCGCTGGAGTCAAGGCGCATGCGTTCGGTGTTGTTGGTGCCGAAAATAAACGGGTTGTTTGATATTGTACGCAACGTAGCGCCAGCAACACCCAAAGCGTTACCAGCGGCATCAGAATAAAACGCTGCCTCTACAGTGCCCGCAATAGCGCGAAATACTCCGTAGCTTCCCGTCGCCCCTGCGTTCTCGACTCGCACTTCGGCTGGTACGCCATCCGTTGAAGTCTTACCAACGTGCAACAACGTGCTAGGAGAAGTAATCCCTATACCAACAAGCCCTGCGGCGGTGATTCGCATGCGTTCGTTGCCGTTAGTACTTATCAACAACGGATAGTTGTTCGCCGTCCTCAACTCGCCGTAACCAGAAACAGCGTTAAGGTCAAGAGCGACGTTACCAGTAATTTCGGCGCGCAGTACAGATTGCGTGTTGCTGGTTGCCGCAGAGACTGATGCCGCACCTGCTTTGTAAACATCAAGCCTATAACCCGGCGAACTCGTACCAATCCCTACGTTGCCGCTGGAGTCGATGACCATTTTACTGTTGCTGTTGGTCCAAAATTGCAAAGAATTGTCTGATGCTTTTGCATATAATCCATTGCCAGTCTGAGTTGCCCCTGTAAAGAGCGTAAATCCAGCGGAATCTAATGCAAAGTAAGCACTATTTGTTCCATTCGTAAATCTGGCAACATCCCCAGACCCAGTTACATGCAACTTGTTTCCCGGCGAACTCGTACCAATCCCCAAATTCCCACTCGCATCCAACGTCATCGCTTGGGTAAATGAAGCTACGTTTCCTGCTGTTCCGGACGGGGCGTTGAACCACTGATGCTGACCATCAATCTGCGTATACCTGCTGGCGGCAAGGCCAACAGTGTATCTCCAAACATCGGACGCTGACTCATAAGCGTTCAGACCAACGTGCAAACGGTACGCATCAGTGCGACCAGAGACAAAAGCGGCAGTAGAAGCCGCAACACCTAATGCTCTTGAAGTACTACCCCAAGCCGCAGGCGTACCCCCGAGGCCGAGGTTTCCGCTGGAGTCAAGGCGCATCTTTTCTGTACCGCTCGTATAAAACGCGGCTACAGTAGACGTACTTGATGCGTTAAATATTGCATCAGTTGGGCCTGAATCAATCGGGCCTATATAGGCAACATTACCTGCATTGATCCCAAGCATTCGCACGCTTGTTCCACCTGATGTGACGGATCGGTAATATGTTGCATTAGTGGCTAATCGAATGTCGCCACCAGATACGTCCAGTTTTGCACCCGGCGAACTCGTACCAATCCCGAGGTTTCCGCTGGAGTCGATACGCATACGTTCGGTATCACTACCAACGTTAAACGTCATGTAATCATTGCCGTACACAGCGGCGTTGATAGACGATTTAATTGCCCCACTACTATCAAACCCGAGCTTAACGGCTTGAACTGATGTAGTGTTGTTGTTGCGAAGAACTAATGGCGTTGTAGACCCTGCGCCATCTAATTGAAAGATTCCCGCGCCAACAACTTGTAATTTCGCACCCGGAGAAGTCGTACCAATCCCTACGTCGCCCGTGGAAGTGATACGCATACGCTCCGCTCTAGTAACAGAGCCAGCAGGAGTTGTAGAAAACACTAAATAACTGGAAATGTCGGTATTGCTGGTATAAGTATCAACAAGCCCTTGAATTCCAACTAGGCTACTGTAGTTTGTTCCACCATACCCAGAGCCTGACAACAGAAAAATACTGTCTCCAGATGCAACTGCTGTAGGAGAAGCGGCGGTTCCGCGACTTTTTAACAAGTTAATTGTGACGCCGGCAGCAACAGTTGCACTTCTTCTTATTCCAACAACAGCACCAGCGGTTGTGTCTGTGCTAATCAAAGAAGTTGTTATAGTTGCACCGGCAGGGGCCGTTGAGTCACCAACGGACAACAAGTATCCAGGCGAAGTAGTCCCTACCCCCACATTCCCCGAGGTCGTGGCAAGGTAAGTGTTGCCCGTGACCGTCAGGGTAGAAAGCAGCCCCGTAGAGCCACCATCAACCTTCTGCCATACGGAACCGTTGAATACCGCCCAATCACCTACCTGCCAATTCGTTTCACCGTTCAGGTTGGTGCTACCAGCCACCGAAACAACGTAGTACTGCCCCTGAACCCCAACGCTGGAAGTCAAGGTGGGAGTGTTTGTGGAAGCATCCCAAGTGCCTTGATACTTCAAAGCACCCAAGGTAGCCGCATCAACCTGTAGGTATTGCTCTATGCCTCTCATTACGCCCCCACAATTGCTTCAATCGCCGCAATTAGTTCCGCTTCTGTGGCATCTTCTGGCAACTCTAAAACGAACGGCCCGACAAAATTGCCAGAAGCACTATCAACAACAGCAACCACAGTCCAGAAACCGTCATAGTATGTGCTTTCGCTGATGGTAATCATGGCGCAGTGTATCCCTGTGCGTTGACGTAAACAGCGGCGGCAGTCGTGATGCACGCAAAGTTGAGTGCGGCGTTAGCCGTAGTTTTGAGCGGGTTGGAAAATATAATTTCGATCATGGGAGCGTTGGCCGGCAAATGCCCGCGCCAGATGATAGTCGCGCCGTCCTTTAAGACTACTTCCGTTGCCGTGGCGCTGTTGTTGGACAGCGTCATTGAGCAGATATAGCGGCGCAGACCTGCACCAGCAGCAGCGGCAAGCGCAACGTCCGTGGTGTTTACCACGCCGCCAGCGGCAGACGCATATGACCACTCAAGTTCAGGGATTTGCCACTGACGGACAATCTGCACGCCTTGCAGCGTCGTAATGAAGTCGGCCGTATCACCTGTGGCAACCGTAGTATAGGCGGCAGAAAGCGCCCTTCCGGCTGCACGCACGGGGTTGCCGGCAATAACGGCGTCATGGGCGCTCTGGCCGTTCAGCGGGCTTGATGGGTGCAGCGCAGCAACAAGGCCTGAGTTGGCGGCAGCAGCGGCAGTAGACGGCTTGGTGACGTTGGCCCGCCACTGGGGGTTGACCGGATCGCTGATGAACTCCGTATTGCAACCAGTGGTGCCGATACCAAAGGCCGTACAAATCAACTGAGCAGCAGCAGCCGGAGCCACAGCGCCGTTTACCGCCATCATGTACCCTGGCAGCGTCGCAACGTCCAGCGCAGGGATAAGGAACGTGGCAACAGGAATGGCAGTGCTGTTGATGTAGAAATCAATTCGATCTGCACGCCGAGCGATGGCGGTGTAGAACGGCAGGTTGTTCGTGGCCGTGTAGCCAGACGCTGCCGTATTGGTCTTTACGCTGTTCTGGTAAATGACACAGGTAATAACGCCTGCACCATCCAGTTCAAAGCCAACGCCGTTAGCAGTAGGAACAGAAGTGGTAGGCGTGGCAGGAACGGCACCCCAACCCCAAAAGCGCAGGGTGTTAGCCTGAATCACGTTTGGAATGATCATCGTCATGCCTTCCGCAAGGAAGTTCAGACCATCAGGGACAAACGACGATTGAGTGCTAATACCTGCGTAAGCGCTGGCGGTCGTGCTGGACTGCATTACCAAGTTGCCTAGCGTGACGACAGTGGTTCCCGTCGAAACCTTCGTGGTCCACTTGTTGGTTGTGTCCAGCGTGTCAAAGCTATCCGTAAACAGGGCGGTAGGTTCATTGGTTACTCGGAAATAACCATACTGTGTAACGCCGGCCTCAACCCCGTTGGAGCCAACAATCGCCGTATCTCCGGCAGAGTTTCCAAAGACTTCAATCATGGTCGTTTACCGATAGTAAGATACGTTGAGTTTGGCACCAGAAACCTGATCAATAAACTTGATCCTTCTCAAGTCGCCGTCATAGCCCATAAAAGCACCGTTAGCCAAAGGCATACCCACGGTAGCCGTGGGATCAACACCGTCATCCCGCCACCGTACCGCATTACCCTCAGCCACAATCATAGCCTTCAAAGCGCCGCTAGGAGGAGTCAATCCGGTTGCCGTGGAAACACTGGTGATCTGCTGATACCCCATGCAGTCTGTTATGTCTTTAACTGGCATTTCTGCACCTTTACTGTTGGGGCATTTCGCCCATAGGTTGAGGCATTTCGCCCATTAGTTGTTGAGGTTCTACCTGTGGCACCATGCTACCCACAGAAAGATCGCCACTCTCCAAGGCCGCAAACAGCGTACCCTGGACGATGTCCTGAATCTGTTCCGGCGTCATGCCGCTAGATACCGCAGAGATCCGCTTGGTTTCAGCGTCATACTCTTTGATCTTGAGTTCCTGGGCTTCCATGCTCTGGTTGACGTTCCTAAGCATCGACGCCATCTGTTCCATCTGCTGGCCCATCTGCTGGATCTGCTGTTCAGCAGCTTGCAGTGCTGGCGGCTTGTCATCATCCGAAACAATCATTGGATCAATGGTCTTCTCAAACCGCTTGGCCATTTCCTGAGCGCCCGGCCAATCCATGTTCTTAACGAACAGATCCCCTGCCACAGCCCACAGTTGCGGGTTGCCTTGCAGCAGTTGCGCCATGCTCTCCAAGGCCTCTTGGCGCTTGGTCATGTAGTTGGGGCCAGTGGTCACCACAACATCGTACTTGCCCACAGAGGGGTTGTAGATCTTCTCAATGACAGCACCGGTCTGCATGTCCATGATCTTACGCACCGGCTCCTGTTGAGTCGGGTCGATCTTCGCCATGCTGGTATCGCCGTCAACCCCGATGATCCGAGCCACCCGTTGGGTGTCGTAATACTTGGGGATCAGGTCGATGATGATGCGGGTAACATGCCGGATGGCTCTGGCAAGGTTATCCACAAAGTGATAGGTGCCGGTATCTGCTTGCCTTTCGCGGGCGAGGATAGCCTTCCCGGAACGCTCATTACCGGCCATGCCTAAAGAGGCATCATATTGGCCTGTGGTGGCCTTTATATCGTCAGAAGCACCCATTTTAGCCTGAATCAGGCCAGTTTGTGGCATGGGTGGCATAGCACGTTGGGGCAGAGGCAACATACCGCCCTGGGCATCGGTGACATCAGGGTTCACCTCTAGGTACGGCCAGTTGTTGGTATTTGCGGTCTTCCACTGGTATTCATACCCTTCAAACTGACCGCCGTACCCAATAAACGGTGCTTTAGGTGCCAACGCCAACATTTCGGTTTCCTGTGAAACCCAATAGTTGTACATCCGTTGGGCGTCCTTGGCATTTCGCACAATGCCAGACACATACAGCTTGCCGTCTACCTCAAACTCGTTGCCCACCACCCGTACTACAGGGATGTGCTTACCAGCCCAGTCTTGCGGGCCTTCCAGAAACTCAAAACCGTTGGTCTTGCCCCACTTCACCATCCGGCGGGACGATTCACGGGTACGGATGGGCTTCAATCCCATCGCCTCAATGCGCTTGGCCTCGGGAGAACCTGCAAACGCCGTGATGTTGTTGGGATACAGGTTCAGGGTGGCCTTCTTGTACTCAATCCAGAAGTACTCAGCAATCCGTACCGTATCCTCATTGATCCAGTCCGAAATGGAAGGATCGCCCACCCCTTGGGCCAGAATGGACGTAATGGGCGCTGCATCAGGGTACAGACGCTCATACTCAGCCTTGGTGATGTCCTGCGTGATCAAGCACCATTGGGCATCGGCACCACACGGGTCTTGGATCGTAGGGTCCATGTAGACCGAGAAGCTGTTTCTGATCCGGCCAATCTTGATGTCCTGATCAAAGCTAGTCTCATCAATGTACTCGGTCAGAACCCGAATATAGCCCTCACCATACGTTACCTGGTTCTCGCAGGCAGTGTCGTAGGCCACGTCAGCATCACTGATGTACTCAATGTGACGGACGATACCGTTCAGGATCTCGGCCACCTCAAGGTCAGCCTGGTCGTTGGCAGGGATAACCTTGCCTGATGGACGGTGCTGGCGCTGGTCGTTGGTGACCTGACGAACGTGTTGGGGCAACTTGTTGATGGTCAGACAGGGACGGGCATTGATGGTCTGCCCTTGCACTGCACCACGGGTCTGAAGTACGTCAGCCGGCCACTGCCACTGATTGTCCGGTGAGCCAGCGTAGAACCGGAGGTCATCCAGTTCATCCTCACGGCTTTCGGAGAACGCAGCAATGGCCACCGTCAGGCGATGCCGCATGGTGGACAGAACATTCTCGCTGCTCTGCTTTTCTTTGCCTCCGTTGGAGACTCTGCCTGCGGTCTGTATGCCTGATTGGTCAGCCATTTACTTCTTCTTCCCTTTGGGAGCAGCTTTTTTGCCTTCTGCCTTGCGTTTTACCGAGTAGGCAATCGCCACGGCCTGTTTGATAGGCTTTCCGGCCTCTTTTTCAGCCTTCACGTTCTCTCGGAAGGCCTTTTTGCTAGGCGATTTGATTAACGGCATGACTTTTTCATCGGCTTTTTAGCAGTCTTGGCCGATTCCTTAAAGGCTTTGTCGGTTGGGGCACCTTTCGCACCCGGTTTCCGCATCTTTTCACCGGAACCTGCCTTGATTCGCTCTTTTTTAGCGTTGATGTTTGCGTACAAACCTGGCTTATTTGCCATTAGAGGCTCCTTGGGCTGATACATCACCAGCCGCCCTTTCAAGGGTAATACCTAAAACGTAAGGCGTCACGTTATGGATTTCGGACAGGGCCTGACGAAGCTGCTTGATCTCATCCTTGCCGTTGTCCTTGCCCTCCAACTCCTTGATCCGCTCCTGCATCTTGTCAGCAGAGGCGTACATTTCAGCATACTTGGGCGCAGCCCTAGACCATGCCCTCAATGCTGTCAAATTTGGAGTTATGCTTACTGCGTTTGGCATCTAACAGCCCATCCAATTCGTTGCTATGCTGTTGTGGTTCCGCACCTGCTTGGTCTGTTTGGCCTTGATCTTCTCCGGGCTTGCCACAGGGAAGGCGAAGGTCAGCGCCAGGGCATCAGCACTGTCAGGAGACGCCATCCCGCGGGACTTCATCTCCTTCTTACTCTCCAACTGGATTGACCCACTAGAGTTAGGCTTCATCATCGGCCCAGTCAAGTCGGTCTTCAACAGCTTGTCTGCTGGAATACTAGCAGACCTTAGCCACTCACGCATAATCCCCCACATCTCAGCCCTCTTATTGAGCCAAGATGCTGGGTTTTTACTCTTCCAGCCGAAGTTCACACCCTTGACCATCTTGTACCGCTGCTCCTTCAGCCGGTCCACGATGCCATACCCCAGTCCTCCCTCATCTATATTGACCAAGGTGGGCTTGTACTCGTCGATCAGGTCCACGATCCGACCCACGGTGGTCATGGTGTCATCCCCACTGAACCGCCTGATGTCGATCAGATCCCGTCCTCGTCTGACGGCGACCACTGTCTTATCAGCACCAGAACGAGCAGGGTCAACCCCAATAACAACAGGAGCAAGGTCGTCATCGTACGACTCACGAGCCGCAGCAGCGTCCACCAGAGTAGGGCTGATAAACTGACCATCTGCCTCTGCAGGGAACTCGCCATAGACCTCGATCCTTGCCTCGTTCGAGTCCTCTCCGTACTCGTTGATGATCTGCTGGTAGTAGTTCCTGTCGGTCCCCTCGACCGTGCGAGCGTCGATGATCTCCGCAGCCCAAAAGTCCCGCTTGCTGTTGAAGCACTCGAAGAAGTACCCCTGGTTACGCCGGGGGTTACTGAACGCGAACCAGTACCGGTCCAGTATCGGCTCGGTAAAGTACCCCGCGGCTACCGACCAAATCGAGTCGGGTATACCGCTGGCCTCGTCGAATATGACCATCATACCATTGTGGTTGTGGTTACCCGCGTAGCCGTCAGGGTTCTCTTCACTCCACAGCTTGCCGTCCGCGCCCCACTGTCGAGTACCCATCTTGAGGTCCCGCTCGACCAACTCGGTCAGCCACTGGGCAGGGGTCAACGTCGTCGCTGTCGGCTCCCACCAGTGACTGTTGATCAGCATGGCGACCCACTTGACCAACTCACCCCAGGTCACCTTCCTCAACTGCGCTTCCGTGTTGGCCGAGATGATCACACTGGACCCGATCCTCGTGCTCAGCATCCACAGGATCAACCAACTGACCAGTGCAGACTTACCTATCCCACGACCAGAGGACCTCGCCAGGCGCATCATCTCCATCATGTCCAGCTTGCCCTGGTTCTTCTGGAGGTGTTCGCGGATCTGCCTCAACACTTTCCGCTGCCACACCCGTGGTCCCTTGAAGTGCGCCAGGGGTGTCCCCTCTTGCCCCCAAGGGAACGCGAACAACACGAACGCCTCGGGATCGTCCTTGATCATGGGTGACCAGAGTGTCGCCATCAGCTTTTGCTCTTCCTGGGGACTATATTTAGGCTTCTGCACTAGCGGTACTCCCCATGTGAATCAGACGAATCAGAGTCGACCACCTCGCCCTCAATAACCTCCTGCATCTCCCTCGCCAGTACGCGCTGCTGTGCCTGCGCCAGGGCGTCAGTAATAGAGATGTTGGTGTTCATCTCGATCGTCTTGGTCTCACCATAGCGCTTCTTGTTGTGAACGCCCATGAGCCAGCGTCGGGTCTCGATACGAAGGCGTGAACGATGGACATCCTCCACGTCATCGCCATCGGCAATCTGTACGATCTCGCCAGCGAAGAACTCAGTACGCAGTTCCTGCGCTTCTCTGTACAACTCCAGTCGAGATGGGTCCTTCTTGAGCCATCGGTAGAAGTCGTTGTAGTCGATCTGGCGATCCTCTGTGTTGAGGATATGTGCCAGTGTTTTGCCCTTGGCGATCTCCGAGATCACCCGCATGAACACATTCTCATACTGAAGCAGGATGAGTTCCTTGGTCTGCTGTGACACTTTGACCGGTTCTGGGTCCGGTGCAGACAACCATGAAGGTAGCGCGTTTTCCATTTGATTATTCCAGTGTGAATACCAGTGATGGACTGACTGAGATTATGGGTCAGATTGGTCGAATTTATGGATCGTTTGTCAGTGTAGCACAATTTCCAGTCAATCTGTCGCATCCCAGGGTGCTTGGGGACAGTTGGGGGAATTTGAGGAATTTGGGGAAAACTTTGGGTCATTTTTCCGTGAAAAAATAAAAATTGTGTCTGGGGGGATACTACAACAACACCCCGCCCCCGTTCGGCCCCACCCGCCCCCAGGGTCTGGCAGGCAAGCGCCCACGGGCTACCTGTCCCCGGATCAGGGCTTCCCTGAGTCGCGTGGACACCGGCGTGAGTGTGTCTGTGTGTCTGGTGTCGCTGGTTCGTGTGAATCCCCTTTCCTGTTCTGATAGGGTAATTGTATAACGATTGCGACACAGTGTCAACACAATTTTATGCTTTTTTGCGTGTCCCGCGGCAAATGGTACGCTTGTCCGATTATGAGGAATTCCGTCACATTGTCACACTTGGACAGAAAAGCACACGCGCCAGGGGAATCCTGGGGGACCTGGAAGGGGGGGTCAATTGATGGGGTCGGGGTCACCTGTGACAAATGGTGCAAAAGGGGGGTAAACGCTGCAGCCCAGGAATGGCGCGGGCTCCAGGGGGTATCTGTGACAATGCGGCACGCAGAAAGACCAAAAAATCCCATTTTTTTAATTTTGCCTCAATTTTGATTTTCCCAGAATCCATATCCCCGTTTTCAGTCAATTTGTCACAGTCACCCAAAACATTACTTTTGGTCAACTATGCATTGACACTGTGCAACATTAGTTATACGCTTACTCTGTAAGCACAACAAACCAGGAGGGAACACAATGGAGCAGAAAATACTTGAAGGCATTGGATGTTTGATGGTCGGCGCAACTATGGGACTGATCCTGGTAGTGTGCTTGACCGGGTTTTGAGTAAGTAACGTAAACAGTGAGGTAACAGTAAATGAACGCAATAACTAATCCGATTAGTTTCGTGGTTGATAGACTGGCAATGGTCAAGGCGCAGATTGCCGAACTCGAAAAACTGGAAAAGGAATACAAGCAAATCCTGATTGATAGTGGTGAAAGCGCTGTCGTGGGGACTGATCACCGCGCCAGTATCAGTTATTGCCAGGGACGCGAGAAAATCGACTGGCAAACGATTGCAATGCGGTTCAATCCTAGTAGGCAATTAATCACCGCCCATACGACAACTGGTGAACCGTTTCACACTGTTCGCGTATCGGCGCGCAAAAGGGGAGAATGATTATGTTCTATATCTACGATTGTCAAAACCGCATTGTCGGGAATCGCAAGGGATACCGCACGCACACTGGCGCAATCCGGGAAGCGGAAAAGCGTGGTAGCAAAGCATGGCAACAAATCTGGAAAGCATTTTATGCGCACGAGCACGAGCACACGCTCACCTATGAGCGCGTGTGGTGCGTGAACGATAAAGGGGGATGGGATTGTGAAACATAAGCAACACTACAAAACGCGAGCTGGCACAATGGCATGGCGCCCATCCATGGCCTATCTGATGACAATCCCGGAGCATGGTGGGTTTTGCCTAGCGTGTGGGGACGACACAAGCGATGGCGTGGAACCGGACGCGAAACGCTACACTTGCCCACACTGTGGGGAGGATAGACTCTACGGGCGGGAATCAATCGTCATGATGGGATTGACCTACTAAACCACCATAGCAAACCAGGGGGACTATTGTCCCCCTTTCGTTGTTCTGTAAACTGTAACGTAAGGTAATGTAAATGCACACTGTACACTTCACGCTTAAAAGCGGAAACGAGAAAACAGGTCCAATCCCCGTATCGACTGTAAGTGCCGACACTTGCCCGGATGTTTGCCCGTTCAAAAAACAAGGCTGTTACGCTGATGGGGGACCGTTGGCGATTCACTGGCGTAGAGTCACGGAAGGCACACGCGGGGGAACATGGATAGACTATACGCGCATGGTGCGGGCATTGCCCGCGGACCAACTATGGCGCCATGCACAGGCGGGTGATTTGCCCGGGAAGGGGAACAGGATAGACCGGCAAGCGCTGGACAGCCTGGTACGGGCGAACCGCGGCAAGCGTGGATTCACCTATACGCACAAACCAGTGCTCGATAACATCGAGAACACCCGCGCCATTTACTGGGCGAATCGAAACGGTTTTACGATCAATCTATCGGCGAACGACTTGCACAATGCCGACCAACTATCCGAACTCGGGATAGCGCCAGTGGTCACCGTATTGCCCGAGAACGCGCCAGAAAAGCAAACCACGCCCGCGGGACGGACTGTCATAGTCTGCCCGGCACAGTCCAGGGACGATATCACTTGCCTAGACTGTGGACTATGCCAGCGTCAAGACCGGACTGTTATTGTCGGTTTTCGCGCTCATGGGGTACGCAAGCGTAAAGCTGAAGCAATATTCTATCGGGGTAACGCAGCATGAAGACAATAACTGTAGGTGACCGGGTAATGTTTTCTCGCAAATTCTGCCAGTCTATCGGCGCATATACCGGGTTTTTCCCCTTTGCTGTCGGTACTGTTACCGCTATCGATGGACAATTTGCCAGGATACTGTGGGAAGGCGTGGACGAGGAAAAAGGCGCGCTTGTGTGCAATCTGATCCGGAAGGATCGCCGACACCTAGAACCGAATTAAGGGGGACTATATGACCGTTTGGGTTTTGTACTGTGCTTATATTGATGGTGTGGACGTTATCGGGCGATACCTGGAACGAGAACACGCTGAGGCGGAACGGTACCTTATGATCACGCAGGAAGGATACCTGGACCGGGATTTGTGGATTGACGAGGAAGGGGAAGGGGAATGTTAACGTTTATCCTGGGGATACTGATAAGCGCTTTCCTGGTAGCGTTATTCGGATGAAACAAGGGGGACGCAAGTCCCCCTAAATTTTTTCAAATAATGTATTGACAGTGTGCAACAAGCGTTATACACTTACCCTATCAACACAACGAAAGGGGAAAACGATGACGACACTGGTGGCAGTATGGGAAAACACAGAACTGGCGATAGCAGAAATTGAATCGCTGGAATACTTGAAGGAAGGGATTCAAGATATCCTGGACCAAATACTCGGAACACCATATGAGGAAATAATCGAAGATATGAGAATTGAGATAATCCCCCACTAGGGGGATTATCCTGCCCGCGGCACTAGGGCGCACGCGCCAGCGTACCCGCGTCCACGCCGTCCCTGGGCGCATGCCGCGCCCGCGAGGCCGAGGTCCGTCCGTCCTTCCCTATTGGTGAATTTGGTCAAGGTGCTTTAAGGGAGATCCCCCCAAAATTTTTGAAATTTTCAAATTTTGAAATTTGAATTTCAGGAAAATGCTTTCGGAGGATCAGTTCTCACGCCATAGGGGATCACCGTAATCTTGTTGGCGCGGAGATATTCTTCCGTCAATGCCCGGATCTCCTGCCTTTCTTTTTCCTTTTTGGTCACGGCAGTGCTGGTGGAAATCTCCACCAGGCGGTCACCATACTGGAACGGAATCTCACCCCACTTCATACTGATCGCTCCCATGCGCGTTTCTTTTTGGTGTTCTGACTGGTTGTCTTTCGTAAATCGTATCGACCATGTGCTGCTTGGCCTTGATCACCGCCTGACGATACTCCTTGAACTCTTCGATGATCGCTGGATTGATCGCCCACTGTGCAATCCCGCGGTGCTCCTGCGATCCATCGTCCATCCGTTTTATCCAGTTGGCCTTCTCCAGGACGAACATAGAGTTGAGGATCACCTGATCCGCTTCCCATCCACTGGCATTGGCATTCTCCAGTGGTCGCCTCGCAGACCGCTTGACCTGCGAGAGCGTCACCGTCGTCTCATCGGCGTATTGGATAATATAGTCCGTAATCCAGCGGTCGAAGTTGCTCATACCCTGGGCCTCTCCGAACGAGTACCGGTAGGCAGGGATCACATACCCCTTGACCACGCCAATCGCACGCTCCACCACGTCCAGACTGACCTCTGGGGAAAATGGCGACTCCATGAGGTGGAACAGCAGGATCAACCGTCCGGTCGTCCCCTCCAGCTTCCCGAAGGCCGTCATGAACACGTCACTGCTACGCACCAGACGCTCACGCCTCTTGGCCTCCTCGTACCAAGTCTGGAAATCACGGAAGGCAAAGAACGCCTCAAACGACAGCCGGTAGGTCTGGATGGGCAGGGAGTAGATCAGCCTGACCATGTTCTCCCACTTCTCCTGATTGGACTGACTGGCTGGGATCGGCTCGCCACGCTTGGTGTAGTCAGGGTTCAGCACACCAGGGATGAAGCGCTGCAGCAGGCCATCAGCCGCCAGCGAACTCAGGCTGTTGTAGAACACAGTGGGCTGGATGTTCCCATAGACCGACACGGCCAGGTTCTCGCAGTGGATCGAGCCTGCACCCACGCGGTCCATCTCGTAGCGTTCCGACTCGTAACTGACAACCCATGCCGAGCGGTCCTCGCCACCGTTGCGGTCGGTCATCTTCCGCACCCAGCTGTTCATCTCGTCCAGATAGCACAAAAGCCCTCTGGGGCGCTCAGAGGCAGACCGGACCAGCTTCTGACTGGTAATGTCGGACACGGTGATCTTGAGCGCGACAGGGGCCGGTGGCAGGTCAGGGACCATGGGGGCCTGCGAGTCCAGCAGAGCCTCGGGGCTTGCCGACCAAGTAAGGAATTCCTTCTTGGCCGCGGCATACGCTGCCTCTTTGCCCTCCCACTCCAGCAGGACCTTCTTGTGGCGCGGGTGGTCTTCCATCTCCAGCGTCTTCAAAATGGACATCATGGGACGACTGCCGGGGGACTTTTTATCAGCCGGCTCACCGAGAGTCATGAGCCACAGGATGGGTGGCACTTTGAACCCTGGCATCAACTCCAGCCTGATCCGTGCATCCACAACCCCACAGATCGCTCCCAGGCCTGCGAACAGCGGAACCAGTGGATCACATCCAACCGACTCGGCAACCTGCTCAGCGCGCAAAGCAAGCGTCCTGGGCCACAGGGACAGATCCATGTCCGGCATGGCAGGACGCCACGAGTGCAGCATGGTCACGGGTGTTTTGGACTGTACGGACTGGAACATGCCACTGACATCGGGGGTCGGACGGGTCCAGCCGTAGCGCTTGGCCGTGTGGAACAGTGTTCCGAGTTTGACGGAGTTGGCCTTGTCTGGCTTGAACGAGGTCCAGTGGCTGAAGATGGCACGCTCACCGGGGTACTTGTCACTCCCTTGGCTCCACTCGTTCCAGAGGATCAGTGCCTGATCCACAGCACCGGTGTGCGTCCCTGCCCAGTGCAGCGCCATGCCCGCGGTGATCCACTCCTGGTAGCCGCATGAGGGGTCAATGTGCTCAAGGGCCTGACGGATCTCGCTCCATGACGCATCGATGGTGTTGCTGACGGGGATGTTGTGCTGCTTCTCTTGGGTGATCATCTTCTCCCACAGGGTCAGCAGTGGGGTAGGGATCATCGGCAGGCGGGTCCAGTGACCAAGGCCTGCCCAGCGGTAGGGCTGTTTGGTATCGGGGTGGATGGTGGGAGGTAGGACGTCTTGCACAGTGAGATTGGCTGATGTCGCACAGCGTAATTCGTAGATTGCCCCTTGCGCTCCGACGATTTTCTTGCTGGCAAGGGCGTAACCTTCCGGCATCTGAAACAGGAGTTTTCCTCTGTTCTCCCGGCCACTGTCTATAATCACCGCGTCAGGGGCTGCGTAGTATGCAGCCAGATCGACACCAGCCTCGGCCAGCAACTGGACCGCTTCTTCCCAGTTATCGATGTCCAATGCCATCGTGCTCGACCAGGCATGGGCAAGACCGATACCCCAGCCTGCAGGGAGATCTGATTGGGATGTGAGGTTCTGATCAGGCTTGTTCCACCCAAACGCTCTCGGTCCTTTGGTCCCTGGTGGTATCGGGACGAGTTTCCATCCGTGTCTGATGTAGGCGTCTACTGATGCTGGGTGCTGCTGCACTGACTGTGTACTCATGTTGTTCTCATTTTGTGCGACGAATGTATTGCAATGTATCATAATCGTGATACTATTCCAGCAGCAAACGGAGAAAAACTTATGAGCACTGCACTCGACACTTACATCACTATCCGTGTGAACAAGACCACCCACCAGAATTTCATGGACCGGGCAAACAAGTACGGGAAACCGTCGGATGTCCTCCGTGAGATCATCGATGCCTTTATCGATGACCGCCTCGTAATGTACCCAAACCCTAGTAAGGAATCGTTATATGTCGTTAGAACAGAAAATTGATAACCTCGTTACCGTTATCGAGAAGCTTGTTACCGTAATCGAAGCTGCTGGCTCAAAAGGTGTAGCACAGCCCGAGCCGGTTGTGTGCAAAAAAGAACCTGAACCCGTAGTGGTTCCACCGCCTGTTGTGGCACAACCTGCGCCAGTTCCTGCACCAGTTGTGGAACAGCCTGCCCCCGCACCAGTGGCTGCACCTGCGGCACCGGTCATGCCTGCACTGCCGACCTTCGAGTTGCCAGTGGTACCTCCGGCACCGGCCTGCCCGTTCAACGACTTCAAGGGCATGGTGGGGTATGTGACCGAGGTGTATCGCACTCTCGGGTCGCGTGGTGCTGAGATGCAGGCTGAGATCCTGGCGATGGGTCACCAGCACATCAACGATGTTCCAGCGTCTGACTACCCTGAACTCTACCGCCGGATGGAGAAGCTGAAAAATGGCGCATGACCAGTTCAGCCCATCTAAGCGTCACCAGTTCGGTCACTGCCCCGGTTCGATCCGTGAGCAGGCTAAGTACCCAGAGGGGCCGTCTGGCCCCGCTGCGGTTGATGGTACGCATACCCATACCCTGCTGGAGCACTGCATCAAGGGCAACCTGATCAGTCCTCGCAACATGGTAGGCATCACCCTGGAAGACCATGAGGGTCAGTTCGTAGTTGATGCTGATCGATCTGAGCGGGTCCAGGTCGCCATCGAATACATCCGCCAGCGGGTGGAAGCCCATGGTGGGATGTGCGAGGTGCTGTCGGAGACTCGGGTCGAACCTGAGTTCCTGATTGGTCGCAAGGGTGCTGGCGGCACAGTGGACGTGCAGATCATCGGCGGCGGTGTGCTTGAGTTGATCGACTACAAGGACGGCATCCAGCCCACCGACGCCAAAGACCAATTGGAACAATATGCGGTCGGAGCACTGGCAAAATACCGGATACCGATTAATCTTGAGTATCCGGTCCATACAGTGCGTATGACCGTCGTGCAGCCCAAACTTGCACTGAAGGGATTGGACCCGATCACCATCAGGGAAGTACCGGTCAAGTACATCCTCGACGACGTGGTAGGAAAGTTAGCTGCAGAACTGGCGAACGCCTCTGCACCGGACGCACCGCTGATCCCCGGTGAACTGCAGTGCAAGTGGTGCCGCGCCAAGGGTGGATGTGCCGCACTGGCAAACAAGGTAATGAGTGAGGTTAATGTAATGTTCACACCAACGACCAGTCCGATGGACATGGCGCAGCAGAGCGCCAACAAAGACCCTGCCACGATGGACGCAGACCAGATCCGTCAGATCCTGGAAGCAGCACCCCTGCTGCGCCAGATGCTGGAGAGCGTCGAAGAGGAAGCCAAGCGCCGCCTCGAGGCAGGCCAGGCCATCCCAGGCCTCAAGCTGGTCCATGGTCGCGGTAGCCGCGTCTGGGCCTTCGGCGAGGACGAGATGGCCGAGAAGCTGATCCAGATGGGTATTCCCAAGGCTGCGATCTACGAGACCAAGCTGGTCACGCCTGCCAAGGCCGAGAAGCTGTCGTGGGAAAAGCGCGATGGTACGAAGAAGCAACTGAGCAAGAAGCAACTGGACAGACTGAGCGAGTACATCACCAAGATGGCCGGGAAGTTGACCGTTGCACCAGAAAGCGATAGCCGTCCGGCTGTCACTGTGGACGCCGCCCCACTGTTTAGCGCGGTAAAAAGTGAGCCGGAACTTCCGGCTTGGTTACGGTAATCAGGAGTCAGTGTTATGAATTTTGGTGATGCGGTTATTGCGTTAAAAGATGGGAAAAAAGTCACTCGTACGGGCTGGAACGGAAAAGGAATGTTTTTATTCTTAGTGCCCGGATCAATTTTTAACGTCAATCGTCCCCCGTTGTTGGGGGTTTATCCTGAAGGTACGCAAATTAACTATCGTTCACATATTGATATGAAAACGGTAGATGGTGAGGTTGTACCATGGGTCGCAAGTCAATCGGATATTTTGTCTGAAGATTGGCAAATTGTGTAATTAAAGTAATCAGGAGTCAGTGTTATGTCCGATGTTATTTATCTGTCCAATGTTCGCCTGTCTTTCCCCCACCTGGCTGAGCCACAGCGCCAGAAGAACGAAATGACGGGAAAGGAGCGCATCTCTTACAACTGTGAGTTGCTGATGCTGCCAGACCATCCCGGCTTCCAGCAGTTCATGAAGCGCTACGGTGAGATGGCCCTGCAGAAGTGGGGTGAACACGCCCAGCCCGTCATGCAGATGGTGCAGGCTGAACGCAAGTTGCGCTGCTATGGTCGCGGTGAGGAGAAGGTCAACAAGAAGACCTTCCAGCCCTATGACGGCTACGCGGGTCACGTCTACATCACTTGCGGCAGGGACACCCCTCCCCAGGCGATCCAGGACGATGGCAACCCGGTAGACTCTGCCAACACCATGGCGTACCAGGCGATCACTCGTCGCATGTACGGCGGTTGCCGGGTAAACGTGGCGATCAAACCATGGCTGCAGGAGAACCAGTATGGCCGCGGTGTGCGGGCTGACTTGGTTGCCATCCAGTTTGCCGGCGACGACAAGGCATTCGGTGAGGGCGCTGCAGATGTCAGCCCCATGTTCAAGCCAGTGGCTGCGGCTCCTGCTGCTGCCCCTGCCGCGATGATCCCCGGTCTGCCTCCGTTCCTTCAAGGCTAATCCGTCCTCAGCGCCATCTGGACGACGGATCGTGGAGCCTGCCCACGTTAAAAACAGGCACTACTTTGTAAGGTAAAGGTAATGAGCGACGACTACATCTACGACATCGAGACATTCCCCAACTGCTTCCTCGCAGCCTTTGAGCACGTTGAGATCCCCATCCAACTGATGTTCGAGATCAGCGACAGACGCAACGACAGCAAGGCGCTGATCGACTTCCTACACTACCTCCAGGCGACCAATGCCAAGCTGATCGGGTTCAACAACCTCGGCTTCGACTATCCTGTACTACATCAGTTCATCAAAATGGGACGCTCCGATGCGAATACGCTTTATCAGAAAGCGCAGGCAATCTTTGCGGCGCAGGACCTGGACGACCGGTGGACGCATCAAGTCTATCCGGGTGATCGATACATCGAGCAGATCGACCTTTTCAAGATCCATCACTTTGATAACAAGGCGAGATCTACCAGCCTCAAGGCCCTCGAATTCAACATGCGATCCGAGACAATTGAGGATCTGCCCTTCGCGCCGGGGACACCGCTTGAAAGCGCTCAAATGGATACGCTCCGTCAATACAACCTGCATGATGTAAAGCAGACAAAACAGTTCTACAAGAAGTCGCTGGACATGCTCAGATTTCGCCAAGAGCTATCTGCGAAGTATCAGCGCGACTTCATGAACCACAACGACACGAAGATCGGTAAAGACTACTTCGTGATGAAGCTGGAGGAGGCCGGTGTCGCCTGCTACGACTACGGCACCAAGGGTCGCACACCCAGACAGACCAAGCGCCCTGTGATCCGTCTGGCTGACGCCATCCTGCCATGGATTGACTTCGACCTGCGTGAGTTCAAGCGGGTGCTCAACTGGCTCAAGCAACAGCAAATCACCGAGACCAAGGGTGTGTTCAAAGACCTTGTGGCTACTATCGACGGACTTGATTTCGTGTTTGGCCTTGGCGGTATTCACGGGTCAGTCGAGTCGCGCATCATTGAGTCTGACGACAACCATGTGATCATCGACCTCGATGTGTCCAGTTACTACCCCAATGTCGCTATCGCCAACGAGTTCTACCCCGAACACCTCGGCAAAACCTTCTGCACTATCTACAAGAACCTCTATGAACAACGAAAACAATACGACAAAAAGTCTGCTGAAAACGCGATGCTTAAGCTGGCTCTTAACGGCGTATATGGTGATTCTAACAATCAGTTCTCTGTGTTTTATGACCCGCTGTTCACTATGAAGACCACGCTTAATGGGCAGTTGCTACTGTGTATGTTGGCAGAGTCGTTGATGGAGATTGACGACCTTGAACTCATCCAGATCAACACTGACGGTCTGACGGTGCGTGTACCGCGCAGTCAAGAAATGGCAGTAGACGACAGACGTGTGTGGTGGGAGAAGCTGACCAAGTTACAACTGGAGGATGTCACATACCAGACCATGTGTATTCGGGATGTGAACAACTATCTCGCAGTGAAGACAGACGGGTCTGTGAAGCGCAGAGGAGCCTATGAGTATGTCATCGGCTGGCATCAGAACGCTGGCGGTCTGGTGATCCCCAAGGTCGCTGAGAAGGTACTCGTTGAGGGTGCACCGATCCGCAAGACGGTAATGGAGTGGCCCGACAAGATGGACTTCATGCTCCGCACCAAGGTACCTCGGTCAAGCTACCTCCAGTGGGGCGATGGCAAGGTACAGAACATCAGCCGCTATTACATCGCCAAAGAAGGCAAGCCGCTGATCAAGTGGATGCCGCCCCTCAAAGGCAAGACCGAGTGGCGCAAGATCGCCGTCGAGTCTGGCTGGAACGTACAGGTATGCAACGACATCAATGATGCGACGTTGCCTGTGGACTACGAATATTACATCAAAGAAGTCGAAAAACTGGTGCTTGGATTATGCTAGAAAAACAGATTGAAAAACGAGTGTGCGACCATGCGAAAGAACTGGGATACCTTGTGTACAAGTTTACTTCTCCTCAGCGAATGGCTGTGCCTGATCGTATGTTTATTACTCCTAAAGGCATGGTGTTCTTTATTGAGTTCAAGCGATCCGGTGAGTCGCCGACGCCAGCGCAGGCTAGGGAACATGAAAGGCTCCAGGCTCAAGGCGTAAACGTGTTCGTAATTGATGACGTTGTAAAAGGTAAACTTGTAATTGATTTGATGGTGACCAAACATGCTAACGCCCAACTTACTGCATGATTACCAGAAGAAAGCTGTCAACTTCCAGTGCTCCCATCCCCACTCGATGCTCTGGCTCGACATGGGGCTGGGCAAGACGGTTGTCACGCTCACCAGCATCGCGCACCTGATCAAGACTGGCTACCTGACTGGGGTGATCATCGTCGCCCCGATCAGGGTGTGCCGTCTGGTTTGGCGGCAAGAGGCTGAGAAGTGGGAGCATACCAAGCACCTCAAGTTCAGCATGGTCACAGGTACCAAGGACCAGCGTACCCGTGCTCTCCTGCGCCCTGCCCATGTCTACCTGATCAACTATGAGAACATGAAGTGGTTGGCTGAGACGATGCAGACTTATTTCATCAACAAGAACAAGCCGTTGCCTTTTAACGGAGTTGTCTGGGATGAGATCAGCAAGATGAAGAACTCCACCACCAACCGCGTCAACGCTTGGTTCTCCGGTAAGCGAAACGAGAACGTACTGGACTATTTCATATGGCGCACAGGATTGACCGGGACGCCCGCCAGCAATGGTTACAAGGATCTCCATGGTCAGTATCTGGTAGTGGACTCAGGGTATCGCCTGGGCAAGTTCAAAACCGCGTTCATGACTCAGTGGTACAAGAAAGCTGAAGACGGACGAAAGGACATCGCCTACCGGGACACCGAGGACGGTATCAAGCGGTTGATCGGGGACATCACCCTAGAGATGTCTGCCGAGGACTACAACCCGTTGCCGGATCTTATGGTCAACAACATCGAGATCGAGATGCCCAGCGAGTTGCGCGGGATGTACGAGCAGTTGGAGGAAGAGTTCTTCCTGACCCTCGACAGCGGTACCGACATCGAGGTGTTCAACCAAGCGGCGCTGACCAACAAGTGCCTGCAGTTCTCCAATGGTGCGGTCTACCCGATCCCAGGGATGCCTCTCTGGGAACCGATCCATGACATGAAGCTGGAAGCTTTGGAAGAGATCCTGGACGAGGCTCAGGGGTCACCTGTGCTCTGTGCTTACGCCTATCGGTCGGACGCCCAGAGGATCATGGAGAAGTTCAAGCACCTCGACCCGATCAACCTGACCGAGTGCAAGTCTGAGGCCTCACTGGTCAACGCCATGACTCGCTGGAAGTCGGGTGACTGCGCTCTGATGATCGGCCATCCCGCCAGCATGGGTCACGGGATCGACGGACTGCAAAAGAACGGCCACATACTCGTCTGGTACGGTCTAAACTGGTCCCTTGACTTGTATGACCAGTTCAACGCCCGAGTGCGCCGACAGGGTCAGGGAGTGCCTGTTATCTGCCACAGGTTGCTGATGCGTGACACCCTTGATCAAGCGCAGGCACTGGCACTGGACGAGAAGGCCGCCACGCAGGCCGGTCTACGAAACGCCGTCAAACAATACCGCCTTGCAAAACACAAATAAGGTTGTACAATGTATAACAAGATATGTACTGTCCCCCTATGCAACTATCCAGTAGGTGAGTGCGGCGGGGGCTGCTGGCATCCAGAAGAGAAGCAGATGTCCCTGTTTGACGAGGAACGTGCCGACATTATTGCCAGTAATGGCAACACGGGCGAGCACTACACTCCAGCGTCAAAGGTCTGCGTGGTTGTCATCGAGGACGGAAAGATTGTCCTCGACTACATGTCCAGTTGGCTTACCGGCAACGGGGTTGACCAGTTGGAAAGGGCCAAGAAGATGATCGATGTAATTGTAAGGAGTAAGAAATGACACGCGACAAGCTAGAAAAGATGGCAAAAGCCGCAAAGATTTTTGATCTGTACGGCCAGCAGGCAAAACAGCGCACAACATTTTTGCTAAGCGACAAGGAATTAAAGCGGTTTCAGGATTTTCTTGAGGCGCTTGAAAAGTTCGCTGGACTAGTGGCCGCGCATGAGCGGGAGGAGTGTGCGAAGGTGTGCGAGGCTCAACAAAACATGGCGGTTATGAGGCATCCAGCGCGAATTGAAGTTGAGCAGTCTACGCAAAACATGATGGCGTTAAAGTGTGCTGGACTAATCCGAGCAAGGGGGCAGGAATGACACGCAACAAGCTAGAAAAGCTGGCGCAAGAGGCTGGCTGGTCAGGTCTTTACATTCATTGGGCAGAGCCTGATAACAAACCGGATTGGCGTCCGGTCAAAACAAGTCTTACCGTCCCGGTAACAATGGAACAAATCGAACGCTTCGCCGCACTGGTAGCGGCGCATGAGCGGGAAGAGTGCGCCAGGTTGGTGGACGAGTTTGGAGAGGAGTGGATTTGTGATTCGAGCGAATTGAGCAAGTTGATTCGAGCAAGGAGGCAGGAATGAACGAACTGATACAGAAGGCATGGAAGGTCATCAACTCCTGTCAAACCCACAAACAGGCTAGGGGTGCACTGCGCTACTTGGAGCTACTGGCTGACCGACACCCAGATCTCGATGTGCTGCCGTTGCGGAGGGAGTTGCAGACTCTCTTTGATCTATGACCGACACAGACTTAACAGCCGGCGGGCTGCTGATACTCTGCACGCTCACCGGTCTGATCTACCTGTATTGGAAGGATCTATGATCCGAACAGGTCAGCCTCAGCCTGACGACGCCTGACCAGACCAGGCAACTCCCGACCGCCAGCCTTAGTCCACCTGCTGAACTCAGCCTGCGCCCCGGCATAGTCCTGGGCGTCGATCTTCTTACGCATCGTCGACTTCTGATAGGCACCCATGCCCGTGTTGTAGGCAAAGCTGACCACAGCAGATAGCCGGTTGGTTTGGCCCTTGAGGATGGGGCTGGTTCTCAGGACTCCGGTGATAAACCGTTCCAGATCCTTCTCCAGCCTCTCATCGGCCTGCTGTTGCGTCCACACGGTGTTCTCGGTGACATCAGGGCCCGTAGCACCCCAACCACACGTCCACACCCCTGCGGGGCATCTATACGCTTTTAACTTGCATCCCTCAAACCGCTTTACGATGTCGTATAGGGGTTTCATTTCTTGTCAGGGGTCACCACCCCTACCCCGCCAGCCAAGGCCAGCCCTACGCAGATAATAGCCTCACCCATTTGGGGGGCAATCGGAACACCAGCAGCGGTCAACAGCAGGATGATACCCCTCCAAGTGGAAGGCTCTTTTAAACGGGCTTTAACAAACTCTTTCATTTCAAAAGTTCCTTTAATGACACGTTTCCGATCACCAGGGCCGTGGTTACTGCGCCGATCAGCCAAAACGCCTTCTGCACCACGCTCTTGCCCACAGAGGCATACACCTCGGTGGTCATTTTTGCTACGGCAATCTCAGCCGCTTTAGTGGCGATATGCTCTATCTCTTCGTCCGACAGAACCGGCCTTTTGCGCCTTTCTGGGCCTTCGTAGTATTCCTCGCTCATAGCGAGGCCATCGCCGCATTGAGGCCAGCTACATCGGTCACGGCGTCAATGTCGTCCTGCACCTTGGCGTACTTCTCACGGATGGCTTGACGCTTGGCCTCGGCCTGCTCAAAGCCTGGGATCTGTTTGGCAATCAGGTCATCCAGAGGGGCGAACTCCTTGGCTCGCTCTTCTCTCCGGATGTTGTGGGCGATAACCTTCGCCCGGTCTATGTCTACTTTAATCATTAAGCCACCCCATCAGGCTCAAAATCCATAACCCATGCATTGCGCCAGGTACGGTCGGAAGGTATTTCCTCATGGCTGACGATCTTATAAGGCCGTCCGGGAGGAACCACCTGTTTCACCAGATCGTGCATCGACCCCTGCCATTCCTCGGTCGGGATCACGATGGATACACCGCCGTCCTCTCTAGCATAGATTATCCTGTTCATACTCACCTCACCTGATAACCATGATGCTGACATAAGGACGGTCAGTAGGGCCATTGTTTACGTTATAAACAAGTATTGAAACGCTAGAAACGCTGTAAGTAGGAGATCCAGACGAAGGGAAAGCAACAAGAATGTCAGGGCTTGTGCTACTTCCACCTACGCCTCCGGCCATTCCAGAAACCGCATAATTGGCGTCCTGCATTGCTGTCGTAAAATTTATGTCGTATTGACCTGTTCCTGTGTCTGTTACAGAAGACACGTTGCCAGACGCTCTAATTGTCCTAGTTCCACCAGCACCCGTTCCGTCAAAGCTAACCCAAGCCCGGATGCCATATACAGGAGGATCACCAGTCTGAGCGCCTGACAACTTGGTTCCATCAACAGCACCGTTGATGATTTTGGTACGGGTCACAGCATCCGCATCAATCGTCCAGGTAGCACCAGAGGCCGATACCGTGATGTCTCCGTAGTCGCCATCCCCTTTGACCGCCAAAGCCCCAAGACCAAGGTTGGTACGGGCACCAGAGGCTGTCGTAGATCCTGTGCCACCACTGGAGAGCGGCAGGGCAGTCGTCAGGGCCAGAGAGGCAGCACTGACAGCCCCTGCGTCAGAGATCGTCACGGAACTGTTTTGGATGACCTTGCCCGTCACCCCGTCAAACCGCACCACGGCGTTGTCGGTAGAGGATGCAGGGCCAACCACATCAGCCGTACCTGTCACCTGACCAATGTTGTCAGCCGTCCAGATCTGGTTGCCGGCAGAGTCTTCCAGTTCCCAGTAGTACAAGTCGGTCGTAGCCACCCAAATGTTGGCCCGACCAGCAGCATCAAGGATCACCGGGTTGGTGTTGGCTGTACCGCCGCCTTCGTCGGTGTAGGTCGCCAAGGGGGTGGTGGTGCCGGCTTCGTAGGTGTACAGCTTTCCTCCGGCCAACGGATCACCGTTGTCATCGAAGAATTGCATCACCGGCATTGGGGTCAAAATAGCCATGTCAGATCCTCATTGGTTCAATGCGTTTTGGTTTTCTTCCCCGGACAGCATGTTAATTGCAGCAGGAGGAGTTCTCCTGGCTACTCCCATGGCTGCTTTGCCTGCAGCCTTGGGTACAGCCGCCAATCGGCTCAACCGTTTGTCTCTAGCCATGGCACTACGCAAGGCTTCTGCGGCGGTTTCTGGGTTAAGCATAGCCTCAGCCAATTCCACCGCCATCCTGGAATTGATCGCCCCCTTGGTGCGTTTGATGATGTCGTTCGTCAGAGTCACCAATGGATTGACCATGGTAGGCGCTTTTACATCTTCAACTACGTTTTTGTAAAAGTCTTTTAAATCATAAGCTACCGTTTTGGAGGCCTTTGCGTTTCCAGCTTGATATTTCGTAATATGAGATCGAGCCAAATCATCTCGAATCCCTTCGATTACGTTCATTTGCTCTGGGGTCAATACATCAGTCAGTTTCTGATACCGCTGAAACCCCGTAGACTTTCTCAAAGTGGCAGGTGCTTCCTCCAAGGCTCGGGCAAACACTTCTGCCCTTAACCCTGGGGTCGCCTCTTCCATCATCAAAGCCGGTATCAGTTTGTTTTCAAGGTACTGTCCGACTTCCATCTGGTTGATAGGACCACTCTGCTCGGCAAATCTCTCACGCGCTTTTCGATAAGAAGGGGATTTGTTTTCCATCCACCCCACAAGTTCATCGCGCTTCTTGAGCATTTGCCGTTGAGTGGTAGCATCTTTTTCGGCAGTGATGGCCGCGTCCAGTCGAGTCTTGACGTTGTGAAGATACCCAATCGGGTTCTGCTTAAACGTAAAGCCCATGGACTGAGACAAATCTGCTGCTTCTGGGGCGACTTTCTGAACAAACGGATCTTGCCAGATGGTTGCCAAAGCAGGATCAGCCCGAGGGATTGCTTGCTGGGCTTCCTCGTAATTGACGTCGGCTTCAGTTTTCCTTGCTTGTTTGGCAGCAGCCAAGTCGGCTTCAGTCTTAGCCACCGTGCCAAGTGCTCTCCGCTGGGCTTCAGCTTGCTCCAAAACGCGGCTGGAATACGCATTCGGAAGCACGTTCTGAGCAGAGGCCGCGAACGAGGTGAACGTAGGCACGTTAGCTGCCGATGCTGCTTGCGCTGCCGTTGGAACACTGCCTTTGACATACGTCTGATAGTTGGTCAGCGCATTCAGGATGTCAGGAGCCTTGCCGTCAGCCATTTTCATCAGGGCTGCAGCTTTGGGGTCTGCCACGTTTTTCATCCACTCAGCGCCTGACCCAATCATTGACCCCGTGGCACCAAGAACACCGACAGCAGGGGTCAGAGGGTCTGTGAACTTGGCTGCTGTTTTCAGAGCACCTGTTGCCGCTTTAGGAGCCACCATGGCACCGCCACTGAACGCCGTGGAAACATCGGCAAGCACCCCAATCGGATCTTCGGCAAGAGTCCGTTTCAGTTCTTCTTCACCGCCATACCGGTTCAAAAGAGCATTTTTCATCTCTTTCATGAACTTGTTGGATTCTTCTACTTTTTTCGTTTCCCCTCCCATAGCGAGGGGTTTCTGGAAAAGAAAGTTCGTAAGGTTAGTCAGCGCAGTGTCAATCGCGTCAACCGTTTGCGCCGGATTGGTAACCGCTTCTGCCAGTCCCGTGTAAAACTTTTCTCCGCTCTTACCAACATTCCCGAGCATAGCCCCAGGGACTTCTCCCCATTGATAAGACTTGGGACCGGTACTCTTGGGGGATGGTGCCGATTCTGACTCAACGTATTTGGAAAAACGGTTTTCTTTGGGTTGAGTAGACGATTCAGAATCGACGTATTTTTCAAAACGATTTTTAGCCGCCTCTGCCATCACCTTGCCCCTTTCAAAAAGTAGTCAGCAGTTCCTTCTCCAAAAAGATCGTTGAATTCTTTTTTGGCTTCTTTCGACGGATCAGACCGCAAATCTTTAATCGCAGCTTCTGGAAAACTTCCAGTGATTGACATAGGTTGCCAATCAGGGATGTTTAATTTTCCATATTTGCGGTTGTAAGCGTTTATCACAGCGGATTGCGACGAACGCAACTGTTTCATAAAGTTTTCTAAGTTCTTTTTGAACTGTTCTGTGCTTTGACTTTGATCAAGCGATGCATAGGCTTTTTCAAGTTTTTCACCTTCGACATCGGTAATAGGCGACAACCCGCTACCTTTGCCAAATGACTGAATGCTCTTCAACCATGCCTTGGACTTAAGCCCTTCGATGGTAGAGTTGACATTCGCATTTCCTTGACCCGTAAGTCCCATAAAGGTCTTAAACAGCCCTTCAATGTTTCCTGTGACATCTTCAAGGTCAGGATTGTCCATTATGGATCGAATTTGACGGATAGTTCCGTTCGTCAGATCGGTAGTGGATGAAAGCCCGGATCTAACATCAGGTTCTTCGGTTTTCAACCTGGCATTGATTTTGGCCTGTTCTGTGGCCTCTCTTGCTTCAGCCCTTGCTGCAGGAACCTCTCCTTGTGTCAATGCCCTGCCTTGTACCAAAGGTGTGGCCGCGGGAGTTTGACCGGCAGGCAAAGGCATCTTGGCAGGTGCGCCTTGTTGTCCTGGTGCCAACGGCATCTTGGTGCCAGTCATTTCTGGCACAGGGGGAGGAGGGGCCATGGGAGGCGTTTGCCCAGGAATGGCTTCGCCAAGAGTTGCCCCAGCTTGACCCAAAACCTGTTGAGCCGTTGCCAGTTGTTGATCAGAAACCGCAGGATTTCTAACCTGCAGTCCACTGACGCTGTCCAGATAATAAGCGTTCTTGACAATGTCCCTTGCGTTCTGCTGTTCTGCAGTAAACTGAGTGCGACCCATTGCCGCACCTTGGCTCCGATCCTGCAACAATTGAGCGTTCCGCTGCTTAACAGCCAAATCTAAGGCAACCGGACCAAGTGCCAGTGTTTCGGTAAACTGCTGGAACTGAGTCGGATCTGTTGGAATATCGCCAATCGCCTCTTCAAGCGACCCTAGTTTACTCATCCTTGGACCAAGAACAGGGTCAGCATACAACGCTTCAAGGTATGACTGGGCTTGCTGTGGGGTTTTGATCCTAGCAGCTTGCCCTTTGAAATAGTCATCACGCGCCTTGGCGAGTTTTTCATCGTTCAACGCTTTAGTGGTTCTTGCCGCTTCCGCTTCCAATTGAGATTGGAAAAATTTAAGCGCTCTATTCGGGGACGCCTGCATCATGGCATTTCTGCCTTCTTCGGTGTCATACCCTTTAAGCAAAGCGTTCTTGAACGCTGCAGATTCTTCCATGTCGCGTTGTGCTTTTTGCAAAGCCAGTGCATTCACCTGCTGTTGCTGTTGAGCAGCCTGCATTTGCTGACGACGCAAGAGCATGTTCCCAATGTCGGGAAGCTGAGAAGATTGAACTTGAAGGGCGTAAGGGGTGATAGCCATGACATTGTTCCTTATGCGTACTGGTCAGGTGCGTAGGGGTTTTGGCTATAAATGCTCGATGAACCACCGCCACCGCCACCTCTTCCCATAAACCCAAGCGCCCCCATAGGGTTACCGCTTGCAAGCATGGCAGCAGAAATTCCAGTATTTATAAGTTGGTTCATGGCCCCCTGCCTTGCGTTAGCGGCCCCTACGATGCCAGATGCCTCCGCGTCGCCAATATCTCTAGTCCCACCAGCCATAGATTGAGCGGCAGAGCGACCGCCACCTGAAATGTTAAACAGAGGATTGAGCAGATTAGCCCGATTTGTCTGATAGCGGTTGTAAGCGTTCTGAAACTCTTGAGAAGCCAAGTCCTGACCATAACGGGTAATCCCCTTCATCGCCGCACCAGAAGCCGCGCCACCCCGACCAGCGGCAGACCGCTCCAAGGCTTTAAGGCCTTCGGACATGCGGAACCCATAGCCTGGGTCTGCCTCAAAGTCCTCCATGCCAAAGTTACGGGCCATGGAGCCATAGCCTTCAGCCTGGGTGTCCCCACTAAGGCCAAGCAAAGTCATCAACTTGTTTTGCGCCTGAAGCCCTTGGTTGTAATAGGGCATCATGTAGGCCATAGACTGCCTGATGGCTTCGGCTTGACGCCTAGACGCACGTTCGGCCGCTTCAGCCCCTGTCTTGCCGGTTATGCCATGTGCTACATCACTTAGAAAACCCATACGTCACCTCTTAACTGATTACCCGGCCAGAGGCCCGGATGTTGATGGCCGATGCAGTTCCGGCAATCGTGCTAATGAAATCGTTTGTTGCCAAGGCAAATCCTACTACCTCGGGGAACGTATAAGTTTCCCCTGCCAACAGGGTGCGGGTCTTTACGATCAAGTTCTGGTTGCCAGAAGTATCGCCGCTGGACACTAAGTTGATTGACAGCGTAGCCGCAGAAGCCGAGTAGTTCGTAGCTGTAAACTTGTCAATCAGCGTAGTCACCCCTGTAGACGTATATTGCGTGGTCTGGGTGTTCTCAGCAATCTTGGCAGGAATCAGCACAGCAACGGAAACCGTCATATCAATACCTCAATGCCCGTAAGGGCTAAACACTTGGTTCACGGTCAGGATGACCGATGGAATGGCAGGGACCGGGCTTGCAGCCGCTTGAGCCAATATCTGCACAGACGTATCACTAGCAGAATACATCAGTTCAAAGTACTCACCAGCCGCCATACGAATAAAGAAGTTCCAAGAAGCTACCAACTCGCCATCCGTACTTTTCAACCGCACCTGGCTGGCCGAATAAGGGACGTCAGCGCCGTTCACCCTCGCCCAAATATACATTAGGTGGTTGCCACCACTGGTGTTGTCCAACTGGGCAGAGAACTGGAAGTTGTACAGCCCTGCGTTAGTCACATAGATCCGGCTGGTGGTGGCTCCTCGGTACACCCTGTTCTCAAATGACGTGGTATTAAAGGTGATAGCATACGCTGTGTTGGTAGCGGCAGGAGCTTGGGTAGTGGTGTCGTAAAACGATCCAGCCCCAAGGTTGATGTCGGGAATAACAGCAGCCACTGACAAATATGACAACTGAAGGTCATCAGATAGCTGATTAACGTCTATCTGCTGAGGAACTGGGCCTTCTGATACTAGTTCTACATCGTCTGCCAAAGCCGCTACATTCGCTTCTGCGGTCGCCACGGCTGCATCCAAGGCAGTGACATTATCTTCTAGCGTGTTGACCTCGGTGGCAATCCCGGCCACCTGAACCTCTAAGGCGTCCACCTCAGCCTGCAACTCAGCAGGGGTGACATCCGTAGATCCACCCCCCGTCAGTTCAAACAGGTTGTACAGGAACCGGTACCACTCTCGGCTCATCAGACCGCTAGGCTCCAGCACCGGTACCTGTGATCCAGGTATGCGTGTCAGGCTCATGAGTTAGTTCCCGAAAGCATGAGTTCAGCACCAGTAATGGTGATCTTTACGGGATCTGCCCCGCTCAGTTCGTACACCCGATCCCTCAGCTTGTTGGTCATGCCAAGGCGACGCCAGATAACCCTGTGCCAATACTCGCCCAAGGCACCAAGATCCTTGTCATGGTAGTTGGACCAAGTATGACCGCCATCGTCAGACCAGCGCAACAGCACCTTGGGAATCCTCTCAGAAGATGAGGCAGAGAACCCTGAACTGTTGAATACGTTGTATCCGGTTGGAATCGGATGGAGCAAACCAGAAGGACTAAAGTACCCCGTGATGGTAGGGTTCTGTATAGATGATGGAGCATAAAGCCCCATGTAAACGTACAGTTCGTTATTTGGGGTAAACGTCCATGCTGGATCAGTACCGGCAACTGGATCACCGCTAAACGTACCCTTGGTTCCAAACCATAGCTTTCCAGCGTCAAAGTCTATTGCAACCATGACCCGTTCATTCGGATTGTCAGGCTGGCACTCAGTAATCCCCGTCAATACCGCACTGGCGTTAGAAACGTAAGACTGCGTACCAGAATCCCACTTCTGACCCCAATAAATGCTGGTTATTGGTGCGGTGACGCTTGGCGTCGTAGAAAGGAAAACAAACCCGCACCCTTCATACAAGTATGTTGTTTGAGGTGGAGGGTAAAACCCGCCGGGGTTGTACAGCAAATCAAGACCTGCTTCACAAATACTAAGTATTGGGTAATTTGTTCCTGCGGGGTTGCCAGGTGAACTTACATCCAGCGTTCCGCTAACTTCAAAATATGTTTTACCAACGGTGTTAGAGAAGTTGGTTACGGCAAAATCAGCAGTTAATAACAAACCGTTTGGATTTGTTACAGTGCTTCCCGACACAGAAATTACCGCTCCATTTCCTATAGCGATATAACCAGTGTTTAAGTTGTTGTAGGTAGACGGGCTTTGCTTGTTCCAAGCCTTGAACCCGTCAGGAATAGTATAAGCAAAAGCACTGTCGCCAAAGTTTGCAGTCAACTTTTGGGTTGTAGATGTCCCTGAAATAGAACTATACGCTCCAACCATTGCTGTATATGGAGTCAAAGGCTGGCCGTTACCAGTAAACAAAGATTGTCCACCGGTTACTGTGGCAGGATCACCGTTAAACCAAACGCCGTTCCTTCCAAACCATACTCGGCCACCCATAAGGCCACCAGTCTTCCACGCCGCAGTATCGCCGCACTCAACGGCGACCATTATTACGTCGCCTTGGTTTGCGTCACCGTAAGCTGAAAGATCGTCTACTTGAATTCCTGCGTTGTAAACAGCATTGTTTACACTTCCAGCGCTGTCAGCCAAATAGCCAACTGCGTTTCTTTGAATTTGAAGACCTACTTGCTGGTTCCAATCATAATTTGCTTCACCAGCACCAATCCAAAACGGTTCACCCGCTTCTTTAACGGTGTAAGTTATTTCAAAGTAATAGTTTCCAGACAACCATGTCTTTATTGATCTGGCAGTAAGCCATGAAGTGCTTGCAGGGCTAGACAATACAGATATGTCATGCCCTGAGTTTGTGATCTCCACCTCGGGGTTGGTGTGGTTCTCGCTCCACTTGGCACTGTAAGAAAGCGTCGTAGAAGGCGAAGGAGGAATGGGAGCAGAAGTAGCAGCAAGGATAGTCTTGGTGCCAGTCTCCATTTCCACCTGTAGGCTATGGTGGGCAGTACGGTTCAGGTTATTGCTGTTAGGCGGCAACGCTCTCCACGAACGCACCCAACGCTGCGTACCAACATCATCCTTGTAGTACTCCAGATCAAACTCATACAACTTGCCATACTGGAAGTCGCCCAGGATGATCTTGTTGTTGAAGTTCACTTGGCAGTTGGACCGGTGGCGGTTGTAATGCCCCTGCTTCCAAGATCCACGCTCATGCCATTCATTGGTGGCAACATCAAAGCACCACGTCGCATTGGCAGACGGGAAGGTCAGGACGTAGAAGGTATGGCCTTCCTGCTGGTACGAATACCCAATGGCATCCCCAACGTACTCATAACTCTGCAAGACCTTTTCGATGCCATGGGTGGATACCCGTTGAGCGCCGTAACCGGAGGCCTTGTAGACCATCGCATTACCGCGAGGATCAGAACCAAGCCAGAACACCGTGTTGTCTAGCTTGGCCGGCGAATAGGGGGCAGCACAGCCAATCTCGTTGAAAGCACCCTGAATACGGGCCAGAGGGAAGTCTATATCCCCGCTGTAGTACCAGACCTCGGTGGAGGTGGTCCCAAACATCCAGATCTCGTTCCGGTTGACCATCAGGGAGATCAGCAGGTCAGGGTTGGCATCAGTGTAGGAGAACTCCAGCGGGTCAATTGAAGCACCGTTTTGGTACTCAGTGATCCACACCTTTTGACTGTTTGGTTCGTTGAATACGAAGTACCCGTTGATGAACCCAACCGTCACCGCACCAGGGAAATCCTCGTCCGTAATCTCGGCAAAGGCACCCGTGTTGAAGTTGTAAGTGTACGACCGTGGGTTACAGGCGATAAACAACTGTTCTCCGTTGTCGGACATGGATACTGGACCAGCGCCTGATACGGAACCGATCAGGGTAGCCGTAAAGCCGGTATCAACCTTGTACAGTTCAATACCCGATACGACATACATCGTACTGGCAAACTGCCACAGGCCACGAATAGGGCCAGATCCCACGTCCATCAGGTACTTGTACCCTGGGCAACGGGTTAGGAACCCTGACGACTTACCACCCTCTGGTGTAGCCTCGGGGTAGAGGTTCATCAGCCGGTTGTCGGCAGCGTTTACTGACCTTGCTACGGCATACCCGCCGAGGATCGGGGTTTTCATATACCTAGTAGTTCCCTGCGTAGATGTTGAAGCGTTGACGATTCGCCACAACGGAGTACGGCAGGCTCATTACATCGTTTCCATTGTTGATCCGCTTCAAGTCCCGCTTGGCAGTGATGGCTACCTTGACGACTTGCGGTGGCGGCTCTACCCCAAACTCGGGGGCAATCTCACAGGCCAAGCAATACCGGAACGCTCTCAGGTATCCAGGCGGGAAGGTCAGCACCGTGTTAAGGTCAGCAGCCTCAGACAAAGGTTCCACGGAAACAAAGTGGAACTCCAATGATCTGGTAGGCTTGGGGTAAACATACACCTCAATATCGGGGTACGTCATATTGATCCACATGACCTGTGGATAAGTAGACGTAACCGTTTTAACGGCAATCCCGTTATATTGATTCTGGTTGATGATTTTTATTCCGTAAGACACGTTGGTCTGCGGGTCACGGAAGTAGGTGGAATCATCCAGAAGGATAGGCCGTTGACCAACAAGGGAACCGGTCGGTCCCAAGGTCTGGCTGATGGTGTTAGCCGGCCAGGTCAACACCT
>Ga0208546_1000113_pt1 | contig 38839 bp, 55 predicted proteins | sample DEB19_08_DNA_4_FD_184528 | JGI IMG/M metagenome (GOLD analysis project Ga0208546, IMG submission 184528) | Aqueous microbial communities from the Delaware River and Bay under freshwater to marine salinity gradient to study organic matter... | ecosystem: Environmental > Aquatic > Marine > Coastal...
ATCGACCCACGAAACGATCGACCACTTCGGCGCCTTGAAACGCAATTCCCCTTGCGGGCTGTTCACCTTAACGGTCTCGAGGCCGCTGACCTCGACGACGGGAACCTTGCCGGGGTTCGCCGCCTGGTCGGCCAGGAATTGATTGTGGAGAGCGTCGATGGCCCGCAGCATGGTCTTGGAGCTGTGGGAGAACTCACGCAGGCCGAGAGCCTTTGAATAGATCCGGATCCGGAAGGCCTGCTTGTGTTCGGGCGACGGCTGCGCCGGCATGCGCTCGCCGTACTTGACCATGTGGAAGTCGGGAGCGCCCGACGAGAACGACAGCCAGCCGACCTCGATGTTGGCGAAGTCGAAGACGGCCTTGAACGGCAGCGCGACCTCTTCCTCGATGTTCTCCCACATGCCGTCGCCGCCCTGGATGCGATTGCGTGCGATGAAGTCGCCGCTCTTCGCGTCGAACTTCACGATCGGGAGGATGTCGCCGCCTGAGCGTGCTTCTGTGTTGAACCCTAAAGCCATAACCGTTTCACCTTAAACCAGAATGCCACTGATCCCCGTGGCCGGGATTGATTAGCGCGTCGCCCCGTACCAGGCGATCAGCGCAGCTTCCGCCCGCCCGTCGTCTTTCTTACGGGCGAACAGGTTTGCGTATTTGGGGAACAGCTCGATTGCGCGAAGCCGAGATCCGTCCTTGCCGCCGCGGACACCGACCGCCTTCTGCCACGCTTGCGGCGTGACGTAATTCAAAGGCATCTGTAACGCCGCAAGAACGCCTTCAACAGTTCCGACACTGCGACCAAACTGGAACATTGAGCTGACGCCCTGCCCTGGCATGGCTCCAACTTTCTCTAACCACGCTATGCAGTCGTCGTCGCGCAGAATGTGCGCCAACAGAGGCGCACTAATTTCACGCTTTGTCTTGCCGCCTCGCTCTACTTGAACGGTAGGCATGTCATAAACCTCTAGCGTGCCAGCTTCGGGGTCAAAAATTGCGACCGCGCCAGATGCGCCTGGGTCGATGCCGACGATCATTGAATAGCCTCCACATGCTTCTGAATGCGCTTGCCGATCCAGTGCATCACCGGCACGGCCATGCTGTTTCCAAGAGCCTTGTAGCGAGGCCCATCAGCGGCTGGTTTGTTGCGGACCGGGATCAGCGTGTAGTCGTCGGGGAAGCCCTGCAGCCGCTCGCACTCGCGTGGAGTAAGGCGACGGACAGCCATGCTTTGGCTGATGACGGTTGTCGTGCTGTTTTCGCTTGCGCCAGGAGCGCGTGCGCGTAGCGCCGTGTGTATATCTGTTTCTCTGCCAGCGTTTGTAGCAGGCGTGCCAAGAATGTCGAACGCTTGAGCCACATAACTCCGCGACGAACCACCGGATGCCGCACGAATGTTTGCCGTGTCATGCGGACCTTCTAACTGCGCCCCACCTTCACGGCCACGCAGATCGAACGCCACTGCCACACTCGCCTGCCCTCCGCTTGAGCCGCAGCCAAGCGCATGCGTAGTGCCATCTGTTGAGGTGATCGGGTCTTGCGTGGGGTGAAACGCCACAGGCACAAATGTCTCTGACGGATCGCTGCCAAATCCACCGCCGCCGTTATTTGCTTTCAATGTACTTGCGATTAGTCCTCCGTCGCAGTCGAAGTCGGTCCCAAGGCCACCGCCTGCAGAGCTTCGTGCAGGGATTGTGGGAGCCGCTTTCCCCGTGCTGCGGCTCGGCGGAGTATTCCTTGGCACGCCTTCGCGCTCAAAAAGAACCTCGGCTGGATCGAACCCGTCTCGAGCACTTGCGACAACGAACACACGACGGCGTCGTTGGGCCACTCCGAAATATTGAGCGTCGAGAACCCGCCACGCTGCTGCTCTTTTGGGTCCAATAACCAGACCAGCGTTTGTCCATCGCTTCCCTGTGTAGACGACGGGGGCATCGTTGCCGACAAGCGCCGCAAGGAAGCACCCGAAGGCGTTGTCCTTGACACTGAGGACGCCTGGGACGTTCTCCCACACGACGATGGCGGGTTGCTCTCCGCGAGCGCGTCGAAGATCGTCAACTGCATCTGCCAGCCTCACATACTCAAGCGTTAAATTTCCACGGTCGTCCTGTAGGGACTGTCTAAGACCCGCCACGCTGAACGCTTGGCAGGGTGTTCCGCCGACCAGCACGTCGGCGTCTGCGATCCATTGCTGGTCCCGCAGAACAGTGAAGTCACCGTGCAGCGGAACGTCGGGATAGTGATGTGCCAGCACAGCGCGCGGGAACGCTTCGATCTCGCTGAAGGCCAGCGCATTCCAGCCGATCGGATGCCAAGCGACAGACGCCGCCTCAATTCCGGAGCAGACGGAAAGGAAGCGCATCACGGCTCAATCTCCACAACCATCTCCGCGCCGACCGCTTCCAAGAGCCGTAAAGCGGTCTCGAGATGCAGACCGCTGCCGTTCTTCACGAACCAATAGGCGCCATGCGACAGGCCGGCTTCGCTGCACAGCTTGCGCTGTGACATGCCAAGCCGGACCCGCTGCCGTTCAATAAACTCGACGATGTCATCGCCGCTGTCGATAGATATGCTGGTCACCAACCGACCCTCCCTGATTGTGCCGCAGACGCTAAATGCCTTGCGTGCTAGACGCAATTACGAGCGCCAAGCACGCAATGTTATCCACAGCGATTTACCAGGACGGGTCGAGAAGCGCCCAGGACGGCACCGACAGCGTCGTCGATTGCCTGGGGTAGCCCTTCCACTCGGTGGGATCATTGGCCCGCTGGAAGGCCAGCGCGGCCCTCTCCATCAACATGCGGCCAGACTGCAGCGACGGTTCGTCCAGCGTGTAGATGCCGATCGCGTAAGGCGCCTCGCTCTCGACGGCAATGAACGTGAAGTGTTCAGCATCCCAGCCGGTGACTTCACGATAGCCCTGCAGGTAGTGCGCCGCCTGCATGTGGTACTTCAGCGACGCAATGCTGCGCGCGAAAGCTTCGGGCGACGCGTCCTGCGTCGTCTTGATGTCGACGATGCCGTCGCCGCGGTAGTAATCGAAGCGGGCCTTGCACGGCGTGTCGCCGTAGGCCTTCCACAGCATCGACACTTCCGACTGCCCATCCTTCAGAAGATCGCGTGCAACCGGATGCTTTGCTACTGCTTCCGCGATTGCCGCAGCCTTGTCGAACACGTCGGCGTCGAGGATCAGCTTGCCCTGGTGTTCGCGCTCAAACAGCTCGATCGTTTCCTTGCCGACCTTCGTGCGCTTGTCGACTTTCGGCGCCCGCGCGATCTCAATGTCCGCCTTCTCCGGCTCGAGGATCATCGTGTGGACTGCCGTGCCGAGACGCATCGACGCCGTTGGCTCCATCGGCTTTTCCTTCTGCGCCAGATAGTGCGCGGGCGATCGTAGTAAATGCTTCGCACCGCTCGCAGAGAGCGCGTCGATCGCATGGTAGTCCGGCGCCGGCATCCCGGTGTACACGCCTGGTGTGATTGTCATTGTCCTCTCCTCCTAAATGATTACGCTGGTCTCATATTTAACTTAGTTTTTTTTTGATCTTTAACTTGTGAAGGCTCGACCTTCGGCGCATCCGGCGCCTGATACTCGCCGCACCAGTGCATCGACGAGGCCTTCGTCAGCTGCGGGTAGCGGTGGCAGTAGCCGACAGTCGTGCCGCGGTAGAAGCGGCAAGATGAGCATCCACTCATATCGTAATCTCCTCGATCGCAACCTCTGCGGCATAGCGCACAGCCTCCTCGTCATACTTTGCGCGGGCAGCGAAACGCAACGCCGCAAGCGCCCTTTCCTTGTCCCGCCGCAGCCTGTCGATCTCCGCGATGCTCTTGCCGAAAATTTCGTAGGCTATCTTGTGCTCGTTCTGGTCCATCTTGTTAAACAAGAACCGCATGTGTTCCACAATGTCAGTCATCTCTTCACCGCGATGTACTCGTAGTCGTTGACGGCGTGCTTCTTCTGCACCAGCAGAATGTCGCGCTGGTAGTAAAGCTCGTAGGCCATGTCGGCCAGAAACCCCAGCTCGCGCTGCTTTACTGTCGGCTCGTGCCGAGACGGTGAGTACCGATCGAACGCAAGATCGCCGCGATGGTAGGTGTACTTTGAGCCGCGCTTGGCGCCCTTAAACCAGGCGTGGAAGTTGTTGATCATTGCTGAACCTCAAGAGCAGACTGTCGAGCAGTTGCTGCCGTTGTTGCAGCACGTCACGCAGACGATCGTCTTGCCGTTTACAAAGTAGGTGACAGTCGAGCAGGCGACTGCAATCGACGGAAGCAGCAGGAACGCGGCAAGGCCGCAGGCTGTTAGATATTTACGCATCGTTCTCTCCTCAGTTGATGCTTACGTTGTCTGGCATGTCGCCAACCTTCAGGATGGCGGTCAGTAATGCTTCGGCGCATCCGCCGTGGTCGTGCATGTACATGCTGCCGACACACAGCTTGATGATCTCTTGAAACACGCCGCAAGCCGGCGTGTTCGTTGCGTCAGCGACCCGCTCCGCAAGCGTGACAACGACGTTTGCGATCTGCGCCGCGCGGATCCGCGGATCTTGGTCAAAGTCAGCTGTGATGGTTTGTTCGGCCATCTGCCAACGCTTTCAATGTGCGGTTCGCTCGTATGCCGCAATTTGTGCTTTTGTACTCGTCCTCGTTGCACAGACGAGTACAGTTGCAGGAATAGAACTGAAGCGCCCTCTCGCACATTTGAATTGCCTCGACAGCATCACGCAACGCCTGCGCGTCGACAGGATCCTGTGAGGTGCGGGCAAGGTGCTCAAACCGTTGAACCAGCGATGTCATGCTGCGGTCTCCTTCAACGTCGCAAGCTCCTGGTCACTCAGTATCGGGGCCTGCTTTGCTAGCTCTGCCAACAGCGCGTCTTCCATCCCGCGGACGATCTCCGCGCGCCTGACCTCCCCGCGACCATCAAAATGCGCGCCCGCAAACGTGCCGGCGAACGCCAGGTAGTTGACGCCATCTAGGACGTTATCGTGATAAGTCGGCGTCTCGATGTGCCGGCCCAGCTTCGTGCAGAGGTGAATGATCGAGATCTCGTATGGCGTGACGTTGCGATTGAGCATGATCGACGCCAGCGACGCGATCCGCGCAAAGTTGATTTCTGGCGTCGAGTATTTCTGCTGACGCTCGTCCATTACGTCGAGCGCCTGCTTTAGTGTGTCCCGGTAGTGCATGCTTTCTCCTCCGATTGTTCCTTTTTCACCGCCCGCAGCCCCCATAGGACTGTCGTGTGATCTCTCTGCGTCATGCGCCCGATCTGCGCGATCGACATTCCGTCTTCCCACAGCTTCAGCCACACCTGGCGACGCGGTATGTGCATGACCGCGCGTCGATCTTTTTGCCATAGACGCTCCCATGTCAGGTCGAACTCCTCTAGCACTGGCAGCACGATCGCCTGACGGCGCATCGACAAAGGACATCCCTTCATCCGCCGCCTCTGGATCTGCTCAACGCTCTCCGAAACTTCCGGAAGCGGGGTCGGCATCACATAGTCTTCGATTGGTTTCTTCGGCGTCGCTCTTTTGATCTGCGCGGCCTGGTTCAGCCGCTGGCGCACCGCCTTGTAGTGTTCTGTCCAGTTGGTCATGCGTAGTTCTCAATCACGAATTGCTTGGCGCCTTCCAGCGTGTAGGTGTGGTCAAGGCGACCATGCACGGAGACCGCGCGGTAGCCCTTCTCTGCCTTGCTGTAGCGGATCGGTTCGATGTAGCCGGCCTCTTTCCCAAAGTAGAGGACCGTCCAGGTGCCGTCGTCGTTGCGTTTAATCTCAATGGCCTTCATGGCAACCAGTTCTCCGCGACGATCATCATCAGGATCGAATAGAAAAGCCCGACTAGCAGGATGTGTGGGATACGAAGTTCCATGTCTCTCTCCTCTCAAATTGTCAGGCCACAGTAACGCCTTGCGCGCTAGACGCAACGCCCATGTTTCGCATAGATGGCCCAAAAAGGGTCGGGGCCTGTGGCGTCGGGAGGAGAGAGGAAAACCCGCCACAGGCCCCTAAGCGTGCTGGAGAGCCACGCCGCGCGGGGAGTAGAACTCGACCCGCTTGGGAAGGATGAATTAAGACAGACCCCAGATCAATAGCCGGGGTCCATCTCCTGGTCGAGCAGGCGAGCGCGCGCGACGTTAGGTGCAGCAGCTGCCGGCTCGCGGTACATCAGCTCAGAAATCTCGAAGTCTTTTTTGCGGCCCTTGTTCATCTCAAAGCCAAGGTCGCTGTACCAATCAATCAGCTTCCCTTTTGGCGTACCGAGTGAGGCGTCTGGAGTTAGCGTTACCTTCTGACCCTGTTGATCAGCAAACGCAGTGATGTCGCGCATAGCAGACGACCCTATGCCCTGACCTCTTTCACCCTCTGGCACAACAATGCGATTGACCGTTATTGGGCCGTCTTTCTTTTGCGAGAGGTCGATTTTTAGATTGGGGTATTTGTCGGCAAGGAATGTCTTCAGCTCGTCAAACGTCGTCGCAGCTGTCTCAATCGCGCCCTTCACGGCGCCTGTCGCCTTCTTGGCTGCAGTCTTTGCGACGCCGGCTTCTGCGTCTTCGGGGTTCATCGCGGCGATCGCGCCGCCAGCAACGCGGCGAGCCATCTTTCCACCAGGACCGCCTGCGACCATGAGGCCCACGTCGATCGCATCTTGCGGTACGACGCTTTCAAGCAGGCCCTGACGCGTCTCGATCTTGCCGGCGATGCGGTTCGCTTCACGCATCGCCTGGTCGGGCTTCATGCCGCCGGCGACCAGATACTTGAAAACGTCTTCGTGAGTTTTCGCGCCGAGGCCCTGCCAGGCGCCAATCATCTGGTCGAGTATGCCGGCCATAGGCTGATCTCCTAATAAACCGGCTCTTTATGCCACAGCTGTGCGTGCCACACAAACCGCTTGCGTCTAGCGCACAAGTCAACTATTGTTGCGGGTAACGGGAGGAGAGACCCATGAACGTGACGATCTTTGAACGCAGCCCTGGCGTGTTCCGCATCCGCATCGAGACGCAGGAAAGCGGCCAGCGGAAGTTCCGCACCGAGACCCTAAAAGGCACGCGCCTCGACGCCGACGCCCGCAAGGTCGAGATCCTCAAGCAGCACCAGACCGGCGACCTCGTCCAGATCACCGACGACAGCGTCGAGATGCACTGGACGAAGTGGCAGGCCAATCGCCTCGCGCTGAAGCAGATCTCGGAAGTCACCGAGCAGAGCCAGAAAAACCTGATGAAGCCGTTCTTCGCCATGTACGGCACGCGCCCGCTGCGCTCGCTGACGAAGGAGGACATCGAGACGTTCTACCTGTCGCGGATCCGTGCCGTCGCAGAAGGCACGATGACGATCACGCATCACCATCTGAAGGCGATGTTCAACCAGGCGATCGAAGCCGGCGTGCTGGCGAAAAACCCAATGAAACGCGTCTCGGCGCCGAAAGGTTCCAGCGAAAGCCGCAAGCCGCTTGAGAAGCGCCACATCAAGGCCCTGCTGGCGCACGCTGCCGACAAGCCGTTCCTGGGCCGCATGATCCGCCTCGCCCTGCACACCGGCATGCGTCGCGGCGAGATGTGCGCGTTGCGCTGGTCAGACATCGACCTCGAGGCCGGCATCATCCACGTCGCCCGCACGGTCGTTCGCGTCGGCAATGCCGAGTACGAGAAGAAGCCCAAGACAGCGAAGTCGATACGGTCGATCCGGATGCCCAAGTCGCTCGTCGAGGAGCTGCGTGCTGCCGCGGGCAAGCCGGACAAGCACGTCCTGCAGACCGTCTGGGGCGATCGCCCGACGCTGGCCTATATGTCCAGCTGCACCAAGGACGCCCTGCGTGCGATCGGCCTGGACGAAGGCTACTGCTTGCACTCGACCCGCCACGCTCACGCCACCCACCTCCTGCGAGAGAAGATGCCGCTGAAGGCCGTCAGCGAGCGCCTGGGGCATGCCAACGTCGAGGTGACGCTGACCGTCTATGCCGGCGTCCTGACCGGCGACGACCAGGCTCTGGCCGACAGCATCGACCGCATCGTAAATGGCTAATTTTCGGGTAACGGGTACATTTTACCCAATCCGGTTACACGATCCGAGTAAAGCCGCCACTAACATTTAATGAAATCAATGGGGTTAGAGGACTATCTAACCTTTATGTGAGAACGGACCTCGTGTGCTATCTGGTTGATTTTCGTGCAGTCCGTCGTGCGAGAAACGCAAAAAAGAACCCCCTTTGCAGGGGGTTCGGGTAACGGTTTGCAATAGGTTGGATTTAATCCTTTTCCTTTTTGCGGGCCTTGTCCGTCGCCTCGATCGAGCGTGCCGCCAGAAGCCCCTGCACATCGTTCGGCAGGCGCTGCGCGTACCACGCACGCGACACACCATATGGTAGCGCCAGGGAGAGCGTCGGATCGAGTAGCGAGATGCCGGCAGCTTGTGCTGCTCCACCCGCTGCCACTGCCGGTGCGCCGCGCTTGCCGCCCGTGATCAGGTCTTGAGCGAAAGACCGCTGCGCTGTGCCGCTGTTCGGCGTCGGGTTCGGAATAACCGCTTCGCCAGCGCGGATGAACTGCGTAAACGGGTCGGCAGATGTGGCATACGCCTCTGGCCCGATCGACGACCGCTCTGCCTGCGCCAAGGCTTTCGGCGGGATGAAGCCCGTGTTGAGCTTATCTGTTCCTGACGCGCTACCCATTGCCTCTCTAACGCGCGCAAAGCGAGCGTAGTCGCGGTTCAAGTTCTTCCAGGCATCGGCAAGATTGAAGTCAATGGGCTGACCGTTCGGCAGCAGCTTCGTGCTTTTTGCAGAACGCTCCATCAGGCCGTAGAAGCTACTTTGCAGACGCTCCAAGGCACGCGCATATTCACGATCCGCGGCATTTGCGCTGTTCTTCGATGCGTTGATCTCAGCACGCAGTTCGCTGTCGATGACGCGGAAGTTCGTGCCAGGCAGCTCTGCGCCTTGCGAGCGCGCGTTAACGAACTCCGCAATACGATTGAGCTGGCGATCAAACAGGTTGAAGTTCGTCTCGTCGAGACCACGCGTGTATTGCTGCCGCATGCCGCCAATTTCTTGCGCGAACTTGTCATCAGGACGGAGAGACGTCGCACGCTCAAGCGTATCGGCGCGCTGACCCCATGCCTTCTGATAGGCGTCAAGAACTTCAGGCGTTGCAATATCACTGTCGAGGCCGAACTGTTTATTCACAGCTTTCGTCCACGCGCGCATCTGCTTGTCTTCGACGCCTGCCACTTTCGCAGCAGATGTCGGCAGATAACGCATGACGGTTTCCATCGTGCTTGCAAACGGGTTGTAAAGTTCTTGAGCTGGCGTAATGGGAATGCCAGCTTCTTGCAGCAACTGCACATTGCCGCGACGAATATCGCTGCTCATGTTCGGCAAAAGGTTGCCGGGGCGTGCAAGGAATGGCAACGAGCCGGCTGCTCCACCAAGGGCCAATGCAGCAAGCGGATTGGCTCCAGCTTCGATTGCGCCTTGAGCAGCAGTTGAACCAAGCGCAGACGAAACGATCTGCTGATTTGGAGCAGCTGCCAGCGTGTTCATCACAGGCTTGGCAACCTGCGAAGTCATCGGCAGCGCATCAGCAACCATGCGCGCTGTGCGGGCGCCCGTCATTGTGTCGGCAGTCGCACGCAGGGCAGTCGATGCCAAACGCTCGCCTGCCGTTTGAGGCTCAGGCAGACCCATTTGCGTCATGCCACGTTCCATCGCCTGTGACGGCGTCGGCTGCTGCTTGTTGGCGAAATAGTTGTACGCCGAAACAGCAAGATCAGACAGAGGCTGCGCGAGAGCGGCAGATGCAGCGCCAGCGATCGCTCCTGGTACAGCTCCAACACCGCCAATCAATGCGCCGCCAGCTGCACCAGCGCCAGCACCGGCAAGGATTGGACCCAGCGATCGAGTAGCCAATCCAGTGCCGCGTGCAAGGCTTTCGCCTGGCGTGCGCTCAGGCTGCGGAGCCGCAGGGACGGCGAGCCAGCGTGAACCGTCGTTATAGAGCTGCTCGCCGGTCTGCGGGTTCACAGCGCGCGGCGCCGGAACCCACTTCCCTTCGGGATCAACAATGAGGATTTCGCCGGTTTCACGATTGATCGCTACGTTGCTCATCAGCGGATCACCTCAAAGCCTGGGGGAAGAGCAGGCGCAGATGGAGCAGCAGCCGGAGGTGTATACCCGCGCTGCACTTGGCTATAGTCGCCGCGAACGATCGACTGCAACTTACGCTCCGTATCTTTCATTCTCATTTCGACAGCACGTTGCGCGCGATTAAGAAGAGCCTCACGTTCCGGTTGGCTCATCTGCGCGCTTGCTTGCATATCGAGAAGGATCTTGCGTTCGCCTTCTGTCGGGTTGCCGCCGAAAATTACACGCAGCTGGCTCAATGCCTGCCCCGTCATAATTGCATTGAACTCTCGCGTTGCGATAGCAGCGTCAGTGTTCATCCCTGTTAAGCCAGCGACCGATCCGCGCTGAGTTGCGAACGGACCAGCATATGCCTTCTTGCTGTATTCGCTTGCATCAGTTAGAGCGGTTTGTGCTTCACGCAAGCTAGAAAGATTTGCTTCGGTTTCCGAGCGCAGTTGCACTTCGGCAGGAGACAGCGCCTTCGGCTGCGTGCTTGTGACACTTACAGATCCGCCGCCGCCGGTAGAGACAGTGCGAGTTTCACCGCCGCCTTGGTCTTGCGTGGATCCTCCTACTGCCGGCGCACCGGCCCCGGCTGTATCAAAGCCCGCAGGGCGAGGTATACCTGGCGGGATCGGCTTAATGATCTGCACGACCTCGCCGTTACGGATAACCGTCTCGGGACCGTACCGGCGCACAAATGCAGCCGCATATTGCGGCGTCTTGGCAATCTCAGCGTTTTGGGCGCCTTGCATGATGAGCGCGTTGTCTTCGCCTTCAAGACCGCCTGTCGGCTTTGCTTCCGTAATCTTGACCCACTTGTCGCCCTGACGCTCGTAAAGAACTCCACCAACTTCTTTCGTTTCTGGTTGAGCCAGCTCGCGCTGCGTCTTCTGGATCTGCAAATTACGAAGAAGCGTCTCGTTCGGGTCACGCGTGCGGATCGTGCGGATTGCCTGACGAACGTCAGACACGCCAAGACCTGCTGGGTTGAACCCATATTTCTGCTGGAACGCTTCCGGATCTTTAAGATCTTCGCGGATCCGTTTGTCGTCCTGCATTTCTTCCATGCGCGTCTGATACTGCGCCTGCATCAAGCGGCGCTGTGCCGCGTTATACATATCGGTGTTGAAGCCTGATCCGGCTTGGCCGAGTTGCGCGAGATACGCAGCACGTTGCGCTGGCTCCATACGCTGACCCGCAGCCATAAGGATCGCGCCCATGTTGCCGATCGAGTTCAGCGCAGCCTGGCGAACATCCGACATCGGGACGCCGTAGCGCGGGTCGATCTTTTCCGGATCTGCATAGTCACCGGAACCCATGATAAAGTCGAGAAGACCGGCCATCAGGCACCTCCTCCAAATAATCCGCCAAGCCACATTCTGAAACGATCCATCGTGTCAGGCTGCGGCGGTCCATAGCCGCCCGTCGATGCGTCTGGCGCAGAACCCGGCTCAGGCATCATCGGCGCATCTAGAAGACCCCGAGTGTAGTAATCGTTTTTCATCTCGCCGTCGATGTTGATCATGCGAGCCTTTACCTTCGACAGATCGCCGCCAGCAAATTGATCGGCGTATGCCTGCGCTTCGGGGCCAGCGTCTTTCAAGCCCTTGGTGTAGCCAAGAACATTGAACGCCGCAGGCATTGGAGGACCGAACTGCTCCGGCGTGCGAGCCGGTCCAACTTCTCTGCCGCCCATCATCTGCGGCAGCAGCTTCGGGCCGAGCTTGTTGAGCGGCATGATGCCGACAGGCTTGGCGCCCATACTGACATCAAGAGAAGTCTGCTGCAGCCGGCGGGCACGTTCGTCCTGCGCGCGTTGGCGCATGATGTCGTAGTAGTTCATCAGCCCATCACCCCGCCACCATCGCCTGCCGGAGAACCAGACGCGCTGTCGCCTGATCCGCCGCCGTAGGCTCCGCCACCGTTGCCGTCGCCGCCGTTACCAGCTCCGCTTCCTAGATAATCAAACATGTAAGGCGTTGCGTAAGTAGGCTGCACTGGGTTGATGCGCGATTGATACTCTGCGCTTGCTCTGATCGCGTCGTAGAGTTGCTGCTGCGTCATCCCGCCGTAGACAGCGTTCGACCACGACGTGAAGCCGGCATCGTCAGGCGTGCGCCCAAGCAGCTCGCTGTACGCGTTCTTGACGAGGCTTTGCGCGCCCAGCAGACCGCCAACAAGGTTGGGGTTCGACTGACTTGCAGCCCACTGATCGTAGGTCGAGTTCGTCGGGCCAGGCGGGACATCTTGATAGGTGTAGCCTCCGGTCGATCCGCCGCCAGCGTAGCCGCCTGTCGATGCCGGCGTCTGCTGCTGCGCGCTTGCGGCGTATTGGTTGTATGAAGTAACCGGCGTCGATACCCCGTTGCCTTGAATAGCAGCCGCGTTTTGCATGCCGGTCACATCGTCGAGCAAACCGCGCGCAGACACATCGCGCCCAAGGCGCTGATTGATTGTGTCGTACAGAAAGCCGAACGGCTGGTCCTTTGGAGACGGCAGCGGGCGCATCGGCGTGTAGTTGTCGAACACGCTGACAGAGCTGTACGGGCCTGTCGCCATGCGCGTGTTCGGACCATACGGGTTGATGTTGCCCTGATTGACGGTCGGAAGTCTCGGCTGTGTCGTGGGGGTTTTCGGCGCCTGTGTCGGATTTTTGTTGCCGTACAGGCTCTGATACTCGGGAGAGTTCATCAGGCCCTGTCTGACTTGTTCCCGCGTCAGCGCGCCGCTGTTGAGCGCATCGACCCACTGATACGCAGACGGGTCCAATCCGCGGTTGAACATCTGCGTGTACAGGTCATACACATAACCTTCCGGCGACGCATTAAATTGCGCCGCAAGATCGCCAGGCTTTACTGCGCCAGAACGCAGGCCCGCAGACCACGATGCGAGACCGCCGGCATCTGGCGTGCGTCCAAGTTCCTTCTTGTACACGTCTCCAAGCAGGCCACCGTATTGCTCTGTCGCCAGCTGCTGGTATTCCTGGCTCTGGCGGATCTGGTCGATGAGCTGCTGCTCTGTCATGCCGCCGCTGACCGCACCCGTCCAAGACGCGCGACCACCTTCATCCGGCGCGCGACCAAGTTCTGACTGATAGGCGTCGTACACGGAGCCTTCGGCTGATGCGTCGATCGCGGCCTGCACTTGTGCCGGCGTCATCGCATTAGATGCAAGAGCGTCGATCCAACCTTGAGCGCCAGCATCTGGCGTGCGCCCCAGCTCTTTCTGGTAAAGGTCTGCGACGTATTGTGCGTAATCAACCATTAGAGCAGCCCTCTCATTGTCGGGAGCGGACGAAATGCAACGCGCCGCCGTTCCGGCATCGGTGCCGGCATCATTTCTTCTTCGGGTTCAGGCTTCTCTTGTAGGAGCTTCGCCAGGTTGAGCAGACCGCCAGCCGCCTTTGCGTAACCGGCAGACTGCGCGAGATCCGCGTCTTGCGTCTTCACTTCTTCCGGCGTCAGCGGCTGCGGCGCGTCGATCTGATCCGGAAGGATCTTGTTGCCGAGCCAGCGCGCTGCCGTCGCCATGTCTTGTCTGTAGACCGGAGCCGGAGCTGCTGCGGTTGCTGTGCCATCCGGATTGAATGACAGAGCAAACTTCAAGCGGTTATCAAATCCGTGAGCGCCTTCGGGAGCGCCCCAACGAAAACCTGCAGGACGCTCAAACGCAACGAATGCTCGAACGGCCTCTTCTGGAGTTTTCGCCGATCGCAGCAAATCACCAGCGCGCCGTTCGCTGTTCTTCAACTCGTAATCAATGAAGTCAGTTTGAAGAACAGGATCGCGCCAATCCTTATTCGCTTGAGAAGCAAACCGCTGCAGCTCCTCAAAGCGAGGACCGCGCCATTGAGCGATGCCGAAAGCGGTTCCCTTGTCTCCTACAACATTCGGGTCGAGACGAGATCCGCTTTCTTGCTGCAGGTTCCCAATGACACCAGCAGCCTGCGCTGGCGAGTAGCCAAGCTCACGAAGCCTGCGATATACGATTGGAGCGTTACTCATAGTGTGCACTCCACTGTTCGCGGATAGCCTGTCCGATCAAACCGAGACGCCGCTTAACTTCAGCTTTACGCTCTTCTGGCAGGTTTTCAATGCGCCGTTTGTTCTCGTCGAGGTACGCCGTGCAATCCCAGCAGTCGCGCCCTGTCTTTTCGCCGAGGCCGTAGCCTGGCGGGAGATCGGCGCCGACTTCGTCGAGGTAGTCAAACACTTGCTCCGTCGTCCAGTTCTCGATTGGCATCAGAAACGTGATGCCGTCGATCACATCGCCGTTCCGAACCGGAGACTTGCGCCCGTCTTCTATGCGTTGCCCCTTGATGATCGTCGTCACGCCCATGTCGATCATGGCCTTGTGCAACGGAAGCCAGATGTTCGACATGCAGCATGCTAAGTAGGGCTGAATAAGAGGACCGCGCTGGTTTGATACGGACTGCCCCATCGCCGTGCTGTTGATCGGCACAACGTCTGCGGGCCACCCGTACTCTTTAACTTGCTCAGGCTGGTTAGAGCGAACCTCGACGAAGCCGGGGAGCCGCTCCTTCCACATCTGCATGTAGGCCTCCATCTCCGGATAGGACGCGCCAGTGTTAAGCCACGCCACCTTGAGCGTGTCCCACTGGTCGCGCAGAAGGTAGAGACAGGCGAGGCTGTCTTTACCGCCGGAGAACTGAAGGCATACCGTCATCAGAAACCTATGATCGAAGCCAGAGACGCGCCAATCGACGCAGCTGCGCCGAGACCAGACAAGAAGTTGCTGCCAGATCCGCCACCCGTGCGCGTTCCTGTCGTCGTCTGCGTCGAGCCGTAAGGCGTGGCAGTCGTCGCGCCGAGACGCAGGTTGAGCATCTCGATCGGGTAGTTGCGCGCTTCCAGCCAGCGGTTGTAGGCCTCGTCCAGCATCTGCTGCTGCTGCGCCTGCTTGGCCTGGCCGACAGCTTCAAGAGAGGCCGCATCGACCTGACGAGCCTGCTGTGCGCCTTGCGCGATGTTCTGCAGCTGGCCGGCGGCACTGAGACCGAGCTGCTGGCCTTGAAGGCCCGCCGCCTGGTTAGCAAGTTGCGCCTGCAGCGCACGCCCTTGATCTGTCTGCATAAGCGCGGCGCCAGTATTAAACGCCTGCGAGCGGAGGTTAGCTGATAGCTCACCTGCACTGCGTGCCGCTTCGCCGATCGCGGCGCCTTCGGCCAGAGCCTGACGAGATCCGCCGAACGCGCGAGCCGATCGAGCCTGGTCGCCGATCCGGTTGACGCCGAGGCGTGTCGCACTGTCGAGCCGCTGCAGCGCCGCGTTCTCGACGTTCTGCGTGAACGGGTTCATGTAGGCGCCAATGTCGCCCTGCAGAAAGTTCTGCGACTGCACCTGCATCGGGTTGAAGCTTGCCGCGTCGTTCGCTGCCATTGCTGCGCGCTGATAGAGCGGCGTCGTCATGCCGACACCCTCTTGCGCGTACTGCAACGCCGCCAGCTGCTCCGGCGCGTAGCCTGCCGTCATCTGCCCGCCGTATGCCTCATACGGACGCTTCGAGATGGCATCGGCAATGGCGATGTTCTCTTTCGTCGTGCCTTCAAGCCACGCCGGAAGCTCCGTCTTCGTGACCTGTGTCGTGGTTGCCGGTGCGCTACTGCCGCCCATTGTCTGCCCCCTTCGGGTGATATTCCATAACGACCATCGTCTTTTTCCAGCCCCGAGCCTTGAGGATCGGCTCGTATCCTGGCCGGACAGATGCCCGAGCGAACTCGGCACCTAAGCTTTTGCCCCATTCCTCAATCTGAGGCATCAGCTCGAGAACTCCATCAAGATCCCCGGCAGACATGAAGACGTGAACGAACTTCCTGCGGGGAGACTGAGCGATCTCGGTAATGACGATCGCCCTGTCATTGTGGAAGGCCTGCATCTCCCCTCTTTTGAGGGCTTCGATGATGTCTTCCAGAGCATGCGTGTCTGCGGCGAGCCGCAGAGCCTTCTGCATCCGGTTAAGGAGGCGATCCCTGTTGACCAAGTGGCACCGCCGTTGTCGTCAAGTTGCCGCTGTTATCTACCTCAACCTTATAGACTGAACCGTTAGGAGATTGAAGTAGGACCGACGCAACCGCCTGGTCCCTCAACACAGCTGCCGCGATCGAACGCGAAAGGGTGTTGAGTACCAGCGCGAAATAGGATTGCTCGTACCGCTCCGGAGGAGACGGAAGTGTCGACTGTGGCGCGGGGTACGTTGTCACCTGCGCCCTCCTGCCGGGACAAGGTCGAGACGCATTTCGCCGACGCTCCAGTTGCTGTCGTGCGTCGCCTCAAGCTTGATGCGGAAGTCTCGGCCCGTGACGCGCGTGTCTGTGTAGCCGTCAGACCGCGGCGCGTAGGGTCCGCTCGTCGTCTCGGCGCCCTCCGGCGTGAACGTCGAGAAGAACGTCAGCGCCGTCGAGTTGTAGCCGTATCCGCTGTCCGTCAGAGCCTGGCGAATGAACGTCATGCCGTTGCCTTGCTGCAGGTTCAGAGCGCCGCTCTCGGCCCATCTGTGGCCGACCAGAGACGCGCCTGCCGCCGTCCATCCGTTCTCATGGAAGTAGATCTCGCCGGCTTCGTCGCCCCATACGGGGTAGTCGAACACTCCCGCGCCGCAGCCTGCAGTGCGCGTCATCTCGCCGATCGTCCACCAGTTCTCGGCGTAGTTGAACGCGACGTAGCGGTTCGGCACTGCGCTGCCGATCTCCGGATACCAGAACCACACTTCAGGGAAGACGTTGTTCTCGGATCCGTTTGTGTGAATGATGCCGGAGGACGGGTCGATGTTCTCAAACACATAGGAGCCAACGTCGCACGGCAGCGGCTTCACATAGCCGCCGTCGTAGATCCAGAAGCCTTCGCGGCCCATCCAGATGCAGCGACCGGCAAACGTCGCAAACGACCGCGGCGCAATCAGCCCGCAGCCGTAGCCGATCCGCTCGATGCCGTAGACGTAAGGCAGGCCGACGTACCGCATCAGCCAGGCTTCGTCGTCCGTCCAAATCAGCACGCCTTCACGCACCGACGCGGCCATGACGATCTCGCTCTCGGTCTCAAGGTCAAGAAAGCCTGCCGTATTTGTTGCGTCTGCGAAGTTCCAGTTGTTGTAATCCTCGCGGTTCGACCAGGCGATGCGCCGGCTGTTGCCGCCGCAACCGAACAGCACAGCGTGCCGCTCCTGCGTCACGATCACGCCACGATTGCTTGTCGGGACGTTGGGAACTGTTAGAGATCCGCCGCTGCCTGTTGTGTCTGTTCCGCTGTTGGAGAACGTGAACGTCGTGTCAGACGGGACAGACGCAACAGTCCACGTCGCATTGAACGCAGACACAGAATTGCCGGAGATCGTGACTTGATCGCCCGTACTCAATCCGTGATGGAAGTCTGTCGTCACCGTGACGACGTTAGAAACGCGCGCCGCTGTCACGATGTCGGAATATCCGACAACATGCGCCTGCGGTTCGCCGACGCTCCAATGCAAGAGACGACCGTCGCTCGATGCCACGGCGAGGATGTCTTCGCCCCAGTTGTCGATCGTCCAGGTGAACTCACGCGTGAAGAACGCCGAAAACGGGCGACGATCGGCTTCCGTCAGCTCCGCTGTTCCGCCCGACGACGACGCATTCGCTGCCGTCTGCGAAAACGTAAACGTGGTCGACGACGGCACGCTGGCGACTTCAAACGTGCCATTGAACGAGCTGGTTGAAACGCCAGCAATGACGACATCGACCCCCACGATAAAACTGTGAGGCGTCGATGTGGTGATTGTTACTACATTCGACGACCGCACGGCAGTCGAGATCGACACCGTGCCAATGTCGAGACCGTACAGCAGGTCGCTGTAATCGTAGGCGCCATACGGACCGACGAGCGTGCTGTCGGGCGCGACGTAGTTGTCTGGCGTGATGTCTGTAAACGTGCTGCCGTTCAGCACATAAAGCTTCGTCTCGCAGCCGATCGCCGCGTAGGCGCTGTTGTCGTTGTTTGCCCAGGACGTGATCGTGCGCGCGGGGCTGTCGAGAGGAGACGACGTAATGCGCTGCCAGCCACCGATCGGCTGCAGCTTCGCTGCCTGCCAGCGGATGAGGTTGGCGTCCCAATAGCGGCCCTTGGCCTGCAACGCCGTAGCAGGCTTAACAACACCGGGAGGGAGGCTGATCGGGGCAAGCGGCATCACACAACCTCTGTTCTCGCAAGAGCAACGCCCTGATCTTCTACCTCAGCAACGCGCCGGCTCCAACCCTTGCCGAACGTCTGGAACGTCGACAGGCTCTGCAGGAAGGCCAGCCGCTCGTGCTGGTAGGTGATGACGAACGTCTCGGCGTCGTATGTGTCGCAGTACGCTCTGATCCTTGCGAGCGTTGCCGGACCCATGACGCCGTCTTGTTTCGTGCCGGTGATCTTCTGCGCGATCCGGATCGCTCGAGACGGGCCGGAGTTGACGGCAAAGTCGTAGACGGCGAAGTCGATGCCGGACGGCAGCTCGTCGCCGGCGACCCTGTCCCAATAGTTTTTCTTGTAGAGCGGCTTCACCTTCTCCGGCGTCAGCGCGCGCATATCGGCTTCGGTCGCACGGCGTCCGGTGTAGTCGTCCCACACGCGCTTCGTGACGCCGAGGTTTGTCATGCCGCCAGGATCCTTCGGGTGGTTCACGAACCCGCCCTCATGCTTCAGCGTGGCCTTGAATGCGGCATCCCAATTTTCTTTCACCGCGCAACGCCCTTAACCTTCTCGTAGGTTCGCAGCCCTCCGAGACCTAACATGCCAAGCGTGAGGCCCATGAGAGCGTCGACGTTGAAGGACGGCAGCGGGATCGGATTGCCGGCCATTGTCGACAGCCAGGTGATCATCGGGCCGATCACATAGATGAATGCAAACGCGAAGGCACACGTCCAGCCGAGAGCTGGGCGCCAGCCGGCGACGAAGATGCTTTCGTGCTTGGCCTCTTCGGCATTGACGTCTGTCTGCGTCTTGTCCCAGGCCTGCAGGCTTTCGCGCAACTCTTTCTCGGCGTTGGCTTTGGCCTGCGGATCAGGGACGAACTTGTCGATGACCTTTAGGCCGGCAGCAACTGCTTCCCCGATCCCGAATGTCATTTGTCTTGTTTCCCGTCGAGCTTGTCGAAGATCTTCCCGACCATGTCCTCTATGCGGCGCATCGCCTCAAGAAAGTCATCCCTCCGCACATAGTGCCGAGGGAGATCCCGCTCAAGGCTTCTTACATCTTCGCGGAGCGCCGCGACGGCGTCCCACAGTTGACGGGCGAACCAACCTAGAGCGGCGAGGACCGCACCGATCGAAAAGTTGAGGACGTTTTGCAAATCCATCGCCGTTGCTCCATACGCAACTCGTTATGCCTGCGGCGCAACCGGCCAGGTAATGTTAAACGGATCAGGCTGGTTTGTGACATTACGGAGCTGCTGGCGATACACGCGCCACTGTTCGACTTGAGCCGGCGTCAATGGCACGTCGGGAAGCTGCGTCCAATCGCATGCCTGCAGCTTGCTGTCGCGCTCGTTGCGAACAACTGACCATTGATAGTCAATCGCAGCCTGCTGCTCTGCTGGCGTCATGTCGCGGACAATCCAGACTTGAGTAACGTATTCTCCGCGAATATCGTCTCTCGTCCAGACCGGAGTTCCTTCTTCCACAACCTTAAAGTCTGAAAGCGGGAACTCAGGTTTTTGTGCGTACTCGTACAACGCAAAACCAAACGGGAGAACATCAACCGTCAGCGGATACTGAGGCAGTGAGACGTTCGGCGGGATTAGCGCGCGAAGGTTTTCGTCTGTGACCGGATAACCGAAAGGTTGGCCGTCCTTAATTTGAATGAACATTAGACGTTCCCCGTATTAGTTGAAGGGAAGGCGCGTCCTGCGCCCCAAATTATTCTCACAGCGCCATTTGCTCCAACACCTGATAGATTGGAGCTGTATCCACCAGCGCCGCCGCCGCCATAAGCACCGCCGTTTTTAGTAGACGCTCTGCTTCCGCCGGACCCTCCGCCACCAGTAAAACCTGCTCCACCGTCAGAATTAAAAGCACCACCAGATCCGTTACTCCCTTGGCCTAAAATGCCAACGCCGCCGCCGCCACCACCAAAACTCCCGTTTCCAGAGCCGCCGCCGCCGCCACCGCCACCACTTCCAGCTGTTCCGTCATAGCCGGCACCTCCTCCAGTACCGCCAGTTCCCGAGTAACCACCAGCGCCACCACCGCCGCCACCGCTGCCACCGTTGCCTCCGTTAGCTGGGCCTCCAGCGCCGCCCGACCCATTTAGAACAGAACCTCCGGCAGCGGTAGATGCTGCGCTTGTACCTACACCTCGGGCGCCACCCCCCGCTCTTACTGTAGTTCCATTAAAACTTGAGTTACCTCCGTCGCTTCCAACCCCGCCTCCAGAGCCAACGACAACGGTATATGAAGAGCCTGAAGTGACGCTTATGTTGTTCGCATACGCAAGTGCGCCACCGCCACCGGGATTATTCCCGCTGCTTGCGCCGCCGCCGCCGCCACCAACGCAAACAACGCACACGCTTGTCACGCCAGACGGTGCAACCCATGTATAAGTACCAGGCGTTGTGTATGCCTCTTGACCTGGAGGAGCAGCGTCATTGCTGCTTGATCCAGAAATAAGTTCAAGAAGTTGAGCGTTCATTGTCTTACGCCTGCTTCCATGCGCGAACGCCGCGCCACGTTGTGCCGCCGTCACTCGTAATGAATACCAGGATGTCAGTTCCGCTTGTTTGAAGCGTAGGAGCAGATCCACCGTTCCACACAACTGCAGCCGGCCATGTTTGTGTTCCGGCGCCACCGTTTGTTAGCGCAAGAGCAAAGGCAACCGCGCGAGATGCCGGGACGTTTGTAAACGTCCAGGTCAATGCGCCGGTTGCAGTCTTCGTGAAGTAGTTTCCTGCAGAGCAGTCGACAGCAGACGCAGATACGGCGACAGCGTTCTGCGCGATGTTTCCGCCAACGTCTAAGATCGCTGCGGGAGACTGCGTTCCAATTCCTACTTTTCCATCGCTTGCCAGACGAATACGCTCTGCGTTACCGGAGTAAATACGCACAGCACCTGTGGCAAAAGCAGATCCGTAATAGGCATCTGCATCTGGCGTTGTGAACTCAACACCACCCGAGTAGCTTTGGATTTGTGCAGATCCGCCAGTAGCAAACTTAAAACGGGCGATAACCCCACTTGGTCCGGCAACGTCAAGCTTTACTGATGGGGTGTTTGTGCCAATGCCGACGCGATCGGTCGACGCATCGGTGAAGAGAAGGTTTGCGTCAGTGTCGCCTTCGATGCGGACATCCTTGTCGGCGCCGCTCTCGTTGATAACAAGACCTGTGTCGAGATTGACTGCCGTCGTCGCGCTGACGGTTCCATTGATCGTCAGCGTCTTGCCAGTGCCAACATTGAGGCCGACAGACGTGCCGTTGCCAGCCGCATTAAAGACGGTATCAATGCTGTCTAGGTCGCCATTGACCTTGGTTCCCCAGGTGTCACGACTTCCGCCAACCTCTGGCTTTGTGAGGTTTAGGTTGGTTGTATAACTGTCAGCCATCTATCGGCTCCCTCAGTTAACCGCCTGCCAGCTTGCGCTGCTCGACGGAAGAACGGTCCACGCGGCAGGCGCCACAGATTGAGACGCCCAAATATCGGGGTCGACGGTTTCTTTCTCCCACAGATACCGTCCATTTGCCACCATGTTCGACGTGATGACGATTGACGCCCCGCCGAACTGGATGCGGATCACGCCTGCCGACATCGACGACGTGATCGTGATGCTTTCCTGCGCCGAGAAGTCGGCGACTGCGCCGGCGCTTGCGGCGCTCTGAACGACAATCGCTTCGGCTGCACTAAGAACACGAACTGCAGCTGCTGCCGCACTGCTCGAGATGACAATATCAGCGGCGGCGAGCGTTGCGATGTACGGATCAGCCGCACCGCTTGACGTACTAGCCGCAGCCGCCTGCACTTCCGACACGCGCTGGCCGATTGCCGCCATAGTTGACGACGACACGATCGCCGCAGCGGCTGATGCCAACCGCTGTGCCGCTGCCGACATGCTCGATGTGGCAACGATGTGACACGAAGGCAGCTGCGTGTTAGCAGCAGCCGCGGCTGTCGATGTCGTGACAGCCGCCTGGAACGTGACGTCAACGACCCTGACAGCATCAGCTGCAGCGGTCGATTGAGACGCAGAAACTGCAGACGCCCCGGCCAGATAGGTGGCCGAGGCTGCAGCTGCAGATGACGCCGCAATAGCTACGGCAGCAGTGACTACATAGCCTTCGCCATATAGCCCATCGCCGTAATTTGCGACGCCATAGTCAGACATCTATCAGTCCAACGTGATCGTCAGAGTGCCGGCGTTGAAGCGCAACACGTCACCAGACGAGATCGTCTTTGACGCCGTCAGGTCTGCAAATGCGATCAGGTTGCCAGAGGTAGACGCGTCGAATACGCCTGCAGCGACGATCGTTCCCCAGCTGCCTGTTGCGGTCGGGAACTCAATGGCGCCGCTGTTCGATGCCGTTGTGGGCGCCGTTCCAGACACAGTGAACGTCGCAGCCTGGCGCGCGTAGGATCCGCCGGCCACTTCAGTACCGCCGCCGCCTTCGCCTGGCGCCACCGTGTAAAGCGCGACGTACCACGAAGTCGGGCGCGTTGCGGCGTTTGCAGTGAAGAGCCAGTCTAGGACGAGGTCTTCAGCGTAGTTACTCAATCCGGCCATTAGTAGACCCTCCTGGCTCTAGCAACCAGCGGCGAACCGCTGTGGGTTGATTTCATGCTCTCTTCGTTTAGGGCTTCGATACGAGAGTTGTAAAGAGTTGCGAAGACTGGCATGCGCTGGTCGTCCATGAGGAACGGTTGCGCGTGCAAGAGAGATCCGTACAGGTAAACGTCTGGCGCCTTCGTCAGAAGCCAGTTCGTTGCCTGTTGAGCTGAGAGCGCCGGGATCTTTCCGTAGTAGATCATCTCGATGTCGACATCGGCGCCAGGCGCAGGGACCAGCTCAAGAGCGCCGTTCATCAGCGAATACGCGATGACCTGCGTGTAGTATTTCTCGGCGACGATGCGATCGGCTTCGTCGAGCGTCACGAACCGCAGCGGCTGCTTGCCGTCGACGATGTGCAGGTTGATCGCCTCAACCCAATCGGACGGCAGCTGAACGTATTCATTGTTGCTCGTCGCCTCTGCCCGCACGATCATCTCGCGCGTGCGGAGACGCGTGTTCATGTCGGCTTCGGCCATCTGAATAAACGTCGGGATCTGAGCCGTCAGATCCGCGCGGTTCAGATAGTCGGCGATCGTGCTTTGCAGCGTCGTGTAGTTCGTGATCGTCGCCATTAGCTCTTCATCCAGTGCGTGCGATACGGAGCAGCCTCATCAGAGGCCAACCAGCGACGCATCGCCGGCTTATCGCCAATGACGTTGCGCTGGAGAAGTTCTAGATAAACGTGCATTGGAAGGCTTGCCACCTTCACCATGTCGCCCGTTTTTGACGTGCGAGAAACTTCATCGCGTTCGGCTTTCGCCTGCTCGACGATCTGGTCAACTTGGTAAATGTTCTCGATGTGCATCTTGCCGTCAGGCGTGATGTGCATCTTTGTCATCGAGCCGGTGAACTCGTCACTGCCGAGATTGAAACTGCCAGGCGCAAACTCTTCCGCCATCAATCCTCTCCGATAAAGAGAGGGCGGGTTGCCCCGCCCTCCTTATTCATCACGCCGAGGTCGTGAGGTTGGCGATGATCGCGTGAGCCTTCTCGTTCTTCACGCGGAGGCCGTACTCGACCACGAGTTCCTTCTTCACGCTGTCGCCTGTCGGGGCGATGTCGATGACGCGGAACGGACGCAGGTACGAGACCGAGGCGTATTCCGGATCAAGAACGAACGCGAAGTTCTCGGGCTGGAAGCGGTTCGGAACGATCGCAAGCTCACCGAAATCGCCGAGGTAGACATCGGCGGTTGCAATGATCTTGAGCGGCTTGACCTGGTTGTAGGTCACGCGCTGTTCTGCGAGACCAGCAAACGCCGAGGCGACGGTCTTGTTGTACGGGCCAACCATGAGGATCGACGGATTGCCGCCCTGCGACCAAGCCTGCTGCTGGGCAGTCTTGAGCATCGCTTCGGTGAACGCGACATCGGTCGAGGTCGAGAGGTTCGTCCACGCAGCGTTCGGGTAGCCGTTGCCGCCGGCGCCAGACATCGTGCCTTTCGTCGCGGCGTTAGCCTGGACGTTCGTCTGCAGCCACGCAGGCAAGCCTGCAGTGTTGCGAGCCGTCGAGTTGTTACCGGCAGAAGCAGCCTGGTTGCGGAGGAGAACGAACTCCATATCGCGCTTCAGCTCTTTTGCCTTCTTGGCCTGCTGGTAGGCCATGACGGTCTTCATGCCGGCAGTGTTGACGGCATCAGAGGTGTTCGACACCGAGACGACCTTGGTCGAGATCTGTGCGTAGTTCGCCACGCGCAGAGTGGCATCGAAGTCGGCATTGCCGGCGTCTGCACCTTCTACGGCTGCGTTCGCGGCTGCGGCAGCGAGTTCATCGGTCTGCCACTCGAAGTAAGTGTTCGATGCGGTGTCACGACCGACGTTCGACATGAACGGCGTATCAACCGGGGAGATGTCGTAGATGATGTTGGCGAGATCCTCGCGGATCGCATTCGACGCGTCATACGTCGTTACTTTAGAAACGGAAGCCATTGGCTTACCTCCTGCTGTCTAGTAGACCGAAAAATGCAGCGGCGTCATCGACGCTGCCAGTTTTAGCGAGACGTTGTTTCATTCGCGTTATTTCGGTCGCCTTGCGCGGCGTAGATGCCGCGGTTCCCGCTTTCAACGGCTTGGGGCCTTCCTGCTTCACAGGTTTGGGCCGATTAGCCATCAGCTCGTCATACTTGCGAGCCTTGTCGAGAACTAAAAGAGCGCGTGGGTCGTATGCTTGCGCGAGTTCTTCGTCCGTATAGCCGACCTTGCGGCCATAGTCCTTCAGCTTGCTACGCGCGTCGTCCCACTTCTTTTGATCGCGCCACTCAGGCACCTTCTCGACGAGCCACTTCTGGCCCTCTTGAACGACCTGGCGAACGCGCATCTGCTCTTCTTGCTGACGCAGATAGCTGAGACGTTCCTGTTCGGCTCTCGTCGCAGCGAGGCGCTCTTGGTAGTCGCGCCACTGGTCTCTGATCAGCGGGTAGTTCAGCGGATCTTCACGATGCAGCTTTTCCCAATCAGGTTCTTGCGGCATCAGCTGCTGGAGCTGCTGCTGCAGGACGGGGAGCATCTGCTCGTACTGCGATCGCTCAACTAATACTTGCTGGCGAACCGCTTCGACTGCCTGTTGCTCCTGACGGAGAACATTCATTCGACGCGAATAATCGGACTGCCGTTGATAGCCTTCCCGTGCTTCCTTCAGAGTGATCTGCTGCGTCTTGCCGTCAATCTTGACGGTTACGAGCGTGTCATTTGAAAGCTCACCTTCCGAACCATCTTCGTCGTCCTCTGCGGCTTCTGTCGCATCTTCGTCGGATGACGCTTCGACCTCGTCGGTCTCTGCGGCCTCTCCATCCTCAGAAGGCGTCTCTTCGACATCTTCCGCAGACGCCTCGACCTCTTCGGTCGCGGCAGGGGCAGGCTGACTTTTAGCGGGTGTGGGTTCGGCCTCAGAGGCTCCCATCAGTGCCGCCATGCGGTCTGCTGCTTCTGCAATGCCGATTTCGCTGGGCTGCGACTGCTCGGCTCCACTCATGTATTTACTCCCTTATCGGTCGCCCTTCAAGCGACGGTTGAACGCGGTCACGTCTGGCTCACTCGCCAGCGCCGCAAGCTCGTCCCGAAATGTGCGAACAGCGCGGACGAGGTGATATGACGCCTCGCGTTCGTCGTACTTTTCGGGGTCAGAGTTCGACCATTCATCAATCAGGCGCTGCTCAATGCGCCGGATCACTTCCATTGCCGCTCGGCTGTTTGCGAGGCTCTTGGCCTCGCGCCAGAGTTCTTCCTGTTCAAAGGTCGACATCACATCCCCATCGGTGGCATCTGCATCGGCATGGGTTGCGGCTCCGGCGCAACCTGTTGCGTCTGCGCCGCACTGAACATGGCACGAATTTCTTCACGCTGGCGATCGACCTCGCCCTTGATCATGGCGATGTCGACCTGCGTGCCGTACTTAGCCTGCAGCTCTGTCGCGCGAATCATGGCGTCGACGAAGAGCTTGTCGCGCTCGATGTCGGCTTGGGCCATCGCCTTGTTGCGCTCGAGTTCCTGCTTAGCGGCGTTGATCAGGATGTCCGCCTTGATCTTCTCGGCCTCGACACCGGCCAGCATCTCCGCCGGATCCTGCTTCTTGTTGCCGGCCATCTGCTGCATGTAGGCCTGCACTTCTTGCGGGTTGATCTCTTTCCAGAACTTCGTCGGATCTTGGAAGCCGGCAAGCTGTGTCACTTCGGCCAGAGCATCGCGCAGCTGGTTGAGATCGACGAGCGGGTTGAACGGCCCGTAGACCTGGATGATCTCCTTCTGCTGCTGGATGATCTGCATCAGGAAGGCCATGCGCTGGTCGTCGGAGCCGCGGCCAAGGGCAATGTTGACCGTCATGTCCATGCCGTCGTCCCAGCCGCGCGGGTCGATCGGGACGAACTTATTCCGCAAGCGGACAATCTTCGGCTTGTCCTGGTGCTGCACGACGAGCTTCAGAAGGCCCTGGAAGCACCGCTTCAAGCCATCAGCGAACAGGCGCGCGATCATCTCGATGCGCTCCTGGGACGACGACAGCTGCGCCTGGACAGCCGCGCGGGTGGTCGACTGCAGCACGTCTGCATCAAGGCCCTGCGAGGCGCGCGAGATGCCCGTGCGCTGCGTCTTGATCTCGTCCATGTAGGCCAGCACGCCGAGGGCGGCTTGGCCGACAAACGGCTCGACAAGAGGAGCGATCGCGCCAGGCTGACGCACTCTCACCAGGGCGCCAGTTTCCGTATTCATGGCGTCGTCGAGGTTCACTTGGCCCTCGACCACTGCCATGCGCGGATGGATCGACTGCGCCAGGCTGTCGAGGGTCGCGCGCATGATCGTCGACTTGATCAGCTGCAGATCCATCGTCTGGTCGGCGATCGACTGACCGAAAATCGTGTGCGGCGTCGGATCCGGCGAGAGGATTGCAAACGGCGCATGCTGCACGACCTCGTCATGCAAGATGTAGGCGCCATTGCCGACAGAGCAGACTTTGTGCAGCTCGGCGATGCCGTCGCCGTCCTTGTCGACCCGCACATAGCTTTCGACGTAGAAAACGCGATCGGTCGTTTCGTCTGTTGCGTTTGTGATGCCAAAAAACGACTGATCTGCCGGATTGCGGACAAGAACCTCAAGGTTCTCTTCAAAGCCGCCCGTGCCGGCGTTCTGCTCGATGATGTCGCGGTCGTAGCCCATCGCCACCAGCTCGGAGACCGTCGCCAGCTTGCGGCGCCCGACATAGATCGCGTCGTCGATATTGGTCGCTTCGCTGTCGATTAGGAACTGCTCGGGCGGAATGCACTCGACGACGTAGCGCGGCGTGCGCTTCGTCTTGCGGATCCGCAGCGAATAGAACGGCACGCCGATCGACGCGTCGAACTCCTCAAGCATCTCTTCGATGAAGACCCCAGGCTCGTTCTGGATCATCATCATTTCGTCAGCCGTCAAACCGGAGTACGAGTAATACTCGACGCTCTCGTCGTCGACCTTGTACCAGGTGATGACGCCGGTCTTGAGGATCAAAGCGTCCTTCATGGCGTCGTGCAGGATCCTGAAGCCGGGGTTCTCCTGCATGAAAATGTAATTGATCAGGTCTGTGGCCTGCTCGGCGGCTTCGATGTCTTCCGGCATCTTCGGCACGAACTCGACGACCTTCTCCGGACCCGTGAAGATCCGCAGCAGCGACGGCAGCATCGCCAGGATCGTGTCGCGCACTTCCGTCAGAACGACCTGCGAGCGCCCGTCTTCCTCGTTGCCGAACTTGTCGCCGAGGTAGTACGCCATCGCCGCTTCGCGCTCGGGCGCGAGGTAGCTGTCGATGTAGCTCTGAGCGTTCTCGATCGCCTGGCGCAGAATAAAGGCGAACTCTTCGTCGTCGATCGGCCCCTGGTCAGGAACGAGAAGGCCCGTGTCTCCGTTCAGAACGCGCGGCTTCGGGATCGGCGTGTAGCTCGGGTCGTACTTGCCGGGGAGCATGTCATTCATCGCGTTGTCCCTTCTTGCGAACGCGCCACCACTGCCAGCCATTTTCTGAGCCGACTTCGCGCCCCGCGAAAACTGTATCTACAGCTTTCTTTACACCATCCATCGGGTAATCGTCACCGCCCATGACGCCGCCGGCCTTCAACTTAGGCCACCACGCCTCGATGTCAGCCATGACATCCTCATATTCGTGGCCCGCGTCAATCCAGACGAAGTCGACAGATCCGTCCTCAAACTTGTGAGCTGCCGGCGCAGACGGCATGCGATGCACATGCAGGTCGAGGCCGTCGATGCGCTCCATCGTCTCTCTAAAGATGTCAAAAACGCGCTCAAGATCGGGGTCAGTCTTGTGAGCAGGCTCATTCGATCCGCCCCAATGGTCGACGCAGTGCAGCGCGATCGACTTGCCGCTGTTGACGATTTCGACGCCAAGAAAAGACGCAGACTTGCCTTTCCAGCACCCCAATTCGACAAAGATCGCGCCATCTTTCGCGCCCTTGACCGCTTCTCGGTAGGGGCGCGAAAAATTGAACCAGCCGTCGACCTGGTCGTAGAAGTGCTTCACTTCTTCTTGCTCTTGCCTGCCTCTGACAAGGCAATGGCGATCGCCTGCTTCTGTGACTTCACGACCGGACCCTTTTTCGAGCCGCTGTGCAGCTTTCCGGCTCCGAACTCTGTCATCACCTTGCTGATCTTCTTCTCAGATTTCGACTTCTTCATTGAGCGCCTCCATTTTTTGCGCGGCATCTGCGATGTCTTGCGGCTCGTCGGGCCGGCACTCGACCGCATGGTCGTGTGTGAACTCCATCGTGCCGATATGCTTCATGTCTTTCGACAGGTCGTGGTCGATGTAGACCTTGAACCCGTTAGCCTGAGCAAGCTTGCAGAAGTAGATGTCCTCGCCGACCCACACGTTGCCGGACGGCAACCAGGCCAGGTTGAACCACGGCAGAGGACACTTCCGAAACACGTCCATCTTGATCAGCATGCAGCCCATGCCGACTGCATCGACCTCTTCTAGCCCCGTGCTGTCGCCGTCCGTGTAGATGCACTCGAGGTTCGCAAAATCACGGAACGCGACGGTCTTAACGGGGATCCGGCGCGTCGGGTAGTTCGCCGCGACGATGTCCTTGTCGTGCTTTTGCAGCTGCCAGAACGTGTTCGCCGGAAACCGCATGTCTGCGTCGAGGAACAGCACATAGTCGTAGTCGGCCGCAAACGCCTTGCGGACCAAGTTCTGACGCTGATCGGCGATCAGCGTGCCGCTGAGAATGTTGACGTTGAACGTGCCGCCTTGCGGAAGACCTGCGTAGATGTTGGCAGTCAACATCGCCAGGTCTTTCGCAAAGCCAGAACACACCGTCTCCCGTGCCGGTATGCAGATCGCTACTTTCAAGACTTAGTCCTCTTCGTTGTAGCTTTCGTCCTCTTCGGATCCTTCTTCGGCTTCGCCGTACTCGTCGCCCTCTTCTTCGTCGGTGATGGGGCCTCCGACGATCCAGGCGTCGCAGGTGCGCTCGGCGGCGCACTTGAAGTCAAAGATCTCGCAAAATCCGAGATTGCCTGCTTCCATCGTTTCCATAGGGTCATCGGCTTGCCCTCTTCCTCCGAGGCCCTGCTCAATGCAGGCCATCATCTTCTGTGTCTGATTGAACGCCGCGCAGTTGCCGCAGCGCATCGTCTTGGCCTCTTCGACCGGAACGTCCCACTTCGCCGCCAGCTGCTGCCAATACCGATCGTTCGGCTCGCGCGGGTTCATCGGGCCATAGTTGGCTTTGTCGATCGCCTTCCCGCGGTTCTGCAGGTTGATCGTGATGTCGCGCGTCGCAATCGGGCATTGACCGCCCTGCATCTCTTCTTCTTCCATGACTTACCTTCCTAATCTGCGGCGATCTGGCAAAAAGTAATTCGTCAGGCCTTTTTGCTGTGCGCTCCACAGCATCTGGCGGTACTTCCCGTCGTAGAGCGGACCTGAGCTGTTTTCTCTTAACGCCTGCAGTGCAGATGCGTAGCTCTCAGGTTTATCTGCCCACCCGCGTGTAACACTGTTAGGGCCGGCATCGTTATATGCGCTCACGATCGAATAGCTTTCCGGATCGCTGTCGCCAGCTGGCGAACCCATAACGGTCCCAGGCTGCGTAATGCGAAGCGCGCCGGAATTGAGCAGCTTTTCGTAATCAAGAGGCATCTGCTGAATGGCGCTGTTTCGGTCGCTCATCAACTCGTCTAGGCGTTCAAGATCAAGCAATCCATTCATGGCTCGGCCCTCATGTTGCGCCGAAAATACGTTGCTTGCGTCCCTGACGCAAACACTAGACCACGCCTCTGATATGGCGCTTGAGAGCCTGACCAGGCACCCACTTGGGCGCACGCCCGCCAACCATCGCCGCATTCGACGCAAACGACAAGCACAACGCGTCTGCCAAGTCAGGCGAACGCATGCCGCGCTTTCTCATACTGTCTTTGCTCTCAACTTGCACCTTGCCGCTTGACGTAAACGTGTATCGAGGCGCCACCAGCTCATGCCGCAGCTGATCATCTGCCGGCAATTTCACAGATTTCGTCGCAAGCCACTCCTTCACCGCCAACCATAGCTCGTCGCGCAGCTTGTTTGCGTTCGGGTTCATCGCCGAACTCTCGGCGACGTTCACATCACGCACATTCATGCCTAATTCGCGCAACCGATCGGCGACACCGGATCCGAGACCGATCGTGTCGACGCAAATCTCGTCGGGCCGGTCCAATTTCGCCTCGTTCACGATCGCGCCGACAACTTGCATCGTGTCGAGACCGCCCCAGCTCTTCACTTCGATGACGACGTTGCCTTTCCGCTTCACCAAAGCGGTCCGATCGCTACCAAAACGCGCCACGTCGAGACCAAAAACAAGAGGCTCAGAAGAATTAATGCTGATGTCGCGTGAAATGGCTCCATCGACCAGCTCCGCGGGGATCAGGGTGTCGTCATCCGCAAGCGCGAACTCCCCAAGGACGCGAATCCGGAACGCGTTGCTCTCGTCTCCGTATGTCGCCTTGATCTGCGAGACGAAGTCAGCAGAAACGAGCGGAATATTCAAACAAGAGACGTGCATCCGATACCAATCAGATGCAAGATCGTGATGCGTCTTGTAAAACAAACCCGAATTTCGCGTCGGGTTGCTGATGAGAATTGTCGATGCCGAATGACCAGACATCGAACCAGCCGCCGCCTCGAAAACCGCCTCCGGAACGGCTGATGCTTCGTCCACCACCAGCAAAACGTGTTCGGAATGGACGCCGGCCAACGCCTCCGGCCTCTCGCTCGAGCTAGTCCTGGCCGAAATAAACGAACTCTCCGGCGCTCCCTTCAGCACAATGCGATCGGAGAACACTTCGTAGCTGTCGCGCAGCACGGGCGGCAGCTTGTTGATCCAAGCCTTCAGCTCCGAATACAGAGCATCGAACAGCTGGGCGGATGTCGGCGCCGTCACCACGCTCTTCTGCGGAAAACGCGTCGTCATGTGCCAAATCAGCGCCCAGGAACACGCCGTCGACTTGCCCACGCCGTGGCCGGCTCGCACCGAGATCCGTCGCTCCTTGCGCGCAATCGCCTGCAGAAAGTCCTTCTGCCAGGGCAATGGCTTCGCCTCGAGAACATTCTCGACAAACCCGATCGGATCGTTCTCGTAACGCTCGATGAACGCAACGAAATCGTTACCGCTTGGCTTTTCCGCCGTCGATGACATGAACCTCCCCCTTCGGCGGGTTAAGCATGTAGGTAATCCCCGCCATTGCCTGCAACAAGTAGATCCGCGCGTCGTCGTCGCGCGTCACATCGACTTGCTGCGCAAGCTCACACAACGCGCCAGCCAGCTGCGCCAGCTCGCTATCCTGCCCAACTACGACCACTTCGTCTTCCTCGTCCATTGCCAGCTCCTCAGTCTCTGTACATCTCACGCAGACTGTCCATGCCAATGAAGCGGTGGCCCACAATGTGACCGCCACGCAGCTCAAGATCGAACACGCCGTAGGTCCAGCCCGTCGTCGCCGTGCCAGCGTAGGGCGCCACATAGCCCTGCGGCATCGCGCTGCCGACGTTCAGAACCTCAATGTGCTGCGACGGGCCAATTTTCGGAACCTGCTTGAACACCGCGCGGTGCGTGTGGCCCCACACGATCGAAAACAGCGCATCGTTCCCAATCTGCTGCTCTGAGTTCTTCCCACTGTACGCGCGCCCCATAATCGTTTTCGGCGCATGCACAAACCCGACCCCAGCAATAAACAGGAACTCGCCATACGACTTGAACCGCCAATCGAACCGCGCCAGCACGTCGTGCATCGCCTCGACGAACATGCCGTCAGCTTCCGGATGCAGATCCTGGAACCTGTAAACACGGTCCTCGTGGTTCCCTTCGACCAGGTGCAGGGCGATATTCCCGCCTGCAATTTCCTTGTGGATAAGTGTCAGAGCCTCTTCCAAACTGTCCAAATCTCGGCGGTAGGAGGGCTTGAGAGCCGCGCTCAAAGATCCGACCGGCTCATGGCTCGAGCAGCTGTGGAAGTCTCCAAAGTCACCGATCTGCACAACCTTGTCGGGCCGCGTCGCCGCAATGTGCCGCCCAAACCACTTGAACCGCTGCTTGTCCTGCGTCGGGCTGTCATGCACATCGCCGATCGCGCAGACCCTAATCGTCTCCCCATCGGGCTGGGCGCCGGCCCGCACCGTCACCCGCGGCTTTACGGCAGGCGCAAACTCAACCTCGCGCGCAACCGGCACGATGGCGTCTAAAAACTTCTGATAAAGCTTAGGATGCGCCCGCTGGATCGGCCCATTCGCCCGCAGCCGCGTGTAGATCGTCGCGGTGCTGATCCCCAGCTTCGCCGCAGCCAGGTGGATCGCCTTGTCCTTCGTGTGGCCGGCGCGCATTGCCTTCAGCAACGCATTGATCGTCTCTTCCGCAATCGGCTTCGATAGGGGCGGCTGCGGCATCCGGTTCGTCCGTCTCACATCCCGGCGGGTTTCCCGAGCGGCACCATTGCATTAGGACCGACCATTGTCCATGCGTCGGTCCCAAATCAGCGGCAACCTCCCAGCCTTCCGCCTGGCGCGCAGGCACGTCGTGATGCCTGACGTACCGGAACCAGCTGATCGTCATTTTTCGTTTTTTGGTTTTTTGGCGGGCCGGCGTTTCGGTGTGCCGGGGGGTGGGGGGTCTGATCGTTTTTTGCGTGTACGAGTAGCGGTAGGCGGCGCGAGACCGGCCCCCGGTACTAGGCCCCCGCCGGGGGGGCCTCCGGCGCCCGCCGGATCCGCCCCGATCGCCGGCACCGAGGCATCCTGCCTTTCACCCGAAAAGGTTGGATCGTCAGTAATATCAATGACTTGGCCCTCGATGTACCCGACATCGTTACCCGATCGACGCGCGGACAGCGCGCGCAACGCATCGAGATGCAGCTGATGCGTGTGCGTGACGTTCGCCTCGACGATCTGCTTGTCACCGTAAACCTTTGGCAACAAACGAGAAGCCACCCACTTCATGCCGTCGATCGTCACGCGGCCAACGTCAGGCGGAAGCTCGCCCCGCTTAACCTGTTGAATTGTCTCGCTTATTTCTTCGGCGTGGTTGATCGCTCGCGCCTGGATCGCGCGCGCGTAGTTCTCCTTGAACTCTTCATCCTCGCTCAACCAGCGCCAGATTGCAGAGTGCGCCGGCATATCCTCGTCGCGTGCGATGCTGATCAGCGATCGGCCCTCAGTAATTCGCCCGCATATTTCGAGCATCAGCTCGCGCGACCTAATCGACGGTCGCCCGATCTTGGCCTGCGCCTCGCTCACTGCTTCTTCCTCGCCTTGATTGCCAGGGACGGAAACCAGATCACGTTGTTCTCCATCCTGACCTTGTATGTCCGTCCGTTGTTTGTGACTGCCAGGAACCGCACAGGCGACGCCTCACACTCTGCGAGGTAGTTATCCATGATGCCGGCGAGATACTCGTCCAGCTCTTCCTGTGACCGTTCTGTGCCGTCCTCAAAGACGTTGGTCATTGCGCTGCTCCCTGTTTCGCATTGCCTTAACCCTCGGGCTGTTCTCTCCAGTTCGAGAACGGCAATACTGCTTAAACCCCTCGGCGTTCATGTTCTCTTTCATAGTTCCCCATTTTAAGTTCTCTGGCCGGTTGTTTAGCGCGTTCTCGTCAATGTGGATCACCACGGCGCCATCAAACGGCTTCGGACCATGAAACGCCTCGCAAACTAATTTGTGAACCTTCATGTTCCCAAAAGTACGGCTACCAATCGAACGATATTCGTGCCTTGCCGTTTTAGACGATCTGGACTTTGCACCATAGATCGGTTTTGTGCGGTAGATCCTAGTGCCGCCTTTAGGCATCTCAGCCGTTCTTTCTGGCAACTTAATCCGCCCCCAAGACGAGGCCATCACACCAGGCTTTGAAGGAACTGGCTTCCATACTTCCTCTGACATCCACCACCTTTAACCACGAGAACATCTCATGGCTAATAAGGCAGCTTGCGTGTACGAAGTAAACAAGCACGATGATGTTATCCAAGCCTAAAACGGAATATCGTCGTCCATGTCTTTGATGCTTACCCGTTCGACCGTCGCGCCAGGAAACAGGCTCTTCGTTTCCGATATAACCCGCTTCCCCTGAAACTCATCCCACACCAGCAGCAGCTCTGCCAGCGTGACGACGTGTGCCGGATCGGCTGCGTCCTTGGCGACCTTGTTCACGTCAGCCCGATCGAGGCAGATCGTGTATGTCGTGCCTCTGTGCTTCGCTGACCAGACGCCTTCGGGATACGTCTTATGCCCCGCTTCGGTCGCAGCCTTGTCGAGCGCATGCCAGCCACGGATCAGGACCGCTGCCTTACTGACGACGGCCTCAAGATCGTTGTCACGGATTGCGTCGTTTAACTTCTCCCTGGCCGACGAGAACTTCGCCGCCATCTCTGGCGTGACGAGCCGCAGTAAACGCCCGACGCCCCACTTACCCTCCATCTCAATGGCGACCCGATCCAGCGGCTCAAGCGCATCCTGGACCGGACCGCGGTCGATCGGCAGCGGCATCATCGCTCGTTCCATCACTCGGCCCATGCACCCTCCACCAGCCGATACGAGAACCGATCCACTTGTTCGACATAGCCAGCTGCGACGAGCGCAGCGATAGACCGTTCAAACGCCTTGCGCTTGTTGTCACCCTGCGCGTCCGTGGTCTCGTAAAACACAGATCTCCATTCCCGCTCCGACACCACGTCTGCTGCTTCCTTGTCGTGTGCAGCCTTGATCGCCTTCAGCGCCTGCCAGCGCCTGAACGTGACTGCTGGCTCCTTCTTCGCACCTGGCTTATGTGTGATCCTCATGGTCAGTTCTCCTTCGTTTGAAGCACTGTCCACTATGTCCATATTGTCCGATTTGTCCATTGCGTCTCTCATCCCCTCAACACCTTCCTTCATCTGCTCCCCGATTAATTCCGGACACCGGATACTTCCTAGTGTTGTATCCGTGTCCGTCCGGATATTTAATCTCGCCAAAACTTGTCCGCTTATTTGTCCGGTAAATGTCCGGAATATCTAAGCCTCTGAAATCCAACACCATTTCGCCCACATGCTTATATGTCCGGCTTGTCCGAGCTTTGGCACCTCACGATCGAACGTCCGCCGCGCACTGTCACCCTGTAAATGGGTCATCGTGTCGAAATATGTGCGCCAAACCTCAATGTTGACGACCTTCTGATGCCGCGGGATTTGGTCCAATCCGACCTCTTTACCCTGCTCTGCGATCGCCATCTGCAGCGCGTCGAGGAGCGTCTTCTGTGTGCCTGACGCCCGCTTGCGACGCTTCGGCTCATGGGCCTCGTTAAGCGGATGAACGACGAGAGATGTGGCGTCTGGATCCAGCGGAGAGACGTGCATCAGGTCGAGACGGAACGACCAGGAAAGGCCGTCCATGCCGTCCTTCTGCTTTGTCGACTTGACCGTGCAGACCGGCTCCGTAGCGTCGTCGTCACTGATGCGTGTCAGCTCGAGTTCGGCGTCGACCGCCGCTAGGAGCGCCGAGGATCCACGCATGCCGCGTGTTTCGTCCTTGCCGCTGTGGTGGACGACGCAGACCGCACAATCCAGCGCATCCTGCAGCGCCGCCATGACGCTGACGAACTGCATCATCTCGGCTGACGAGTTCTCCTCGCCGCCTGCGTATGCCCTGGCGAGCGTATCGATGAAGATCACGGCAGGCTGCAGTCCCCGCTCGCGGATGACCTCAATGAGCGCATGCAGGTCGTCGAGCGTGCTGCGGAGGTTCATCTGCGCCTTAACGAAGTGAACAGGCAGATCATCCGGCAGGTCGTACCGCTGCATCAGCGCGTCGCGCCTGCGGCGTAAGCCGGCGCCGCCTTCCAGCGCCAGGTAGACGACATCGCCCTGCTCGACACTTAGGCCGAACGCTTCACGTCCTGATGCAACCATTGCCGCTAGGTACATGGCGAAGAACGATTTTCCTGCGCCAGACCTGCCGTAGATTGCGGCGAAACTCTTGGCCGGAAGCATGTCCTTAACGAGCCACTTGACCTTCACGTCCTGCAGGTCGTGCCACGGCACCAGGTCAATGCGCCGTTTCGTTTGTTGCGTTTGCTCGACCTGTACGGATTGCAGCGCAGGTTGCGGCACAGGTTGCGGTTGCTGGCCCGACAGGATCCCCAGCTGCTCAATCACGCTTGGCGCCTTGGGCAGCACGGCCCGCGCTGCGGCCTTGCGATCGCCCCCATGATCGAAGATCGCGACGAGATCGAACGGATCCGAGACTTTGTTCGACAGGGGATCCGCAGCGCCGTGGTGACTGAACACGCAATAATCACCACGGGCGCCGCGGAAGACGACGACACCAGGCGTCCCGCTCTCTGAGCCTGGCCTGATGTAGCGATACTTGTCTCCGTCCTTGAAGACGAACTTATAGCCTTGGCTCTCAAGCTTCGATCGGACCCACTCGAGGCCATGCGCCTTGTTGAACTGGTCAATGTCGCTTGACGCCTTCGCAGGTGCAGCAACGACGATCGACTGCTCGACCTGCTCTCGCTTGGCTCGTTCCTTAGCCCAGGCCATCGCCTCGCCGACCGGGAAGGCGTGACCGCCCTCGTTCACGTCGAACAGGAACGCGTCAGGCTGCTCGACGCGCGGCAGATACCACGGCTGCGACCATTTGCTGTTCTCAGTCACGTCGGCCAGCCACACGCCGCGGCTGTGCAGCTGCGCGAGGATCCACTGGACGCAAGCCTGCAGCTCTGCCTGTGACTTCAGACGCGCCGGGATGACGATCCGGTACTTCCAATGCGGCTGACCGCCGCCGTTCACTGGCTTGTAGCTGTGCGACGTGTGGGCGATGTAGGCGATGCCCATAGCGCGAAGCTCTAGACATACCTCCGGCATCGGCGGAGCGCCGGACAGGATCTCGCCGGTCTCGGGGTCGATCCGACTATCACCGTCCAGGATCAGAAGTTCTGCGCTGCGGAGGTTTTCATCCGCACGCTTTGGCGCGACGAGATCACCGCCGCGGATGTAGTAGCTGCCGTCCTTGGCGCCTTGGCGTGGCGAACGCAGGCGAGCGGCGAGCTTTTGGAACGTGTAGTCCTTCACTGTGAGGGCGACATCGGTGCGCCCGCCCACAGCGAATGCGAGCTTCATCGAATGCTCGCTGATGTCTTTCGGTTTTTGTTGTGTTACTGCTTCGGACATTCCGCGCTACTCTTTCTCCCCTGGTGCGGACAACTAAAGGGCAGGCCATACCCGTGAGCCTGCCCTTTTTTATTTACTGACTTCTCATACGCTTGCATTCGCGGCATACGAGCTTGCCGCTGACGCGCACATACGGATGCCCGTGTGGGCATGTGTCAGGTGTTTTCGACCGCGTTGCATTCATAACCAAACTGCCTGCGTCTGTTTGCAAAAGGCGTTGTCGCTTCTAAGTGGTCCGGGTTTACGCATGCGCGCACTCGGCACTTATGGTCGACGTCGAACCCTTCAGGAATAGCCCCGTTAAAGGCTTCGTAGGAGAGGCGGTGAGCAAGTGCCACCGTCTTTCCGTTGTATCCCTGTGGATACTTGTGACTTCCGTCAGAAAGCATCCAAAGCCAGCAGCCTGTGTTCGGCTCTGGAATACTGCGGGCCAAAACGTAGTCCCGCAGCTTTGTTGCATCAGAACTCATCTTGATCTTCCGCCGCAACAGGCTTTGGCGCCGGAGCAGGCTTAAGAGCCGGCGCAGGAGCGGGAGCAGCTGCAGCGCCATCCATCGCCTCGGGCTTATCGACCCACGAAACGATCGACCACTTCGGCGCCTTGAAACGCAATTCCCCTTGCGGGCTGTTCACCTTAACGGTCTCAAGGCCGCTGACCTCGACGACGGGAACCTTGCCGGGGTTCGCCGCCTGGTCGGCCAGGAATTGATTGTGGAGAGCGTCGATGGCCCGCAGCATGGTCTTGGAGCTGTGGGAGAACTCACGCAGGCCGA